>Ga0315547_1000033_pt1 | contig 181446 bp, 133 predicted proteins | sample SalMarSW160240MG_2_FD_202542 | JGI IMG/M metagenome (GOLD analysis project Ga0315547, IMG submission 202542) | Salt marsh sediment microbial communities from the Plum Island Ecosystem LTER, Massachusetts, United States - Salt Marsh Sediment SW1601-240 ... | reverse complement strand
GATCTCCCTGATTCTCTCCCAACTGGTAGGCTCAATCACATAGATCAGCAAACAAAGGAGAGATACCCCTAAGATCAAAAAAAGGATAAACTTTCCGCCTTTCAGAAAACCAAACGTCAAAATACCCGTTACTGCCCCTACCCAGGCACTGCGGGCATAACTGAAAACCAGGGAAAATCCTAACACAAGGGGTGCGATGAAATCGAGAATTCTAAGGGCGCCAGCTCTTTTAACATCAAGAAGGATAATCGATGCCAAAAGAAATACCAGCATGTAATACCCACCGAAGGTGAGATGATGACCAAAAAGACCCAGGCTCAAAAAAACCTCTCCTCTTGGCTCCAGCAGTCTGTTCCGATATAGATCCATTCCGGAATAATGTTGCCAAATGGCATAAAATCCAACCAGGGTGCAAACGGAAATCAAAATAGTAAAAAGCTTTTTGACTTTCGCTTCTTCTCTGACATTGTTTACAATCAGGAAAAAAATTAAAAGTAGCCATTCTTCTTTCAGAGCTAAAAGGCTGTGAACCTTAAAGGGTGAGAATATGACAGAGATCACCAGAGTTACCACATAGAGAAGAATGGGCAGATTTAAGGGCGTGCGGACAAAGCTCACTTTTCCAGAGAAGAGCATCTTAGCCAACCAGGCCAAAAGCCCAACTGTGATTGCAGTTTGCGCTCCGGCGATGGACCACGGCGAGAAAAAAGCAAAACCACAAAGGGAAAACCAAACACCCTTCTCAGCAACTTTTATTCCGCAATCTTTTGACATGATGAAAGAACGAAAAGATCGTTAACTCAAAAGGTTAAAATAGACTTCTTCTGTCTTTTGGGCAAAGACATCCAGAGTAAATTTCTCCAGCACAATGCTCCGGCTCTTTTCTCCGAATTCCTTTCTTTTGCGTCCGTCTTGCAATAGCTCAATTAAGGCACCCGCTAATTTTTGCCCATTCTTTGGTTCAACCACCCGACCGTTGACACCATCCTCCACCACCTCCGGGACGGCGTTGACTTTAGTTCCTACCACTGGTTTCCCCATGGACATGTATTCCAAAGCCACCCGACAAATGGTTTCCGACCCCACCGATGAGATCACCCCCACATCAAAAAGGGCGATAATATCTCTCACCTCCCCTACCTTTCCCACGAATCGAAAATTCTCTTCTATACCCATACTTTTAGCCATCTTTTCCAGCTCATTTGAACTTATCTGTGCATCCTCCCCGCAGACGATGAATATGGTGTGGGGAATATGTTTTAAAACATATTCTGCGGACTGGATGAAGTATTTATGTCCTTTCACTGGAGAAAACCTTCCCAAAATCCCCACCACCAGGCTTTCTTCTGGTATCCTTAATTTTTCTCTCCACCTCCTGTCACTACCTCTTGGTGAAAAGAAATCATGGTCTATTCCCACACTGATATTGATCACCTTATCTTCCGGTATCTTTAAATTCTTCAAATAACTTTCCCTCAGAACCCGGCAGGTGGTGATGATCTTATCTGTGAACTTAGCATTCAGGTAGCGATTAAGAATATTTGCTTTTGGTGTCCTTACGTCCCCTCTGGTTCTCAATAAGGGAACTCTGCGTTTGAAAAAACTTGTGGCAAGTGCGGCTACCAGATGACCTTCTCCCCTGTGCGCATTTATGATATCGATTCTTTCTTCCTTCACTAAGTCTACCATTCTTTTTATATTATAGGCTATCATCCAGGGACTAATGTAGCTTAAGAGGAGATCTTCATACACTAAAAGTTTAAGTTCTTTAGCTTTGATCAATGGTAGGCTGTGAGGATCACCGGCTACTATCACCTTATGCCCTCTTGCTTTTAAGGCATAAGATAAACTCAATGCATAGTGGGCGCAGGCATTATACCACCTTACATTAATCAATTGCAAGATGTTCAATTTTCTCGACAAATCTTCTCTCTTTGGCTTTCTTGTGATCTTTCAGAAGTTGAAGAAAAGCTTCTTCAACATCCTCAACCGTGATTTGATTCAGGCAGGTAAGCTCTGTGCATTTATGCTTGATCTTATCACAGTCGGGACAATCCACCCTTTTTTTCAAAAATTTGTGTCGAGAAGGATCTGGATAGGTCCAGCTTTTAGGATCATGGGGGCCATAGATGGTGATGGTGGGCTTTTCCATCGCCACAGCAATGTGCTTGGTACCGTTATCATTTCCGATGTAAAGATCACACTTTTTTAAAATCCCACCCAACTGAAAAAGATTTTCCGTCTCCCAACAAACTAACGGATTTTCTTTCATTAAATCTTTCACCTTTTCCACCACCTTCCTCTCGCCCGGACCCCAGACTAAAACCACAGAGGCTTTGAAGTGTGAAATCAGCCAATCAGCCAGTCGAGCAAATCTCTCCAATGGCCAGCGCCGAAAATGCCGGCGGCTGGTAGGAGAAATAGAAATAATCAGGTTGTTCTGGTCAACTTCTTTTTCTTTGAAAAACCTTTCGGCAAAAATGTCGGATTTATCCGGGATAAAAAAATCAAGTTTTAAATCGAAGCTTTCTATCCCCAGCGTTTTTAAAGCTTTTAGTTTATGGAGAGCCGCATATTCACATCTCCCCTCATTTTTTATGACCACGTTATAGAAAAATCTTCGCAGGCGAAGATCATACCCCACTCTGCGCTTTGCCCCGGAAAGAAAGGAAATATAGGCGCTCCTCGGGTTCCCTAAAAAGTCAATCACTAAATCGAACCTCTTTTTTCTGATCTGCCATATCTTCTTTAGAGAGTATAGGGGATTCCCGTACTTTTCTCTCTCCAGGACGATCACCTCGTCCAGATAGGGATTTAAAGTTAGAAGATCAGAAGACTCTTTTTCTGTGAGGAAGGTGATGTAACTTTTCGGAAAATTTGCTCTCAGCGCACGCAAAGCCGGTGTGCACAAAAGAACGTCTCCGATTCGACGGAGTTGGATTAACAATATTTTCTGTGGATAATTCATTTTACTTCCTTCAGATCGGAAGGGCAAAAGGCGATGAGCGGATTTTTCTGTTCTATCCTCCGAATCATCATCTGGAACCTGTGCGATTCTTAAATCAGACCAGGTAAATATACTCCATGAATCCTGCGGAGAGAAGTTCTATTTTGCAGGATATATGGAACGGTTGAAAACCACAGGGGCAGGGCTTAATGCCCTGCCCTCTGCTTGCCAGACTCTGGTCTCACCCGGGAACGGAGAATTTATCCCGCCCAAAGATCTTAGCCGTTTCAACCAACTCATATAACATGGGTGTTTTTACTCTTTCATCTTCTTCTCCACCCTTTGAATGTTGCCACGAACAAACTCCATCTCCCTTTTGGCATCCATATTTTCAAAAAGAGAAAGCGCCCTCAGGTAAAATTCTTTTGCTTTGAGCAAATCCCCCTCCTGTTCCAGTGTAGCGCCGATATTGGTAAGATCACCTGCTTGACCCATAACGTTGCCAATGGTGCTGTCGATCTTGAAGGCTTTTTGGTAATATTCTAAAGCTTTCCCTAAATCCTCCGCCTCTTGATAAATCAAGCCAATATTACTTAAGACGTTTGCTTCGTCCTTTTTATCACCCGCTTGCTGGAAAAGCACAAGTGCTTGCTCATGCAAAGTCAGGGCGCTATCCAGCTTTCCCTGCAATCTATAGGTTAAAGCCAGATTGTTCATCTGCGCCGCCTGAGCCAATAAGTCAAGTTCTGTTGTAGGTATTTTAAGAGACTTTTTGTGGTAAAACGAGGCGCTGTCCACATTACCTTTTATCTGATATATGAAGCCGATGGTAGCTAATGTATTCTTCTCACCATATGTGTTACCCATTTTTCTGAAAAGTTTTAGCAAATTAAAATAGTTCTTCAGAGCACCATCCAGTGCTTCTTCCAATTGATGAGCTAAAGCGAGGTTGGAATAAACTACCGTTAAGGCAGCGTCATTACCTGTGTCCTTGCCGAGCCTTTCTGCCTGATAATAATAATTTATAGCCGAGTTATACTCTTCAAGATACGCCTCGCAATTGCCCATCAATATGAAGAAAGCAAGTCTCTCTTCATCTGTGAGCCTCAAATCTAATGCTTGCCTGAAGATCTCCAAAGCTTCAGAATATTCCTCTTCTATTTTATATTCCAGTCCCTGTCTCAAAAACAGCCGCACCTGCGGCTTGTCGGTATCTTTCAGTTCACCTATGTAATCTTGAATCTGAGACAGAAGATTTCTTTCTCGATCTTCCCGTTCTGTAGCCAATGGTTCTTCTTCGGTTATTCTTGCACTTTTTTCTTTGATCCTGTCTTCTTTTACAAATCTGACGTCAACTATTATTAAAGCGACAAGAATTGCAAGAAGAATTATCCCCTCTTTTATGATAAAGCTTTTGGTTTTTTTTCGCTTCACATCCATAGAAATCTTTATAATGCTGAGAATGAAAATCAGAATGATTAAAATCAAGATGATGGTAGACCACATATCCTTCTCCTTTTGAACTGGATGGTTATTTTGTAGGGGCGGACCTCCGTGTCCGCCCGGTTTGGGGGGCAATGGCGGAGCATCGCCCATACATACTTAAAAATCAAAATAATTCTGATAACCGAATGCAAAATCCTCTAAGAATATACTAGCCCGACGCCGGGTTAAGTTTATATCTTCCTTTATACCCCTTATTAGAAATTCTATGGAGTGCTTCGATCAGTCGATCTATCTCTTCTTCGTAATTATAGAAACCAAAGCTCACCCTGACTGCGCCGGGAAGATTGACTTTATTTGACTTTTTGACCTCTTCTAAAACCTTCTTGCACTGCTTATTTGTTATCCCCAGAAGCTTTTTTACATAAAGTGAGCACAAAAAACAGCCATACCGAACTCCGATGCCTGCCTTATAGATTGATATAGCGGAGACCAAAGTGTGATGAAATCCGCTTAATTGAAAGCGGTTACATTATTTCTCTCGCTTACCTCCCTTTTTCATTGACGGCAAGGAAATCCTTGCGTCAATCGAGTATATAGAATAAACGGCCGTTTGTCAAGAGGAATGATGAGGCGATTGGCGGATGATTTCCGAACTGTTCTCTTGGGGGCCTCGACTTTACTCTCATCAAACTCCTGTGAACTTGAATTCTCAATTAAATCACTTTGTGCTGAAACGGTACTCTTCATATTTATGGGATCCAAATTCCCTTGCAAAACAGGTTGATTTGTATTATCTTCCTGCTCAGATTATTCAATTTGAGGAGGTATACCTATGTCTCATCTCGATGTCAACGGCAAGAAACTAGGACTTAACGAAGAGGGATTTCTGACAGATTCCAATCAGTGGGATAAGCAGGTGGCGGAGGTTTTAGCCAAAGCTGCAGAAGGTATCGATAAGTTAACCCCGGAACATTGGGCGGTCATCGAGTTCATCCGGAACCACTTCCTGGAAACCAACTTAGCACCGATGGTTCGGTCTATCTGTAAGACCACCGGTTTGCCTTTGCGCCGCATTTACGAACTATTCCCCTCAGGTCCCGCCAAGGGGGCTTGCAAAATAGCCGGCCTGCCTAAACCGGACGGCTGTGTGTAGGTTCGCTAAATGTCCATATTTACGGTACTGAAACTGGGTGTGGCAGCCTCGGCGCTATTTTGCCTCGTCGTTCTCACGGTGATGGTCGTGCGAACTTTCGCCTTCGGCCGGAGACCGACGTATGCTCATCCGCAGGGTAGCAGTTTTGCGGGCATCCTGTATGCCTTCGGACCGGGCATGCTGCCCTGGGAGAAAGAAAGCGCTGCCAAACATATCTGGACTTATGCAGGAGGCATCCTGTATCATGTCGGCATACTGATGGCAATGCTGTTTCTGGCAACGGTGTTATTGGGCATTTCGCTTCCCCGGACGTTGTTGCAGCCAGTGCGGATACTGTTGGTAATCGGTCTGGCCAGTGGACTGGCACTGCTCATTAAGAGAATACTTAAACCATACATGAGATCCTTAAGCGGTGGTGATGACTATCTGGCCAACTCCCTCATCGACCTTCTCCTGTTATCGGCTCTGGCAACAACTTTCGCAGAAACCGTGCTTGTCCCATTTTCCGTCATAGCCATCTTTATCTTTATTTATATTCCATTCGGAAAGCTTCGTCATTGCGTTTTCTTCTTTTATTCCCGGATTCTCTTCGGTGACTTCTTTGGTAAAAGAGGCGTGCTTCCTCATCCTTCAAAGAAAGCTTAACATATGGCATCCGAAAAAGACCAAAAAGATCTTTACTTGGAGCGCATCCGGCGTCTGAAACCGGATCAACTTGAGTCGGCCTTGACATCATTCAAGCGACTGCTTGACCACAAGGCGGCTGCCGGTCTTCAGTCATGCGTCAATTGCGGTCTTTGCGCCGATTCCTGCCATTACTTTCAAGTCACCCAGGAGGTTGAGGCTATCCCGGCCTACAAGCTCAAACTTGTTACGTCGGTATTCAGAAAGCTCGTGACAGTGCTGGGGCGATTGGGAAGAATGTCTGAAGCTGATGGTGTTCTGGATAGCCAGACGGTCGAGCGATGGGTCGATTCGCTCTACGGACGCTGCACACTATGTGGACGTTGCGCGCTCAACTGCACCATGGGGATTAACATAACACGTCTGATCCGCATGGCCAGAACCACCCTGGCTTCCATCGACCTCGTTCCACCTGGTCTACAATCAACGGTGACCACTGCTGTGGAAAAGGGCAATAACATGGGCATTCCCCGGGAGGAGTGGCTCGATACACTCCAGTGGTTGAGCGAAGAGCTGCAGATGGAGGTCGGTGATCCACAGGCGCATCTGCCGGTCGATAAGCCGGGGACAGAACTTCTTTACACCGTCAATCCCCGTGAACCTAAATTCTTCCCATTGTCTCTTTTAGCCACTGCCAAGATATTCTATGCCGCCAGCGAGAGCTGGACCGTATCCAGCGACTACTATGACGTCACCAACTATGGTCTTTACAGTGGAAATGACGACGAGGCGGGCTTACTTTCATCGCGTTTGCGCCAATCAATGGTCAAGTTGGGGGCAAAAACACTTATCTTAGGCGAATGTGGTCATGGCTATAATTCCAATCGCTGGGAGGCGCCTGAGTGGTTGGCTGCCAAGGACAGATTCGAGGTCAAAAGCGTCATTCAAATAATCGCTGATTATATCCGTCAGGAACGCATCAAGCTGGACCCTTCGCGCAACCAGAAACGGGTGACGCTGCACGATCCCTGCAACCTGGTTCGCCTGGGGGGCATCATCGAGGAACAGCGCTTTATTTTAAAGAATGCGGTCACCAACTTCGTTGAGATGTATCCAAATCGCGAAAAGAATTTCTGCTGTGGTGGTGGCGGCGGTCAACTGTCAATGACGCGCTATGCCAAGAGGCGATTGGAGGCAGGCAAGATCAAGGCAGATCAGATTCGCATGACCGGGGCTAAGATCGTGGTTACTCCTTGCCACAATTGCATCGACCAGCTAAGCGAGCTAAACCGCGAATATGATCTTAAAGTAGAGATCAAGACTGTATCCGAGGTGGTAGCCGATGCCCTGGTGATTGAAAAGAAGGAGAGATGATAGTAGAAAGGTGTGCTCTGAAGGTCAATATCACCTGTCAACAGGTCTTCTGTTTTTGACGAATGCGGGCTATTTCCCCCACAGCTTTGATGGCGGCTTGGATATCCTCTGCGGTATTTAAGGGGCCTATCCCGAATCTTACCGATCCGTGAATCTTATCAGTACCCAGCTGCTTATGCACCAGGGGGGCGCAGTGCAAGCCGGTGCGGCAGGTTATGCTGTAGTCGACGTCCAGCATGGTGCCGGTGTCCATTGCCTCCAACCCTTCCACATTGAACGATAGAATGCCAATGTGATTGTCAAGGTTCTCCTGGCAGTACAGGGTTACGCCTTCTATTTCCCGCAACCCATCCCTCAACATACGCACTAACTGCATTTCGCGTCCGTGGATTGTTGACATTCCCTCCTTAAGCACCCATTTGACGCCAGCGTTGAGGCCTGCTATTCCCGGCAGGTTGGGGGTGCCATACTCCAGCCGGTATGGGTATTCAAACAAATGGGTAGGGACGGCCGAGCGCACGCCGGTGCCACCGGCGCGGGTGTGCCGGATTTCGATGCCTTCGCGAACATAAAGCCCGCCGATGCCCATGGGTCCCATAAGGGATTTGTGACCGGTGAAAGCCACTACGTCGATATTCAACTTCTGCATGTCCACCGGAATCTTGCCCGCCGACTGGGCGGTATCGACTAACAGGGTGACTCCACGTTCCCGGCAGAGCCGACCGATCTCCCCAACCGGTTGCACGGTGCCAATGACATTCGAAGCGTGATTGATCGCGACCAGTTTGGTATTTCTCTTGAAACGTCGGGCAAACTCGTCCGGGTCCACGAATCCCTGACCGTCGAACGGAACATGATCGACTTCGACGCCGCCATACTTGTAGAGATGGTAGAGTGGCCGAATGACTGAATTATGCTCTACATTGGAGGTGATGGCATGATCGCCTTCCTTTAGCAAACCAAAGATTGCTAAATTCAAAGCATCTGTGGCGTTGTAGCCGAAAATCAGACGATTGTGATCGGTTCCACCATTGAAGAACTCGGTGAGAAGCTTGCGGGTCTCCTCGATCATGGATCCAGCTACCATGCAGAGATCGTATCCCGACCGACCCGGGTTGACTCCACAACAGCGAAAGAATTTATCCATCGCCACATAGACTTCTTCAGGTTTTGGAAAGGTGGTTGCGCCACTGTCTAAGTAAATAAGTTTCTCCATAGTTGCCTTTCAGCTTTGGCTTTCAGACAATTATACAACATTTCTCCAATGAAGTCAATACCAGATTGCCGACTTGGTGTAGATACCAAATACAAATCAGACACTCCCCAACGGCGGGTTGGATGATAAGGTCTACAGGTAGTAGAAAATCCCTCACAGCAGATGTAGCAGACTTGTAGTGAGCGTAGCGAATCTATTAAGCAGATAAAAATCATCGGTATCAGCTTAATCCGTCTAATCAGCTGTGAGGCAATCTCCTGCTCTTCGTGGAGACGTTATCCTTAACGGGAGCGTCCGCTCGTCTGGGAAAGTCCCTCTTGGGTGTCCGATATGTATCCGGTCATTACAAAAGTCTGATTCCATCAATTAATCGATCTGATTGCGGTTGTCCGGAAATATTTTCAAAACAAGCCTTGAGCCATTGCGTATAGAAAAAAGAGTCCATTGTAACTAAAGGCGGAGGAAAAGCTGTGTTCAAAAGGAAAAAAGAAAAAGTCGATAGAAGAAAGAAATCTGCGCTCACTGTGCTAAGAGAGTATATCGAGTCTTTTGGCATAGCTTTAATTTTGGCGTTGATTATCAAATGTTCGGTGGTGGAGGCATACAAGATCCCTTCCGGCTCGATGGAGGACACCCTTCTGATAGGTGATTTCCTTTTAGCCAACAAATTCATCTATGGTGCCAGAGTCCCTATTCCTTTTACCAACATTCACCTTCCTGCATTAAGAGAACCGAAGCCGGGTGATATTGTGATCTTCAAGTATCCCCACAATCTGAAGGTGAACTATATAAAAAGATGCGTGGCGGTGGAAGGACAGACTGTTCAGATAAGAAACAAGGTGCTATATGTTGATGGAAAAAGATTTCCCGACTCTCCTTTCGCTAAATATACTAACGCTGGCACCCGCTCCCCAAAAAGAGATCGCCGGGACAATTTTGGACCTTTCAAGGTGCCTAAAGGTCATTTATTTATGATGGGGGACAATCGTGACAACAGTGCTGATTCTCGCTACTGGGGACCTTTGCCCAGGGAATTGGTATTAGGCAAAGCCATGATCATCCACTGGTCCTGGGCTCCAGACCCCCATGCTCCCATAGTTACCGGAAATGATCTTTTGTCCATACCAAAGAATATTGGTTACAATATCCTGCATTTTCCCACTCGGGTGCGCTGGAACAGACTTGTCAGCGTAATAAGATAGGTTATCCCCAAAAATTTAAACCGGAATATCAGGGGTTTTGGAGCACTATTAGTTTAAGGCTCCAAAATCCCTTTTTATTGCCTCAAGCTGATTGACTTGGGGTTTCCTGCTCTTGGGTGGATGTTATCATCCACCCAAATTCCGTGGGATGACGGAGACCCACTTGGGAAAACAACCCAGGGGGTGTGGGGAAGACTCTTTACGGGGAAACTCCATTCCCCAGTAACCGACCTGCCCAAAGTCACCTCCATTTCTCTTGACTCTATATATTGTTTGTGATATTTTGATTTGAAATATTTAATTCAAAATATTCTTGAGAGTATCAAGACCGATGATCTCATTAGAGGTTAGAAACTTAGGAAAATGGTTTGGCAAAAGAAAGGTGTTTGATAAGATAAATTTTTCCCTGGAGCAGAAAAGCTCACTGGTTGTAGCCGGGAAGAATGGATCGGGCAAGACCACTTTGCTTAAAATCCTCTGCGGACTTATTCAACCTACAAAAGGCGAGGTTAAAATCAGCTTCGATGGGAAAAACCTCACCAGAGAGGAAAGTAAAAATCTTTTGGGTTTGGTGATGCCTGATTTGGAGCTTTACGGTGAGTTGACCGCTTTGGAAAATCTTATGTTTCTGTCTCGTATCCGCGGTTTTGATCCTGATAAGGACGAACTTAAGGAAAAGATAGGTCGGGTGGGTCTTGGCAGAAGAGAAGACGATTTGGTTTTTTCTTTCTCCTCCGGAATGAAGCAGAGATTGAAGTATGCTTTTGCGAGCTTACATAACCCTGAAATTCTCATTCTGGACGAACCGACTGCCAACTTGGACCAAGAAGGAATATCACTGGTGGATCAGACAATCTCTTTGCAGAAAGAAAGAGGGATAGTTATCTTAGCCACCAACGAGAAGGTGGATTTAAAATATGGCGATCAGACCATCCAGCTGGGCGGTTAAGTCAGCCTGGTTATTGGCAAAGGACTTAAAGTGCGAGTTCCGCACCCGTTATGCCCTAAATGCCATCCTCATGTTTGCTCTTACCACCTTAATCGTGGTAAGTTTCTCTTTTGGTGTTTCCTCTTTGAGCGCGCGGTTAAATGCGTCTCTTTTCTGGCTGGTGATATTTTTTTCTTCCATGTCCGGACTGGCTCAGGTTTTTGTTAAAGAAGAGGAAAGCAGGACGGTCAGCATATTAAAGCTGGTTGCTACACCCAGCACCGTGTTTTTGGGGAAACTCCTGTTCAATTTAGCCCTTCTTTTACTTTTAGAAATTGTAATTGTTCCTTTGTTCATAATCTTAATGAACCTATCCATTTTGAATCTATGGCTTTTTTTATCGGTTCTTCTTTTGGGAAGCCTGGGTTTGGTCTGCGCCACTACCATCATAGCCGCAATCATATCCAAGGCACGCGCCAAGGGAGCACTTTTTGCAGTATTGTCGTTTCCCATCCTTCTACCCTTACTGATAACCGCCATAGATGGCACCAGATTATCCTTGGAAGGAAAAACCTTCTCCGCCGGCTGGGGCGATTTGAGATTGCTTATATCCTATGTAGTGGTGATGTTTGTGGCGTCGATTTTATTGTTCGAGTTCGTATGGAGCGAATGAATAATTGTAAAACAGGTTAATTAAATGTTCTGGAAAATATTGCTATTGATCTGGATAGGTGGGGTAATCGTGGCGGCTTTTCTTTTGCCAGCGCCCCAGTCACAACTGGGCGAGGTATCAAGGATCTTCTTCTTTCACGTGCCTATGGCGTGGATAGCAGTCCTGTCTTTCTTTTTCTCTTTTGTTTTCAGCATTCTTTATCTAAAGAAAAAAGATCTAACCTACGATGCTAAAGCATCTGTGGGATCACGTTTAGGTCTTTTGTTTGCGATTTTAGCCACCATCTCCGGCTCAATATTTGCAAAATCCACCTGGGGCTCCTTCTGGAATTGGGATCCCCGGGAGACATCGATTTTCGTTCTGCTTCTGATCTATGGAGCATATTTTGCTCTAAGGTCAGCAGTAGAGTCCGAGGAAAGAAAGGCGGCTCTATCCTCAGTCTATGCCATTCTGGCTTTTCTGACCGTTCCGTTTCTGGTGTTTGTGGTTCCAAGAGTTTATCAATCACTTCACCCCACAGATTCGGTGATAAATATAAAGCTCCAAATGCAGATGTCCCCTTCGATTTTGATCACATTTATCGCATCACTTCTGGGGTTTACTCTCCTCTTTATCTGGATGTTTAAGCTGGAGTGTAAAATAAACAAAATATCAAATAAACTGATGGAGGAATAAGGATGTCCTCAAACTATGTAACCATGATCGTCACACTCATCATCTGGATTGGCGTGTTCTGCTATCTGGTGAGGCTGGATGGAAAAGTTGAAAAACTAAAGAACAAATTGAAATTGCCGCAGGCGTGATTTGCTTTGGATTGATAACTTTTATGCGCCTGTAATTGCTCCTTCACCTTTGAATAACTGATCTATGAATAAACGATTTCGCACGATTTTAAATTCCATCTCCCCTCCCAGGATTGTTTTATTCTTTGCCGCTGTTTTTATAGTAGCCACAATTTTTTTAACCTTATTCCGATTTGGGTTTCTTTTAAAACATCAAAACCTCATCGCCGGCATACCGCTGCTTACGCTTCTGCATTCTTTTGTTATCGGAGTGCGATTTGATGTGGTGGTGTTAAGCTATATACTTATTCCACTCTTTATCTTTAGCCATCTGCCTCTGTTCAGCATAGATCGCCTCAAGCCAACCCGGGTGTTGATTGATACGATTCTTGTGATATGCTTGAGCCTAATCTTCTTTTTGAGTCTGGTGGACATCGAATACTTTGGTGAATTCGGCAGCCGTTTAAGCCACTGGACGCTGGAATATACCGATCAGCCAGGTATGATGTGGTATGTCATGTGGTCTGGTTATCCGTTTGTTTTTTATCTTCTGCTATGGGGAGCTCTCACTTTTTTTTTCGCTTTCCTTGTAATAAAAATAAGCGGGAAGATATTCCGCCAAAAACGAAAAGAAAAAATCGGTCTTCGCCTCATATATTTCATATTGATTTTGGCACTTCTCTTCTTAGGGGCGCGCGGACGGTGGCAGCTTGCCCCTATTGACTGGGGTCTGGCATACTTTAGCCCCCATGGTTTTGCCAACCAGTTGGCACTAAACGGGGTCTACACCTTGGGCAAATCCTATTGGGAGGACCACCGTCAAAAAAGAGGAGAGTCCCTCCAGAGATTTCATTTTTACCCTACCTCAGAAGCTTTGACCTCTGTTCTGAATTTATTGACAAATCCTGAAGAAAAGCTTTCGGATTCTCTTCATTCTCTGGCTCGCTGGTATTACCCTGAATCTGAATCAAAACATCCGAAAGATTATAACGTGGTGATAATTCTGTTAGAAAGTTGGCTGGCGCGTTATGTGGGAGCATTGGGAGGAAAGCCGGACGCAACCCCGAATTTTGATAGTCTTTCCCGAAAGGGTATTTTATTTGAAAACTTTTTTGCCACCGGCACCCGCACCAACCGAGGGATACCCTCGGTTTTCTGTTCTTTTCCTTCACCACCTGGACGTTCCATCATGAAGCAGTTTTCCGCCAATCATCCTTTTATATCCATAGCCGATATCTTGAAAAAACGAGGTTACAAATCTATTCTAATTTATGGAGGTGACTTACAATTTGACAATATGGAGGGCTTTTTGAGAAGCCAGGGGATTGAAAGATTCATCGGAGAAGAGGACTTTCCCCCTGGGACAAGATTAGGCAAGTGGGGTGTTCCCGATCACGTAGTTTTTGAGAGAGCATATCTGGAGTTTTCAAAATTTGGGGATAAACCTTTTTTGGGAGTTATCCTCACCTTAAGCAATCATGAACCTTTCCTTTTGCCCTCGTCTGATTTCAAAATCTTTCCCCAAGACGTTCCTCACTCTGATTATCTGAACACCTTTTATTATTCAGACTGGGCTTTGGGCGAATTTTTTCAGCAGGCAGAAAAACAGCCCTATTTTGAAAACACCATATTCGTTATGGTGGCAGATCATGGAAAGTTCATGGAAAGCCAAAGTGACCTGCCCTGGGATAGATTTCATATCGTTGGTCTGATCTATGCTCCACATATTCTGGGTGCTTCGCCCAGAAGAATTTCCACCGTGGCAAGCCAGACCGACCTTGTTCCCACCATCCTGGGAATTTTAGGTAAACCGGTTTTTCATCAATCCTGGGGGCGGGATATTCTTTCTCTTGCTCCGGAGGATAATGGCTTCGCCATGATGTTGGATGGAAACATGATCGGCTGGTTAGAGGGACCTTACTTTTTCATCGAACGGATAGGAGTAAACTGCTCGCTTTTTGACATTCGCCAGGATCCACTTCAAAAGCATGACCGATCTTCAGAACTGCCTGATCTGGTAAGAGAGCTTCAAACCAAAGAGCGTTCATTTCTCCAGCTCAGCATTGAAATGATAACAGGACAAAAACCTTTGGCTCAATAGCCGCAAGAGCCTTGGAGTGTCTGCCTTTAGGCAGACCTTGGGTCCGGCTAAAGCCGTGCACTCCAGAAACCCTATCTGTCCATTCTCCTCCACAAAACAAGGGATTCTTCTTATTGCATTCAAAATGGGAATGTAGTATTTTACAAACAGTGAAGGTGCTGAGGTAACATCTAAGTGCCCATAACCAAAGATTTAGAATTTGGGAATTATTTAGCAAAAAAAAGCGTGAAGATTGATATGAACAACTAACAAGGTACAAACAGAAAAGCCCTTTAAGCAAAGGAGTAAAATTATGAGACAGGGAAAGATGTGTGCCCTCTTATTGTTGATTCTCTTTATGGGGACTTCAGTTGTCATTTGGGGAAAGAGCAATAAAGAAGGTGCCCTTACTTCGGATGTTATTCGGGAGGTTCGTCAATCCTTTAAGATGGATGCGGTAACCCGCGCTTTGATGAATGCTTTAACCAACAATGATATCAAAAAACTGGCGTTGAACCGCCAGATGTATGTAGCCCACGACAACCTGTTCAACCATAAGATTAAAACCAAGGGGATCACCAATCAGAAAAGCAGTGGTCGATGCTGGTTGTTTGCCGGACTAAACATCATGCGTCCCCAGGTGATTGAAAAATACAAATTGAAGGAATTCGAGTTCTCCCAAAGTTACTTGTTCTTCTGGGATAAGTTTGAAAAAGCCAATACCTTTTTGGAACTTATCATTGAAACCCGGGACCGTGATCCTTTGGACAGAGAGCTTCAGATGATACTGGAGAGTCCCTTTTCTGACGGTGGTCTGTGGATTTACGTGGTGGAGTTGATAGAGAAGTATGGGGTTGTGCCCAAAAGCGTGATGCCGGAGAGCGAGCAAACCAGCAAAACAGGAATGATGGATCGGCTAATCAGCCGCAAGCTCCGTCAGGATGCGGCTATTTTAAGGGAGATGAGCCAGAATGGGGCAACGGTTCCCCAACTGAGAGAGCGTAAAGTGGAAATGCTGAAAAGTATATATCGAATGTTAGCACTAAACTTCGGAGTCCCTCCCAAAAAATTTCAGTGGCGATACGAGAGCAAGGACACGGTGGTAAGTGAGGTCAAAACATACACGCCCAAAAGCTTTTTTAAAGAGGTGGTGGACGTTGACCTCAGAGATTATGTCCCCATATACAATCACCCGGCGCGCGCGTATAATAAACTCTATCAAATGTATCTAAGCCGAAACATTTATGATCGTCCGGATAATATTTTCGTTAACTTAGACACCAAACAGATGAGGGAATTTGCCCTAAAGCAACTATTGGATAACCAGCCGGTCTATTTTGCCTGCGACGTCAGTAAAGAGGACAGCTACGAACATGGCATCATGTCTCCAAAAATCTATGATTATGAGACCTTCTATGGGCTTGACTTTTCCATGAGCAAAAAAGATAAGTTTCGCTATCGGGAAAGCCGCTCCACGCATGCTATGGTATTCGTGGGCGTGGATACGCTGAAGGGCAGACCCGCAAAGTGGCTGGTGGAAAATAGCTGGGGAGATAAGAAGGGAGATAAGGGATACTGGACCATGTATGATGAGTGGTTCGATGAATACGTTTACAAGGTGATAATCAACAAAAAGCACTTGTCCAAACGTGTGCTGGACATTTTAAAAACTGAACCAATTGTGCTTCCCCCCTGGGATCCGATGTAATCAATCCAACCTAAGGAAACCGTAGGGACAGCCCTCGTGGCTGTCCGCTTTAGGGCTCGGACAGGGATTCATCCTGAAGGATTCATCCTGAAGGACAAGCCCTGTCCCTACGGACTGTTTGTGTTGTGCCTAGATCACCCTCTCCCTGTCCGTCTCCCGTCAAGGGAGAGGGAATTAGCTCTTCCCCCCCTCGACGGGAGGGAACAAAAGGGAGGGTGAATGAAGTCCGGACAGGAACAAGTCCTGTCCCTATGAACTGGTGTGGTTTTAGAAGTTTTTGGGAGTGCACCAGCTTGCTGGCGCGGTTTTTTTCTTATACTGACGAGAATTCAGAAAAAGGAGAACATGGCTATATGAGAAAGAAAACTGTGTTAATCGTTGAGGATGATGGCACCACCTATGAGTTCTTACGAAACATACTTGAATCTAATTTCCACTGCGAGATAACAAATGCTGAAAATGGATGGCAAGCACTAAAACTTCTGGAAAATAAAACATTCGATCTTATCATTTCTGACATTGCCCATGCCGGACCAAGTGGAATCCAGTTATGTAAAGAAATCAAGAGAATCCCCAAAACCACTTCTATTCCTTGCCTTATTGTTTCAGGAATAGCAAATGACAAAATTGATAAGATACGTAGTCTCGGCGTCGAATATCTTCAGAAACCTTTTAAGACACAGGATTTTATTGAGATAGCAAAAAAATACTTTTAAGTAATCAGACCTAGGGGTCTCTAGAAAATCCCACTAGACAGGAGGGAAAACATGACTTTTGCCATGGCTGCCCAAGAGTATAAAGAAATGTTTCGAAATAGTAAGTTCAAACTGAACAAGGGAGAAAAAATCCGTCGGCGCGCCAAAGAGGAAAACGTACCCGATGAGCCAGGTGTTTACCTGATCTATTCTGTTACCAAGAAAGGTTCGGAAGTTGTCTATATTGGAAAGGCTGGCACCTTTCTACGAAAAGGAACGTTCACACAACAAAAACTATTCGGGCGCCTAACAAGAGGAAAACACGATGGAAAATCAGCTCAACGTTTCCTTGAAGAACTAATGTCGAGGCGGGGTGTAAAATTCTTAGAAATACATTGGTTCGCCACCTTCAACCAGAAAAGTTCAATTATTCCAGGTAAGGCTGAGGCCGATCTTATCCAGGTTTACTTTGATGAACACGAAGAACTTCCACTACGTAACAAAACGGCATAACTTCTGACCTTTACGTTAGTAACCAACTGTCAACCATTTTCATAAAAAGAATTTGGATTTTGAAGAACATCTTTTACGTAGGGACAGCCCTTGTGGCTGTCCTCTTTAATATTCGGACAGGGATTCATCCTGAAGGACAAGCCCTGTCTCTACGGACTCTACTTCGCGGTGGGATGAATTCCCACCTCTATGTGGGTAGATACTTTTTTCGTTCTTACCTATTTGGCCCACATAGAGCAGGGCATTCAGCCCTGCGAATTTGATCTTGTCTCAAAAAATCGCAAAAGCCCCGCGAAGCGGGATCCTTCGGACAAGCTTTCGCACTCCAAAAATACTTCTTGCCCGGCTAAAGCCAGACACTCCAGATATTATAGCTTTTCCTATCAAATAGCACAAATCGAACTTCTTTTAAGAATTCTGTCTTTTTTGAGAAATTTTTGATTTCATCAAGCATTATCCGCGCGCATCCATCTATCGAAAATCCTCCTACCCCGGTGCCAAAAGCTGGAAAAGCTATGGATTTAATTTTTAACTCTTCGGCTCTTTTCAAACTGTTGAAGGCGGCATTTTTTATATACTCTTCATTGGTTACCAAATCCTGCCCCATGACTACAGCATGAATTACATATTTCGCTTTTAAACTTCCTGCTTTTGTTACCACTGCTTCGCCGATGGGGAGAGGACCTTTGCTCATCGCCTCTTTTTCAATCTCGTTGCCCCCTTTTCTCTTGATAGCCCCTGCCACCCCGGCTCCCATCCACAGATGATTGTTGGCTGCGTTCACGATGGCATCCACCTCTTGCTCTGTTATGTTACCCTGAATCAGCCTGATTTTGATCTTTTGCGATTCGTTTTCCATAACCCATCCTCGGAAATTTTCTTAAAATTAACTTAAAAAGAACTATAATTGTCAGGGCACAAAGAATGCCCAGAATTATTCCCGCCACCACATCAAAAGGATAGTGAACCCCTACATACACGCGGGAGTATGCCACCAGTGCTGCGATGGTGAGCAAAACAATTCTCAGCTTTTGATAAACAAAGGAAAAAAGAATCATTCCGGTGAAGATGTTGGTTGCATGAGAGGAAGGAAAAGAGAAGGATTTAGTACAATTCACCAGTAAGTGAACGTTCTCCAAAACATTGCATGGTCTTGTCCTTTCCACCAGCGGCTTGAACACGTTATTACAAACCTGGTCACTTAAAGCGATTCCCAGAATTAAAAGTAAAACCGCTATTCGTCCCTTCTTTTGTCCAAAGACGAGAAGGAAAATCACTAAAAGAATTAAGGGGATGCGCCAGTAATCGAGATTGGTCAGGATGGGCATCAGAAAATCGAAAACACAGTTTTGTGCTTTGCAGTTCAGAAGAAAGAAAAGGTTAGTGTCAACCTGGACAGCCTTCTGTAAGAGGGAATAAAACATAATGTTTGAACAAAAACAGGGTTCGTAAGCTTCTTTTCTGCTTCGACTTATCCCCTTTTATTAAAGCTCCTCATGAAGCGCTCAACTTCCCTTAAAGTGGGTATTCCTGCTCTACCTCCTAATCTTCTGCATTTCATGGCGGCACAGGCATTGGCAAATCTTGCAACCCTTTTCAGAGACCATTTTTCTAAAAGCCCGTAGATAAAAGCACCATGAAAAACATCCCCTGCCCCGGTGGTATCAATCACTTTCACACGAAACCCTGGAGAATGAAAAATCTTATTATCCATTCCACAAATGCAACCATCCTCGCCTATGGTGACCACCACAGTTTTGAATCCTTTTTTCATCAATTCCATGCATCCTGCAAAAGGATCGGATGTTTTGACGAAACCGCAGGCAAATCTTTTCGATACGATCAGATGATCCACATATGGAAAAACCTCCTCCACTCCGCTTCTCAAACTTCCTACATCCAAGCAGACTTCAGCATTTTGTTTTTTTGCCCACCGAGCCACTAAGATGTTAACTTCTGGCTCACGGGCATCAATGTGTAAAAATCTGGTGGAGATTAAATTCAGAAATTTAAGCTCATCTTTTTTCAGACTCATCTTTTTATCTTGATCCAGTGCCACCGTCCGTTTTCCTGATTTCTTATCCACCCAGATAAATGCCTTGGATGTCTTTATCTTTTTATCTGATAGGAGATGCTGGGTATCCACTCCCTTCTTTTCTAACTGAGATCTAACAAATTTTCCTTCTGGATCATCTCCGATCTTGCCAATGTAGCAGGTCTTTGCCCCCAACTTTGCCAGGGTCACCATAGCAGTGGGCACAGGACCTCCACCCTGAACCGAAGATCTGACCACCTCCATCTTATCATCCAGGTGAGGATATGGATCCAGAACACATAAATAGTCCACCGCATTCACCCCCAGACCAACGCAATCATACTTTCTTTTTCTGTCTGAATTTGACCTGACCATTGGTTGTTTCCAGAAGAGCTTTTTTAACCTTTTCTAACAAACTATTTTTTAACACAATTGTTGCGGTTGGTTCCTCTTCGAAACCATGCTCTTTAACCCGGATGTTGTACTTGCTGAAGATCTGATTTATCCTGCCAGTCATACTTGAAGGATAAGAAAACGTAATTTCCGATGTGATCCACCTTTTGACTTTTTCAGCTTTCAGAAGCACGCTTTGCGCGCTCTGCCGATAAGCACGCGTAAGCCCCCCGGTCCCCAGCTTGACACCACCGAAATAGCGAGTAACAACCACCAGGACATTATAAAGATTTTCCGACTGGATGGCAAAAAGTATTGGCTTTCCCGCAGTCCCCTTAGGCTCTCCTGCATCACTGAATTTCAGACTTTCGTCTTGAGCTTTTTTGATTCGGCAGGCAAAACAATTATGGGTAGCGTCAAAAAATTCAGAAGAGATTTTTTTTATCCAATCTTTAATATCTTCTTCTGAGTTTACAGGGATGGCGGTGGCGATGAAAATGGAACCTTCGACTTTAATTTTGGAACGAACCAAATTTCTTATAGTTAGGTATTCATCGGAAGAATTAGAGGTCATTTTGGCAAATTATCTTTTAGCTTGGGCAACAGAAACTGCTCAATCAATCTTTTAAATCTGGCCATATAAATAAGATCGAACTTATCCATCTCAAATGGTATAAGCCTTTCAGCTTTCAGTCTAACCAAACCTGCCTCTTTTTTAGCTTCACCTAAGGTAAGCTTGCCGCTTTTTATTTTTTTACATACCTCATCTACCATCTTTTGAAGTTTCCTTACCCCCTCTTCGTAATCGAGATATTCCTTCATATATTTTCTATTCTCTCTAAGATGGGATTGTGAAAAAAAACTACTATGATAGCCGCAGGCTTCAGCCTGCGCATCCCAAGCGGGGAGTTTTCAGCATCTTTCACATGAAAAGGATAATCCGCTTTTAAAGATAATTCACCACCAGATCCAAATCATCAACTCCCTGAAGAGCAACTGCGCCTTCGGAAATCATTTCCTCCACCTTGTAAGATCCCTCTTTTCTCATCACGAATAGAGGTTTTCCCTGTTTGCTGGCGAGGTCTACCGCATCCATTGTGCCTGCACTTTTTTCGTCAACCTCCACCACGATGACCGCCTGAGACAATCCCACAACGATTCTGTTTCTGGCCATAAGCTGTCCCACCTTCACCGGAACGTTTAGATTATATTCAGTAATCAGCGCTCCATTTTGAGAAATCTCTTTTGCTAAGGTGGCATTATCCGAGGGGTAAATTCTATTTAACCCATTCCCCAAAACCGCATAGGTTTTCCCTCCCTGGCTGATTGCGCCTAAATGAGCGGAAGAGTCAATTCCCTCCGCCAATCCACTAACTACCACCACCCCTCTTTGAGCCAGATTTTTTCCGATTTGAACTGCAAGCTCCATTTTCTGGGTAGTATATTCTCGATGGGATCCAATGACTGCCACGAAGATTTGCTCTTGAACGGGAAACTCTCCCTGAAAGTAAAGAAGAGGCGGGGGATCATCGATTCGTTTCAGCAACCGGGGATAATCATCATCTAATATAGTGAGGATACCGACTCCCTGTTCTTCCAGATAAAGAAGATGTTCTTCTATCTCGGGCAACAAATCCTGCGACTTAAGAATCTGTTCCGCCTTTTCGGAATTCATCCGGGGAAGTGACAAAAGCTCCTCTTTGGAAGCGTTATATACATTCTCTGGCGAACCGAAACTCATAAGAAGCTGTTGAAATGCTTTGGGTCCAACCTTAGCCTTCTCCCTGAGTGCTACAACATATTTTCTATAATCCAACTTACGCCTCTTCATTGTCATTTTATTCCAAAAAGGAAGTTATACCAAAAGAACTTAAATTTCAAGTAAAATCTGGAGAGTTATGGATAACCCCTTATTCTGCGGGGCTGGTCATGCCATAGGCAGATCCCCCGCCTGCCAGGAACAGAATGTTGGTTCGGGGTGCCCTTCAGGGTGAATCCCTTCAGGATGAACCCTCACCCCGAACCAAAATATTGCGAGGTAAGGTAGCTCGTAACAATAGACATTAACTGAAGGAACCATTCCCGATAAGATAAGCAGTTTTTGTTAGCACCAAGACATAAATCTTTTCTATCTTCGCTTGCCTCAGGATAGCTGAAATCTCATTTAAGGTGGCTCCCGAAGCACATACGTCATCAATCAATAGTATCTTTTCACCGTCCAGCTTTAGAGGTCTTGCTAACTGAAAAGTATTAAGCACATTTAACTGTTTGAGCTCTTTATCCCAAATGCTCTTCTGGGGTTTGGTAAGTTTGGTTCTCTTTAAAGTATCTTTTTCCCAGCGGATCTTTGTTTTTTCCTCGATCCTTTCCGCTACAAAAGAGACCGGATCAAAGGATCGACTCTTAAAAGAAGGAGGAATGGTTAACATTAAATCAGAGGATTTCAAAAGAGTATGACTGTTTATAAAACCAGAAGCCAGATCAGCCAGAATCGTCCCGGCATGGGAATTTTGTTCGTATTTGAATTTGTGCAAAAGATTGCCCACTATGGTTCTCTTTCTCTTCCCACTATCTAATATGTTGTATTCACCTAAAGCAAAACCTGTGTCGAAGTTTCCCGAAAGTGGAATCGGCTTTATATCTGATAAAGATACGGCTTCAATCTCCTCACCGGAACCGAGAACCCAACCAAAGCCAAATCTATCTAATAGCTTTTTTACGCTACCGGTTTGCATCTTTGTTATTCAGAAGAAAAAGAAGGGGGATTTCTAAGATCAAGTTATTTATTTTTATCCGACCAAGCCAGAAGCCTTTGGTGGGTGAGAAGATCAAGTGCATATAAAAGATTATCCCGGTGTCTTTGAAAATCCGCCATATATTCTTTCTTCAGTGGAGCAACGGGAGGGGCGACCATTCTAAGGGGGTTGACATATCTTCCATTAGCTTTCACTCGATAATCCAGGTGAGGACCGGTGGAGGCGCCGGTGCTCCCCACATATCCTATCAAATCTTTCTGTTTTACTTTTACCCCTTTCCTGACGCCTCTGGCAAAGCGGGAAAGGTGTCCGTAGGAGGTGACAAAACCGTTAGGATGGCGAATCTCCACAATTTTTCCAAAACCTCTTTTCCAGCCGGCGAAAGTGATCAATCCATCACCGGAAGCCACCACCGGAGTGCCTACCGGAGCGGCGTAGTCCACCCCTAAGTGTGGTCGATATCTTTTGAAGATAGGATGAAAGCGACGGTAGGAAAATCGGGAGCTGATTCTTCGATAATTCAAAGGAGATTTCAAAAAAGCCTTCCTTACCGACTTTCCGCTCGGATCAAAATAACCTCCTCGTCCGTCAGGAGATTGATACAGCACCGCCTGATGAATCCGACTGCCCAAATTATATTCAGCCGCCAAAATGTCACCATACTTTACAAAATTGCCATCCTTGTGATATTCCTCAAAGATCAACCGGAAGGTATCCCCACATCTTGGCTCGGTCAAAAAATCTATCTCCCACTCAAAGACCTCGGTCAACTTCATGATCAGTTCCGGACTTTCGCATCTGTCTATCATGGACTCCCATAGAGAGCCTTTTATTCCCCCTTGGAGTGATTTAACTGTGCAATTGAACTGAAGTGGTTCCACCATAGTCTTCAGCTCACCATCTTCTCTTACTACCCTGCATTTTTCACGCATCCCTTTCTGATATTCGAAGAGAAGGACAGAGTCGGGTGTGGTCAACAGAGTATAAGAATCCTCTGGCAAAGATTTTCTTAGATCAAATTTGCCTTTAAGGGCTGAGGTGAGTTGATAGATCAACCGATGGGAAAGACCTTTTCTTAACAGGGAAAGATACAGAGATTCGTTCTGGTTGAGTTTTCCTTGAAATATGCAACTCAGGGGAAGTGGGCTAATGCTTTCTTGCTTAAGAGGCTTATCTGTTTTTCTTTCAAAAAGCCCGGACCATTTGCAAAAAATGAAGAAAACGACCACCAGCCCCAGAAATGAAATTACTCTTGTTGTCTTTATTTTACTCGACATTTGGAAACTCACTTCTTTTCTTCAAACACCTCTGCTGAGAAAATGTAGATTTCCGTATCTTTGTCTTTCCAGCAGTTCTTATCATGGATGCCCGCCTTGAAGCAAATCTCGTTGAGGAAGGTTGTTCTATCCCAACCTTGTTCCGTGGCTACCTGTGGAAGGAAGACTCCCTGGTGGTATCCTTTTTTTAATACAATTCCATGTTTTCCTATCTGAATCTCGTTTATATCTTTGATTCTTTTCAAAGGGGTAAGAACGGATATCTCCAAATCCAAAAGAGGAAGTTCCTCTAAAGAAACCGGAGGGAAGCGGGAATCATTTAAAGCCGCCGCCTCTGCCATCTCCTGAATGGTGATGTAAAGCGGCTTGATAGCCTCAATGTAGCCGATACATCCTCTGAGGCGACCATGTTCGTGAATGGTTACGAAAGCTCCGCGCTTTTCCTTCAGGATGGGTGAGTCGACTTCAAACTCCGGTGGCTCTTTGCCTTCGACTTTGTGCTCTATGGTGCTTCGGGCAATACGTATTAAAGTCTCTTTGTCCTCATCAGAAAGATCACCCTCCACTTCTACCTTTTCTTTCTCTGATTTTTTCTCATCTTCCGGTTTGGCTTCTGAATCATAGATGACCGCCGCCATATATCCCACCACGCCAGATTTATCTCCGGTGACGTCTCCAGAGTTGGCATATTTCAAAACTTTAGCTTTGTCCGCGCCTAATCCCTTAGCGGCAAGCATGGTTACCACCATAGGGCTTGCCCCACAAGCTTCACATAACCCGGCAGAAACATCAGTAAACAGTCCTTCCGGATCAAAGGAATTCACATGGCCTATTACTATATTGTCCAATCTCACCGCTTCATCGTATGGATGAAAATGAGAAAGGTCTGAGCTGGCTACGATTAAGACACTCCTGCCCTTAAGCGTTTTTATCAAAGCTTCTGCTAAAGCTTCACAGGTGGTCCAGTCCTGATCGCCCATCACAATGGGAACCAGTTTAAATTTCCCCAGTACCAGTTGAAGAAAGGGAAGCTCAACTTCTATGGCATGTTCCCCTCTCATCCCAACAAAACCGTGTCCCTTGGTGGAAAGAAAAACTCTCTCTTTTGCATCAGCCATCTTTCCAGCCAGGGAGGTATCCACAGCAATTACGCCCAAAGGAGTTTCATAAGCACCGCCGTTATATACCGAGGCGCCCTTGAAAGATACAACATGGCTGGGGCAGATCACCACCACCGTCTCAAAGGAGAAACCTTCTAAAAGCTTAAAAGCATAAGCCGCCACCTGACCTGAATACATGTAGCCGGCATGTGGTGCTATCAATGCTACGATTTTTCCCGGGATTGGTTCCTTTTTAGCTTTTTTGAAGAAATCCGTTATCTGTCTGGTTAAAACCATCGGATCGCCGGGATAAAACTGATTTGCTACCGCAGGCTTTCTGGTCTGTCCCATTTTAAACCTTCCTTCCTTATTGATATCTGCCCCCGCCTCGGACTTGGATTGCTTGCCACAGTTTGATAGATAAACAAAGACAAAGAAAAATACAAAAAGAAAAGACAGAAAATGCAAGTTTCTTTTCATCTTCTCTCACCCCAATCTAATCCCGATTTATCTCCCATAATTTCCCGATAGATTCCCAACAGATTTCTAATAGATTCCCAACAGATGAAACAGATTAAACAGATTAAAAATACTATCCGTTTAATCCTTTCATCTGTTGGGAATTCTCTCTTTTCTCCCTATGTTTCAAGATTTTCTCATTAGGCAATAATCTTTTGTATTCTAATGTCTGACTCCCAAAGTTGATCAACAAAGCAACTGGATAGTCGGTGGCGGCAAAGTAATACAATACCTGCCATACGAAAAGAGAGGTCAACTCAGAAGTTGCTTTTATCTCCACAATCACCTTATCCTCCACCACAAAATCTAAATACCTCAATCCTACCTGCTTTCCTTTATAATCTATCTGAACAGGTTTTTGCGAGTCAAAAGCGATGCCGCAAGATGTAAGTTCATTTTCTAAAGCTTTTTGATATACCCCTTCATTGTGTCCAGGACCCAAGTAATTGTGAACCTCCATGGCGGCGCCGATTATTTTATAGATTAGGTCATTATATTTTTCCGCATCGATTTTCATGATCTTTTGAAGTTTTTCCCAACAGATTAAACAGATTAAAAAACACCATCTGTTTAATCCTTTCATATGTTGGGAAATCCTTTCATCTGTTGGGAGATCCTTTCATCTGTTGGAAAATCCTTTCATCTGTTGGGAGTCTTTTTTCTCCGTTTTGAACCCTTTCTCCTCTGACTTTCCACCTTTCTCTCTTTATCCAGAGCCAATTTCAACACCTGATCCATGGTCTCCACGAAAACGAATTTTATCTTCTTTTTTATCTCGTCCGGTATCTCCACCATATCCTTTTGATTTTCTTTTGGCAGTATCAAAGTCTCCACTCCGGATCGATAGGCGGCTAAAGTCTTCTCCTTTAAGCCCCCTATGGGCAAAATCTCACCTCTTAAGGTTAGTTCTCCGGTCATGGCTAATTTGGGCTTGACCGGCTTTTCGATCAGAAGAGAGACTATGGCAGTTGCCATGGTAATTCCAGCAGAGGGACCATCTTTGGGAATGGCTCCTGCCGGAACATGGACGTGTATATCGTATTTCTCGAAGAAATCCTCTTCTAAGCCCAATCTTTTGCTGGCAGAGCGGACGTAGGATAATGCAGTCTGCACCGATTCCTTCATCACCTCACCCAGATGCCCGGTCAAAGTTAAAGATTTTCTTCCCTTCATTTTTGTAGCTTCAACAAACATCAGAGCCCCACCGGTCTGGGTCCAGGCAACTCCCGGCACCACTCCTATCTGAGGAGTCCTCTGCACCATCTCCTGGAAAAATTTAATCGGTCCTAAAAATTTTTCTAAATTCTTTGAAGTTACCTCCACTTTTTTCTTATTGCCAGAGGCGACCATCTTGGCGACTTTTCTGCAAACGGTGGCAATTTCCCTATCTAAGTTCCTCAATCCCGCCTCCCTGGTATAATCAGTGGCGATTTTCTTTATGGCTTTATCCTGAAAGACTAAGTTCTCCTGACCAAGACCGTGATTTTTCAACTCATTGGGGACGAGATGTCTTTTTGCTATTTGAAGTTTCTCTAAATCTGTATAACCGGGGAGCTCGATTGTCTCCATCCGGTCTCTCAGAACCCGGGGAATTGGATCAAGGATATTGGCGGTGGTGATAAACATCACCCTGGAGAGGTCAAATGGAACGTCCAGATAGTGATCGGAGAATGTATTGTTTTGCTCTGGATCTAAAACCTCCAGCAGGGCTGAAGCTGGATCGCCTCGGAAATCCTGTCCGATCTTGTCCACCTCATCCAGCATGAAGACTGGATTGTGGAATCCGGCGCGTCTGATCCCCTGAATTATTCTTCCCGGCAGAGCACCGATATAGGTCCTTCTGTGTCCCCGAATCTCTGCCTCATCCCGCATCCCCCCTAAAGATATGCGATTGAATTTCCTCCCCATCGCCCGGGCAATGGAAATTCCTAAGGAGGTCTTGCCCACTCCGGGTGGACCCACGAAACAAAGAATCGGTCCTTTCATGTCTTTTTTCAGTTTTCTGACCGCAAGATATTCCAAAATCCTTTCTTTAACTTTCTCCAGATCATAATGATCCTCATCCAAAATCTTCTTCACCTTCTTAATGTCCAGCACGTCCTGAGTGCTTTTGCTCCAGGGAAGATTAACCAGCCAATCCAGATAGGTGCGGGAGACGGTATACTCTGCCGCCGCCGGATTCATCTTGGAAAGTCGATCCAGCTCCTTTTGGGCCGCATCTAAAGCCTCCGCTGGCATCTTGGCTTCCTTTATCTTCCTTTTGAACTCATCCAGCTCCGCGGTCCTCTCATCTGCTCCACCCAATTCCTTCTGGATAGCCTTGAGTTGCTCGCGCAGTATATACTCTTTCTGGGTCTTGCCCAACTCGCTGGCCGCCTGAGATTGAATCCTCTGGGAAAGCTCCAACACCTCTACCTCCCGATTGATGTGAGAGAGAACCTTTCTGAGCCTTTCCTTGGTATCGAAGGTCTCCAGAAGCTCTTGCTTTTTAGCCACGTTTATGTTGAGACTTGAGGCGATCAGATCAGCCAGTCGGCTGGGATTCTCGGTGTTGATGGCGCTCACCTGCAACTCCTCAGATAGGTAGGGAGCTAAATCCACCACTTTCTTCAAAAGATCCAGCACATTCCGTATCAAAGCCTCCAACTCCACATTTTTATCCATCTTCTCTTCGATAACCTCTATTTTAGCAACCAGGTTGGGCGCAGTCTTGACAAAATTCTTTACCCTCACCCGGGACAATCCCTGAACTAAGAACCTGACACTGCCATCCGGAAATCGTAGCATCTTCAAAATAGATGCCGCCGTGCCCACCCTATAGATGTCCTCAGCAGTTGGGTGTTCCACCGCCGAGCTCTTCTGCGCAAAAAGCCCTATTATCTTTCCCTCCATCAGGGTATCATCAATCAATTTGGCGTACTTCTGCTCGGTCACCACCAAGGGGACGATAGGGTATGGAAAGACCACTGTTCCTTTGATGGGAAGAATGGAAAGCTCATCACCGATTTTCTTTACCTCTTCAACTGTTTTTTCGTCTTCTTTGATCAAGTTCATTCTCCCTCCCTTAGTAGATGAAGTCGAACATCCTCACCGTAGAAAAACTTCAGTCAACTTCTGTTCCAATCTCCCTGCAAATCTCGTCTGTTTTTTCAAAAACCCTATATTAGTTTATCGACCATACTCTATCTCAAGTTCAATGCTATCAATGATCCCTTTTACCCCGGGAGCGTCTTTTGGCATCGACTTTAAGTATGTCTCTAAGTATGCCTTGGCTTCCTCCCTTTTTCCCATTCCGGCGTAACATATCCCCAACTTTTTATAAATGGCAGTGTTGCCAGGGTTTAGTTTTAACGCCGTCTCAAAGTATGGCACTGCTTCTTCAAACCTTCCTACCCGTCCTAAAATGTTGCCCAGATTATAATAATAATCTGCCCTCCCTGGTTTCAAGCCTATGGCTTTCTTCAGTTGAGAAACGGCTTCATCATACCGGCCCATTTTCGCCAGTGCATTGCTCAAATCCTTATACACACGATCAATGCCCGAAAAGTCTGGTGCCATATTTATGAATCGATCATAAGCCTCTGTGGCTTGATCGTATCTTTTCAACCTACTATACGCACTTCCCAGTGAAGCAAAATAACGTGGATTTGGATCTATGGCAATAGCCTTTTTCCATAGTTTGATAGTTTTTTCGTGTTTGCCCTTATCTCGAAAATAACAGGCTAAGGTTTCATATCCATGGGCCGCTCTTTTTTCATCCATTTTTAGCAGGTTCTCAAAGCGAGCTATCGCTTTTTCTTCGGAGGCATTGACCAATATCCAGGGCAAAGTGGAAATAAGGGAGGTAATAACCAAGATCAACGTAATCTGATCCAGTTTCATTATTCTTTCTTTTCTGGAAATATTTATCGTCAGATACAATGCCAAGAGGGTGATGCCCAAACCGGTAAAGGCGAAAAGATCCCAATCTCTGGCGTATCCTAACTTGGGATCAACAAGTAAAGCAAACCCAAATGAGCACACCATCACACAGATAAAAAACTTAACTGTCGTTTCCTTAAAGTTGATCCATCTTAAAAAGATTAAAAGTACCATGCATAGCACTAAACTTACCGGAGAGATTAAAAGCTGATGGTTAAAAAAGTCCAAGATATGAGCCAAAGAGAAAAAAGAGTAAAAACTCTCCCCTTCTCCAAACGGATAGATCAAAAAAGAACCAGAGGGACCCTCTGGGGAATAAGCTTTCAAAAGATAAAGCCCTGCCCCGATCAGAGAGATCACACAAACCAGACTTAATATATTGGAAAGTTTTACCGTTCCGGTCCTATGGATCCTGTGGACTTTTTCTCTGGAAGGTTGGGGTAGTGTAGCAAAAGCCAAATAGAACAAAGAGGGCAGGACAAAAAGCGCAGAGAGATGAAAGCTGGCGGCTAAAAGGAAAAAAAGACAGGGCCACAGAAATCCACTTTTTTGTTTTAGATATCTCATTCCGAAGAGAATATATGCGGTCAGGGTTACATACATGAAGGAGTAGCTCTCAATATATCCAAAGAACAACTGGGTCGCCCCCATGGTCGCTAAAATTGAAAAGACAAATAACTTTTCTTTACCATTCTTTCCCCATAGGTCACATAAAAGAAGAATTAAGAATATGGATAATACCCCAGCTATACAACTCAAAACTCCATACGTGGTGTAGCCATCCAGACCGAACAGTCTGGAAACTAAAAGGTGCAGATAAAAATCAAGAGGTTCGGTAATTGAGAATAATCTCCCCAACCCAATCTCACCTGCACGAAGATATCCGTCACCTAAAAGCGGCGTTTTAGCTCTGAGCACCCAGAAAACAATCAGGCTAAGTAAGCTGATGGCAAAGTATTTAAGATATTTATTTATCTTTTTGAGTTTCTCTGCCAAAGGAGTAAAGACTCCGGTGAGTAACTCAGTTAGAATTTTACTCACCTTAGGAACCAAAATCAAAAACCCGATTACAGAAACGATAATGCGGAACTTGAGTGGAAAATAGTGAAGCTGATTTATTCCCCAGAGTCTTAAATGGGGAAAGAATGAGGCTACCAGATGAATAAGGATCAAAAAAGCGCAGAAGAAAAGAACAAGCCTCTCCATTCTTGCGCTAAAAAGCCCTCTGATGGAGTCTTCATTTGTTTCTGCGCTTTTGGAAATCAACGTTCCCTCGTCTCCTTTTTCAGTTTTTCAATCATCGCCTTAATTTGAATCTGATCTTCAGGCGCTGGAGCATTATCAAGATAAAGTTGCAGGTGTTTTATAGCTTCAATATAATTTCCTGAATTGGCGTAAGCAAATCCTAAATTGCGCCAGTTAGGAAAGAAGTCCGGTCTTATCTGCAAGGCTTTTTTTAAAACCTGTATCGATTCCTCAAACAAGCCAGAATTCAAAAGGAACAGACCCAGGTTCTCGTAATATACGGGATTATCCGGTTCCAAATCGACTGCTTTCTGAAAATGGATTTTCGCCTTCTTGTTCTCCCCCAGCACCACATACACCTTCCCTATGTCACTGTGGGTAAGGTGATCATAATCATCCAGCTTTAGCACTTCCTCTAATTTTTGCGCGGCTTTTTTGTATTCACCTATCTCCACGTAGACTACACCCAGATTCTTTATATAGCGGGGCTTGTTTGAAAGTTGGATGGCTTTCTTCCACTCCTCCACTTCCTTTTCCTTTTCTCCCAGCCTTCTGTAGTTATAGGCCAGACACTCGTGCCCCAAAGCGGCTCGTTGAACATCCAGATTCAATATGTGCCCGAACCTCTCGATGGCTTTATTCTGGGTTGCATTTACATATATCCAGGGAAGGGTTGAAATGAGTGCAGTGCAAACCAGAGCCAAAGTAACATATCTAACCCTCTCCAGTTGAAGTTTTCTGAACAGTTGTAGGAATAAATAAACTCCCAGGATGGTATACCCCCAAGAGGTGAAGGCAAAAAGATCCCAGTCTCGGGGGTAGCCCAGTTGGGGATTTAAAAGCATAGCAAAAAGCAATTGAGGTATGCTCACCAGCAAAAGAAAAATCACCATATTAGATTTGAGATTAATTCGTTTGCCAAAGAAAAAAATCGAAATAAACAAGATCACCACACCCACTGGGGAGATTAAAAGCTGATGATTGAAGACATCCACGATATGAGAGAAAGAGAAAAGCGAATAAAGGCTTTTGTCCAAGCTTCCCAGTGGAAAAAGCAAAATTGAATCTAAGCTTGCGGAGGGAGGAGCAATCTTTTTCAGAATCCAGAGACCGTCTCCAATTAAGAAAAATAGAAAAACGAGCAACATAAGTTTCTTCAGTTTAAGAATGATTTTGTTTTCCGATTTATTTTTGCGCATCTTTACAAAAGATAGATAGATCAGTGAAGGCAGGAGGGTAAGACCAGCCAGATGCAAGCAGACCGCTAAAAGAAACATAAATGTGGGAAGCCAAAGGCCACATCTTTTTTGCAGATAAAGCCAGGAGAAGAGAAAGAATGCTACCACGGCAACGTACATTAAGGTATAGCTTTCCACGTAGCCAAAGAAAAGTTGATTTGCGCCCATGGTGACTAAAACGGAAAAGACGAAAAATTTTTCCTCTCCGCTTTCTCCCATTCTGTCAGCTAAAAGCAATATCAAATAGACAAAAACAACTCCCGCCAGACAGCTTAACAAAGCGTAGATATGGGAGACGTTCAGCTTTAATATCTTGAAAAGAAAAGCATGAAGATAGAAGTCCAAGGGCTCGGTGAAGGGAACACTCATCCCCGCCACGATCTCGCTTACCCTCAAGTTACCATCCCCCAGAAGATACATCCTTTCCTTAAACCACCAGAACAAGGGAAAGCTCAGCAGGGAAAGTAAGGCATATTTGAGATGTTTGTTTACAGGTCTTAAGAAATTTTTGACCAAGCTAAAAAGAAAAGCCAGAATATCAACCAGCTTCCGATTGATTTTTGGCACCAGGGCCAAAAAAGCAAGCCCCACTATGATCCATCGGGGAACAGAAGGGAAATAATAAAGGAGGTTTAACCCCCAGAGTCTTTCGGAAGGAAAATATGAGGCTACGAGATGAATCAGAATTAGAAAAAAACAGCCTGCGCATATTATCTTTTCAGTCCCCGCCCTGAGTTTGTCGAAGAGCGGGATTTTCAATTTGCTCATACATTAAATCTGAAAAAGATTACGTCCCCATCCTGCACCACATAGTTTTTTCCTTCCAGTCTCAATTCACCTTTTTCTTTAGCCTTAACAATGGAGCCCAACTCCCACAGTTTGTCAAAAGTAATCACCTCCGCCTTGATGAAACCTCTCTCCATGTCGGTATGGACTGCTCCCGCCGCTTTTAGGGCATTAATTCCTGAAGGAACGCGCCAGGCCCTGACCTCATTTTCATTGGCAGTGAAAAACGAGATTAAATCCAGAAGCTTATAGGAGACATCTATCACCCGCTCAACTGCCAGCTCCTTAACGCCTAAATCTTCCATGAAGACTTTTCTATCCTCCTCCTCCAGTTGAGAAAGCTCCATCTCTAATTTTCCGCAGATTGAGCAAAGCGCGGTCTTTTTACGTTCAACCATCTCCGAGAATTCTGACTCCAACTTCTCTCTTTGGCTGTTTTGTTTTTCATCTATGTTCAGTATAAGGAGCATGGGCTTCAAAGAAAGGAAGGCATACCCCCGTATCGACTTCTCCTCGTTAGGAGACAGCTCAAGTTCCCGCAAGGGAATTCCTTGGTCTAAAGATTCTTTGAATCTTTGGAGAATTAAAAGCTCTCTTTTCTCATCCTCTGCTTTGGAGGTTGCCACGGTCTTCTCCAGACGTTTCAGTCTTTTTTCTATGATATCAAGATCAATCAAAATCAAATCCAAGTCCAAATCTTTGATGTCTCTTTTAGGGTCCACCGAACCGGAGACATGCATCACATTTTCATCCTGAAAGACTCTTACCACGTGCGCCAGCTCATCCACCTCCCTTAGGGAATGATAGAATTCTCCCTCTGAGGCCTTCTCTTTGGTCTCCTTGACCAGCCCGGCAACGTCGATATATTCAACCTCCGCCGGAGTCACCTTCTTGGGGTTATACAGGGAAGCCAGTTTGTATACCCTCTCATCCGGGACTTTAACAATTCCTCTATTCGCCTCCTTCACCCCTAAGGAGAATTCTCCCACCCTGGCTTGCGCAGAGGTTAATGCATTGAAAACTGTGGTCTTGCCCACAAATGGAAGTCCAATGATCCCGATTTTCATAGTTTAAATGTTTGATAACCTCACCCCCTATCCCCCTCTCCATAAAATGGAGAGGGGTTCACCCTGAAGGGATTTCCCTCGATCCTGAGATCTTCGGGATCGAAGGACACCCTGAAGGGGACAAAAGGGGGAAAGGTTTTAGAATCTGATTTCTTTGATGCTTTGATGAATCCAATCCGGCTGAAATCTTTTGTTCAAACTCTTAAGTATTTTCTTGTCTTTGTACTTGCCTGAGGTTACAAAGACAGTCTTCATACCCAATTTTTTTGCACCCACCAGATCGGAGAGTGGATCGTCACTTATCATTATGCAATTCTCTGGTTTTGCTTTAAATCTTCTTGTGGCTACACGGAAAATCTCTGAGTTGGGCTTACCAAACACTTTCGCCTTTTTCTGAGAGCTGTATTCTAAGGCTTTTACCATCGCTCCAACTGATGGGGAAAGCTCACCTTTTTCATCTTTATATAATCGGTTGGCGTGAAGCGCCAGTAAAGTGGCGTTATTTTTAACCAGTGCGTTGACAGCCAGTTTGAGTTTTCGATAAGTAAGTGAGGGATCCAAACCTACCAATACAGCCCCTACCTTATCATCTGAAGGAGTTCTTATTCCATTCTTATTCAAATATTTTCTCAATTGGGCACTGCCGAGCACAAAGCAACTTCTAATACCTTTCTTCTTAAGCCAGTTCAAAGCCACGCTCATGCAAGTTATCAGATTTTCTGACTTGAGGTCGAACCCCAGATTTTTCAGTATAGCCAAAAGATCTTCTGGCTTGTGCGTGGTGTTGTTGGAAACTAAGACGAACTGGTGAGGGCAAGAACCGAAAGAATCTATCCAGTCTATGGCACCTTCTATGGGGACAAAGGATTTATCCTTTACGATGGTCCCCTCAATATCTACTAAATATAACTTTCTCATCTTAGTTCAATTTTAAATCATTTTCCATCTTTTGTCAACCACTTTGAGTGAGATGGATAAAAAACTACTTGGAGTGTCCGCCTTTAGGCGGACTAAATGTGATACAAAACCTTCAAGCTCTAGATCAACAAGTAGACGTAGGGACAGGGCTTGTCCCTGTCCTAATTGCGGACAGCCACAAGGGCTGTCCCTACATTAGTCACCTTGAAAATTAGTAGGGGCGAATTTCTTTCTGTTGCATCGGGACTTTGTAGTTCCGATGCTTTCGGTTGATATACAGGAAATTAGCATCGGGATAACAATATCTCGACTCAACCCGTAAAAGCCTAACACTCCACCACCCCAATCAGCGGGGAACAAATTTTTTTAACAATTTAGCCACACTCTCCACCCCAGATATCTTGTATTTCTCTGCCGCAACTCGATTAGCAAAATCAAGGGCTTGATGTAGATTTCGGGTATGAAGATAATTTACCAGAAACCCCGCCGAGAACACATCTCCACATCCGGTGGCATCCTTAAACCCTCGAACTTTTATGCCTCTACACTTTTTGAGCTTACCGGTCTTCCCCTCTTTATAGATCATAAGCGCCCCTTCTTCTCCCATGGTAACCAATAATACCTTAGGTCCTAAACTCAAAACATAGTTTCCGAAATCTCGAATCTCTTTTGAGGATTTCAGTCTCTTACCAGAAAGCACAAAAAGTTCCGGCAAATTGGTTTGCACAAAATTTGCCTGTTTTATGTATTCTCTCCAGCTTTTTGGAGCAATCAAAAATCTCTTTCCATCCTTATGAATTCCCAGAGTGAGACTGTGAATGTCCATAAAGATTAAAGTATCTGTGTGTCCTCTGATTCTTCTTAGACTATTAAGACTTATGTCGAATCCGGAGATGAAATTAACTAAGATCACGTCGCTATCAAGAAATGGTCTGATTTGGGTAAGGTTTAGAGTGGGAACTCTGTTTCGAAGAATCTCCTCTCTTTGATTTTCCTTGTTGATCAAAAGATATGCATGGTTGTTCTTTCTCCTTACTTTATTGATCCCGTCCAATTTAACATTATCGTATTTTTCTATGATCTCTTTCACTTGATTATAAACATCATATCCTAAGTTGCACACCGGATAAATCTCCACACCCCTTCCTCCCAACCTTGATAAGGCAGACAAATTATACAAAATCCCACCAAAACTTTCCGTTCTTTTTCCACTGGGAAAAATTATGGTGTCTTTGTTTATGGTTCCAATTACCGCCACTTTAAACTTGGGCATGATGTTGGAAGCTCATTTTATTTTGTCTTCTGAATCTTTTACAAACAAAAGAGGAAATACGATATCGCTTACACAGCAAGGACCCCAGACGGCAATAAACAAAAACAAAAAAACGACTAAATAGGAAAACCAATTTAAGACTTGTCCCATTGCCATAATAATGTGGAATAACGATGCCCAGGTGCTCAACAAAACATGTCCGAAGTGAGGAAACTTTGTTGTTGGTCTAAGATAAGCAATAGCAACACCGATTATTGCTAAGGGATTCACTAACCACCATTTTTCAATAAAACCGAAATGTATCTCTCTATTGGGCAATCCGAGCAAAATCTCTCCTAAGTATGGAATTACCGAATCGCTTATTGTGGCAATGCCAATTGAACCTGAATATCCAATCATAAGCAAAATCCAAAGTTTGCACCTACCCTTAATATATCCGCATTTATGAAGTTCATACATGGATGCAGTAACCAGTGCACTCAATAAAACATGTATAGGATGGAGAACATAAAAAATATTGAAAGAGGCTTTTAGGGGTAAATTATGAAGGAATATCATAATGATTATTCCGGTAAGTGCCCCGAAAATAGTAAACGGCGCATGATTCTTTAATTCCTTAGAAACTTGCTTAAACAATTCTTACCCCTAGCATTATGTTAGCCGAGAAAGCACAACCTGAAAAACCTCCTCGGTTGTAATATCTTTCATACATCGAAAATGCTTCTGGGGACATTTCCCTCTTCCGTGTATCCCGCAAGGACGACAATCCATCTTTTTTTGGAGGATGTGATAATCAACGCCATAGGGAGCAAAACCAAATTTCGGGGTGGTGGAGCCGAATATCGCCACCACTGGTCTTTTCATGGCAGAGGCTATATGAACGGGCGCACTATCATTGGAGAGAATCACCTGACAAAATGAAATTAAGGCGGCAGACTGCAAGATGTCGGTCCTTCCGGCTAAAATTGTTGGCTTAGCTTTCATCAAATCAGCGATTTTTTCACAAAGCTTTCTATCATCCTCTGCGCCCAGAAAAACCACCTTCGCTTCTTTTTCCAGCAGGAGATCGGAAACTTCAGCAAATCTTTCAGGCAACCATCTTTTAGTTGCCCATACCGAGCCGGGAGCAACACCCACTATCTTATCCTCTTCCCGAATATCAGAATCACGCAGTAGCTTATGGGCATAAGAAAAATCTTGAGAAGAAGGAAAAAGCTCAGGAGATGTACCTCCCAAGTGGGCATTAAAACTTGAAAGCAAAGAAAGATTGCGATCCACCTCATGGACGTTGAGAGGATAAACAATCTTATGTGTAAAAAGAAAGGAGCCGGTGCTTTTGTCAAAGCCGATTCTTTGGGGTATCTTGGAAAAACAGGCTAAAAGAGCGCTCCGCAAAGACCTGTGTGGTATCACCGCCAGATCAAATCTTCTTTCTCTGATTCTGGACAAAATTTGAAGGAAATTTTTCAACCCCTTCTTTTTTCTTTTATCGTAGACTAAAATCTCGTTTAGGTGAGGATTGTTTTCCAGAATCTTCTCTGTTTCGGGAATAAGCAAAAAAGAGATAAATGAATTTGGGAAGAGTTCTCTTAATGCTTTGATCAACGGGGTGCAGAGAATGACGTCCCCCAAAAAGGCAGTTTGGATAATCAGAATTCGTTTATGCTTCATTTCCTATGGATCTTGCGGACATCTTGATTTGAATTGAAAAATTCTTCTCCAAAATAGTGGCTAATGCATAACCTTATATCTGTAGCACCAAGCAAACTTTACTATATTTTTACCTCTCCCCCTATCTCCCCTTAAGGGTGTCCTTCGATCCCGAAGATCTTCCTTCGACACTGAGTCTCAGGACGAAGTGCAGGATCGAGGGAAATCCCTTTCCTTCGACCCTGAGGTCTCAGGACCGAAGGGCAGGGTGAACCCCTCTCCATAAAATGTTGGAAATCCCGCCACAGGCGGGGGAGAGGGGGACGGGGGTAAGGTCCCACACCATCAACCTTGTTGCAGTCCTTCTTATCTCTATAAATTCCCATCCGTTTATTCCGCTTAATCCGTTGACCGTTTAATCCGTTGACCGTTTAATCCGTCCAGACGGACGCCCGTCCGGGCGTTTCATCCGTTGACCGCTTGTATCTTAATACTCCTTAGTAGTACTTTTCCACCGGCGATGAGGCCAAAACCAGTGATCCGGATACTTGCGAATATACTCTTCCAGCACGCGTGTATAAGCCTGGGTTAACCTTTGAATATCATTCTCTTTATCAGAGGTCTTCTCACCAAAGATTGGTTTTTCTATAATTATTCTTTGCTTTTTTTGATTTTCTCTGATGATGAATACCATGATGATGGGAACGTCCATTTTCAAGGCAAAAGCCGCCGGACCTTTGGGGGTCGAAGCTGGACGATTAAAGAACTCCACCACTGTTCCGTCACTGCCTGCATCCTGATCGGAGAGCATAGCCACAAACCGATTGTTCTTCAAGGCTCTTATAATCCCCTTGGCCGCCACTCCCATTTTGATTATCCCAATACCCATACATCTTCTATATTCGTTCATCAAATTATCCACCAAGAGATTGTGTTGTTCTCCTACCAGAAAATCGAAGGGATAACCCTTTTGACTCAGAGCCGCTCCCATCAACTCCCAACTCCCAAAATGTCCTCCCACCACAATCGCCCCCTTCCCGCGTCTCAACGTTTCATCGAGGTGTTCTGTCCCCTCAAATTCCATCATCCTAAAAATTTTTTCTTTATCTAAAGAAGGAAACAACGAATATTCCACCATGGATTTTCCTATATTCTGGTATGCCTTGCGTCCAATCCCCACCAACCCATCTCTACCCTTGCCCAATGAATTTGCTAAATTGGTCAGAGTTACTTTACGCCTTACCCTGAAGACATCAAAAGCCAGCCATCCCAGAAAAGATCCCAGAGCAAGTGCTAAGCGATAGGGAATGATCCTGGCGAACGCACCAACCAGATAGGTCATCCAGTATTCTATTCTATGTTTTATCGTTCGAGGACTCATCGTTTTTCTCTATTTTTTGTTCCTCCGATTCCCATTCTTCCAAGGTCTTCTTAGAATGTCGTCTTTTGAGAAAATAGAGAAATACTATCAAAAAAGCAAGTCCGATCCAGACGAGGAGAGTGTCACCCAAAAAGCTTACCCAATTGTATTTTTCTTTGACAAATTTCTCAAACTCCAACTGAAAGGAAAGATAATTTAAGCCAATGGTTCTCATGAATGCTAAATCAGTGCTGGTACCATTTGCCAGATGAGTCACCAGCTCCTTAATTGTTCCCTCTCCATATTCCCTGTATAGATAGGAAACTGCCAAAAAGCTTTCCGTATATGCTAATTGGGCTTTACTTTCTCTGAAGGCGTTTACCGACTCTATCTGGGATAGGGGAAGAACAGAGCCGGTCAAAACCGCACGCGCCACAGCCATATCCTGCCCGATTCTCCACTCCTGAGATTGATACATGGCAAATCCCTCATCCAGCCAGCGAGGGATCCTTTTCCCACGGGAAAGCTTCCCTAAGAATATATGAGCTAACTCATGAGTGACCACCTGGGAGAAGGGGCGATAATATTTGAACCGAAGCGGTGACTTCAGAATGATCAAATTACGAGTGGGAATGGCACACCCTATCCCCCAATCAGGAAAACTGCTTCCCACCATGGATACAAATTCCTCCTCAGTATCTACCACAAAAACACTCACCTCATCAGTCAGGGAGTCCTCTAAAAAGTCAGAAATTTTCTGATAGGAGGATTCTAATATGGCTTTTACTTCGCAAGCCAGATTCTCATCATGGGCATGAATGTCAAAATGGGGCCGGCTTTCCGCCAGAGGCGGATCCGCCTTTGGCGGAAGGGTGTGCCGAGAGAAAGAAAAATTCGGAAAGAAAAAAATGAAAAGAATTAGAGTGCTAACTATGGGATCAAAATATTTCATTCATCTCTTGAACTAATGGAAACTTCAACCTCTCCCTCTTTGTTTCCCCCTCTCCATTTTATGGAGAGGGGGATTAAGGGGGTGAGGTCAGTTCTTCTTCTTCTTAAACAAATCCTTTAACAAATCCTCCGCCTTCTCTTTTATTTGATCTTCTATCTTATCGCCTTTTTCTCTGAGTTTTTCCTTCATTTTCTCTTTGAGTCTCTCTTTGGGCTTAGAGGTGTCTAACCAAAATTCGGGATTTTTGGCAGGACCGCTTATTTTGATATCCAGCACCACCCTTCCCTGTTCGTTTTTTAGGTAATCCGAAAGATCACCTAAAGCATCAAATCTCAAGGAGAGCTCAGGTGAAAGAACCGCTGTCAATTTGTAATCTAAAGATCCATCCAGCCCCACTGACCCCACTAGGTCAAAATCGCCATCTTTGGTGGTGGCTGAAAAATCGTCAAACCACACCCGTCCGTCTTGGATTCTGAAGGAATTTCGCAAGGTTTCGATGTCCTGTTCTTTGAAGCTCTTAATCTTCACAAAAGTAGCCAATCTGTCCAAAAGCTCCCAGTTAACCAACTTCCCATCCGCAAAGGCAACCGTCCCGTTGGCGGAAAGAGACCTTTGAATGTCCTCCAACTGATTGCCCCTCCCGGCGAAGCTGGCATTCAGATTTAACTTGCCGAAAAGGCGATCATCAAAAGAGGTGAATCTGGAAAGAAAATCGTTAGCCTTGATCTGGTTGGCGGTCGAATTCATATTGAATTGTATATGATCGACATCGTTTAAGTCACAGATCACCTCCCCCCCCACCGATCCGGAAAAGATTTCGGCTACTATGTTATCCAAGTGCAATACGCCATCGGTAACATCTAAACTGGCAGAGAGATTTTCAAATTCCATCTCTCGAAAGATGGCTCTTTGAATGAATATCTGTCCCCCCACGTTTATATCCGGCAAAAGGATGCTATCAGCACCTGAAGTTTTCTCTTCGGCTTCACCTTCTCCAGAGACGGGAAATATCTCATCTAAGTCCAGAAATGGGGAATCAAGGTTAAAACTAAAAAGAGGTTTTTCTTCATGCTGGAATAGAAAATGAGGGATAGCGCCGTAGAGTTTCCCTTTAAGATTCAATGTGGATTTACCTAAAGACAAACTCAAGTTAGGTATGTCGATGTCTCCCCCTTTGAATAAGAACCCAGCATCCAAATTTCTGATGGGAACTCCCAAGGACGGGATGGCCACCTCCACTTTTATTAAATCAACTCGTCCGGAAAAGTTCATCCTTTCTGTTTTTTTTATCTTGCCATAGGCTTTAACGTTTATTTCTGCGTCTCCTGCCAGATTGGTTTCTTCAGGGAAATTGATAAATTCTGATAAAAGAGCGAGATTCAACTTAGCTTTTAGCTCTGAAGTGAGATTGGGATCAGAGAAATCATCCAACACCAGCTTGAGTTCCATGGGTGCCTCCCCCAGTTTTGCCTCAGACGAGAAAAAGCTCAAACTGCGATTGTTGAAATTTATCTCCCCATAGGGCATGCTGAAGGGTTGGGGAACTTCAACGAAATCAACTTCAACTTTCTGGAAAGTAATCTTTCCTTGAATTTGTGGAAGAAGCTCTGCTTTTATTCCTCCCTGAAGGGAAGCCGATATGGTGAGATTGCCTGAAGTGGTGAGCTGATTTAAGGGGGATGACTCTTCTTTGGGCAAAGAGGCAAATACATCTTTCAATTGAATCTTATCAGAGTCGACAGTCAAATTCAAAATAGGGGTGGTGCTTACTTTTTCCACCCTTCCCTTCACATCCAACCTCACTTTTGCGATGCCGATTTTAAGTGACCTTATATCCAATAAATCTTCTGGCATATTTAGATTTATATCATGCTCTAATGAAAAGGTAAGTGGAGGCAGTGTCCCCTTGTACTGAGGGAGATTCAACTCGATCTGGTCCACCGTGATTTTGCCGGTAGCTTTTGCATTCTCCCTCTCCTCATCTAAGGAGAGTTTGGCGTTCTGTTCAAAGTGATGTAAAATGATCCTTTTTTTATCCTTATTATCTATATAGAGAATCTTGCCATTTTTTATCTGTAACTGATCAAAGGCTACAGGTATATCAATGGCGCCGCCCTCACCTTTGGTCAAATCTTCAAAGTTGGTGACCCCTTTTTTATTTTTTTCCAGATTAATCTCCGGACCTTCAAGTATCAATTTCTTGATCTCTATTCTTTTGCGCAAAAGGGGCAAGAACTTGAGCCGGATGGAAAGCTGATCAAATTTGAAAAGTTCCCTTTGGATACACCCCGCTGGATTCAAAACCCTCATCCCCTTCACATCCACGCCCAGACCTCCCCAGATGGAGACGCTGATGTCTTCGATTTCCACCTCTCTTTTGAGCCCCTCTTCAATCTCAGGAATCAATAAAGACAAAAGCTTTTCCTTGGTGAAAACGATCTTCACCACTACAGAAGCCAGAACAATCAGGACGATTACTCCAGCAACAACCCCAATCAAAATCTTCAATCCCTTTTTCGATTTCATGAGTATCCCCTTTTAAGAGATATGTCAATTAGGTCGTTGCATCAAATATATGCGGTTTTACTGACCACCTTTCCCAAAACATCTTCCCACTTATCCGCTTTATCCGTCCAGACGGACGCCCGTCTGGGCGTTCCATCCGTTGACCGTTTTATCCGCTGACTTTCTCATCCGCTTAATCCGTTTAATCCGTTGACTTGTTCATCCGTTTAATCCGTTGACCACTTTATCTATTATCCCTCCACCCAAAACCACCTCTCCCTGATAAAACACCGCAGACTGTCCGGGAGTGATGGCGCGCTCTGGCTGATTGAATTTAACCATAACCTGGTCATCCGTCAATGGATAAATCTTTCCCTTTTGGGGAATGTGTTGATACCTAATCTTTATTTGGCAATCTGTCTCTTTGTCTAAATTATCAAAGGCGATCCAGTTTACATTGGTAACTACAAAAGATGATTTGAAAAGTTCCTCATTTCCACCCACGTATATGCAATTCTTTTCTGCATCTATTCGCACCACATACAAAGGTCTCCCCACAGCAACTCTAAGGCCCTTTCTCTGTCCGATGGTGTAAAATAAAATCCCCTTGTGTTCTCCTATTTTTTCACCTTTCAAGTCAAAGATGGGACCTGGCTGAATCTTTTCCTCTTGCCCCTTGCTGTCAACCCATTCTTTTATGAATCTGGGGTAATCATCATCCGTCACAAAGCAGATCTCCTGACTTTCTTCTCTTTCCGCAACCTCCAAGCCATGCTCTTTTGCTAAAACCCTGACCTGTTTTTTGGTCAACTCTCCTAATGGAAAAATGGTCCGGCTCAGGTCATCTTGGGAGAGTCCCCACAAGGCATAAGATTGGTCCCGGTCAGGATCCACCCCTTTTAACAGCAGGAATCTTTTGAGTTTTTCGTCGTATCGTATGCGGGCATAATGTCCGGTAGAAATGAAATTTGCTCCTAAGGACTTAGCCTCCCCCCATAAGCTTTCCCACTTGATCTTGGCATTACAGATTATGCAGGGATTGGGAGTCCTTCCTTTGGTATATTCCTCCACGAAGTTAGAGATAACCTCCCTTTTGAAATCGTCCCTGACATCCACTATATGGTGAGGAATTCCCATCTTCTGACAAACTGTGCGGGCATCATTTAACGCTTCCACAGAACGGCGTCGTCTAACCGGGATAGACTCCCCATCCACCTCCCTGAAATCCCACAACTTCATGGAGATCCCCACCACCTGGTAACCCTTTTGATTCAATAAAAAAGCCGCCAGTGAGCTGTCCACCCCTCCACTCATCGCCACCACCACCAGCGGGCTTTTATCTTTTAAGTTTTTCGCCATACTTCTACCTTCAGTTGACAACTATTATGGGAAGAAAAAATTGACTCTTGTTGTCATGGGAAATTCAACCTATTTTCTACGATGGCACTAGTTTCTTGTTGCGTCAGGATATTGTTATCCTGACGCAGAGTCAAGGTCCATTATATTAGAAAAGCATCGGGACTTCAAAGTCCCGATGCAACCAAGATGACCTCACCCCCTATCCCCCTCTCCATGAAATGGAGAGGGGGAACAAAAGGGGGAGAGGCAGTTTGCACCATCTTTAATTGAGGAAACATCCCAAATTTTTATTTTTGATCTTTTAATTTTGCTCTTTTTTTATAATCCTCAATCGCCTTATGCAGGGCATCTGCCGCCAGGTTGGAGCAGTGCATTTTGATGGGAGGCAAGCCATCCAACGCCTTTGCCACTGTATTCCTGGAGATCTTTTCTGCTTCCTCTAAGGTTTTACCTTTCACCAGCTCGGTCACCATACTGGAGGTGGCTATGGCGGCACCACAACCAAAGGTTTTGAATTTAGCGTCAATGATTCTGTTATCTTTGACTTTGATGTAGAGATTCATTATATCCCCACATACTGGATTCCCGATCTCTCCCACACCATCCGCATCTTTAATCTCTCCCACGTTGCGGGGATTCTGGAAATGCTCCATTACTTTTGCGCTATACATTATCTCTCCTGCATTTTTCTAATTTTATTCCTTTTTGGCATAAAGGGGTGACATCAATCTTAATCTTTGCACGATCTCCGGCAGAATGCCTGCCACATATTCCACATCCTCCATGGTGTTATCTCTTCCAAAGCTGAATCTAATGGCTCCTTGAGCGATCTCTGGAGCAACCCTCATGGCGGAAAGAACATGAGATGGCTCTAAAGTTCCGGAGGTGCAGGCTGATCCTGATGCCACCGCTACTCCTTTTATATCGAGACTCAAAATAACAGACTCACCCTCCACTCCTTTAAAGGATACATTTAAGGTATTGGGGATACGTCTGTTTAAGTCCCCATGTAAAATCACGTCGGGAATGGATTCAATCAATTTCTTATAAAATGCATCCGTAAGGTTTAAAAGATGCATATTCTGGTTCTCCATCTCACCAACCACTAACTCTAACGCTTTGGCAAAGCCAACGATGGCTGGCACGTTTTCTGTCCCTGCTCTCCTGGCACGCTCATGATGGCCGCCATGAGATAAGGGCGTAATTCGAACGCCTTTTCTTATGTAGATAGCACCTACTCCTTTGGGACCGTAAATCTTGTGACCAGACATAGCAAGCATATCCACATTTAACTTCTGCACGTTGATCGGTATTTTCCCTACCGCTTGAACCGCATCCGTATGAAAATATACCCCTTTGTCTTTGACGATTTTGCATAACTCTTCAATCGGCTGGATGCTCCCCACCTCATTGTTAGCATACATGATAGATACTAAAGTGGTATCATCGCGAATAGCGTTGTTCAAATCCTCCGGATCAACCAAGCCCTGGGAGTTTACCGGAAGATAGGTTACCTCAAATCCCTCTTTTTCTAAGAATTTACAGCTTTCCAGCACGGCGTGGTGTTCAATTTTAGAAGTGATAATATGTTTGCCCTTTTTTCTGTTAGCAAAAGCAGTTCCTTTAATAACTATATTATCAGCCTCGGTCCCGCCGCTGGTAAAAAAGATCTCATTGGATGATACACCCATGATCTCTGCCACCTTCTCTCTTGCCCCTTCCAATGCCACCTTAGCCTCTTTTCCAAATCTGTGAATGCTGGAGGCATTGCCAAATTTTTCTTTAAAATATGGCAACATCTCCTCTAAGACTTCAGAGCGTATGGGTGTGGTGGCGTTATGATCTAAATAAACCTTCCTCATTTTCTCCTCCGATGATTAGAAAGCTTCAAACTTTTCAGATGCAGATCCTGCTTTCCGAGATCAGCTAAGGTTACGCTGGAAAGGGTGTCTTCGATGAGATCCTCCAGCTTTTTCCACAGAATTCTGGAGACACAGGCTTGAGGACCGATACAGCTTTTCTCCCTCATTCGGGGTGAATCGCAATAGGAGATGGAGATGGGCCCATCTAAAGCATTGATGATCTGGCTCACCGTTATCTTATCTCCCCTTCTGGCTAACATGTATCCCCCCCTGGCACCTCTGATGCTTTTCACGATCCCTGCCTTTTTCAGCTTGTGAAGTATCTGTTCCAGATAGGTAACCGACATCTGCTGTTTTTTGGATATGTCTCTTATGGTCATCGGTTTCTCATCCGGCTGGACCGATATCTCCAAAAGCGCCCTCAAACCGTATCTTCCTCGTGTGGATATATTCATCTTTCACCTTCTTATATTCTTACGTTAAAAATATAACAATGTTTACTAAATTTGTCAAGATTATTTCGAAAAAGATATCTTTGCCAGAACCTAACTTATGGTCATTGATTATTTATTCAATACACAAACCAGCGTAACGAAGGATTTGTGTGGCCATCAGGCTCGTATGAGTGCATACGCATCCCTCGACCTGGCGAAAGTAATAGTTTAGGGAAGGATTTCGTCCGTCCCGCCAAAGGCGGGACGGACACGGAGTTATTTTGAAAAAAAGTTTTTGCCAGCACCTAACTTATGGTTATCAACTAATTATCTTGGCGATTTGGAAAACGGAGACCCGTCTGGGAGAGTAAGAAAAGGAGTGCGCCCCGCCTTTGGCGGGACGCTGCGTTCCGCCGTTGGCGGAACGCACTCCAAAGCGAATTTGTCAAATTAAATAGTTGGTGACCATAAGTTAGGTGCTGGACTGGACCGAAGGCAGACTAAGTGTAATACAAAACCTTCGAGCCCTTTTTGGTCAAGCTAAAGTCGTAGATTCCGCCTCGGCGGGGCTTGACACTCCAACGAATCCTTCCTCCATTTTGGCTTTTTTAAGCTTTGACACAATTCACTTGACACACCCTACCAAGCTCATATCTTGACTCAAAAGATAAAACTTCAGCTGAGTGTTTACCGGAGACGGACTTAACTAAAAAAAGTGGAGGAATGAAAATCCATCTACGCGACATACAAAGTGAAAGTTTGTCACGTTCGCAGAAGCCCGATATTAAGGGTCTGTCGTACATCTGGGCCAACACAAGAGAGGCGAGAATCTTAATGGGTCCTTAAACAACAGCCCTCAGGGGAAGGAGGTCTTCGCCCAATGTTGCCAAGTGGGTGAATTAGAGGAACAGTTAGTTATCATTTAAGTCTTTTTATCTTTTATAAGAACTCGATTTTTAAAACAAAAATCGATAAATTCCACTTATATCTTCTCTAACATGGTTTTCTAAAACAATGAAGAAAAAAAGAAAAAAAATCGGTGAAGCTTTTGTTGTTTCTTCGACAGCTTTGACGATTGTCGCTCCTGTTTTTTGTGCTGTGATCCTCTTAGCTCACTTCATAGCCAGCTTCTTCCCGCACCATCGGGTTTGGGGGATTAATCATTTGGCTTACTTCCCTCTATATATCAGGTCAATCTTGATGGTCTTATCTTTTTCAGTATTCATCCCCCAGGTGAATCGAGGTATAAGGATGATAGCCAGAGAGCCTTTACTATCTCTTTATGCACAAATTTCGAGGTATAAACGATACCTCTGGTATGCGGGGTTCAGCCTTCTGGCTATGGGTTTGTTTTGGGTATTGAGATCCAGAACTTATTTTTTGGGAGATGGACTCGGTCTTGTTTCAACTCTTAATAGAGGGGTGGTAATCCAGATTTGGAGCGAACTCTTAGAAACTTTGCTTTCTATAAACCTGCATAAATTCCTCAACCTCTTTTGCTCGGCAGACGCCCAGTTGACTTATCAAGTTGGGAGCATAGTGGCAGGAGGGATTTTTGTCTTCTTAGTCTTTTTATTTTCAGAGTATTTAGGAAAAGATCCGTTTGAGAAAGTCTTTGTATTTTCCATTTTGGCAACGATGGGAAGCGTTCAGCTTTTCTTTGGTTATGTGGAACATTATTCTTTTACCTATATTTCCGTTTTAGCTTACCTCTTCCTCTCCCTAAGATGGATAGATAAAGGAGGAACGATTCTTTTTGTCATCTTGCCTTTTGTTCTGGCACTGGCTTTTCACTTCGCCAGCTTTTACCTTCTGCCTTCATTGGCTTATTTGCTCCTGCTAAAAAGAGAGATCCGGGTAAACAAAAAAATGATCTGGGGCTTAGAGCTGGGTCTATTTCTGATAGGCATTCTGTTTCTGTTCTATGTATTTGAAAGCAAACCCGGATTAATCCGTATCTTTGTCTTGCCGGTTGAACAAAAACTTGCTCCAGGATATACTTCTTTCTCTTGGGCTCATTTATTAGACCTCCTGAATGAGCATCTGTTGATCTCACCAGTGGGATTCGTATTGGTTTTTGCTGTGTTTTTGACCGTTTGGAGAAAGTTTGACTTCAAAAGCTCTGCAGTTCGCTTTCTTCTTTTGGTAACCGGGTTTCAGCTTCTTTTCCATTTTATAATTGACCCGGGCTTGGGCGCGCCACGTGATTGGGATCTTTTTTCTGCCTTGTCGCTGGGATACACCATATTAGCACTCCGACTTTTCCTAAACCTTGGCCGAGATCTTGCTGCCTTCAAATATGTTGCCACAATTTTGATCATCACCTCCCTTTTCTCTACTCTTCCCTGGATAGCTTTGAATACTTCAGAAAACAAATCTCTTCAAAGGTTTCGAGACCTGATGGATCTGGACCCGAAAAGGAGCCGGTCTGGCCACTTCTCTTTGGCTCAATACTTAGATCAAAAGGGGATGACCGAGGAAGCAGAGAAAGAAAACCAGAAACAAAGAGAAATATATCCGGAACTTGTTCTGCTGGAAGAGGGGGTAGAATATTATAATCAGGGGAGGCTTCCAGAAGCATTGCACATTTTTAAACAAGTTTACCTGGAGGCCCCTCACTCCTCGGACGTTCATTTCTTTTTGGGGAAAACATATTACCGTCAGGGAGATTTGGATTTAGCTGAGAAAGAATATAAAAGGGCTGTGGAACTAAAACCAGAATATGTAAAAGCACATATTGACTTGGCGAAAATCTATGCTTTTAGGGGAAACTGGGAAAAGGCGGTGAAACAATATAAAAAGGTCTTAAAGTTGGGTGTGAAGGATCCCATTGTTTATAGCGATTTGGGGAAAACATACGTCTACCAAAATCAGTTTGACAAAGCCATCAAGTATTTCAAAAAGGCAATCCAGATAAAAGAAGATTTTGTGGAGCCACACTTAGGATTGGGAGCCGTTTTCTTCAACCTTGGCCGTTCGGATGAAGCTATAACAGAATATCAGAAGGTGATCAAACTCAAGCCGGATTCTGAGCATGCTTACCTTTTATTGGCAGAGCTTTACATTAAAAAAGGTTTAAAAGATGAAACCATAAAAACCTTGGAGCAATTCTTAAAATTCTCCACCGACCCCCAAAAGTCTGAAGAGGTAAAAGAGACTCTGAAGAGTTTAAAAAATCAGCGGTAATTGAATTGCGGTCGTCCATTAATCATCTTAACTATTCCAAAATACGTCACGACTTTTTTATGCCATGCTCCACCAGCACATACTTAGGTTATATGCTGGATTGGAGTTTTTCCAAAAGTTTTGCCGCAGATGACTTTACATCATCCGATAAAACAACCGCGGAGATCACTGCGATTCTTTTACTACCTGCTTGGATGATCTGATCGAGATTTTCTAAGTCAATCCCACCGATGGGGAAAAAGGGAATTTTTAGACTATCTCTGGCTTCGCGAATTATATCAGGACCAACGGGCTTGGTGATTTGTTTTGAAAAAGTGTTAAAGATGGGACCGACTCCCACGTAATCTGCCCCCTCTTCTTCCGCTTCTTTTGCCTGCTGAATAGTTTTTGCAGATTTTCCAATTATCTTTTCAGATCCTAATATTCCTCTCGCTTCTTTTATGGAGAGATCCTCCTGTCCCAGATGAACTCCATCCGCATCCGTTTTGAGGGCAACCTCCACCCTGTCGTTAACGATGAAAGGAATGTTCCTTTCGTCGCAAATATCTCTTAGCCTTGAGGCAAACTTTAGAAAATCGTCATTGTCCGCTTTCTTATCCCGATATTGAATCATTTCCGCTCCACCATCTATGGCTTGACAGACTACCTCCTCGATATTTTTATCTCCGCATATCTTTTTATCAGCTATGACGTATAACTGAACCTTTAAGAGTAACTTCTGTTTGTTCATGGTAAATTGGATTTAGGTTGTGGTTAAATCAACTTTGCCTTGAAAGCCACTCTAAGGTATTTTACCTGTCCACATAGAGGCGGGAATTCCCAGACGGGTCTCCGTCATCCCGCCTCAAAATCCTATTTTTCGAAAACCTCGCAAAAGCTTACCTGCTCTAATCTAATTTTTTGATATTTTTTGCTTGCATTCTTTTGCAGATTGAACCAGCGAATCGAACAAAGCTTTTGAGCCTCTATCTTTCATAAGCTCCGGATGCCATTGCACACACAGAAGGAAATGATCATCCTTCGACTCAATCGCCTCAACAACTTCATCCTTCTCTGACCAGGCCCTGGCAACCAATCCGGGGGCAATCTTTCTGACCATCTGATGATGACTGGTGTTCACCATTATCTTGCTTTTTCCGATTATGTGGAAAAGCTTGCTTCCCTTTTGGATGATCACAGGATGTCTTTTATTGTAAACGGCTGAACCTTCAAGAGTATGATCAAAGAATTTTTCATCAAAAGAAAAATCCTGATAAAGGCTTCCCCCCAAAGCTACGTTCACCAGTTGCATACCGCGACAGATGGCAAGTATTGGAATTTGCTTGGCTTTTGCTTTTCTCACCAGGGCTATCTCAAAGGAATCCCTTTCCCGGGTAACGCTCAAATTCTTGACTTTTTTCCTCTCCCCATAAAACACCGGATCAACGTCATTCCCCCCGCTTATTATCAATCCATCCACGATGTTCAAGTGTTTATCCACTAACTCTAATCTCTTGGTGTTGGGCAAAATTACGGCAACCCCTCCTGATTTCTCCACCGCCTCATAATAGCTTCTTTTCAAATAGTCAAAGGCGTAGGCAGTGGGATATTTTCTCCTTTTATCTCCATATTCCATTGAACAGCTAATCCCGATTATGGGAGTTTGGGTATATTTATTCATTTTTATATTTGTAGCAAATTTTTCAGCTTATATTATTTTCTTCTAACTCACACACTCTCTTCCCCTCCCATGTTTGAACGACCGATCAGGTCAGGTATAAGCAAAATCATTCAAGCGATCTCGATCAAAGATAAGCCCTGGTTCAAGCATTCAAGTATGAATTTTTCTGAGATCTCTGAAAAACTCCTTTTGCAGGGCCGGGAGCCCTGTCTACGGGAATGTAAGCCATTGAATTCTCGTAGGTCGAGCGGACGCCCAGACGGGGGCGTCTGCCCTCCCGTCTGGGGGCATCTTGCCCGACTACTCTCCGGCACTTCTTCAGAAATCTCTTTCTTGACCCTTGACCCTTGCCACTTGACCCATGTTTAAAACGCATACAATATGCTCAGATGAAATCTTCCCGTCTTCGGGCTTTCTCTGATAGGGATTTGCCTGCCGTAATCCAGTCTTAATGGTCCCACCGGAGTGAAAAATTGAATCCCCAGACCAGAGGTAAGCTTGAAATCTTCTATGTTTATATGTTTTACTTCCTCCCATAGATTTCCCGTATCAACTAAGATAGTGTAACCAAATTTCCAGAACAAAGCTCTCCGATATTCTATGTTCCCCAATACCATCACCTTCCCCCCGGTGGGAGTTCCTCCTTCATCTGTGGGACCCATGCTGTTTTCCTTGTATCCTCTCATGGTAGATGCCCCCCCCATGTAAAACCTGTCAAGTGTAGGAACATAATCTCTGCAAGTAAGCTCTTCTGCATAGCCAAATTTTATCCGGGTAGCCAGCACATTCAAAATCTTTTTTTTGCCCAGATGATTATATCTGGACCAGGAGAATCCAATCTTGAAGAAATTGTTATCTCCCCTCATAAATCCTCCCACATACTCTGTGTATAGTTGGGTGAAGGATCCATCCAGAGGAATGAATATGTTGTTTCGGGTATCTTTTTCTCCGGAAAGGATTATCTTGCGGCGGACATTTATTTCTTTTTCCTTTTTATAAGTCTCCAACTCTTCCGGAGGGATGCTGTAAATATGCACTTGCTGATAGCTGTGGGTCAGCCAAACCTTAGTATACTCAGAAAACTCTCGACTGAAATTTATGTTTCCTCCATAAGACTCAATGCGATACTTCTGCACCACACTTTTCACTCCCGGCTCATAATATAAGTCCAGATCAAAAACGGTTCGACTTCCCAAAAACCAGGGTTCTACGTATCTTAAGGTGAACCGATTGGATAGCCTTTCTATCTCCGGCACCACTTTAAAGCCATAATAAGCAGAGATTCCTATCTTACGCGAGGTGCCAGCCAGATTTCTATTTCCCCACTCTCCAGTGAAATCCACGGTGAGATACTCCTGTTGATTTACGGATTGGGGCTGATTCTGCGCCAGCTCCATCCTGGCTTCGACATAATTTGGCTTTTTTTCTATCACCCTTAGGACAAAATCAGGTTTATCCGGTTTCTGCTCCACATGCTTAGCCTTTAAGGTGATATAGCTGAAAAGCTCGGTGGAGTAAACTCTCTGTTGGCTATCCATAATCTTCTTTCTGGAATAAACCTCCCCTTCTTTTATGGTCAGCTCCCGGGAAGCAACATTCTGTTTGGTGAGTTTCAATCCCTCATAGGTAACCTTTCCGAAGAAAACCTTCTTATCCTCATTAACTTTAATAGTCACGTCAGAGACGAACATCTCTTCTGTTTGCGATACAAGAATTTGAACGTCTGCATAGGGATAACCGTTATTTGCATAGATGGTCTTGATGTTGAAAGCCACTTTATCCAATTGGGACCAGTTGAAAGGTTTGCCCTTCTTCAAGGATTTTATCTCTTTTTTTGTCTTTTCCTCAAGCTCAGGCAATCCTCCTTGCAAGATGATGTTTCCTAACTTAGTCTGATTTCCTTCCTTTATCTTAACTTTAACCACGCAACTGTTTTTCTTTTTCTTCTCTGCACCAATTTCACACTTAGCCTCTAAGAATCCGTGCACATGGTATAAAGAATCGATGGAGGCTCGATCCAACTCTGCTTTTTTGCGGCTGAATCTTCTTTTTTTGAACAGACTATACCATTTGTTCTGCTTCAGACTCATCTGATCCTTTATTTTGCCGTCCGAGAAATAGCGGTTTCCCTCTACTTCTATTTTCTCAATGATCGGTTTTTTCTGACCGTGTGTCAGGACGGGAGTCGCGAAGAAGATAAATCCTACAAAGATAAAAAGAAGATGAAGAGATCGATTTTTAAGGATGTTGACCATAGAGATTTCTTAAGTTTTAAAGTAGTTGTTCTAAAAGCAATCTCTTTTATAGTAGAAAAACAACATTACCCAACATGAAAGTTCGTTTGTCAGTTTTTATTGGACTATCAAATGGCACAATCTTTAGTATTCCCAGTTCAGATTTAATCCCAGATGAAGGAGTCCCAACTTATCTTTTCGCGCCTCCAACAGAAGGTGTTTATCCAATCTGTATTCCACCCCTGTCTCCTGTCCGCTGGACTGAGAAAGGCGACGGGTATAGTGAAGATAAACTTTATCTGAGATGTATTTACCAATGGTGATCTGAGCGTCGGTGAGCCAGAATCTTTCGCTCCAGGTGGGAACGATCTCAAACGTTTCCACCCCCAGAGTCCGTCCGGCAATGCTCTCCAAGAATCTGCTACTGTAGGCGCCCCCCAGGCTATTGATCACCCTCTCCTGAAATAAGCTCCCCATCCCTACTGAATCCACAGAAGCGAATCCTCGTTGAAAAGCTAAAAGTTCTAAGATATCTTCCTTGAAATATGGAGAACCCGACGCCGGTTCCACTTCCGGCTCAGAGAGGGTGCCACCGATAGCCAACTTTACCTCATCAGTCGACCCGGTGCTCAAAAGGTTGCCGGATTGAGAGGAGCCTGTGGTTCCTCCTCGTAGTCTGGTGGAGACCAAAAAGTCGATTCTGGGGTCAATTCTCTCTACCTTATCAAAAAAGAAATACCCTTCTTCAATTTTAAACCTGGTTCCGTAAAGAAAATACTTTCCTCGAATGATCTCTAAGTTTCCTAAAATCTTTATTTCTCCTGCCTCCCGCAACACCAAAACGTCTCCTTGAAACTCTAAGTTTACATCATCATTGATGATCCAGCAATTGTTTGCGGCGGAGATGTCCAGATTCCAGTCCCATAGCTCCTCTTCTTTGGGGCTGGAGGGAAGGGAGGCTTGCGAGCCAGCGGTGGAAAAAGGCTCCCGGTAAAAAAGCTCGGAGAAGGATATCTGGGCTGTGACTAAAGGCGGAGATTTTCCTTCTATCTCCACGCTCAAATCAGCTATGGCTGAAAGGTCGAAATACTCATAATTTATAGGGACATCATCTCCCGAAAAGTATAGATCGTATTCGATTTTGTGTATGTCCTTTAAGTTTATTGTTCCAAACCCATTGACTTTCCCTCTAATTTTTTTGTTCGGTGAAAAAACTTTCCACATCTTCTTGAAAGGACTGACATCCTCTGTCCTGCCATGTTCCATAATGCCGTCTACTTTCTCTAAGATAAGATACTCATTCTTCATCCTCATCTCCGCCGCCAGCTCTTCCACCGGATCAGCCAGCTGAATAAACTTTAAGCTCCCGTCCTTTAAAATCATCTTGCCGTCAAATCGAGGATGAAGCAAGTTTCCTGAGATCTTTAAATCGCCTTCGAAGTCTCCTGTCAGATATTCGATGTCCGGGATAAACAATCTGATTAGCTCAAGCCGCCTTCCTTTGGCAAAAAAGCGAAGACTCTGTGGCTTTTCCAAAATTCTTTGCCCTACTGAAACGAAGGATAAATCCAGAGGCAAAAACCCGCTCAGACTATACTCCCAGTCTGTGTCGGTCACCGCCAGATTTCTGACCTTAAGTTTCTTTTCTTTATACAATAAATCCATTTTCAGATGTCCCAACTCCATACCTTTGAACTCAAGTTGCTGGATTTCTCCTTTCATATCAATTAGTGGATTTGAAAAATCTCCTTTTAAGATTGCTTCAAGAGAAAGTTCCCCCTCTATTGGTTCAGAACTCAAAAGCTCCGCCCAGGGAACAACGTCCAATTCAGATACCCGCAAGGAAAGATCCATTTTCTCCTCGTAGTCAATATCACCCGACAGATCGATTTGACCCGTCTTCCCTGAAAGAACAAACTTCCTTATTTGAACCTTATGAGTGTCGATACTGACCACTGTGGGAGAAAAGGATTCCAGACGATTTCCCCTATAATCTAAAAGCATCCGGTAAATCAACAGAGTTTGCGGAGTTTGGGAAACGTCCAACTCACCCCAGGCTTCTAATCCCAGATATGGGTTTTCCAAACGGGCGGAGTCTATCATAAACAACTGATCATCAATCTTTATTTTGGAGATCAGGCTGTCGTAGTCCACCCCCCAGGCCTCTCCATCCAAGAAGCGTACCTCAACTTCTCCTTTTTGTTTGGTGAGGAAATTAGCTAGGTTGAGCTTGACTTTTGCATCTGAACTATACAATTGATAAACATAGCAAGAGTCTGATTCAAATTCTCCCTTGATGTCAAAATCCTCAGTCCTTCCACTGATCTTTACAAAAGCTCTCCCCTCTCCCCTCATCTCCTTTATAAATATCTGATCCTTAAAATCTTTTAAGTCCCCAAAATTCACCCAAGCATCTATATCGACTTCTCCCTCATATTGTAGCTTGCCTGTTAAAACCACGCCGGTATTCTTATAGCGCAATTGAAACTGAGAATGAAAAAGCACGGCGTTGGTGGTAATGTCTATGATTCCTTTAGCCGCATTAAAACTGTATTGCTCGATTCTCCCATCCTGCAGATTTAGCTCCGCCTGCATGAATAATTCTCTCTCCGAGGTAGATCTTCCCCGCATGTGGACGTGCCCGGTAAACTCAGTCTGAAGGCTGCCAAATGCGATATTGTCCAAATTAAGATGGTTTACCTTTCCCTCGAATTCATACTCCTCCGGTCTTTTTCCAAAGTTAAACGTTCCCTTTCCGCTCAGAGGCGAACCGAAAACCTTGCCACTGATGGAGGAGAAGGTAAACTTTTTGTTCTGATAGGAATATTGGGTTTTTACCTGCTCGAATCTTCTCCCAAAAAACAGGCCATTCAAGGTTGCACCACCCCCAAATCTTTTAAGATTTCCCTCACAGGTTCCCTCTACATCCAGGATGCCCTCCAGACGCACGCCGGTTAATTTTTTTATCTCCTCCAGATTCACCGGTTTTGCTTTGACTAAAAGGTAGAACTGCGGCTCTTGGAAATTGCCCACATTCCCTGAAATCTCCACCTCTGAATCTTTTGTCTTAATCATTAATCCTTCAATGAATAAGCTGTCCCCTTTAAGCCATAAAAACCCCTCCATTTTCTTTAAAAGAAAATCTTTCTGTGGGTATGTGAAATTACCCCTAAGGATGTTTATCTTGGTTCCATCTCTGTCCTTACCAAAGGAGAACTCAAGATTTAAGCTATCTATGGTGGCTTTCCTCTCTGGGGAAAGATATTCAAAAATGCCATCCTTGATTTTTAAATTTCCGATCTTGAAATCAAATAAGCCGGTTTTGGAGATCACCTTCCCCTCGGTCTGAGGAAGTGCCAAAAGAAGTTTGCCATCTTCAGTCTTTGTAATGGAAAGCCTGGGATGATCTAAGGTTAAAGAATCTAATATCCATTTTTTCCTCCAGAGATTGGAAAGCTTATAATTCACCTTCAGATAAGGTATCTCCGCCATCCTGTATTCTGTGTCCTCCTGCATGAAATCAACCGTCAGGTTCTTTATTACAAGCTCTTTCCAGAGGGAGCCACTGATATCCCCTACGTGTATCTTGAGCGAATACCGGCTCTGCACAAAGACCTTTAACAATCGGTTGACTTGATTCTCCAGCAATTTAGTCTGGGTAAAAAGTCCCCAGAAGATCAGGCAGGCTAAGAACAGAAATGAAAAAAGATATAGTGGGATTTTAAATCTTTTCTTCATTTATAAGATATATCTTCTTTTATGTGTTTCATTGATTGCTACTTCTTGTAACATTCACAACTTCCATTATTCTGGAATCCCGTTTTCACATACAGGACAGAAAAGGTATTAACCTTTTTGGTTAACCCTTAAGTTTATACGATTATATCGAAAAAAAAACGCCCATCAAGATCAAAAAAGCAAAGAGAGGATAACTCACCCCCCATCAAGTATTCTAAACTTCAAAGTACTGTCAAAAAGTCAAATAGGAAAGGTTTTTGGAGTATCAGGCTTCAGCCTGACTGAACGGACTTTCAAAGATTTTCGTTTCGCACTTGGTCCGCCAAAGGCGAGATACTCCAACTCGACCATTTAAGGAGCAACCAGAACCTAACTTATGGTTATCAACTAATTATCTTGGCGATTTGGAAAAGAGTAAGAAAAGGAGTGCGCCCCGCCTTTGGCGGGGCGCTGCGGAAGCTTCGCTTCCGCACTCCAAGGCGAATTTGTCAAATTAAATAGTTGGTGACCATAAGTTAGGTTCTGGTGCTCCTATGTTCTGCTTAAGAGCTGCAGATGCTTATCTTTGTGTATAATCATACACCCCGGAGAAAACCGAGGTAGCTGGACCGGTCATATACAGGTGACCATCCTTTTCGTTCCACTCTATAATAAGTTTGCCTTCATCAAACAATGCTGTTACCTTGCGATTCAGCCTTTCAGTAAGTACACCGGCTACGGTTGCCGCTGAAGCTCCGGTTCCCGAGGCTAAGGTCTCTCCTGCTCCTCTTTCCCATATCTTCAACCTGATTTTTTTCGGGCTCAGAATCTTCACAAACTCCACGTTAGTTCTTCGAGGAAAGGTAGGGTGATTCTCCACCATCTCTCCGATCTTCTGCCACTGGGGACTGAACTCCTTTACAAATATCAAGGTGTGAGGATTTCCTAAAGAGACTGAGGTGATTTTTACTTTACGCCCATTTAGTTTCAATGTTTCATTTATGCAAAATCTTCCTCTTCCCCTTACCGGTATCTTCTTCCTCTCCAGGATAGGCACCCCTATATTCGCCCGAATTAGAAAATCCGCTCCTGTGCTGATTATCTCGGTATGGATTATCCCGGCTTTGGTTTCGATATTTTGAACTCTCTTTTTGGACAAACACCGATCATAAAGAAAGCGGGCAAAGCATCGAATTCCGTTGCCACACATCTCTGCCTCTGTCCCGTCGGGATTATGGAAGATCATTCTGAATTTATGTGCTCTGCCCGGTGTCACCAGAATCAAGCCATCTGCGCCAACTCCAAAATGTCTATCACACATCTTTTTTGCCAGATCAAACAGAATCGGCTTGGCTAATTTTTGTTTGAAGCAGTCAACATAGATGTAATCATTGCCCAGAGCCTGCATTTTGGTAAATTTGATCTTCATCTCTTCTTTCAAATTTGAAAGTTTTGGAGTGCGAATCTTCGGGGGATGGTGAAAAACCCAATTGGCAGGGTTGAACGCCCTTCAAGATGAATCCTTCTCCTTCCACTTAACCTGATAGATGATAAGTCGTCCCTCCCCATATTGGCGGGAATTTTCGTATGAATGCATACGCATATCCCGCCAATAAGTGTGGCCTATTCAACAAGCTTTTCAGGTTCGTCCAATATGGTGTTACCAAAAGTCGAGACGTGTTAGAATCTTTTCTCCACCAGTTCCGCAGAATTGCCAAGCACCTGTTTAAATTCTTCCGGGGTCAGTCCCGCACCCAGACCAACCTTTCTTATCATATCTTCTGAAAAAAGCTCTCTGGGACTATGTGCATCTGTATTGATCATCAGTCTGGCTTTACATTTTCTTGCCAGTCCAACCAGGCGCCCATTGGTCAAACAGTGTCCTTTGCGAGCCGACAGCTCCAGATAAATCCCCTCTTTTTTTGCCAGCCGCACCTCCTCCTCTTTTATCATTCCCGGATGAGCCAGTATATCGATATCACTTTGAAGGGCAAAAAGATTTGTCTCCGGGCAGACCGGTTCAACTGGCGATTCGCCATGCACCACCACGATTTTTGCTCCCAGCTTCCTTGCCTCCTTTGCCATGTCCGGAATCAAAGAAGGTGGCATGTGAGTTATCTCGACCCCGGGCAAAACTTTGATCCTCTCCAGCCGGTTCAAATCCTGCGCCACCTTAATCAGTTGTTTTAGGATCGTCTCCATATTCCCCGAATCAACATGATCGGTAAGGGCGATGGCTTCGTATCCTGTAATCTCCGCGTATCTTACCAACTCTGAAGGAAGCACCGCTCCGTCGCTTAAGATTGTGTGGGTATGTAAATCAATCATAAAATTAACCTTCTAAGAGAATCCAAGGTCGAAAACCAATTTAACCTTATTTTTTTAACATGCAACCAATTTTTGTAAATGGGCTGTAAGTGCAAGCCTCGTATCTGACTTGATATTCTGAGTACCAATAACGTTCTTGAGAAAATCCTGAAAAGAGAGTTAGCAAATACTCTTGACAAACCCCTTAAAAGTTATTTAATTAAGGCTGAATAAGAATTGCTCGCCTGTGGGGGGATGAGCATACGGTCTGTTGTCCGCAACAAAGAAAGGAGTTCAGCCGGTGTCCCTGCATATGAATATTCCCTGGGATCACATCTTTCAAACGGCTCTCTCTTTCCTTAAGTTATTTTTAGACTGGTTTTCTCACCTCACCCAGCAGGCAGGTGTCCATTTAGGCATTTGGGGACAACTGGGGTTATACCTTTTTGTGGTTCTTCTCGCATTCTGGGTGCTTTACCAGCTCTTCGTGATCATTAGATTCATTGTATTCAGAATACTTCTTCCTTTAGCAATCATAATCTCGGCCCTCCTCTTTCTTGTTATCCTCACTTCTTAATCCAATTTTGAAGAACAACGCATCAGGCGTCCTGAGTTTTTTCTCTTTTACTTTTGACAAACGACACCACTCCGACTATATTCTTAAAAAGGAAGAAACAGAGGAGACTAATGAGAAAAAAGACCGCCTTCACAATATACACGGACAAGCATGCTAATTTAAGATACCTTAAAGATAGAATAATAGCTGTGATTGGTTATGGCAAGCAGGGAAGAACACAAGCAAAAAATCTCAGGGACTCTGGACTTGATGTCATAATCGGCCTGCCTAAGGGTAGTAAAAGTAAAAGGCTTGCTCGCCAGGATGGTTTTGAGGTCTATTCGACCGAAAAAGCTAGCCAGTTGGGGAATCTAATCTCCATTTTGGTTCCTGATCATCTTCACCAGAAAATCTACCACCAGCAGATTGAACCAAATCTCATCCCTGGCAAGACCTTGCTTTTTGCCTGTGGCTTTTCCATTCATTTCCAGCTAATCCTCCCGCCCGATTTTGTGGATGTGATCATGGTGGCACCGCATGCTCCGGGAGAGGTAATGAGAAACCTCTTTTTGGAAGGGAAGGGTGTTCCCTGTTTTATTGCGGTGGAACAGGATTATAGCAGAAACGCCAGAAAGAAGGCTTTAGCTTATGCTAAAGCTATCGGATGCACAAAAGCGGGGGTGTTTGAGACCACCTTTGAATATGAAGCCATCGGTGATCTTTTTGGAGAACAGGCTGTTTTGTGCGGTGGATTGACCGAGCTTTTAAAAGCCGGCTTTGATGTCTTGGTGGAAGGCGGACTTCCTCCGGAAAATGCTTATCTGGAATGTGTCCATCAACTGGACTATATCGTGAACACCATCAAATCCTATGGGATAGCTGGTATGTTTGACCGGATCAGCAAAACTGCGGAATTTGGATCCTATCTTTCAGGGAGACGAGTTATCACCAAACAGACAAAAAGGCAGATGGAGAAAATCTTAAAAGAGATCGAGGAGGGCACATTTATGAAAAGATGGACAAAAGAATATGAAAGCGGGATGAAAAATTACCTTAAACTGAAAAAACAGGTTGCACAACATCCCATTGAGAAAGCAAGCAAAAAGATAAGAAGATTCTCAAATTAGATAAACTGTCATCGACAAATCCGGATATTTCATGCTTTCAAAAGAAAAACTCAAAGAGCTTTTACGACTTACCACCAAGAAGGGGCGCAAAAAACAGGGGAAGTTCTTTATCGAAGGCCTGCGCCTTTGCGAGGAGGCGGCTGAATCTCTTTGGTCAATCCAGTCAGTTTTATTCACCATATCTTTTGAACGGAAAACTAAAGGGAGAGAACTTCTGAAAAAAATGCAGAAGTTAAATGCTGACTTAATCCCGGTGAAAAGCCAGATTTTAGCAAAGCTTTCCGATACCGTGACCGCTCAGGGAATAATTTGTGTGGCAAAAGCAAAGAGAGTTCCTGTAAAGGATTTGTGGAGGAAAAATATAAAAGTGATCGTGGCTTTGGATGGCATCAGCGATCCGGGAAATGTAGGAACTTTGATAAGAACCGCGGACGCCTTCGGAACAGATGCGGTGTTGCTGTCAGATAACACGGTGGAGCTGTATAATCCTAAGGTGGTGCGCTCCAGCATGGGATCAATTTTTCATTTGATGATTTTTGAAGAGACTGATTTAAAGGAGACTATCCTGAAGTTGAAAAAACAAAAATTCAAAATCTTTGGCACTCATGTTAAAGAGGGCAAAAGCCTTGACAAAATAAACCCTTTGGGCAAGATTTGCCTTTTGATCGGAAACGAGGCAGAGGGACTGAACAGGAAGCTGATTAAGCTTGCCGACGAGATCATTCATATTCCAACTTACGGTAAGGCTGAATCTTTCAATGTGGCTGTGGCTGGTGGGATTCTGCTGTATGAAGTAACAAAAAAACGCATACAAGATCAGATATTATGATAACAGATCCACGAGACGGCAGGTGGCGTCATGATTTGAAAAATGGGGGATGAATCTTGCAGTAATTAATCGCTCCACATCAGCAGATGCAGATACCTGTCGAATTTTTGTTGACTTTCATTCACGCAAGTTGTAAACTTATCTTAAGGTGTTACTATGCACCGAATTCGCTAAGAGGAAAAAAACGTGTCAAAACGGGGAAGTTTCACATTACCTTTCGGCGCCATCGTCGGTCAAGATAATCTTAAATTGGGTCTGCTCCTGAACGTGGTGAATCCGCGAATCGGGGGACTTTTGATCAGAGGTGCCAAAGGTACAGGCAAAAGTACCGCAGTTTATGCCCTGGCTGACGTCCTGCCACCGGTGGAGGTGGTTGCCGACTGCCCTTTCAGATGCTCCTTTGATGACCCGGCCAACAGGTGCGAATCGTGCAGATCAAGGTTTGAAAAAGCAGAGGACGTTCCCAAAAAGGAATCAAAAATGGAAGTGATCAGCCTTCCTTTAAGCATTACTGAGGACAGATTGATCGGCTCCATTGATGTGCAGAGAATCTTAAAAGATGGCGAGAAAGCGCTCCAGCCCGGATTGTTAGCTCAAGCCAATCAAAATATCTTATACGTAGACGAGATCAATCTGCTTCCCGATCACATAACCGACGATCTTCTGGATGTCACTGCCCTGGGATGGAATACCATTGAACGGGAGGGATTCTCCATCACCCATCCAACCCGCTTTGTATTTGTGGGAAGTATGAATCCCGAAGAAGGGGAACTTCGGCCGCAGATTCTGGATCAATTCCCTCTCTCCAGTCTGATTAAGACGGTCAACGACGAGGAGGCCAGAGTCCAGATAATCAAAAACAACCTTCTTTTTGAAAAAGACCCGATAGATTTCAGAAACCGGTTTAAAGAAGCGTCGGAAAAGCTAAAAAAGAAAGTAGAAAACGCCCAAACTCTTCTGCCTGAAGTTGAAGTTCGGGAGGAGATTTACCATATTGCGGCTTCCATTTGCGCTAAACTAAAGGTGGACGGACAACGCCCTGACATCGTGATTACCAAGACCGCCTGTGCGGCAGCCGCTTTGGACAACAGAACCTCAGTCAAAGAAGGAGACCTTTTGAAGTCTTCGTTTTTGGCCCTTTCCCACCGCACGCGCGAAGGGGGCCTCGAACCTCCCTCCACCGAAAAGGAGATTGAAGATGCCTTTGAGGAAAGTTCCCGAAAATGGGGAACTATGTGGAAGGAAAAAGTCGGTGCTCAAGTCTCCATACCCAAGGGTGAAGGTATCACTGAACCTGGTAAAGAGACCAAAGTAAAAAAAAATCGTAACCCCATCGAGTGAAGAATCTCCTCCAAAGCCCTCTTTAAAACAGTTTATTGCCCGGGTCCCGTTAATTAATCCCAAACAGGTACTGCATAAGCTGACCTCCTATTTTGACCGATGGAAGATTAAGCTTTCCAAGAAGGCTCCGCCTCGAAAAATACGACAGTTTGTGGGCAAGCGTGCGGCAAGCCTTACCACCTCCACCCGGGGACGACCCACCGGCTATCAGAAACCAAAGACCTTACCCCAAGAGAATGTCGCCCTTGTTCCCAGCATAATTGCGGCTTTGGCAAGTCGCGGAAAAGACGAAAAAAAGCCCAAAGTCAAATTGGGGCCTTCCGACCTTCGAATCTGGGTCAGGCATGGAAGAAGCTCGGTTACTCTGGTTCTGATCACCGACGCCAGTTATTCCACCTTTCATTTCCTTCCCGCCATCTCCAAAGCCCTTTCCATCGTGTACCGCGATGCTTATAGAAATAGGGATCGTTTAGGTTTGATTGCTTTTCAAAAGAATTCTGCCCGGATTATGAATCATCCTACCAACAATCTGAGAGTAACTTTGGGGAACTTAACCCGTCTTTCCCCTTCGGGTTTCACACCGCTGGCAGATGGGCTCAAAAAAGCTTTAGAAGTGTTTAAACAGGAAAAAAGAAGATCACCTAACTTCATACCCTTTGCCGTTCTCATCAGCGACTGTTTCCCTGAGCCACTAACTCATAAGTATGCCGATCTATTGAAAGAACCTGCCTACCAGGAGACACTGAAGATTTCTAAAGATTTTAGAAGAGAAAAGATTCCCATCCTGGTGATAAATCCTGCCCACGGGAAAACCAAGAGTGGGGGGCTTTTTGGCGGAAGCAAGTTGGGAATGAAGATTGCCCACATTTCCAACGGCACGTATTGCGGTATCTCGGAAAAGGAAATCCCTTCCAGTGCTACTTTTTTTGCCAAACTTTTCCAGAAACGTTACCAGGACAGGCAGGCTGAAAACATCTCACAATTTTTGGATGATTTCAGGGTGGATCTCTTCACTATTCACAAGAAAGAGGAATAGCTTACGCAATCGATGACTTGAGAAATTATGGGAAGCATATATCTTGATCTGTGAAATCTATCCCCTTTTTTCCCTTGACAATTGCGAGGTATTTTTTTAAGATAGAATGCCAGAATACTGCCAACGATACATTTTGACTCTGGCAAAAAACAAGGGGTAAGTCTTTAAAAAAGCCAGAAGAGCACAATCCCGAGGCAAAATGGACCTATTTGAAAAATGCAGAAACTTCACAGAAGCCGATGAGGTGAAAAAGTTAGGGGTCTATCCCTATTTCCGCGCTATCTCCTCCGGTCAGGATACCGAGGTGATGATAGACGGGAAGAAGATGATCATGATCGGCTCCAATAACTATCTGGGCTTGACTTCACATCCCAAGGTGAAAGAAGCCGCCATGGAAGCCGTGAAAAAGTTTGGCTCCGGCTGTACCGGGTCCAGATTTTTAAATGGGACCCTGGAGCTTCATGAGGAGTTGGAGGAGAGATTAGCCAAGTTCATGAAAAAAGAAGTCGCCTTAGTCTTCTCCACCGGCTTCCAGACCAATCTGGGAACCATCTCCACCCTGGTAAATCGTAAAGACTACGTGATCATCGACAGATCTGTTCACGCCAGTATAGTGGACGCTTGTAAACTTTCCTATGGGACCGTGGTAAAATTCAAGCACAATGATATGACGGATTTGGGGCGCGTCTTAAGCAATTGCGGCAACGATGCAGGAAAGCTGATCGCGGTGGATGGGGTATTCAGCATGGAGGGGGACATAGCTGATCTGCCTCAAATTGTAAAATTGGCGAAAAAACACAATGCCCGGGTGATGGTGGATGATGCTCATTCCATCGGGGTATTGGGGAAGCATGGTCGAGGCACCGCTGAACATTTCGGCTTAAATGATGAGGTGGACATGGTGATGGGTACTTTCTCCAAATCGTTCGCCTCGCTGGGTGGCTTCATCGTTGGCACCGAAAGGGTGATTAATTACATCAAGCATTTCTCCCGCCCTCTGATCTTTTCGGCCAGTCCTCCTCCAGCCGCGGCGGCAGCCTGCCTGGCGGCTTTAGACATTATCGAAAGCGAGCCGGAAAGAAGAGAAAGACTGTGGGAGATCACCCGAAGAATGCATAAGGAGTTTGAGTCTTTGGGCTTTGATATCGGACCTACTCAGACTCCCATCATTCCCATCTACATCGGCGATGATATGAAGACGTTCCAATTCTGGAAAATGCTCTCCGATGAAGGCATTTTTGTCAACCCCATAATCAGCCCCGCCGTTGCTCCTGGCTCCCAACTCCTCCGCACCAGCTACACCGCCACCCATACCGACGAACAACTGGATAGAGTTTTAGATGTCTTTGAAAAAGTGGGGAAAAAGATGGGGGTGATTTAGAAGAAGTATTTTCTTGTTCGTGCGGGAATTGGATTTCCCGCACGAGATTATGGGGATACTTGTGGTTCGGGAATTCCAATTCCCGAACCAACGTAATAGTCTATGAGGATAAACCAAAAAAATGAGAACAAAAACTAAGGTAGGATTTTGGAGCGGGGAACATTGTGAATACTGTGATGGACCTATTATTGAGAAAACGGTTGATTTGCCGCGAAAGGTTGGCAAGGGGTACGTCCTCATCAAAAACGTCCCTGTAGGGGTGTGCAAAGACTGTGGAACCCGTTATTTTGCAGCGAATGTCCTCAAAATCATCGAGGCGACCATTCGGGGACGAAGAACGGCAAAAAAAGAAATCTGTATGCCGGTGTATTCGCTTTAAAGGAAATATCGCAGCCTCCTTGAATAAAATCGCAACCTGCAATTCCAATAAAAAACACAATCGCTTCCCGTTAGCGTTCTTCGCCAACATGGAATGGACGGAAGGTGAAGAAAACCACCCCGTTTAATAATCCCCAGAATGTAAATGTAGGGTAAAAAGGTGAACGTTAGACCAGTGGAAACAAAAAGGGATTTGACGGAATTCATCAAATTCCCTTGGCAGATCTACAAGAGTGATCCTTATTGGGTTCCTCCTTTGATTATGGAGAGAAAAGAATTTCTGGACAGAAGAAAGAATCCTTTTTTCAAGCATGCGGACGTTGTGTTCTATCTGGCAAAGAGAAACGGGCAAACCGTGGGCAGGATTGCCGGGATAGTCAATCATAATCACATAAAATTCCACCAAGAACAGGCAGGATTCTTTGGACTTTTTGAATGCGTTAAGGATTATGAAGTTGCCAAAGCTCTGTTGAACACAGTTCAGGATTGGTTGAAATCCAAAGGAATGAAGATCATGCGGGGTCCGGCGAATTTCTCCTCCAACGAGGAGTGGGGTTTTTTAGTGGAGGGGTTCGACTCGCGTCCGGTGATCATGATGGGATATAATCCCCCTTACTATCTGGATTTTATGGAAAGTTATGGCATGGTCAAAGCTAAAGATCTGTATGCTTACTTTATAGATAAGAGTTTGCCTACGCCGGACAGGGTGGTGAGGATGGCGGAAAATATTAAAAAAAAGGTGAAAATCAGAAATATCAACATGAAAGAGTTTAAAGGTGAGGTGGAAAGAATAAAGCAAATTTACAACTCTGCCTGGAGCAAAAACTGGGGATTTATCCCCATGACCGACGAAGAATTTGATCACCTGGCAAAGAATTTAAAGCAGATCGTGGATCCCCACATGGTCTTCATCGCAGAGGTAGACGGAAAGCCAGCAGGTTTTTCTCTGGCTTTGCCCGATTTCAATCAGGTGCTTGCCAGATTGAACGGAAGACTTTTCCCTTTAGGAATCTTCAAGCTTTTGTGGCATACCAAAATCAAAAACAAAATCGACGGCGTTCGCATCATCACCATGGGAGTTGTGCCCGAATTTCAAAAAAGAGGAATTGATACGGTCTTTTATGTAGAGAGTTATAACGTGGGAGTAAAAAGAGGATACACCTGGGCGGAGATGTCCTGGATATTGGAGGACAACACTTTGATGAATCGAGTGCTTAAGCTTCTGGGCGCCAGGCTTCACAAAAAGTATAGAATCTATGAGATACGAATCTAATAAAAACGCAGTTTTTCTGATACGAAGCTATCCCTCTTGACTCTTGACCCTTGAACCATGATCCTGAGGGGCAAGGGTTAAGTTTAGTAGTTGCCCGATTTATCGGGCGAATTAAAGTGGAAAACATCATAATAGTTAAGAAAAGAGGGATTTTATTATCGTCACCACTACCCCACTCATTCAGGGCAAGGTAATAAAGGAATATCTGGGTATTGTTACCGGTGAGGCTGTAATGGGGGCAAACATCTGTAGGGAAAGAACTTGCTTCCTGCCAATTCTGTTTCGTTATTCGAAAAATTTCGGGGGGAGTCGTAAAAATTTACGAATTTTCAGCACTTTTTGAAAATTGGAAGTCGCGTCTAACTGAGACAATCGTCTACCGTAACACCTTTTGTGACAATAGGTTAAACACGAAACAAGCGATTTTGTCGTCCTTTTGCAAAATTTGGTATTATTTTTGCTAATACAAGAGAATGCATTTCTTTCCTTCTTTCAAGTAAAACAGCCCCTTCCAGGAGCCCCGCATCCTCGCGGGGCTCCTCGGACCCCAAAAGCTCCTCTGTTAGAGCAGATTTATCTTCAGTTCAATACAAATGCGTTAGGCAAAACGTCATTGCGAGTGAAACGAGGTCCCTCCCTTAACAGACCACACCACTCGGGCTCGCAACAACATTGTAAGAACATTTAGTGTGTTTGTATTGATCAATTCCCCAAACCAAGACGACCGAAAAACGAAAAGGTTTGTATTGACTTTGAGAGGAAAGACAAGTATAATTGTCCATTAAAAATATAGGCACAAATTAAGGCTTGCCTCTTGCCTAAAGGAGGAAAACAGTGAGAATTTTGGTAACCGGTGGAGCCGGTTTCATCGGATCCAATGTAGCGGATAGATTCATCCAGGAAGATCATAAGGTCTCGATAATTGATAATCTATCTACCGGCGTGGAATCTAACGTTAACAAAAAGGCGAAATTTTATAAGGTGGACATTAGAAGCGCGGTAGTAGACAAAATCTTTGAAAAAACAAAACCGGACGTTTTGTGCCATCATGCCGCTCAGATAGATGTCAGAAAGTCAGCCGCCGACCCGATTTTCGATGCGGATATAAATATCCTCGGGACTTTGAATCTGTTTAACGCATGCGTTAAACACAAAGTGAAAAAGGTGATCTTAGCCTCCACCGGCGGGGCTATCTATGGAGAGCAGGATTATTTCCCAGCTGATGAAAATCACCCAGCCAATCCCCTTTCCCCCTATGGCGTTGCCAAGCTGACCATAGAAAAGTATCTTCACTTTTACCGGGAGACTTACGGGATAAACTTTGTCTCCCTCCGTTATGCTAATGTCTACGGTCCCAGACAGAATCCCTTTGGAGAGGCAGGGGTGGTGGCAATCTTTACTGAGAGACTTCTGGCAGATACAGAGGCTATCATAAATGGGGATGGAACACAAACCCGTGATTTCACTTTTGTTGATGATGTGGTGGAGTCGAATCTCCTTGCTTTAAATTATCCGAAAAGCGATATCTTCAACATCGGAACCGGCAAAGAGACGGACATGAATTTCATCTTTAGAATACTAAAAGAAAAGACCGGTTCCAGACAAAAAGAGATTCATGCTCCGCCAAAACCGGGAGAACAGCAAAGAAGCGTGCTGGACTGTTCCAAAGCGGGAAGGCTTCTTGGATGGAAACCAAGATATAGCTTAGATGAAGGATTAGCCAAAATAGTGGAATTCTTTCAAGGAACGAAAAAATGTGCAGGGACGAGCTTTTAGGGCTTGTTGAAAAAGCCATTTTGTGGAGAAGTTTTTACGTAGGGACAGGGCTTGTCCTTCAGGATGAATCCTTCAGGATGAATCCCTGTCCTAACTCTAAGGAGGACAGCCACGAGGGCTGTCCCTACGACAATCTCTTCTCACCGACTGAAATATGTAAGATAGTTTTTCACCACTCCCTTTAGACTCGCCCGAAGTCATATCTTAATTAAAAAACTACGAAAAAAATCTCAAAGACCGGGAGGTTAGATCAGATGAGCAGATATCGGATAACAGTATTAGGTTCATCCTCTGGCATGCCCTCCCCAACTCGCTTCTGTTCCTCCTTCTTCTTTCAGACAGAGAAGTTAAACTTCCTCCTAGATTGCGGAGAAGGAGTCAGTTTTTCCTTGCTTAGAAACAGAATTGACCCGGAATTGATAGACTCAATCTTCATATCCCACACACATATTGACCATCTGGGCGGTCTTTTTCTTTTGGTTCAGATGATGCATCTTCTACAAAGAAGAACACCCTTGAATGTTTATCTTCCGGAGGAAGCTATCCCTGGGATAAGGAATTTTCTCAACACCTGTTATCTTTTCCCGGAGAAGATCACACCGAAACTGAGCCTTTACCCAGTAACATCCAGCTTTACATTCCAAGATGAAGGAATCACCATTAAGGCACATCCCAATCGTCATCTTATGGGCAATCAGGAAGTGATCAATGAGTTAAAATCTCCCAATAAGATGCAAAGCTTCTGTTTTGTTTTGACTCTCCTTAATAAGAAAATAATCTATTCGGGCGACATAGAATCTTCGGAAGATCTATCTGACATCATTCAGGATGCAGACATCCTCATCACCGAATGCTTTCATCCCCGGCTGGAGAACCTGATTCCCCTCATGGTAGAAAAGAGGGTCAAGTCCGCAGTTCTCACCCATATCCCTCCAGAGTTGGAAGGAAAAGAAAAAGAAATTTTGGAGGGGGCTCAAAAGATGGGTTTTGAAAAACTTGTGGTGGCCTATGACGGAATGGCTATAGATATTTGATTACAAAATGCTTTGCTTTTACCTCAAGCCCTCAAGCTCCCCCTTGTTTGTTTTTTCAACCCTTGTCCCAACACCGTTCCGTAAACTAGGAATCTGATCTGTGAGATTCATTTTCATTAGTCCCTTTAGCTTGACTTAAAGCTTTTGTCGCAAGATGCTGCTTTGTGTGAAATGACAAAAGCTTTACCCTGGTCCCGCCAAAGGGTTGAACCGTATGGGACTGTTTAAAAACCCAAACCGGAGTGCATCCCGCCAAAGGCGGGGTGCGAAGTTGGTTTTAAGCTTTAGAACCGCAGAAGCAAGCTTCTGCACTCCAAAACTACTTTTTCAACACGCCCGTATGGTTCGCTCCAAAGGCGGGATACTCCAAATTCTTGTCTTTAAGCATTTTTTCCAAAGAGCTTTTAAACATCTCCCATGGTCTATCTGTGGAGTTAAGTCTATGATTAACAGTCAATTAGCTAAAAGCACCCAAGGGGACCAACAATTACAAAAATTTCAGATAGATGTAAATCTCTCTTGACAAGCTGGGGTTTGTATCGTATACTAAATTTAGAAAGGAGTTGATGAATTTATGACAGAGAAAGGGGGTTTGAGATGAGATGACCAATGTGATAATTCGGGATAACGAGACTTTCGAGAAAGCCTTGCGCAGATTCAACAAATCCTGCGAGAAGTCTGGCATCATAGCAGACATCAAGAAGCATCAGCATTTTGAAAAGCCATCCGAACGACGCAAACGAAAGTTGGCTGCGGCAAGAAGAAAAAATCGACGAAGAGAGGAATATTAACTCATGACGGATCAAGGAAAGCCAACGGGTGGCACCTCACTTAAGCAAAGAATCGACCAGGACACGAAGGAAGCTTTGAAGAGTAAAGATTCTTTGAGGTTAAGTGTGCTCCGCATGCTCAAATCTGAGATCAAATACAAAGAGATAGATAAAAGCTCAGAGCTTTCCGATGACGAGGTTATTTCGGTTCTATCATCGTCGATCAAAAAACGAAAAGATTCGATTCAGCAATTCGAAAAAGGAGGAAGAGACGATTTAGCTTCCAGGGAGAAGGCTGAGTTGGAGTTGGTCTTAAAGTATTTGCCAGAACAGCTAACAGAAGAAGAGCTCTCCCAGATTATCAGCCAGACGATAGAAGAGACAAACGCCACAGGTCCCTCCGATCTGGGCAAGGTTATGAAGCAGGTCATGCCAAAAGTTCTGGGAAGAGCGGATGGGAAAAAAGTTAACCAGATGGTCGCTTCTCAGCTTCAATCGATCTCAGACTCTTAAATGAAATGTTTGCTCAAAAAAGAGAGCAGGAATATGTAGCTTCAAGCAAACAGATACGAAATGTTCGTACGAATTTTGCACAATTTCTTATGGTGCAAAATGAATATCAAGGAAAATTTATCCAAAACACGGCACGTTGCTCGAATGAAATTCGAGTTGACGTGTCGTCTTTTTATGCCCGATCTGTTGTGAAATTAGGTTCAATGAAAAAGACGGCAAGAAAGCGAGGGGATAGATGAACTGGATAGATTTCGTGTTGGTAGGACTGCTTTTGGTGGCGATTATTATCGGCTCCAGAAGGGGGCTTTTTAGTGGACTGATAGGAATGCTGGGACTGGTGAGTGGGGTGATCTTTTCCATCAACTATGTGGATCAGATTTCTGCCAAGTTCCTTTCGCACATGAAAGTCTCCACGGTGATGGTAGTTTTCATGGGATTTATTGTGGTGTTTGTGATAGTCTATGTGGGAATCAAATTTCTGGGTTATCTCTTTTACAAGTTCGCCTCGCTTAATCCTTTGGGGAACTTAGACAAAGTGGGGGGAGCAATTATGGGAATTTTTCAGGGCTGGATTGTCTTGGGAGTGATACTTTTTCTGCTCATATTTCTTCCCCTGCCTGACTCTTTTGTGTCCAAACTGGATAGCTCCTTTTTTGCTCCGGGGATGAGGGGAGTGGTTCCCATGATCTATGATGAGACCACATTCCTGCATCCGGAAAACCCCAGTCTGGTAAAAAAGATGAAAACGGCTTTAAGGACCGAGCCGGGCAAATCATCTAGAGACTGGGGGGGATTCTCTGCCGAAGGTCCCTCAGTCTCCAGAATCATTCGTACTATGGAGGACTATTTCGGAACGTAGATTCATCCTTGCTAATATAAAGCAAGATTTATTCCCAACGGAGAATTTGGATTTGACCTGGTTTGAAAAACGTTTCTGTTGGGATTTCGTTTCTTCAGTCAAATAAAGAAAGCTTGAGTTGACCTGATGGATGAGCATACGCTGAAAGTTCTGGAGTTTGATAAGATAAGGCAGATGCTATCAAAGCACTGCCTCTCTGAGATGGGAAGAGAACTGGCAACCTCCATTTTTCCAACCAAAGACAGAGGGATAGCGGAAAAGGAGATAAGACAAACCACTGAGCTGAAGGAGATACTCTTATACGAGGAGACGTTTCCCCTCTCATCCATGAAGGACATTCGGAATTCATTGAAAAAAACAGAGGCAGAAGGTTCATATCTTGACCCCAAAGAGCTTTTAAACATCTCCCAGATTCTGGGCATCTCCAGATCCTTAATCAAATTCTTCAAGAATAAAAAAGAAAAATATCCCAACATAAGCGTGCTGATCTCGGAGTTGAGAAGTTTTGACAAAATCCTTTCTGCCATAAATTCAGCGGTCGATCCCTCCGGCGAGATAAAAGATTCAGCCTCGGGAAGATTATCCGACATACGTCATCAGGAAAAAACCTTGCGAAATCGGATCTTGGACAAACTGGAAAAGATGATCGGCGCCCGCAAGGCTAAAGGACCCCGCCAGGATGACATCATCACCCTCCGGGATGGACGATACGTCATTCCCATGGACGAATCTGACTTTTTTCAAAGCAGAGGAATAATCCATGATCGCTCCAGAAGCGGCGCCACCGTTTTCGTGGAGCCTTTGGTGGTGGTAAGGATGAACAATCAGTTAAAAGAGTTCTCTTTGGAGGAGGAAGCTGAGATCGAAAGAATCTTAAGGGAAATCACCAATATGATCAGGCTGGAGCTTAGAGATTTAGACGTTACTGTGCGGATTCTGCAGGAGTTGGATTTCATCCATGCTAAAGCCCAACTCTCCTTCGACTACGACGGTAATCCTCCCCTGCTGAATGAACAGGGATATATAAACTTAATCGAAGCCTGTCATCCTCTGCTTCATCTTCCCCAAGAAAAAAAATCGGAGATTCCACCAAAGGTGAGGGATGTGGTTCCGCTTTCTTTAACTTTAGGGAAGGATTATTCCACTTTGATCATAACCGGACCCAATGCTGGCGGTAAGACCGTTACGCTGAAGACCGTGGGGCTTCTCACTTTGATGGCTCTGGCAGGATTGCACATACCTGCCAAACCCTACTCGGAGATACCTGTGTTTTCCAGGGTGTATGCCGACATTGGAGACGAACAGTCCATTGAGATGTCCTTATCCACCTTCTCCTCCCACATGCTCCACATCAAAGAGGCGGTGGAAAATGCTGATCCACAGAGCCTGATTCTTTTAGATGAGTTAGGCGGAGGCACCGATCCCAAGGAGGGGGTGGCTTTAGGTGAGGCCATAATAGATGACCTGATAAAAAAAGAGACTAAAGTTATCATCACTACCCACCACGGAGCACTGAAGATATTAACTCAAGAGTATCCGCAGGTAAGAAATGCATCCATGGAATTCGATAAAGAGACCTTAACCCCCACCTACCGATTTCAGATGGGATATCCCGGCTCAAGTTATGCCATACAGATCGCTCAAAGATTGGGAATGCCAGAGGGGATAATCCAGAAGGCTCAAGAAGTTCTGGGAAGCGAGGAGAGAGACTTGGGAGCACTCCTGGAGAGCTTGGAAAAGGATTTAAAAAAGGTGAGGGAAAATCGAGAGGCAATAGACGAGCAGAAAAAGGTCACCCAGGAACTGATGAATTTGTACCAGGATAGGGTGAAAAAGCTGGATGAGAAAGAAAAGGAATTAAAGATCAAAGCCTTGAGAGAATCAAAGCTGATGGTGGAGGGCACCAGAGCAGAGCTGGAGAAGTTGGTGGCGCAGATCAGAAAAACACAAGCTCAAAAAGAGGCGGTGAAAGAAGCTCATCGAGTGGTGGAAGAGAAGAAGGCTTCCTTGACCGAGGAGCTAAAGAAGTTTGAACAGAAGGTAACCAAAAAGTTGGGCATCATCCAGCCGGGTGACTCTGTCTGGATCGAACCATTAGCCATCAAGGGTGAGGTTATATCCAAAGATGAGCAGTCAAAGAAATTCAAGGTTCTGGTGGGAAGCGTGACTTATGATGTGGAAGAGGAGAAGCTGACCAGAATCGAGGATGCAGAAAAAGTAGAAACTGAGCCGGAATATGTGGGGACATCTTATTCCGTTCCCCAGGTATCGCCGGAGATCGACCTAAGGGGGCTTTTGGCAGAGGAAGCCTTTGATATTGTGGATAAGTATTTAGATGATGCCTTTCTGGCTGGACTTACCACAGTCTCCATCATCCACGGCAAAGGTACCGGTGCCCTTCGTAAAAAGATTGGCGAGTTTTTGTCTCATCATCACCGCGTAGAAAACATAAGACTGGGAGAATGGAACGAAGGCGGCTCCGGCGTCACCATAGTGAAGCTAAAAGAGTAAATGACGCTGCCAAAGTACAAATTACCAGATCGGACAGGGGCTTGCCCTGAACGATTGGCTGTGAAGGGTTGTACCCCTGTCCGTAGAAAAGGGGCGGGGGCTCGTCCTGAAGGCTCGCCCTGAAGGGTGCAACCCCCGCCCCAACAGAGAGACATTTTTCATCAGAATACATCCCAAATTTTACGTCCGACCTCCCTAACCTGGCAGAAATGGTAGGGCGGGCATCCTTGCCCGCCCAATTTATGCGAGGCTGTTCATACCATAGGCAGATTCCCCGCCTCTGGCGGAGGAAAGCCCCGCCTACGTATTTCCCCTCTCTTGACGGGAGGGTTTTTTTCGTGTTGTGTCAGGACCTCAGTCCTGATACTTGCTGAGGCGCTAAGAGTGAAGTTCCTGGCCCAACCACAAACCTCACCCCCTTAGTCCCCCTCTCCATAAAATGGAGAGGGGGAGATAGGGGGAGAGGTAAAAAGCCTCCGTTTGCTTTTCTTATCAAAGATCAAGAGAGAGACTCCTGACGCAACTATAAGATCGTAACGGACGAGGCGTCCGCTACCAATAAAAAAAAGCCCTCCTCTTGAAGAAAAGGGCTCTTCACGTTACGTTTGATAGTTTTCAAACTCAATTTAATTTACTGTGGCGCAGGTCCTCCCTTATACAGATAATTGATCAGGTAAATAACATCCGCTATGGTCAACTCGCCATCCTGAGTTACATCTCCCCTTTCGGGCGGGTCAGGCGCAGGTCCAAATCTGTAGAGATAATTAATCAAAAAGATGACATCAGCAAGATCCACCACCTGATCCCCGGTGACGTCTCCAGCCAACCAGACTAAGGTCTTTGGTCCCACTCTCACGTCATCTATGTAGAAACCTTCTCCATCGAATGTATACTCATTATCGCTTGCAAAGGAGAACCTGACACGCACACTTGTGCCGGGGGGAATGTGGGAAAGATCATAACTGTACTGGAGCCAATCGTTGCCAGTATTCAAAAGCGAATCTAACGCTCCGCCGGTTCCGATAAAATCAAGCGTATCCGGCACTCCGCTTAAGGCATTCACTATCTCCACATGTATCCCGTCCACGCCATAGTTGGTCACATCATACCACAGCCAGAAGGTAAGATAAGATTGGGGACCCAGAACGAAAGAAGAGCTTTTAAGCCATGACTGCATATTATTGTTGAAATACCAAGAGCCTTCTATCCCATTATACCAGCTCGAATCGCCGGAATGTTTTCTGTGGCTGGTAAGATGCCACAAATCCCCGGTTCCACCATGAGTCCAGAGGCTTGAGCCCGACTCCATGTCATCCTCAAGTCCGGGCTCGCCAACATTCAAGATGAAACTATCTAGAAAAACATATCCATCGTTGGTTTGGGTGCGAAGACGCAAAGTAGGGAAAGAGATGGAGGGACAACTGGGAAGCAGATACACCTCATGAAAGACACCATTCCATATCTCGTCCGAGCCAATATCACCAAAGCTGGCTATGCTGTCGGCGATATAAACGTAAGAACTGGCACTGGAAAGATAGCCAGTCACGCCTCTGGCCAACTCCGCCCCCAGATTCTTCACAGAAACAATAAGATCGAAAGTCTCCCCCGGCTCTGGCTTGCCATTGCCGTTACCTGCAGGTGCATCATCCACCGAATAGCTGTAGTGAATCAAATCGGGCGTGACCACGGTGATGGGTATCATACTGCTCCAGGAGATTTCATAACCCTCGTTTATTACCAGGTTAAAATAGATAACGTGATTGTTGGGACAATTTGAGTCTATGGTAAAACCATACGGTGCGAAGTTGACCGCTGTCTGGCCTGGGTTGATGGTTCCGAAATTCTGCAGACTATCGATTAAGGTGACGTATGGGTCACCAGTAGAGTGCAAGATGGCATATACGTTGTATTCTACCTCGGTTCCCCAGTTTTTTAAGGTGACGGACATTTCAATGGAGTCCCCGGGAGTTGGCAGGCCATCTCCATTGCCACCTGAAACGTCATCTATACTGTGCTCATCATACAACACACAACTTCCGGTGGAGAGCACCATCACGGTATCGGTGTGATAAAGGAAGTTGTGAGCAGTTACGGTAGCATACATTTCCCCGGCAGATGAGGGTACAATATCAAAAAGAACCTGTCCCTGCTGGTCGGTCAGTCCCCGCTGGTAGACCTCATCTCCTTTCATAAGGCACACTAAAGCCTCTGGCACAGGATCCATCCCGCCGGATGCACTCACCACGGTAACCGGAAATTGACTGCTGCCCATGATAATGGTGTCTGGATGCTCCATCGCCAGGGTTTGGGGAGTATTTGTCCAGATGGGCATCTCCGGCTCACCCAAAAGATTGATCTGATACTGACACCAGCGATACACGTTCTCCTGTTGGGAGAATGGGACATAAAAAGACTTCATGTCAGCCACCGTGGCTCCTATGTGATGGATGTCGCTGGCGAACAAAGAGACGTAAAACTGCTGATCGAACCTGTCTGAGTAACCATATTTCGGATTTCCGGGCGATCCCCAGCCATATCTGGAATTGCCGATGAAAGCCACCCCTCCCCCATTAGCATTGTTGATAAAATGCTCTGCTATGCAATCATAATCAATAGCGGCAGGCCAACAGCCGATGGAGAGAAAAATGGAGTTTCGTGGACCATTATGCAAAGCATCCATATCCCAACGGTCCAGATAACCAGTTCCCACTCCCATCACAGTGTAGTTAGCATGCCCATCGTGGTTGATGATATTTTGCCCATTATTCAAGGCGGCCATTGCTGTGCTCCAACTCTCGTTCCCTAAATCCTGATACAGCTTGGTGATAGGATCAAACTGCGGGGGGACATACTTTTCGTCAATCAAATCCTTGCTGAGCCCTGAGTTAGTATAAGGATTTGACCATAATATCTCAGCCAAGAAAAGCATCTTGGTTGGATAGTCAACAGGAGGGTTCTTCTCATAGGTCAAAAGCTTGTTCACCAGCGCTTCTGCCTTGCTGACATTACTGCAGGAAGCCCTTGCTACGAAAACGTCGGGATACATGTCAATGGAGTCTCCTACCTCTCCATATAAGTGGTTTCCATTAGCGTCCCAGGATCCATCCAGATCGGAGAAATAAAGATCGCATCTTATATAATTCTCGTCCGGGTAGAATCCAGCCTCGCAATCCATAGCCCAGGCTATCCTATCGGGAACCACGTCTGTATCTCCGCCTAAAAGAACCCAGAGGGTTCCCCAGTTCTGATACGCATCCTTGATGAAATTTCTGATCTTCTCAGCATTATCATAACCTGAATAGGTGGCATAAATCCAAGAGGTGGTGACGATTTCCGCAGGGACACCCTTTTGGGTTTTCCAATCTGCCAAAGGTTGAAAGGTGGTAACGAAGCTGGCATCGGTGATAATCACGTATTCGTAATCTCCGGGGGGGAGTAAGGATTTTGTGATCTTTTCGGGTCTGAGGTTCAACTTAGCCCGGTGGGGATTCAAAGTGGCTTCTTTCAGTATTCTTTCATAGACCTGTTTAACAATCCGCGATCTTCTCTTTATGGGAAGGGGCTCTTCTCTTCCCGGATCGTAACGAATCTTAAATTCTATGTGGGAATAGAACTTAATCTTCTTGTCTGCGGGAACGTATTGAACCGGATAGATCAGGATATTTGCCAGTTGATATCCACCTAAAAAGCCGGTGCCGGTGCATTCCACCGGTTTGCCCGGATATTCCCCGCTTTGCTGGTAAACCCTGGGCTCAGGTTGAACAAAGGGAACGGGCTGTTGCATAAGAGAAAGGATTCGAGGAGGTTGAGCCGGGAAGATCTGATACTGATCGGGAAGGAATTCCCACTCTGTTGTGGTCACCACCACCTCCTCCACCCTGGAGCCGGAAGGCAAAATCACTTGAACCAGTTTAACCGGAAGCTGAGGCTCCCCAACTTTGTTGGTAATATCACAGTCTTTCAGGTAGAGTATGTCAAAACCATCTGAGGTGGAGAAAATCAAATCCTCGGAGGAAAATTTCACCACCTGGGAAAGTTCCGCTGACTGTGTCTGGCTTAGCCCAAAAAGAAAAATAAATCCCAAAAATAAGAGAGTTTTGATTCGCATAATAACTCCTTTTTTATGAAGTAATGAGAAGAAGAAGTCCCAACATTCACCTCGGCTAAGAAACATAAATACAGCCACCTCTGCAATTACAATATATCTAAAATTGCTATTTTGTCAACTTAAAAAGCTGGATGACTCCCCGCTTCACCCCGCAGGCTAATGGTTATCAACTAATTATCTTAGCGATTCGGAAAAGAGTAAGAAAAGGAGTGCGCCCCGCCTTTGGCGGGGCGCTGCGGAAGCTTCGCTTCCGCACTCCAAAGCGAATTTGTTAAACTAAATAGTTGGTGACCATAAGCCTGCGGCTACCCCCCTCTCTTCCCTTTTCTCAAAAGCCTTTGTGAGAAAACTGTTTAATGCTTTTCCATATACCAGATTCGTCTTGATTTCACCGCAAAATCTATTTCTTTACTCCTTTATTGAATCGGAGCTTTTCGTCGAAAAATTCTTCTATAAAACCATTTTTTTAAGTTAAGCTGTTGTTTTTCTTAACCGATAATATAAAAGAACTTAAATTAAAAAGAAGTCCGAGTTGGAAAGGGGAAAAGTATGTCAACTCCAAACTCACAGAAAACGCCTGAAGCTGAGAAAAAGATACTCATCGGAGAGACCAGGACTTTTGAAAAATTCGACAAAAAGAAAGATGTAAAAAATAAGGGAGAGATTGACTTAGATGACACGTTAGTCCAGATGGAGGCGATCTTTGAGCAGGTGAACTCAGCCCAGCCCAGGTTGGAGACGGAGAAGGAGAAATCTGGTTCTTCAGAATCTCCGCAGGTGAGAAGAGACGATCTGGAGGCTTTGTTAGATATAAGCAAAGCCATCAACTCCACCCTTATCTTAGATGACATCCTCCAGATGGTTATGCGACGGGCGATAAAGCTTTTGCGCGCCGAACGTGGATTTCTGATGCTTTTAGATGAGGAAGGCAACCTACAGTTCAAGACTGCACATAATATCTGCAAAGAATCCCTCTCCAAGGAGGATTTCCGTATCTCCATGTCCATTGCTACCAATGTGGCTGAAACCGGCAAATCCGTATACACTTCCGACGCCCAACACGACGAAAGATATTCCAAGCAGAAAAGCATTCTGGAACTGAACTTGAAATCCATTATGTGCGTTCCGTTGAAAAGCAAGGAGAAGATAGTGGGGATTTTGTATCTGGATAATAGCTCCAAAAGCAACATTTTTCTTCAAAGCGACCTTTATCTTTTTGAGCTTTTTGCCGGACAAGCCGCCATAGCCATAGAGAATGCCAAGCTTTACGAGAATCTTCTGGCAATGAAAATCTACAATGAAAACGTGGTAAATAAGACGCCGGTGGGGTTAGTGGTGGTAGATAATAATCTTAAGATAACCATCGCCAACAAAGCCACCCAAGAGATTTTCAGAAAAACAGGCTGGAAAGAAAACTCCAACTATCATACTCTGAAGAATCTTTCCTTTCTGGACTTAGTTCCTCCAGAGGATAAAACCAGATGGAAGAAGATCTGTTATCAGGTTCTTTATACTGGCACGCCCTTTGAGGAAGCCAGATCCTATCACCGGTTCGGATCGGAGGAGGTGGCTTTATCTTTAAAGGTAAGCCCTTTGAACAGTCATGATCACCGTATCCTGGGACTGATTTTGGTAATCGAGGATATAACCGAGAAGGTGATTGCAGAAAAATATCTTATCTATTCGCAGAATCTGGTGGCTAAGGGTGAAATGGCAGCCTCCATCGCCCATGAGCTTAATAACTATTTAACTATCATCTTGAACAATGCCGAGCTTATGTCACTGAACCTGAAAAAGGAGAATACTGATCAGGTGGAAAAGAGCACCAAAGCAATCCAAAACAGCGTGGAGACCATGAAAAGGTTCACCGATGGACTCATGGATTTCTCCAAACTACAAACCAAGATAACTGAGTACAATCTGCGCACAATAATTGAGGATCTGATTTTTTCCCTAAAACCTCAGAAGCAATTCTCGCAAATAAAATTTGAGACCTTCTTCGACCAAGAGCTTCCAGTATTACATATGGATGTGGGTCAGATTCAACAGGTTTTTCTGAATGTATTCAACAATGCGGCTGATGCCATAAATACGCTTCCGGAGCCACAGGGAACCATCACCGTCACTACCTCTTATGTCAAAAGAGAAAATATGGCTGAGGTCAAAATCTCCGACACCGGTCCCGGTATATCTCCGGAGTCCTTGCCCAAGATATTTGAACCTCATTTCACCACCAAGAAGGGTGGACATGGCTTGGGACTGGTCACGTGTGAAAGAATCATCAAGAATCATAAAGGTGAGATCTTTGTGGAAAGCTCACCCGGGCGGACTACATTTACCATCAACCTTCCAGTTGAAAAGCAGGAAACAGTTGAGGCAAAAAGAGGATAATCTTTTGTCCTTATAGCTTAAAACTTTACCGATTCTCCTCACCATAAGATCTTTCCCCCAATATCAGTTGAAATGTCCGAAAAGGAAACCTCACAGATTTTTTCCCATCGCTATGAAATATTACAATACCTGGGAGAAGGTGGAATAGGAAAGGTATACAGAGCTTACGATCGGTGGATCGGAAAAGAGGTTGCCCTTAAAGTCCTGACCACCGATATAAAGAATCCTTCTCTTTTGCAGGACTTTAAAAAAGAGTTTTCGCTTCTTTCCCAACTCAAACACTCAGATGTGGTGGAGGTCTTAGATTTTGGATATGCGGAGAATGCCGCACAACCAGGGAAGTTGTCTCCCTATTTTACCATGGAATTCGTGGAGGGCAAAAGCTTAAGGGGAGCCTTTGCGGATTTTCTTGATCCTCAACAGGCGCCGGCTGAGTTTAAAAAACTCAACTATCTGATCTGGCAAATCTGTGATATTCTGGAATTTCTTCATCTCCGGGGAATGGTGCATTGCGATCTTAAGCCAGACAACCTGAAAGTAATAGATAGAACCTTCCGTCTTAAAATTTTGGATTTTGGATTAGCTGAAAAGATCGGCTCAAAGAGGGGCAGAGAAGCAAAGGGGACTTTACCCTATATGGCTCCGGAGATGTTCAAGAAAGAACCTTTAGACGAAAGAACCGATCTTTATTCTCTGGGGGTTATTCTTTATGAGCTGGTCACCTCCAGGCTTCCCTTCTCTTTTGATGACCCGGTTAAAATCGTCTCCGCTCACCTCCAACAGAAGCCAACTCCGCCATCGGAGCTAAATCAGAATATCCCTTACTCTTTAAACCAGTTAATCATGAGACTGCTTGAGAAGTCTCCTGCCCATCGTCCGGACAACGCCACCCGGGTGAAGGAAATGATTCAAGCAGAGCTTCGAGACGATTTAAAAAAAGCCCACAAACCAGATTTTTCGCAAAAGAAGACTCATCTGGCTCATATTTATAGCGGTCCTTTGACAGGAAGGGACACGGAATTAAGCCAGCTTGAAGATGAGGTGAAACGGGCGGTTTCCTCCCGGGGAAGCTGTCTTTTCCTTTCAGGGGAGCAGGGGGTGGGTAAGACCTTTCTTCTCAAACAGCTTAAGACAAAGTGTCAGCTTCAAGGGATCATCTTTGTGGACTCGAACTGTTTGGAAAACCAAACCATAGCTTATCAACCTCTAATAGAGATCTTGTATAGATTAAAACCGTATGTTGAGAATCAGTGTGCTGATCACACCCTCGTCACTCTTAGAGAGGTCTTTAAGTGGTCAGGAAAAGATCCTTCGGCATCTCCTCAAGATCAGACCTCATTTCATCAAAGGATCGCCGATCTTCTGGTGGAAATATCTTTGTTCTTTCCTTTCGTAATGGCTATCGAAAATCTGCAATGGGCGGACATTACTACCCTTCAGTTTTTAGAACATTTCCAAAAACAGAAAGATAAGGGCAAGATTCTTTTGTGTTGCTCCTTGCGTGAAGAAAAGTTAAAACAAAACATTTCGCTAAAGAGTTTGATTAACCGCTGTCTAAAGGAAAAAAATACTGAGTATCTAAAGTTGACTCGATTTGATCTTTCCCGAACCAAAAGTTTGATTTCCTCCAAATTCATCAAACACAGACTGTCCCCCATGCTTTTTACTTACATTCACCAAAGAACCTCGGGCAATCCATTTTTCCTCATCGAAGTTTTAAAATACTTGCTGGAGAAGGATATTATCTTCTTGAGGGATTCTATTTGGGCGACGGATATAGAAAGGTTGAAAGAATCAGCGGTTCCGGATTCAATTGAGGCAGTTCTGCTCAAGAACCTGGAAAGATACGATGAAAAAACACTTGAGTTTTTGAATATGATGGCGGTGATAGGAAAAAAGTTTACCCTCCATCTGATAAGGGAGCTAAATCTGTTTGATGAAAAAACATTATCGGACACTTTGTCGTTTTTGGCTCACGATCAACTGCTTATCAGAAAAGAAGAATCCGTTAGGGTTAAGATATATTATGAGTTTGCCAATCAAAGTCTTCAAGCTCTTCTTTATCAGAGATTAGATAAGGCGAAACGGATCAATTGGCACAAAAAGGTGGCAGAGCTTCTGGAGAAGATCAGCTCCAAGGAAGAGGAAGAGTGTGTCTTCGAGATAGCCCACCACTATCTTGAAGGGAAAAAGTTTGATAAAGCTTATCAATATGCGCTTTTGTCTGCTGAAAAGATGGAGCAGAGATTTGCCAATGATGAGGTATTGAAGTATCTGGAAAACGCCACAGAAGTCGCCTCTAAATTTTCAGACAAAAAAGAAGCTGTAAAAAAACAGGTCGCGGCTCTGATGAAGAGAGCTAATTTCTGCAAAGGGGTGGGTGAGCTTAATCGGGCGGAGACCGATTACCTAATTATCTTGAAACTGAGCAAAAGCTTTTCCGATCTTAAAATACTGGCTAAGACTTATAATGGTTTGGGTGAGACCTATCGGCTGAAGCACGATTACAAAAAGGGTATCTCTTGCCTTAAGAAAGCCATGCACATCCACCAAAAGTTAGACGATCCTCACCAGCTGGCGGATACTCTAAGTTACATGGGGCTTCTTTACTGGATAGACAGCCAATACAAAGAAGCGCTTGACTCTTTCCACAAGGCACTTAAGATCGACCGAAATTTAGGAAACAAGTCCTCAATGGCATCCACTTTAAATAATATGGGATTGATCTTTTGGTCCCGGCATCAATACTCCCGGGCATGGAAATATTTTACAGATTCTTTGTTACTTTATAGAGATTTGGATAATAAGGAATGGATCGCACGCAGCTTAAATAATATCGGGGCAACACTTTTTGAATTGGGTGAGTATTTTAAGTGCGTTAATTATTTCCAGGAGTCTTTAAAGCTCAATGAAAAGATCAAAAACGAAAAAGAGAACGCCCTTAATCTGGGAAACTTGGGGGAGATATTTCAAAAAATGGGCGACTACGAGAACGCTATAAAGTATAGTGAGAAGGGTTTGAGTTTGGCCCGGAAGGTTGGTCTCACTCAGAGAGTGGGATATATACTAAAAAACATGGGTATGATCCTCTTTGACCTGGGCAATTACCATGAGGCTTTCGCTTATCTTGAGGAAGCTCAAAAGACTGCTGGAAAGATAGACGGTAAGGAATTACAGATTTCAGTCTGGCTGAGTTTATCCAAATTTCATCTCCTTCTAAATAATCCCCTCAAGGTTGAGCAGTTGTTAGAAGAAGCTACAACAATCATAAATAACATCAACGATGAAAGGTCTTTGATCAGTGTTTATCGGTTCAGAAGCTGGCTTAAGAAAAGAAAAGGAAAATTTGAAGAGGCCTTGAAACTCCTGGATAACGCTTTCGCTTTGGCAAAAAAACTAAATGCGGGAGAGGAGATTTTTTCATTAAGCTTAGAATACAGTCAGCTTCATCTGGATCGAGGAGATATTCAAAAATCTCGGGGGTACCTTAATCGGGTCAGAGATTCCGGACTGACACGATATGTATTGTTCCAGCCTGCCTTTTATCTACTTTCTGGAAGAATAGAACAGATGAGCGGAAATTTGAAATTGGCACAAAAAGACTTTGAAACGGCCACCAAGTTGGCAGAAAAGCTAAAACATCTGGAGATCTTGTGGCGGATTCATCACCATCTGGGCAAGCTGTTCCTATTCGCCCGCGATATTGAAAGAGCTTATCTGGAACTGAAAAGGGCGGCAACCATTTTGAAAACGCTAAGCGAAACCATCAAAGACACGGAATTGAAGCAAAGCTATTTGGATGATCCAAAGAAAAAGGAATTGCTTTCCGATCTGAAGGAAGTGGCAAAAAAGTTAATAGGCGAAACCAAACTCGCTTAGGAAGATCAGCAGTATAAAAACCCCATTTGGCAAATTTGCCACGATGAATTGTTGCATCCCCCGCTTTTTACCCCAAAAAAGGGAAAGGCTATCCAACAGGCTAAATCTTGGAACGCCCCTCAGAGACCGTCCCCTGACATCGTGCCAGAACTGGATAGCCTTTCGAAAGGAGGTACTGGTGTTTAAGCTCCTAAGCGTAACTGGTTACGGACGACCACCTGAGACGCCGACTGGAGCAATCTTCTCCTCCAGAACCTCAACTTCCAGCACTAATTCCTTCAGTTCCATGTGTCTCACCTCCTTTGTTTCTAAAAAGTATAAAAACTCTTCTTTAATTGTCCAGATACACGCATACAAAAACCCGCATGGCTTCTTCAGATCAGCGGTGGCAAGGGGAGGTTAAAACTACGATTCGTCTTGAAGATAGACACACCTCCTCCCTCGTGATCAAATATGATGACCCAAATCTTTCCTGTCAAGAGATTTCTGCAAAATTGTGCATAGCTTGTAGAAAATTATGACAAATGTTAAACAAAAATAAGGAAATTTACGTATAACTTACTTATTTTCTAATAGATAGAAAGAAAAAGTCTCCAACAGCGTAGCCTCTGGACAAAACCCGCACTCCCAAAATCTCTTCTGAGAAAATTCAAGAATATTAGGTCTTCTGTCAGAATTTGCCTACATAGATGGCCACAAGACCTAATAGCATATCCATCTTGAGAAGATTGCTCAGACGGTGCAGATTTGAAAAGGAAGGATTATGCCACATGGACCAGATAACATATCCTAAGACCATATCCACCCCTAAGATAACCAGAAGCAGATATAGAAAAGAGAAGATGTGAAAAATGTAGGGGAAAACGGTTAGAACTATCAAACTTAAGAAAACCAGAGTGCAAATGATTAATGAAAAATCCACTCCCAATGTAATAGGCAAGGTGGAGGCGCCAGAGGAGGAATCTCCCTTTAAATCCTCTACATCCTTTAGAATCTCCCGACCCAGATGGAACAATAAGGCAAAGGCGGCCGGGATCAGAGAGAGCCTGAAATCGTCAGTAGCTATGCCTCCGTAGAAAAAAGCCAAGGCAGAGACCAAGCTCACCGTAAGGTTTCCCCAAAGAAATCTTTTTTTAAGAAGCGGACTGTAGATTATCAAAAGCCCACAGGCTACCAAAGCTACGAGAATGCTCAGAGGTTTAACCCAGAAACTCAAAATGATTCCAAGCAGGAAAAGGGAAATTGAAAATCGAAGGGCAGAAAAAGGTGAAATTTCGCCTTTAGGAAGAGGACGATAAGGTTTATTGATTCGATCAATCTCTAAATCAAAGAAGTCGTTAATTGAGTTCCCACCAGCAGAGATGAAAAAAGCAGAAAGGCAAGCGAAAAAGACTCCTCCCCACGATTCTATATCTCCCGATATTGCGGCTCCAACTAAAACCGACATGGCGGTAATAAGGTTGTTTTGAGGACGGGTAAGCTTCAAATAGCTGAGAAATTTTTTCACCTATTTACCTCTTTTTTTATCTCAGTGTATTGAAGTCAGATGGGATGCGGGATCACTTTCATTAAAGCATTCATCCATGAAAGTGTCTCCCACTTCGGTTTATACATTAGAAAATGAATCTAAGATAAGAGACACTTATGTTTTGCCGCGACTTTTGTTAGAATCTGTTCAACACTCCAAAATGGATCTTACCCTGGCTGAAGCTATCACCCTCTCCCAAGCCATAATCGATTCCCAACAGTCCTGCTTTTGAAGTTATCCGCAAACCGAAGCCATAACCTATTTTTTCACCGGAGATTTTCTTTAAAGCTTTGTCTGTTCCGGATAGAACTTTTCGCTGGAAGTGACCATAGTCACAGAAGAGGAAAAACCTCGAACTCTGATCCAAAAGAAATCGATATTCGAAGTTGGTCCATGCTATTTGAGTTCCGAAAAACTCCTCCTCCAGGTAACCTCTGATGCTATTTATACCTCCCAATTTAAATTGGTCCGAGACCGGAACCTGATCCTCATCTGAGTTCAAACCCTTAAAATGCAACCCTACAAAAAATGTCTGTCTCTTTAAAGTGGGGAGGAAATGATTGAAATCCAGGGAAAACTTAAGTAAGGATGCCTTTTGTTTTTCTGGAATAAAAGAAGATGTGGGATAATTTTTCTTTTGAGCATAACTTATCTCTGTCTGATAGAGAAGACCACCTCTGGAATTATCCGGTTGATCCAAAAGGTCAACGGAAAAGATAATCCCCATCCTGTATTTTCTGCTATACGGGAGATAGGTCTTTCCTGCCGAGCCGGGCACCACCTTCTCCCACCCTCCTTCCAGTCCCCAGGATATTCTGCTGGCTGAATTAAACAAGAGCTTGGTAGAGAAAGAGAGTTGAAGGTAAGTGGAGTCATAATCCAGTTGACTCAGTTCCAACTCCAGAGTGGGGGGAAAGCCAAACACCCAAGGCTCTCGATAAAGAAAGAAAAACGAAGAGGAGTAGGGATCTTTTTTAGACCAACTCCACTCTGTCCTTCTTCCCGTGCCAAATATGTTGTCAAAAACCAAATCCATTCTGCCAAAAAGATTGCCTCCTCGATTACCCGCCGCTGGCGCATAACCCAGTATCCCACTGAAGGTGTTATTCCTCCTTTCTATCAGGGTGATTTTCAATATGCCCTCCTCCGGATTCTCTTTTGCCAAAAGCTGTGTCTCCTCTATCTGTTTTATATATGAAAGTCGCTTTAATCTCTTCAGACTTGCGTTCAGGCGGCTCTGTGAAAAAAAACCAAAAAGACTTGTTCCCAACTCCCTCGAGACCACCTTCTTTCTGGTGGTTTTCAAACCCACAAGCTGGACTTCCTTTATCTTCACCCGAGGACCTTCCTCCACCACAAAGGAAAAGGAAAGTCCTCCTTTTTGCGAAATCTTGAAATGGGAAGGCGAAATCTGACAGTAGGGAAATCCATTCTCCTCATATAAAGTCAAAATTTTATCTATACTTCTCTCCAGTAAATCTACGCTGGCCGAAGAGTTAAGTTTTAGATTGATTTCCGATAGAAGCTTTTCTGTATCGAAAAACTGATTTCCACGTATCTGGATATTATCCGAAATACAAATCTGATCATCCCTGTGAAGATATACTCCTGCTAAACAAGGAAAGCTAAAAAGCCAGAGAAGAAAAACAAATAAAACCAGCAAATTAGATTTTTGAAGTTTCATAAAAACAATACTTTCTTCTTTTTTGAACTTTTTCTCACTTTTGTGTCCGTTTCAAAAAAACAAATCCTTTAGCCCAATAAATTAGGCGACCACTGCCACTTGCCCTCCTGATTTTTAGCTGTGTTCTAAAAGAAGGCTCTCAACTCCATCCTTGCTGTGTGTTTGCTTTTTTTATCTGGCACCGATTCCCCTGAATAGATCACGGAAGTGGTAAGATATCGACTCAATCTATAGTCAAAGAAGAATCGCCACTCATAATTTTCTCCTCTTCTTTTGCCTTCGCTCAAAACATAGGGAAGACTCTTCATCTCCGGAAAGGATCGAAGATGAGTCCATTGAAATTGGGCTTTTAACCTTCCTTGTGACAGAAGCGCCCATAAAAGCTCAGGGGACAAAGAGAAAAACTCCGCACTCATGCTCTGAATTTGCTCCTCCCTCTTTTTGTATTCCGTGGAGACTTTAAGTTCCAGCGCCCCTGCTTGCCTTCTGGTAAACCCAACTGCCACGTTTCTGCCCTTAATGAGATTTCTGGGTTCATCTCCCCACTCACTTTTGATTTCTTCCTTTCCTATCCGTGACTCAAAAAAATGTTTGGTAGAAACACGGGACTTCAAAAGAAGCTCCTGTTTGAGCCCTCTTTCCCGCCTTCCTTCACCAAAGGAAAGGTTATCCTCATCTTTGGTTTTTTCCCATCTGAACCTGAAATTAAGCAGTCTGGAGGCGGGGAGAAGATAAAGATCATGTCGGATGGTGATCTTCTGAGAGAGGATGCTTTCATCGGATAGCTGGATCAAAGGATAGAGAAAATAAAAACCTAATGCCTTTTCATCTACAAATCTGCCTCGAAGATTGATGAAAGAATCGGTGGAAAACATCTTTCCCACCCGTGAGAAGAAGGATTTCTTATCTTTTCGTGGTGAAACCTTATGAGGGGAAAAGATCAATCTAATGCTTTTATTTAAATCCAAAGAGGATTGCGTTCCCCCCACCCATTCCGATAGCCGGATAAAGTTTCCCTCTGGGTGCGAAACATATTCCCCGTCTTCGAAAACGTAATTCCCCCTCCCCTCTTCCACTTCCAGATAGGTATCCATCCTCCGGGCGGAGTGAATCTGGTTTTGAGAATGATAAAATTTAAGATTTAAAAGCTGGCTGGGGGGATAAAAATCTATGCGGCTAACCAGCAGATCTTGTTTGTTGTCCTCACCCGAAGAATGTTTGAATTTTTTGATCCTTCGAGTAAACTCTAAATCAGATGAAAGCATACCTTTTAACTCTCGCAAGGAGAGTCGATTTCGCCAGGTATAAGAAAAGGACTTATCTATCTTTCCATTACTGAATCCATCATCCTCTCGATAAGATAGCTGGGTGCTGGTCTTTATCACCCTGGACAATCCTAAACTTATCCTGCCACTGAGTTGATCGAAATTGTCCTTTTGGGTTGTTGAACCAGAGAGAGAAGAGCTTCTCCTCTCCTGTTCCCAAGACAGGGTGGTGGAAAGCTTCTTAAGTTTGTTATTTAAAACTACCAGATTTCTTGTCCACACGCCGTCTAATTTTTGATTCTCTGTGATAATCTCATGGCTTTTTATTATTTCACTCTTTCCCTTTGCGGAAATCCATCCGCCTGGAGAAATCTCTGCTCCCAGACTTCTCCTGTAAGAGGTAAAGTCACCTTCTGTCCTTAGTCTTCCATAATCGAAATCTAAAAGGAATGATTCCCAAGGAGCCACAAGTCCGCTGAATTGGTAAGTTCTTTCATCTGAGGAAATAGATTGTGGTGGAATACCCCATCTTCTCTCCTTTTCCACCAGATCCACCCGGCCAAAAGGGGCAAAATCCTTCTTGAGCAATCTGTATTCGCCTTTGAGTTTTAGTTTGTGAAAATTTGATTTTAAGAATTGAAAGTTCAAATTCTGGTAAGCCGATTTAAAACAAATCGCATCACCCCAAATATGTTCGTCATCCTTAAAAGAGAAGGTATTTTTGTCCATTTTGCTTTTTGCCCATTCTATCTGGGTTTTCAAGGCATCAGCGGGAAAGAAAGATAAACTCAAATCAAAAAGAGAATGGCTTTCAGGCAGAGGCAAAAGCACTATGGGCAAAAAGTCTCCATTGCCCGGGTGAACATATTGGTACACCCCTCCGCCTTTGTACTCGTAACTCCCCTTTTTCTCCCCCACCCAGGAAAATGAAACTTCATAGGAACCTGAGTCGCTTCCTGCATATTGATAATATGGACTTCCTGAGGAATCATAAGCCAAATCGTAGTCTCCTTCTCCTTTTCCCACAAGGGTTGCGCCCTCCTTTGAAGCCAAAAGTCTATCATTACCTGCCTGGCTCAGGATATATTTGTCTTCCGAGGATAAGGAAAAAGAGGAGGGATGGTTTCGGTTATCTTTCTCAAATATTCCCGAAGCTTTGAGTTCTGCCTTTCCGTTAAGAAAGTTGGTAACTAAATTACCACTGTAAAAATCTCTTTTATAATTCTGTATCGAGTATTCAAAATCCACGGTTATGCGTGAATCTGAGGTGACCAACCTTTTGGGGGTAAACTGAATGGTTCCCCGGCTGTAATCAACGGTATAATCGTTATTAGATCCACGTTGCATCTTCTCTCCGTCCACCCACACTCGTTCAGTTCCGGGGAGAATTATTATGTCCGTCTCTCCGTTCTTGCCCTTTAGCTGATAAGGACCCTGTTTATTCTCCTCCCCCAAAAACTTATTGGTAAAATACTCCCCCCCAGATGAGGCTAAGGCAAAAGAAAAAGAGTTGTTCCCGGCTGTGGCTTCTGCCATGATCCCTTTAAGTTTCTTTTCATAGAAGGAGAACTCAGATACTGAAGGTTGAAGGTAATAATCTCCCAATGTGCCGGAGAAGTTGGGAGATTTGACCAATATCTGAACTTTATCTAACTCCTCCAACCTTTTGGTGGTCCCCTCCGGGATAGCCGGCATATTCTGATCTGAAAGTTGAAGCGAAATCTCCAGATTCTTAGTGGCTTTTCCTTTTGCCGAAAGCCACAAGCCCTGTTTCAGCGAAAGATCCTTAAGAGATCCAACTTCAAGTGAAAAGGTTTTGCTTCCGGAGAAAATCAAATCTGAAGAGCTTTTCCTGGAAAGAAAACTCCACCTTTTGTTTTTCAATCCGGTTGCGCCTTTTCCTCCCGATGAGCTAAATTCAACTTTTTGATACAGATCACCCTGATATACCAGCTCCCGGTGAAAATATTTTCTCCTCAAGTTGAAGTTGAGCTTTTCGTAGTTAATCTGAAGGGTATCAACAGGATAAATGGGAAGAGAAAACGTGATCTGACCATGATTATAGTCAAGTGAATAATCGTGATTCCTGCTAAGCAAAAGACCATTTTTCTTAATTTTCTCTGTCTCTTCCAGAATAAAGCAATCCTTGAGTCGATAGGGACCAGGGGTCCCATTACCCACAAGGTAAGTTACCACTTCAGTGGTGAGATTTGACTCTTCGGTAACCTGGGCAAGACAGACATTTGTGAAAGATATAAAAAAGAGAAAAATTAACAAAGTTGGTACTAACCACCCGAACAGTCTGGCAACCTCACATCCTTCCCCCTCTCCAGGTCCTACGGATCCTGTGGAAAATGGAGCGGGGGATAAAGGGGGTAAGGTAGAAGATCGCCACAGTTCTGATTTTCCCCAATGCCCTTGTATTAATTTCCACATCATAAGATAATGCTCAAATAACTATTTGGGAAAATTCTAAAACTCTTATTTAAAAAGCTCGAAAACCAAAATTCGATTGTTTCCAGAATCTACAACGAAAAGTTTATTTTCTTTCCCTAACTTAAGATCAGTGGGTCTGGACAAATTCACCATCCCCGAAACTGAGTTTCCATATTCTAATACCAAATTTCCATCTGGATCGAAGATAACCAGGCTGTTTTTACCTGTGTTAGCTACATAAACAAGCTGGTCCTGACCAACTGCTACTCCCCGGGGGTTCTCTAAGATTTTCTCTCCAAAACTTTTTATAAAATTTCCAAAGGGATCAAAAACCACTACCCGATCATTCTGTGAGTCTGCCGCATAAACATTTCCATTCTGGCTTACGAAAACCCCCACCGGATCACGCAAGCCCCCTTCTATACTTTCGAAACCTCCAAAGGCTCTCTCATATTCGAAGAAGCTGTTCAATTTGATGAGAAAGTCTCCTTCCATATCGGATACAAGGATTTCACCGGAGGAGGTAATTGCTATTCCCTCCGGCAAGCCGAATCCTGAAAAATCGTCCTCCTCTTTGATTTCGATGGTAAAGACAAAGTTAAGGTTGTGATCGAATCTCTGTATCCGCTTGTTCTGGGCGTCCACCACGTATACGTTCAGCCCATTATCTGTGGCAATATAGGTGGGCCGATTGAACTCTCCCGCTTCCCATCCAAAGCCCCCTGTTTCCTTAAGGAATCTCCCCTCCTTGTTGCACTTGACCACTCGATCATTGCCAGTGTCGGTAATAAATATATTTCCCAAAAGATCGATGGTGATCCCGGTGGGAAGATATAGAGAGGAGGAGCCCAACTTGCCCTCTCCGATGATCCTCACCAGTTTAAGACCTTTTAGCAAATCTCGTGAAGCAAATTGCTCCTGACCAGTGTTTTTCTTTACACCGTAGGAGGTGCAAGCAAAGCAAAGAAGGAAAACGACTGAGAGAAATTCACGTTTTTTCAATTTTAAAATCCTTGTTTATTAGATCAATTAAGGTTGGTTCGGGGTGCCCTCACCCCGAACCAGAAATGTTGCTCTTTTCAGCAGAGCGCGATGAATCAGACAACTACATCTGATCTATCTTTTACCTCACCCCCTGTCCCCCTCTCCACATAGTGGAGAGGGGTTCACCCTGAGGGGATTCACCCTGAAGGGGAGATAGGGAGAGAGGTCTTATAAAACCTATAAAATCTAAAGTCGCATCTGTTATCTGCGCGACTCAGAAAATATAAAATCTCGGTTTTTTGCTTGCAAGTCCTGTTCTCACCATCTTCGGGAGATATAGAGCATAACCGTTGGATTATGACCAAGTGGATTGACTTTGAGGTCAAACTTTATCTGAGAGAATTCAAGGCTTTTCTTGCGATTGTAGGTTCGCACAGTCTTCATGGCATCCACCACCGAAACTATCCGGTTCACCATAGAAAGCCCCACCAGATACAGAGCTTTTCGGGATGCACTCTTGCTTCGATTCTTAAGATCTCTATAGTAGAATCTCGACTCCCGACTGTCCCATTCCCAGTTCCAAAAATCGCTTTCCGGATAAGGTTGCTTTTCTCCGCGATGATACAACGGCGCAAACTGGTTATACTGATCCCGACTGTCATAAAAAGCTAACTCATCGAAAAAATCGTCCGACTTTTCTTCTAAATTCACCTGTGCATGGGAAGCCGCATAAACCTTGTAATCTTTTTTAAGCCACGCTCCATAAGTTCTAAAGCCAAAGAAGAAAGCCCAGACGGAAGCCTCGGAGAGGATGAAAATCTTGCCCTTAGTTTTTGATCCTCCGTAGATTTCTCCAGCACCGGGAAGGAGAAGTGAAAGAAAAGCGGCTTTGCTCACCGATTTTAAACCCTCCTTTTTCTCGCCAAACTCTCCCGGCATCTGGAAAAGATCATCTGATTCCTCAGATGCATAACTTTGAGAAGAGAAATTCTTTTCCTCCAGATCATAAAATAAAGCTTCACACTCCTGAGGGTGCAATATCTTCATCGACGAATGGTTAAACCTCACCCAGCTCCTCTTCGCCAACTCGCTCTCGGCAAAAGAGATACCGGAGAAGATGAGGAAGAATAAACAGGTAAAAACTATTTTTCTCATTTCAAATCCATTATTTTATCATTCTTACGTTACTTTAAGAGAGTTCTGGAAAACTCTAATTGAAAAAGTTTTGTAGGTCAAGCATGGCGCAGCCTGCTTGACAAATCCTTATTTGTCAACCCCGCCAAAGGCGGGGTTGACCTACATGACTTTTCATCTCAAATCCTTTGTTTCTGTTCCTGCCATCCTGACACTACTCTAAAATCTCATGCTCATAGTCAGTCGGGGAATCACCTCGTAGTCTCTTTGGACCAGTCTCATCTTAAATTCTATCTGGCTGAACCTTTCTCCTTTTCGGTTGTACTTTTTCACCGCAATGGCGGCGTCGAAGGCAGAGAGTATATGATTGGCTAACGAGAACATGGCGGAATACTTAGCCTTATTCAGCCAATCGTTGGAGATACGGCGCATATTAAGATAGGGATCTCTATATTCATTGGGATTCTCCCAGTAATTCTCCCATCCGGATCCAAATTGCTCGTACTTACCTATCATTTCATAGTACTGCTGGGTTTTCTTGCCCGGCAGATGGTGTGAAAAATATTCCCATTCCTGCTTCTCAGTATTCCAGTAGGGGAAAGTGTCGCAGACGTTCTCTAAGTTAACATCTGGATTGTTATTGTAGTACACACTGTCATACAGCCAATCTTTATACTCCTCAACAGACCAGTAGAGGTCTGCAAAGCCTTTGTATTCGTCCTCTTTATCTTTCCCTTTACCGTGATAATTAAAATATAGAGCCCAAAGGGTAACATCCAGTCCGAAAAAGAGAGCCGCCTTCATTTTGGAGCCGGCATAGAATTCTCCTGATCCGGGAACGATCAAAGAGTAGGCAAAAGCTCTCTTTACCGATTTTCCCTTAAAACCATATACATCCGTGCTCTCTTCTGCTTTCATCGAATCGCTCTGATAGGCAAAACAGGAGGCGTGGGACAATCTGAATATCTTTTGGGAGTGTTGGAAGTCACCTTGCACCAGGGTATTCTCAAAGGAGAACGGTTCTGCTTTGTTCTCAATGAAGGTGCTTCCGTTGCCTAAGGAAAATAGAACGAATACAGAAAACAGAAAAAATCCCAGGGTTTGAAGATTTCTTTTTCTCATCTTTCCCTCCTTGAAAAAGCTGTCAACGGATTCAGCAGATTCACCGGACTTTATCCGCTCCATCCGTCCAGACGGACGCCCCCAGACGGGCCCGTCCGGGCGTCTGGGCGTTTAATCCGTTGACTGATTTAATCCGTTTAATCTGTTGGGCTATTTAACTATTGCTATCTTAAAAAACACCACCTGATTTTCGTTTCCTGATTTAGCTTCCACTCTACACAGATAAACCCCGCTGGCAAATTTTGAACATTTCCACACACGCTCATTATGCGTCGGTCCCGCGCCGGGTCCAGGGAACTCATCCACCAGCATTCCGGAAAGATCATAAATCCTTATATTCACCTCCGCATCCTCTTTTAAGTAATATCTGATCTTAGTTTGACTTTTGGCTGGATTGGGATAATTAAAAGCCATGTTTGCGGGCAATAGGTCTCCTGCCACAGGGGGAACAGGCGGCAGGTTTTCCTTCGGGAAATAATTGGTATGACCACCGTCATAGCCAAACATGACCCAGGGAAAGTTTTCTTCCTCATACTTTCCCGGCAAATCCCAGGCATAGATAAAGCCGTCATCGCTGGCGACCAAAAGCTCAGGGTCGATATCCTTATCCAGATTGAGCAAAATGGGAGATGAAGTAACCGCTCCGCCTACGGGGAGAGGGAAACCATCCACCAGTCTTGCATCTTTATTGTAAGCCAGAATCTGTTTATTCTTAGTCCCGACGACTATATCCGGATAGCCGTCTCCATCCACATCTCCTAAAATTGGAGAGGAGTCTATTAAATCTGTGGGTCCACCAGGGTGACTTATGGTAATTGGGAAATCGCTCACCAGGCTGCCGTTGAAATTATAGGCAAAGATTTTGTCTTTATAAGCCACCACTATCTCCAGATAACCATCCTTATCTACGTCCCCCAAAACCGGATTTGCTCTGACCATATTCATATTCGTCTCCACAGGAAAACCCGGCAAGAGATTTAAGTACCAATACCAAGCATAAATTTTACCATCACCACCAACCAGCACAACCTCTAAATGTCCATCTCTATTTATGTCACCGCTCACCGGTGAGGAGTTGCCAGTTGCAGAAATATTCGGCAAAAGGGGAGGGACCTGGTCGTAGACAAAACTTTCTCTATTGATATATCCTCTGTTTTCATCCTCGGCAAGGATGAAGAAGAAACCATGGCGGTCACTCATAGCTAACCCAATCAGACTTCTTTGATAATCTTTCTCGTATCTCACTAACCCTTGGTATGAAATCACCTTTGCTTTTCCATTTTCCCCTCCCACCAATATCTCCAAATCCGATCCATTAGTATCGAAATCAGCTATTACCGGAGCCATAGAGATTCTTTCCCCAAGTGAAACTGGAAAGCCATCCAAAACATCTGCTCTTCCATCCAGATCCCGATCATAAGGATGCCAGGCATAAACTCTGCCATCCACGGTTACGGCAACCACCTCCAAAGTATCGTCTCCGTTCAGATCGCCCAAAGAAGGTGGTCCGAAGAAAGCTGAATCGTCCTCGGCAAATATAGCCAGTGGCAGATAAACCAGTGTGGAATCGAACTGCATTATCTCTACTGAATCAGAATGAGGAATCAAACCTGCACCTCCCGGATCCCAGGCGTGTATGAATCCGCCAGAGGAAGCAAATATCTGCAGTCCTCCCTTAACAGAAACCAACGAGCTGGCATCTGTCTCTGGAATGAACTTTTGAGGGAAGCCGTATTGAACCCAATCTTGTGAAATGTCTAAGGTCATCAAGGTATCGGAGATGCTGATGTCAGTGATCCAGATATGGGTATCGGATCTGTTTCTGCTTTTTGAGGAGGGGAAAGTTTTAGGAGTCAGCTCGGTGTTATTGCCCCTATAGAACATGTCCTCTTTTCGTCCAAATCCGGTATAATAATTTCCACCAAAATCTATGATTCCATCTGCCTCCACCAGGGTGAGAAAACGTCTGTCTTTATCCCATTGCAGATCGTTGTCCCAGAAATTGTTCAAGCCATTCCCATTATAATCCCAATATGTCACCTCTTCGTCCACGTGCCAGATTAAAACTCCTGAACCGGGCAGAAGCCAATCGTATTCCCGGTTATAGTTACGCTCCTCATCCACCGGACCTAAGACCACGTTGGTAGCGCTGTCTGCCCGAAGACCGCTGAAATGGTCGCCATCTAAATCCACCTGCCGGTTCTCTAAAAGAAAATATTCTTCCGGGCTTATGGGTATCTTGATTAGCTGAAGTTCATTGGTCAACATTTCTGCCGCCAAAAGCTCTATGTTTTCTTGGCTCATGATTTTCACCGGTTCGACAAAGCCCAGATATGCTCTGCTCCAGGCACAGGGGTAAACCGGCAAAACTCCGGACACGTAAACCCCATATCCCACATCCACCCCCACATTTTGAGCATTGTTATCCATTAAGGCAAAATCCCCCACCTGGGTCATGAAAGTCTGAGTATTATACAGATCCACCAGACCTAACTGATGTCCGAACTCATGGGCGAATACCGCATTTAAGGCGGTGACCCGATTGTCCTGAGAGCGGGTCTCTGGCACAAAAATTCCTTCGGTTATGGGAAAGATGCCGTCATTTACCCAAACCGTATCACCCAACATGATGAAGCCGGAGAAAAGATCACCCGGGGTGGGATTTACCAGCTCCCCCAGATCGCTTTGCAGGTCTGAACCGGCATGAAAGATCACAAAGCAATCATACTGGGAGAAATCTATATGATAGATTTGCGAATCACCATGAACTGAAAAAGAGTCCGCCAGGTTGAAGCTATCGTGAAAGAACTGTCTTAACATCTCCACCTTGACAGAAAGAGACGAATCCGGAGCCCCGTAGTGAGCCATAGGATAAGGCAAGCGGTAAGCCAAACTTTCGCTTTTGGGGAAAACCTCTCCTTCTAACGTGAGCTGGCTCTCCGACACAGTCCACCAATAGTTATGCAAAGCTAAAATATGTTTCTTAAAATACAGGGTATCGTGAGGGGACGGATCTATCAAATGACCTTCCTGTTGAAAAAACTCATCTTGCGTTCTCATGTCAAAAAGACCATTACCTGTGGTTCGAGGATCATCAGGGATCTCCTCTTCAAACTCCACCCTTATTCCCAATATCTTCAGGGTTTTGGTTTGTGAAGGGACTAACTTGGAAAGAACAGGAAGAGAATAAGGAGTTTCTCTTTCCAGTCCAAGCAAATTCTTGCGTGACACATCGCTTTTGAAACCCAGATTATCCTTATCCCAGAGCGACTTCTCACTCAAGCCCAGAGACTTTTTGTCCTCAATTTTCAAAATCTTCTCCGAACCTGCCCAGGTCAAACCGCCCAAAGATAAAAACAGAGCCACTGTTAAAGCTACATATCTCAAAAGATTCAAACCATTCCCCATTTTAAACAAACTGCCAACTGAAAACTGCAAACTGCCAACTGGCCATTAAAACCTTCCGGTCATGGAGAATCGCATGGTGTTGGCTAAGGCTAAATCCTTGGAGGAGGGGATGTAGGCGAAATCGAAGCGGAAAAGACCGTATTGCAATCCAGCGCCAAAGGTGGCGGTCTTTATGTCCCCTACCTGATCGTAGATATAGCCAGTTCTTAACGCAACATACGTCCCATACCAGTACTCTATCCCCATATTTTCTATGGCTTCCTTCATCTCAGTGCTCAAGGGGTCATCCAAACCCACCAGCTCCTTATTCACCTCAAACGTAACAGTCAGACGATTGAAGGGAGTATTCACGATTCGGTAAGCAAGACCAACTGCCAGATTACGGGGCAAAGGATCGGATTGGTTCAAGTCAATATAAGCGATGTTGGGACCTAAGTTGGTTAAAGCGGTTCCTAAAGTTAGTCTTTTTATGAAGGTCTTATATAAAAGCCCGGCATCCAAAGCGAAGGATGATCCCGATCCTTTTCCTTTCTCCAGCCCTGCACCTTGATCAGCCAGGTGGCTATAAATTATCTTGGCAGAAAGGCCGGCGGATAAGCTGGGACTCAGTCGGGTGCCGTAAGAAAAGGCGAAAGCCATCTCAAAACTGTCAAACGTTCCTAATATGTTGTTAAATTCATCCACGCGGACGTTTTCTCCTAAGGAGAGAAAAGTAAGGTTTGCTCCCACCGTTCCCCAACCCTCCATGTGCTGGACATAAGATAGATATTCGTAGTAGAGATCTGAAGCCAACTCGGGCAGCCAGTTGGCATGCATGAAAGTTATCTCCTTTTTGGCATGAGCGTATATCACCACTTTCTCACCGGTGGCGAACCATAGTTCCCCATCCTTGTAGATGATCTTCTCAGTCTTTGCCCTCTCCAGTCCAGCATGATAATACCTTCCCCAGCTTTCTCCATCCCATCTTATAGTTCCATACCGGGTTCCCACAAAGAGCCTGTCTTTTCCCGCTCCCACTAAGGAAAGTATCTCGCTTCCGGTAGCATTATAATATACATATACCTTTTCTCCCGGTTCAAGCTTTCCGTCGGGATCCAAATGATTGTAATTTATGATCATCTCAGATAGCCTCAAAATCTTATCCTCGTCCTCGGATTTCAAAAATTTCTGTGCTACGTTTTTGGCATCGTCTCCCTCCACCGTTGTGTATATTCGATATCCATAGGTGAACCATTGATTTTCAGTATATCTTTTCAGACCTCGATCGGTCCCCACCCACAGATTTTGACGATCGTCAAGTGTTAAGGCGGTGATCTCCCCATTCCGGGCAAACTCAAAGGGAAGGTTAATGGTCTGCCCGGTGCTGATGGTGGTATCTGTGAGTGCATTGTAAGCTTTGACCCTCTCAACGGCTTGGAGGATGACTCTTTCATTTTCGCTTCCCACAAATTTTCTGATCACCTTTTCTAAGGTATCGCCGATCCTGAATGTATACTTCTCATGAGCCTGCCACGACTCTCCATCGAATTTGAACAGTTTAGCCCTGGTGGCCACCCACATCCGTCTCTCCCCACGACCGGCGAAGTCCACCACTTGCATATCCTCAACTTTATTTCCCAAAGGAAATTTTGTCCAACCGGATCCATCGAATTTAACTGTGCCCCGCTCCGTCCCCACCCACACAGTTCGTTTGGAGATGGGAAAGAGTGCGGTTATGTGGTTTGAAGGAAGTCCATCTTCCACAGAATACTTCTTCCACCTTTTTCCATCAAAGGAAAAAAGACCATCTCTGCTTCCTATCCAGAGCAATTTCCCTTCTGAGGCTATGGTGGTGAGGGTGTCAGTGAACAACACCTGATAGGGAATTCTTACAGTTTCCGGTAATTTTTTCATGATCGCCTTAGAGACAAAAGAAGAGATCTGATCCATTTCACCAGATGTAAGGCTATCGTCAATCAGAAAGTCATTTATCCGATCAACCAGACTTAAAAGATTTTCTGGCATCAAAAGGCACCTGTCCCAGGCGGACAGGAGTTCCTCCCACAAAGAAGACGGCTCTCCATAAGCTTCGATGCTCCAACTTAAGACCTGCTCTTTCAAGACAACCAGGGAATCTTTGCTAATCGGGCTGTTGAATGCGGCGGTGATCTCCTTCATCCTGTTGATTTTTTCCTCATCCCCCATCTGCGAATACTTTCTTAAGATACTCTCCAGCGACTCTCCTGCTGAGGTGGAATACTCCTCGTAGTTGAGCCATTTTGATCTACGTAATCTGAACAGGTCGAAGTCGCTTATAGCCCAGACGTCGTATCGCTTGTAGTTTAGCTCTGGTATGTCGTTCCTCAGCAAGGCTATCGATTTGAGCTCAAACTGGGGAGGTAAGGGATATTCCAGCCAGGTAGAGGTCAAAGGATAAACACCCAATCCGGCTGGGTTCCAGTGGGTAGCAGTGGCATCATCGGAGATTGCCACAAAAGCCTCCCCCATTCCCGCCGCCCTGGCTCCAGGCGCAATCCTTAAGAACAAAACCCCGGAACGACTTACGTCTGCCTGACAAACGGAGCTTATAAAAAACACCGTGAAACCCAAAATCAAACATACAGAAATAACCTTCCTCATCTTGAAACCTCCTTAAGATCCTTCCTGGTCTTCGTCTCTGAACAATCCTGATCTAATAGATGTGATTTTGCTGTTAGCCTTCTTATCTTCTTATGATTACCTTAAAAAACATAGTTTCTTCTTTAAAATCGGCAAGAATTTTAGAAAGATAACTTCAACCGGGTCATAAGCATCTCTCTTTTTTTGAAGAAGTAAAATTATCTCTTACCGCACCACCACTGCCTTGCCGAAAGCTTCCTTTACTTTTCGCTCTCCTCTTAACGTCCCTTCTGCTGTAATTTTATATATATATACACCATTGGCAACTTCATCCCCCTCTTCGTCTTTTCCATCCCAGGTGGCGGAAAAGTTAATCCCCGTCCGGGATGAAGCAAACCGTATCTGTCGAATCAATCTCCCCGCCTGGGTAAATATCTTTATCTCCACTCTATCTGCATCTTGTGATAGATGATAATAGAAATTGGTAAAATCCGCAAAAGGATTGGGATAGTTCATCACCCCGGTGAGCTCAAGCTCCCTTTGGGCGCTCACTTTCACGTTTGCTGAGACCACCGAGGAGTTATTGGCATTATCCCAAGCCTTGATGGTAAAGACATGATCTCCTTCGGAGAGATCGGGCAGTCCATACGAAACCAAACCCTTCTGGTAACTTCCCAGATCATACTCGAAACCTCCGGTGAGATCAATCTGATTTTGAAAGTCCCGATCTATCGCCAAAGTAATCCCGTGTCCCACCTCTCCGGTGATGTTTATCCCATGCTCATCAAAGACGGCAAGTTTAAGCACTGAGTTGGGCAAGATGGTCTCTCCGTCGGTAAAACCTGTCCTCTCATCGAAGCTTAGGCTTATACCAGGTCCGATGGTATCTATCACTGTGGTATCCGATCCTTCAATTACCAAAGAATCTCGCACCCCTGCCCCATCTTGATTTTGACCCACCAGATACACGCTGATTCTTCCATTGGTGCCGCCATAACTTATGTCCTTGGGCACCACAAAGCTGGCTTGAAATTTTCCGGCCTTCACCTCAGCAGTTCCCTTAAACATGACCTGACCTGGCAGATCATAGTTCACCTTGCTCTCCTGGGGCTTGGTAGGTACGGTATGAGTCCTTTTCCTCTCCGAGTCGAAAGCTAAGATCTTTGCGATTCCATCAAAACCGGTAATCAAATCACCCCCATCGTTTTTAACCTCCCCTTTTATAGTTATCAAACCTAAGGCGGAAATGGTGTCTGGATATACCTCAGTTAGCTCGGCTTTTAAGCGGGGTGAACCCAGCTTCATCACCGGGTCACCAAAAAGCACAAACTTGCGATCGTTAAATTGGAGCTGTCTTAAAAGCTTGGCGATTAAGAGTGCCTCACCTATGGAAAGTGAATCCTGATTCAGAAGAAGATCATAAACTTTAAAATTCAATTCGGCATTTGGATCCGAAAATACCTCTCGGGTGGCGGAAATGGTGGCGATGGCACCTTTTTCCTCCGCTCTTAAAAATTCCTCTGCCATCCCTTCACCGATGGGACTGAAGAAACGCCCAATACTGCAGGAAGCCATATAAACCAAGGAAAGCTTACGTTTATTTGCCAGGCGAGGAATATCCTGACTGCGCTTGAACACCCTTTCATCCGCCCAGACGTTCGGATTGCCATGCCCTATGAAGTTGACCATCAGGGTGCCGGAGTTGAAGGCATCTATGATTGCCTCCTCCGCCTCCGGCTTTTCCCCTTTATAATCAAAAGGATACTCCATCAAGTATATTTTGGAGACATTAAAGGATGGGGGAACATGAAATTTGGCTAAGGTCTCGGTGTCCGGTGTGTGGTGCCCCCACAGACCATCAAGCTCACCACCAAGAAACTTCTTCCATTCATCATCCGCAACTAAAGTGATCAGATTTCTCCAGGTTCCAAATTCCGGCTCCCCTTCATAGTCTATAATCTTATTCAACACCATCCCGGCCTCACTTTCCGATCTTACCGGTAATCGGCTGATGATCATATTTAAAGTGTCGCCCCACAACACGTAAATGTCGTCGGAGATGGATGGGTCCGTAGTGAAAGGGGGAATGAAGTTTTGCACACCAGCACCCAGGTTATTCTTATAATCGTAATTTCCATCTCCCACCAACAGGACAAAAGCAGGTGCCGGATCTTGCCAGTTCTGGTAGGCAAACTTCAAAAAATCCCGTATAGCCACTGGATCAAAAAGCCCGCCAGAGAACTCGTCATACACGTCTTGGATTTTGACCACCATCACCGACATCTGATTATATGACTCCCTGAAACTTTTCAGACTCTGGATTTGATCATAGAAATCTGAGTGTGTGATGATCAAAAAATCTGCACGATTGAAAACCTCTTTCAAATTGGATTTCTCATCCCGAAAAAATCCAGCTGGCTTTTTGATTCTGCTTTCATCTACCAGAAGATACCTGCTCTTGGCATCTGTGGATATTATATCCTGAAATCTGGCAAATTCACCTTCTATCTGTACATCCTTGAATTTCTTGACATCAAAATAATCTGTTACGTCAAACAGATAAACCTGTGAAGAGAACAGGTTGGAGATATTAAACTGAATTACCCCGGTGGTTTCCGGGCTTTCAAAGAACAATTGTCTGTCATGGCACTCAAACTGGCGAGGGTATTCTATCTCATACCAGTCTAAAAAGACATTGCCCGGAAACGAGATATCCAGAGTATCCACCAACCCGCCGTTTAAGTCAAAGCTTTTAGCAACTGTTAAGGAAGATGAAGAGAGAGAATCCAAAACTTGAGCCATCTTTCCATTCACCCATAAGCTGGCACGAGAATCAGTATGTCTTACCTTGATAAGACAGGTATCCTGAACCAACGCACCAGGTAAACTCACAAACATACGGGCGGATGAGGTTTCCATCCAAAACCAGTGAAAATAATCCAACACAGCTCCGTAAATATCTTTTTTTAGGGTATTGTCCAACTCCACATGAATTCTTGACTTGAATTTGTCTAAAGGATTTTGTTCTGTCGGGCTTCCATCTTTTAACTGCATCCTTCGGGGGGATTCCTCATACGAAGAGGTGGGATTGAAGGTCAACCACAACACATTGTCGTTGGTATAGGGATTAGTGTGAAAGCCGACCACATCTCCGGTGGAATCATACTCCCAGTCGTTTGTAGACCAACCAAAGAATAGGATGAAATCATCCGAATCGAATACACCATCTTCCTCTCCGGATACGAATATGGCAATCTCCTTAAGTTCTTGGAATGAATTGGAGTTGTCCAGAGGCAAAACCCCTCCTCCCCCAGAAAACATTCGTAGAGTTTTCGGATCCAGAGAGCTTACCGCAATCCCTGCCTGAATCAGCGCGGTTCGGTCGACTTTGTAAATCCCATTTTCTCTAACTATCACCTTATACCAGTTGTCAGAATAACCGAACGGATACACTACCCCCGGCTTCAAAAAACCTATCTCTTCGGCTGTTTTACGCCATCCTTTCGAGTCGTCATAATTTAGCAAAACATTTTGGTATATCCTCTCAAAGAGGTCATTTTCGCTTTTAAAAGTTTTACTCCTACCCCCGGAGAAACGCATCTTTACAGTGATCTGAGAGTAGTATCTTGCACTTTTTCGGGCGGGGTTATACTGAATCGGAGAAATCTCCAACTCGATTATTCTTTGATTCCTCAAGTAAGTAGGAGAATCAAAAAAAACTATTTCCGGGGGATAGTATTGATCCAGCACCTCCTTTGTTTTCGAGGGGATGAGTCTGTAGCCCACCGGGCTCTTTTCGTCCAGCTCTGCTTTGAGGGCATAAGCCAAATTCACTCCTGATAGTTCGGTCCCTTCTTTTTTTAAAATCTCCACCGAGATTTCCGCCTCGGGTGGAACTGCAATCACCACCCTTCTTACCGGGATTTGAGGTCTTCCCGGAAGGATGGACAGGGCACATTTGTCAATATTTATGAGGTCGAAGACCTCTCCCCCAAAATTTATTCTGCTCTGAGTAAACTCTGGCACCAGATACTTAAAAATTATCCCCTGTTGATCTGATTTTAAAACCTCCACATCATCATATTCAGAAACAGAAGATGCTCCTATCCATGAGAAGGGACATAATACAAAGAACAGCACGAACCAGATCCTGGAGGTTTTTGAAGAAAGTAAACGCATCATAAATAAAAAAGCCGAGCAAGTTCTGATAATACAAAAACCCTTGACAGAAAGCTTCAGGGGAGAACAACTCGGCGGTAAAGCTTGTAGTCTTTGCAGTTAAAGGGCTTTTGAATTGACTTTCCCATAAAATCAAGCACAAGCTTACAACTGTCTTTCCAAATCCTTTTGTTCGCGCTTGTTCTATTCGACCTTTAGTGTCAAGCGCCAGATGATCTTACGCTTAAAAAAACAAACCCTTTAACTGTTCTTTCTATAAACTCACCTCTGTTTATTTTAATTGATATTATATCAATAAAATCGATTTTGTCAACTGTTTTTAACAAAAGTTACTAAACTCTCCTTTTGCAGGGCGAAAAGCCCTGACTACGGGAGCACCGGATAATGATATTTCCTCGGTTGGTCACTCATACCCGATCGATTTTTCAGAATATGTTCTTTTCAATAGCTTATTGAAGAAGCTTTGTCTTGACCAGACTGGCTAAATTCTCTGCTCTGAAAGCCTTTATAAAAGAACAAGCCACCTCATAAGCTTTCTGTTCTATCTCTTGGATGCTCTTCTGAGGGATTAAATCTATCTCCCTTTTAAACTCCCTGGTGGAAAATTTTATATCCTTCTTGTTATCCTTTGCCCATCTTTTCATCTGATCCAGAAGCTCATTGGGCAAAAATTGGTGGGCGATATTCTGCCATTCGGTGCCCACATTCCCTTTACGAATCCCGTAATCGGCAAATTTGCCCACTACCTTCAAGGGGGTGCCGGTGATTCCATGCTGGGCTATGCAGACTTCCTTTGGTCTGATGGCGTCAAAGACCTCTCTTGTCCTTTCTAAATCGATAAATACCTTCTCCCCCTCAAGATAATTGCCATGCTTTGACCCGTTGTTGATGGCTAAAAGATCGGGATGGACTTTGTTATCTGCCAGGCCATCGATAAAAGTGGTGGCTTCTTCCACTGTGGTTAAGACCGCCTCCTGCCCGGCTGATTTCACTTCACCCACCTCCACCTCTAAGCCCAATCCATACGGAAGAATGAGATTCGCAAGCTGGTTGGTGATGCGGATATTATCCTCCAGCTCGTTAAAGGAGGCATCGATGGCTATTGATGTATAGCCGGCTTCAAGTTCTGCCTCTATTTGTTCCTTGGCAGATTGAAAAGCCTTCGGGCTGGTATCCTTTACCGTGGTATGATCCCCGTGAATGAAGAAGGGTTTGGAGAATTTTATTCCCTCCGCATATTCTACTATGGTCTGGAAATAAGTCTCCGGAGTTTGTCCGGTGTAGCCACCATCGGTTGAACCTTCCGATTTGGCTAATTCAAATGCCACCACCGAATCCAGCTCTTCTGCCGCCCTCATTATGCCCGGAATCACATGTTTTATGCGGGCATTACATGCCATCACGATTACTTTTTCATCTCTCAATACCACAAAGATGTCATGTGAGTTAAGAAGACATACCTTACTTTTGCTCCCTAACTTCTCTCGGATATGCTCTGGTCGTAAATTTAGGATATTGACATCTATAGTTACTGCTGACATAGGAAGCCCTCCCTTAAGAAAGGTTCTTTGTTATACGGAAACTTGCAAGTTTCAGATTGTCATTATTTTGAACTATTTGAATAATAGGGCTAAAATCACCGCCACCACCAAAGCAGGTAAAAAATTGCCCACCTTGATTTTCTTGATACCCAGAAGATAGATTCCGATCCCCACGATGATCAGACCTCCGGTGGCAATCAATTCATTCAAAACCTCAGGTTTCAAAAGAAATGAAAGCTCCCCACCTAAAAGGGTCAAGCTTCCCTGAAAGATAAGCACGACCAGAGAAGAGAAAATAACGCCAATTCCCAGAGTGGAGGCAAAGACCACCGAGGCAAAACCATCTAAAAGAGATTTGGCATAAAGCACGCTGGCATCTCCACTCACCCCATCTTGAATCGAACCCACGATGGTCATGGGACCGATACAGAAGACCAAACTGGAGGTGACAAAACCCAAAACGAAGTTTCCTGATTCGGATCCCACCTTTCGTTTAATGAATTCTCCCAGACTCTCCAAACCGTCTTCCAACTTAACCAACTCACCGATGATTCCTCCCAAAGCCAAACTCCCAATAACTATGAGGATGTTGTCTGTTTTGAATGCCATTTTAAAACCAATCAAAAGGGTCGAAAGACCCAACGCGTGCATCACCATGGTGTTGATCTTTTCGGAAAACCGTGCTCCGATCAAAAGCCCGATCGAACTTCCCACGATAACGGTAGCGGTATTAACTAAAGTTCCCTTCATGACAAAAATTTCTTCAACTATGTGGCAGAAAAGTAAGCAGTAATCTATTGATCCAAGAGTTCAAACATTAAAGAGTTTAAAGGCTCAACGGTTCAAAAGTTCAAGGGTTCAAAGGTTCAATTACCTTATTCTTAGCTACAATTTCTTTCCATTCCTCCGCCCAAGACTTCTTTGGTTTGGGTTTAAATTTTGAACCTTTCATCCTGGACGTTCTCAGGTAATTGATGAAATTCCCGATTATCCCGGATACTTTTCTGGCTAAATTACGGGTTTCCTCAAATTCATTTTTATTGATGTAACCTTGATCAAAAGCCACGGTGAGCTGGCATCTCACTTCTCCACACGAAGCTTTGGCAATATATAAAAATTGAATTAACTCTGTATTTGATCCTCTCTCAAAACCTTCTGATATGTTTGATATAACCGATATTGCCGCTCGTCTTATCTGATCAACCAACGCCTTATCCTTACAGAATTTCCCCTCCTTTGTAATGGCATAAATCTTATTTACCAGTTCTCTTGCTTTCCTCCAAGCCGCTAAATCTTCAAAACTTTCAACCTTCATAGTTCATTGAACCTTTGAACTTTTGAACCCTTGAACTTTGTTTTACCAGTACTTTCGTGGGTCAGTAATCTTTCCTTCAACCGCCGAAGCCGCCACCGTGGCAGGACTGCAGAGATAGACTTCCGCCCCTTTTCCCAATTTCCCCAAAAAGTTTCTGTTGGAAGTGGACAAAAGCACGTCTCCTTTTCCCAAAACTCCGTGATGTCCGGAGGTGCACAGGCTACATCCCGGATTGGTCACCATTGCCCCCACGTTCATAAAAATTTGGTAAAGCCCGGCCTCCAGCATGCCCATGGCCACCTCTCTGGTTGCCGGAACAATAATCAATCTTACGTCTGGATGGATTCTCCCCGCTTTTTTCAAAATCTTCGCCGCCGCCTTAAAATCCTCCAGCCTTCCGTTGGTGCAGGAGCCAATAAACCCTTCACAGAAAGGCGTTCCTTCAACCTCTTCCACTGGCTTGACATTATCCGGAGTATGGGGACAGGCGATCTGGGGAGCTAACTTGTCCACGTTGATCTCCACCTCATCTGTGAACTGGGCATCCTCATCCGAGGTAACGATCTCAAGCTCGTCTCCGCATCTTTGTCTCAAAAATTCCAACGGCTCACCGTTCGGCTGAATAAATCCGATTTTGGCATTAATCTCTGTCATCATGCTTCCCAGAGTAAGCCGTCCAGCTAAAGAAAGATCGTCAATTGGCTCACCACAAAGCTCCAGAGATTTGTAATTAGGCTTGTCAGTCCCAATCTCTTTGACAAACTTAAGGGTCAAATCCTTCGCTGAAACCGGCTCCTTGTATTTCCCCTTGAAAATCACCTTAATGGTCTCAGGCACTCTGAACCACAGTTTTCTTAAACACCAGGCGGCAACAATATCAGTATTTCCAACTCCTGAAGCAAATGATCCTAATGATCCTAAAAGATTCATATGGCTATCTGTTCCGATCACCACCGAGCCGGGCTTGATCATCCCTCTTTCCAAAAGCACATGCTGTCCGATTCCCCAGTTGACGTCAAACAGATTTTTTATGCCCTGCCTCTTTGCAAACTCTCGACACAAAACTTGATTCTGTGCCACCTTCATGTCTTTGGCTGGAGCCTGATAGTCAAAGGTGAGGGCAATTTTCTCAGGGTCTTTTACCTTGCCCTTGTTGGTAAACTTGTCAAACTCCAAAACCGCATTAGGCCCCCCAAAATCCCTGATCACCACCAGATCCACCTCTGCCCATACTCGATCGTTGGCAGAAACATCTTTCCCCGACGCCCTAGAAAGAATTTTCTCGATTATTGTCTTTCCTTTCATACCTATTCTCCCAAATCCGATTTTGTGACTTTACAAAATTGTAGCGGAAGGCTTTAGCCTTCCACAATGGAAACTGAAGGTTTCCGCTACATCTCGAATATCTCCTTTCCAAACTCCAAGGATCCAGAAAACGGATACTCATCTGGGTGCTTGACCAACACTTTTCTCGCTGGATTTTCAAGTATGTATCTCCCAACGCTCGCCATGTCTTCTTCTTTGCGAAGAATGTGATCGTAATAGCTTTTCTGCCAAAGCACTTTCCCCGTTTCTTTCTTGTAATAATACCCAGTAAGTTGCTTAAATTGTTTAACCATTTTTATTAGATCTGAATTCTCCTCCCCTGTCAGTAAGAGATGCAAGTGATTAGGCATAAAGCAATACGCGTAATTTTTGAAACAGTGAGTTTCACAACATAATTTCAACTTCTCCAATACAGAATTAACAATCTGTGCATCTTTGAATATCTCTTGGCCATCAAGACAACAAAGGGTAAGAAAATACATTCTTTTATGGCAATATAATTCTCGCTCAAGTCGATTAACCTTACGCTTAAAATCCATATCCGAAATAAATAAAAAAATGTAGAGGAAGGCTTCAGCCTTCCAGTTTGGAAACCTAAAGGTTTCCGCTACATCTAAAACTTATATTCTTGTGCGAATTTTATCCTTCTCGGTATGGGTGGATGATCATAAAGCAAAAACTCAATTATGGGGCGGGGGTTTAGATCGGCCAAGTTGATACGCACTAAAGACACGGAATCCTCTGTATCTTTATCCCCCGTTCCTGATTGCCTCGACTGATAGATTTTTTTTAATTTTTATTTTTAATTTTGAACTTTTATCTTTGATCTTTTAACTTTTTTAAAACCTCCTGAGCCACTTTTTTTCCGGACAGAAGCATACCGCCGAAAATCGGACCCATACGATGAGCACCGAAGACTGCATTAGCCGCCATCCCCACCACGTAGATACGGGGAAAGACCTCCTTTGAATTTTTCACCACCTCTTTTTCTCCCATATCCGCCCACATGGGCCTCTCTCCTACTATATCTCCGGTAGAGGTAAAAAGCTTTGGACCGATCTTCTTCACGATAATCTTGACCAGCTCGGCTGGATGACCGGTTGCCTCCACCAGATATTTTGCCCGTATGGTCAATGGGTCCACGTGCAGGTTTGCCATCTGGACCGCCGACCAGTTCAATACCAAACCGCAAACTTCTTCGCCTTCTAACATAACATCCTCCACGCTGATCAGATTAAACACTTTAGCCCCTGCCTTTGTTGCTTTTGAGCACAAGGTGGATATGCATTCGACGGCATCGGCAGTATAGTATCCCTTCTGGTAGGTTTTGTAATTGACCTCAATTTCATCTAAAATCGTTCTCCCTTCTTCACCCACTACCAATTCATTGAACATCATTCCTCCACCCCACATGCCTCCACCAACGGAAAGTTTTCTTTCAAAGACAGCCACCTTCACCTTTTCCTTTGCCAGAAAGTAAGCGGCGCAGAGTCCGGCCGGTCCCGCTCCGGCAATGGCAACGTCCACTTCCGAATACTCCAAAAATTTCTTGTAAAAACCCTCTACGATGGCTTTGGTAATGACCACGTCATCCAGCTTCATATCGATATCTCCTCCATTGTCATTTCAATCCTAAAACAGCCCGATATCCCACAATGTCCAGAAACCCATGTCCGCTCACGTTGAAGGCGATCACCTTTTTTTCACCAGATTCTTTACACTTAATTGCCTCATCTATGGCACAGGCAATGCTGTATGCAGATTCAGGAGCAGGCAGATAGCCTTCGCTTTGAATAAACAACTTGGCTTTTTCAAAGACATATTTTTCATCCTGGGGATAGGCAATTGTGTCAATATATCCTTTATCCCTTAAGAGACTCAGGATGGGCGAACATCCATGGTATCTTAATCCATCTCCTCTGATAGACCCCATTTCTACCTGGTGCCCTAACGTATACATCTTCAGTAAGGGGGTTTGCTCAGCATAATCAGCGAAATCATATCTATACTCTCCTTGCAGGTTGGGAGCAACCTTGCTCTGAGCGGCGATAAATTTGATCTTTTTGTCCTCTTTCAGAACATCATGCATAAACGGCAAAGCAAAGCCGCCGAAATTGCTCCCTCCTCCTATACAGGATATAACTAAATCCGGGTAGTCCTCAAATTTTTCAAACTGCTTTTTGGTCTCCAGACCTATTATGCTCTGGTGCATCAATACGTGATTTAGGACTGACCCTAAACAATAGACAGTTTGGGGATCCTTTGTGGCATCCTCCAACCCCTCGGAGATGGCAATTCCCAGAGAGCCAGGGTGATTTGGATCCTTCTCATACAAGGTTTTTCCGAATTTGGTCTTATCGCTGGGTGATGCAAATACCTCCGCTCCAAATAATTCCATCAGGCTTCTCCGATCCTGTTTCCAGCTGTAGACCGCCCTAACCCAAAAGACGGTGCACTCCAAACCGGCCAAAGCTGCCCCATAGGAAAGAGCAGTTCCCCATTGTCCTGCTCCGGTCTCAGTTGTGACTCTTTTATAACCCTCCTTCTTGGCATAATATGTCTGGGCTAAGGCAGTGTTAACTTTGTGGCTTCCGGTGGGGCTTTGAAATTCGGCTTTGTAGTAAAGTCGAGCCGGGGTGTCCAATTTCTTTTCCAGATTCAAGGCTCTGAACAAAGGTCTGGGTCTGCCAGCTTGATGATAAATCTGTTGAAGCTCTTCAGGAATGTCAATCCATCTTTCCGAGGAGAATTCCTGTTTTAAGCATTCACCAACCATTAACTCCGGCAACTTTTTGATCCTTGATTCCCCTTCCTCCGGATCCTGAGGAGGGGGTAGAGGTTCCGGTAGATCCGGAAGTATGTTGTACCACTGGGTGGGCATCTCTTCTACGCTCAAATTCACTTGTCTTTGTTTGGACGGCATATCTACGTCTCCTTTAGGTTAATTTAGATTTCTTTGATACCTGAATGAACTGAAAATTCAAACCGAAAATTCCATATAAAAACTATTTTTGGGTCTCGAAAAAAAACGCTAATTCATCATTATGTTATGTTTCTATTTTGAATTTAGCCCTTTTAATTTTACATTTTTCCGCCCAAGCTTTCAAAGTTGATATAATCGGCATAATGAATAATCATGGCTTCGGTCGAGCGGTAACCCCCATCCCCTTCCTTGGCATGGGTGGCGATTATATGAATAACCTCTTCCGGCAATCCATGTTTGTATGCTAAAGCCGCACCGGAAAAAGGATGTCTCAAAAGCTTTCCGCCTCTGCTTTTAACCACCTTATCCCCGTCTTTTGCATATTCTAAAATTTTTCCCACATCATGCAGAATGCCTCCGGCTATTAAAAAATCGATGTTGATCTCGACCTTCTCCTTATAAAACTCTGAAAGCACAGAGGCAATCTGTAAGGCGGTTTGTGTAACCGCTCTGGTATGGGCAATCAAATCAATTTTGCATTCGGGAATTAGCAGGGTGAAAGGGACAGTCTCGAGCTCATCAATTCGCCACCCACCCTTCTCTATCGCCTCCTCCCAGGTGGATACCACTCGATCCCTGAGGTCTTCATCCTTTATCTGTTTAATCTCGGGGAAAAGCTCTGTAATTTCTGTTTTCATACCAGTTCTCTTCTTGAAGATCTCCCGCGTTTGGCGGGGTGATGTAGAAGCATATATTATAGATTTTTTTTAAAATTGCAACAAAAATCTTTGGTGGCATTGTGCCAAGTAGTAGATCGGACTGCGAAGCTGCTTGACTTTTCAGTTAGTATGAACTTACCCCCTCACCCTTTCCCTCTCCCCAGTGGGGAGAGGGCATTTTATTCCTCTTCTTCTCTTCAGGGGGTGGAGATTTTTTTCCTCTCCCCTTTGGGGAGAGGATTTCTGCCCGAGGCAGATCCGCCTCTGGCGGAAAGGTGAGGGGGATAAGACTCAATCGGTAACAGACGAGCCTGGAGGTTCATTTGGCCATTGTAGTTGCCCAATTCATTGGGCGAATTTATAACTTGAAAAATTAGCTCGATGAGCGGACGCCCAGACGCCCGGACGGGGGCGTATGCCGGGGCGTCTGCCCTCCCGTCTGGGAATCGAGCAACTACCAATAAATTCCCCCTCATCTGTATCCCTACGAAGCTCGTCCAGCAAAGTGCGGGGCGCACATTCATACGAATCTCCCCAAATGGGGAGAGGGAAGTTATTTTCCTCTCCCCTCGGGGGAGAGGATCAAAGGTGAGGGGGAACAAGCTTAACAAAAAAGAAAACTTCCCAACAGATGAAACAGATTAAACAGATGGTACTAGCCTCGTTGGTCGAGGGTGCCCTCACCCTCGACCAACTTATGTGGCAGGGTGAGGGCACCCTGCCACAACGGATGAAATCAGCTTCTGGAATTCTCCCCAAATTTCGGGATGAGCTTGAGTTTATTTCCGAAGCATCTTGGGATTGGGAAGAAGTCTATCTTGCCCGCTTCAGTTTAAATTCGGCTTTAAGAAATCCGACCTTTTTTCTTTGATGATCATGGAGGGAAGGAGCGACAAAATCACCTAAGTCTTTTAACTGTTTCTGATTCAGAACACCCAACTGTCTATAAACCTCGATGGATGCTGGCGCCAGCGCCCTTCTGGAACCATCCAATATCTTCACCGCCAATCCATAGCCTTTATCTAAAATAACTGCGCAGTGCAGAGCCTCCGCTCCAGCTTTAGCCAGAATATTCCCGTTACTTACAACAGCCAGTTGGTAATCTAATCTTCCCTTTCCGGAAACCATCTCCGGATATCTCCACATGGAATCTGCCACTAACTGTAAAGACTGAAAGGTAATTTGATCTTTTGATCTGAAGCTTACCAGTTTGGAAAATCCAATAGCCATATTTTTCAAAGGAAGAGCAAAGGTGGGAGCGCCGCATCCCTCAATTCCAACTTTAATCTTTCGTTTAGGATATTCGCAGAGCTCAGCTATCTTCTTCAAAATTAGCTTTTGCAACCGATGGCGGGGATTTAAGTAATTCTTCAAACTCCAGCCTTCGTACACACATACTGCCAGCATGCCGGCATGTTTCCCTGAGCAATTGTGCTGAAGGGAAGAAAATCTTTTATTAGGTGGGGTTATGCCCAAAGCTGTATAGTGGTGCGGAACATGAGTGCCACACTGAAGGTAACTTTTATTTAAACCAATCTTCTTTAAAATGCTCCGAACGACCCTGACGTGTTTTTTTTCTCCATTATGCGAACCAGAGATTAAGGCGATCTCCTGCTGAGTAAGACCGAATGCCTCTGCCGCTCCTGACTCTACAACAACCAAAGCTTGAAACGGTTTGGCAGACGACCTCAAAAAGGTTACGAAATTGGAATCCCCCACCGAATACAAAAGCTTCCCCCAAGAATCCACCACCGCAATCGCCCCATAATGAATGCTCTCGATGGTATCCTTTCTATAAACTTTAACTAAAATCTCACTCATGTTAGCTTTAATGTAAAAGAAAAAAGAGAAATTCAAAGAGAAAATCGGAGTTTGATTCTTTCAAGACAATGGGCAAACCTTTGTGATGATTTTTATTATAAGTAGCAAACCGCATCAAACTGGTCTCGCCCGTTGATAACGGACGCTACGTCCGTTACCATGTAGTTGGCGTCACGGACGAGGGCGTCCGTGACGAACAAGGGCTCTCTGGGCAAGTTCTTGAATAGCAAAGTGGATAACAATTCCCTTGACTGTTTCTCTAATACCTTTTACTTTCCTATCGTAGCCAACTTTGAGTTTCTGGAACAGAGAGACAGAAGGGAAGAACTGAAGATGGAATTTTTGAAAACTACCCGGATGCAAATAAGACAATTTTGGGGCAGAAGAAAAAAACCTCTTATCATCTCAGGCGCAATTCTTTTTGTCCTGCTTCTTGTGCTCATAGCGATAATTAAAACCTACAACACATATAAAAAAGACCTCCCTTCTTTAGCGCAACTGCACAATATCGAGCCCAGTTTAGTGACCAAAATCTATTCAGCGGATAAAGAGATAATCAAGGAGTTCTATATCGAGCGCCGGATACTCACCCCTTTAAAAAGGATACCGCCACATCTTATAGATGCGCTCTTAGCCACCGAGGATAGGAGGTTTTTTAATCACTGGGGAGTCAATCTGTTATCCATGTGTCGCGCTTTGTGGGATAGTTTCTGGTCGGGACAGCGGGTAAAAGCAACCAGCACCATCACCCAGCAGTTAGCCCGAACTCTGTTTCTTACCCTGGAGAGGACCATCCCTCGTAAGATAAAGGAGATATTGACCGCCATAAAAATCGAAAGAAATTACACCAAACAAGAGATTTTGGAATTGTATCTGAACCAATTTAATTTTGGAAAAGGGGCTTATGGAGTTCAATCTGCGGGTCAACTTTATTTTGGCAAGAATGTGGAGGATCTGACCATTTCCGATTGTGCCATTTTGATTGGCATTCTAAAAAGCCCCACCCGGTATTCTCCCCTCAACAATCCGGACTTGGCGCTCAAAAGAAGAAATATCGTCTTGAAATCCATGAAGGATTTTGGTAAGCTCTCCAAAGAAGTGGCAGATTCCTTAAAAAGCCTTCCCCTGGAAATTCATCCCACCTCCGCACCTGTGGGTGAGGCTCCCTATTTCACCGAGATGGTTAGACAATACTTGGAGAAAAAATATGGAGAGGATGGTCTCTATCAGGGTGGACTATCAGTTTATACTACTCTGAATCTGGAATTGCAGAAGGCGGCAGAGGAGGTTCTCTTAAGAGAGTTAGATGCCCGACAGCAGAACATGGAGCAGACCCACTCATTGAGAGATACGAATTATACGGTGGTGGTGATCGACACAACCGGGGAAAAACCGGTAAGGAAGAGAGAATACAAGCAAATTCAAGGTGCTTTCGTGGCTTTAGACAATAAAACCGGCAATATATTAGCTCTGGTGGGAGGAAAAGATTTCAAGCAAAGCCAGTGGAATCGGGCAGTTCAGGCTCTCCGTCAACCGGGTTCTGGATTCAAGCCCTTCGTCTACACTGCTGCAATTGATAATGGAGCCAGGCCCACTGACATCATGTATGATACCCCCATCATTCTTACTGGGGGAGATGGAAAGGAATGGAATCCTCAGAACTTCGATTTGGTATTTCGGGGTCCGGTCACTTTAAGGGAAGCTTTAGCCAGATCCATAAATGTGGTGTCGGCTAAATTGATCCAGAAGGTCACCCCACAGCAGACCATCTTTTTTGCCTCCCATATGGGAATAACCTCCTCGCTGGCTCCTTATCCCTCCCTGGCTTTAGGGACCTCGGAGGTGACCCTGTGGGACATGGTCTCAGCATTTTCGGTGTTCCCCAATGGGGGAATAAAAGTGGAGCCGAAATACATTCTGAAAATAACTGATCGTTATGGAAAGGTGCTGGAGGAGAAAAAATTCTCCAGAAGGGAGGAGGTACTCTCCGCACAAACTGCTTATATAATGACCACCATGCTTCAGTCGGTAGTGAACCGAGGCACCGGTTACGGAGCCAGAGCCAGAGGGTTCACTCGACCCGCCGGTGGAAAAACTGGCACCTCTGACAACTGCATGGATAACTGGTTTCTTGGGTTTACTCCCCAAATCACCGCCGGAGTATGGATAGGATATGACGATAAAACAGTCATCGGAGAAAACGTCACCGGTGCTCATACTGCCCTTCCGGTGTGGACTGATTTCATGATAAAGGCACACCAAGACCTTTCAGTAAAGTATTTCAAAGTTCCGCCTGGGATATATTTTAAAACCGTATGCTTGGAAAGCGGACTCCTAGCCACAGACAAATGCCCCAGGATCATCACGGATGTCTTCACCGAGGAGACACAACCAGAGGGAGTTTGCTACCTCCATGCTTCGGATGGGATTCCGGACACAACCATAAGGGAGTTATTTAGGGAAAGAGAACAACTTCCAAAGAAAGGAAAAAGGATACTCTTTTAGTAAGCAAACGGGTGAAAAGATACTTTATTCTTAAAGGATTCGGTCCAATAAGAAAAAACAAAAGCTACATATGATTGAAAACCCCGAAAAGTCCTGGGTGGACTCTCCGGGGTTTTTTGGATGTTATGTTTCACCATGAATGGTTCGTCCAATCATGTCTCAAAACAAACCACCGGGCCTTATTTATACTTTGACCACATTGGTCGCCTGCGGACCTTTGGGTCCTTCAACGATGTCGAAACTAACTTCGTCCCCTTCCTTCAGGGTCTTGAAGCCCTCTTCCTGAAGAGCTGAGAAGTGGACAAAGACATCCTTGCCGCCATCCTGCTGTTCGATGAAACCAAATCCTTTGGAATCATTGAACCATTTTACTTTGCCGGTCGCCAAACTTTTTCACCACCTTTCACAAAACTTAAATTTTTGGGTTACAACTTCATCCAGTCAGAACGATATGAGACTTCCTCCAAACCTTTTGACTGGAATCGCTCAATTCAACTTTCAAAAACATAAAAAAACCACGAAAATTGAGCCTCAGTTTTCGTGGATTGAAAAACTCAAACCGACCAAAAACTTACTGCAACTTTCTTACCGCTTATTACAACTCTTACTACTATATTAATACACTTTTATAATACTTTTGTCAAGTAAAATTTTCAAAAATCAACAAAAACCTCCCTCTCTTACGCTATGGTTTAAACTTAGCTTTATTTTTTATATCGGAAGAATGGCAAAAAAAATAACCGGAAATCTCAAAAGAACGAAGAGGACGCATTTATCCAACCTTATGTATCTCAGAAGATTAAAAGAGGCAAAATAGTCCTCTACCATACCTGATTAAAGTCCGAATTTAAATATCAACAACGCCAACAAAGCCAGCCCCGCCCCAAATCCGAAGGCGATGGGCACTCCCGCCGACTGCCATAGCCAGCCGAAAATCAAACTGGCTGGAAGTGCGGTCAAACCCACAGCTCCGTGATAGATCCCGAAGGCGGTTGCTCTCCTTTCCTCCCCTACCAAATCTGCTACATAAGCCCTCATAGTACCATTAGCCAGTCCATAATATAACCCGTATACGGCAAACAGAATCCAGACATGGATAGACTGGTTAGCAAAGGCAAAGCCCAAATAGACCAGGGCGTAGATGAACACACCGGAGACAATAAGATTCTTGCGACCGATCCGATCAGAAAGCGCCCCGGCAGGCGAAGCGACTAAAGCATATACCAGATTCAAAACCAGCCACAAAATCGGAATGTAAACTAAATCTATATCTAAACCCCTCGCCCTCAGGAATAGGAAAGCATCGCTGGAGTTGCCCAGTGTGAATATAGTAGCTCCCAGGATGAATATCTTGAACTTTGGGTCAAAACGTGAAAAATTAGGCTTAGCCAGGCTGACAACCTTTTCCTTTAATCTTTTTCTCTCCTTTACGAAAAGAATCAGAATCAAAACCGCAAGCAAAGCTGGAACGGAGGCGATCAGGAAAAGAATGCGATAGTCTCCGCCCACCAATGGAAGAAAAAGAAATGCTAAAAGTGGTCCCACCACTGCCCCGGCGGAATCCATGGCTCGATGAAAGCCATAGGATAATCCTCTGCTTTCTTCGGGTGAGGAATCTGCGATCAAAGCATCCCGGGGAGAAGTCCTTACCCCCTTGCCAAAACGATCGGCAAATCTGAGAAGAAGCACGTGCCATCCAGCCGTAACCACAGACAGAATCGGCTTTCCCAGGGAGGAAAGACCATAACCCAAACCCACCAAAAATTTCCTTTTTCCCAATTTATCCGAAAGCCATCCGGAGAAAATCTTTAAGATGCTGGCTGTGCTCTCTGCCACCCCCTCGATCAAACCGATAAAAAGCGTACTTGAACCCAGAACATCCGATAGAAAAAGTGGCAACACCGGATAGATCATATCTGACGAGGCGTCGGTCAAAAAGCTAACCAGCCCCAGAACCAAAACGTTTTTGGGAATTCTAAGAGATTTTTTGTTTTTCACGTTTGGCACTTAGAAATCAGCAGGAAGTCTATCCATAGGTGTAGGTCGGATATGTCCCACTCTTCAACAAGTTCCCTTCGGGTCTGAGCCTTCCTTCGACACTGAGTCTCAGGACGAAGTGCAGGGTCGAAGACAGGGCAGTGAGCGAAGTCGAACTGCCGGAGGCGGGACTATCCGACATTGTTTTTTCCTCTCTCTCCCCACGGCAGACATTCTTCACCCACCATCCGTTTTCCGTTGGTGAAGCCTGCCAGCCATGGAACACCAACGGGAAGCAAAGTTTTTTTTCCTCTCCCCTCCGGGGAGAGGATTTCTGCCCGAGGCAGATCCGCCTCTGGCGGAAAGGTGAGGGGGAAACTTCATATTTCAACCACCGTCCAAACTTGGGGCTTCCTTTCATTGGTAGGGAACACATTGTCCGTTCTCCCGCCAAAGTTTTTTATTTTGTTATCACCCCCTAATTGCTCTCTCAATTTGAATATACCTGACCACCGGATCAGGTCCTGAAAAGCACCTCCTCTTTCTCAAAAAGCCTTTTGGTCACAAAGATGGAAAAGGAGGCATAGACGAAGGTGGAAACAAAGATCAATCCAATAAATTCCCAGCGAAAGGTTCCCAGAAGAACCTCTCGTGCCGCCAGAGAAATGTTAACTATGGGAACGAAAGCCAGTCCCCAATTCAGTTCGATTCCCGGAATGAAGGAGATCATGGCAGGAAGGATTACCACAAACATCAACGGAGAAACATAGCTTTGTGCCTCCTTGTAGCTTTTGGCAAAGAGCGAAACCGACAAAAGAGCAGAACTGAAAAGAGCGGCTAAAGGAAGCATCAGAAGCAAAAGTAGAACAATGGCTAAGGGCTTTATGGCAAATGAAATTTGTTCGGAAGCAAATTCACCTATTTGGGCAAATCCCAGGCTGGCAGTTAGGCTCATGCTGGCAGTGGAGAGAAGTACGGTTATAAGTGAGGCGGTCAAAACCGTTAAGAATTTTCCAGTGGCGATGTCCAGACGGGATACGGGTGTCACCAGTATGGTCTCCAAAGTCCCCCTTTCTTTCTCTCCAGCGGTCAGATCAATAGCCGGATACATGGCACCTACCATGGCTAAGATCACAATCATGTAAGGCAAAAACATACCCAGCATGAATCCGCCCATCTTCTCCTTGGGGGCAAGATTCTCGGAATTGATTTCTATGGGATGCAAAAGCGATTCTTTGATATTGCGCTCTCGGAGTCTCTCTGCCACCAGACTGTCCTGATACTCTTTCAACTCGCCGGACAGTTTCTCCTTGGCGATACTGGACCTGATCTCAGCGCCGTCATAATATATGGTGGCTTCGCTGTTTTCTCCCTGCGTAAGCTCTTCCTCAAAATCCGGTGGAAACTCTAAGGCGGCATGAATCTCTTTTTCCTTCAAGGCAGATTTGAAATCCTCCACATCCACCTTCTGAAAATCGTCTCCTTCCAGAAGGATAGAAACGAAGGAAGAGGCAAATTCTTCTCCTATCACCACAATTTTGGTAGCCTCTGCCTCAGTCTTCTTCATCATCATCACCACCACAGCGCTCATTCCGAACATCAAAACGGGAAAGAGAATGATGGGAATCAGAATGGTGGAGATGAGAGTTCGTCTGTCCCTCAGTGTCTCCAGTACCTCCTTGAAGTAGATTATCTTTACCTTCTTGATGTTCATTTTTGTTTATGCCCTTGTTCTTTTATGCCGAAGCCTGCGTTTGCTTTTCTTCTCTTCTACCTCTCCCCCTCTGTCCCCCTCTCCCCCGCCTCTGGCGGGGGAGAGGGGGATTAGGGGGTGAGGTTAAAAATATCGTCTTTAAAAATCCATAAGATTCAAATTTGAGGAGAAATGATTTATTCACTCTCCTACTATCTTTACAAATATGTCATCCAGATCATTCAAGCCGGTTTTTGCTCGAAGCTGTTCTAAGGTGCCGATTTCCAGTATCCTCCCCTTATGGATTATGGCAATATCATCACAAAGTTTTTGTGCCTCCCACATCACGTGGGTGGAAAAGAGAATGCATTTGTCTGCCTGCTTGGATTCCCTTATGAACTGGATGATCGCGCGGGAGGTGACCACATCCAAGCCAATGGTTGGTTCATCCAAGATCAAGACCTCTGGATCGTTTATGAAAGTTCGGGCAATGGAGATCTTCTGCTTCATCCCGGTAGAGAGCTTATCCACCCGCCTCTTTCTGAATTCATTCATATCGAATCTTTCAAATATCTGATCCACCCGATTTTTTAGCTTATCCTCCTTCATGCCATTCAATCTGCCGAAATAGCTAACTGTTTCTTCAGCGGTCAGTCTGTGATAAAGTCCGGTATCACTTGACAAAAATCCAATTTTTTCTTTCACCTTCTCCGGCTCATTTAAGATGTCATAACCTGCCACCTGTGCGCTTCCGGAGGTGGGCTTGAGTGTGGTGGACAAAACACGCATAAGGGTGGTCTTACCGGCACCATTCAAGCCCAGAAGACCAAAAACCCGTCCCGGCTTGCACTCCATATTAACCGAGTCCACCGCCCGGATTTCTCCCCTTTTTTTATCATGAAAGACTTTGGTGAGGTTTGCGGTAACGATCATGGAAGTAAAGTTTGCTCTTAGCGTTAGTTCGGGGTGCCCTCACCCCGAACCTGAGATTCGTATGAATGCATACGCATGTTGCGGGGTAAGGGCTTGCCCTGAGGGCGCAATCCGAAGGGTGCCCCGCAACAACAGTGAAAGAACTAACCTGAAAAATATTGCGGTGTAAGGGTTCACCCTGAAGGGTTTGTTGAAAAAACTACATTTTAGGGCGAGATAAATTCCCGCCCCTATGGGAAACAACTACTTATCATCCATAGGGCAGGGCATTTAGCCCTGCCAAGAGGTTTTTCAACAGTCCCTGAAGTATATCCCGCAACAACAGCAGATTTTCCTTTTGGGCTAACTGGTCTGGGGTTTTTCTCTATTCCATAGAAGATCCGGTTTTGATCCGATTCTCCCACTGCCTGTCCTCTATCTCCCCTCTAAGGGTGGAGTGAACCAGTCTATACACTCCATATCCGTCCTCATCCACAAAGATAAAATACACCCCGCCTTGCAAATCATGATAGTTCCATTGTTCCCAGGGTTTAACATCCAGAGTAGATTGGTGCCTCTCTATCTCATTGGGCTCGCCGTAAACAATATAGATCCTTCCCATGTCGGTATTCCAGCCATCACCGGATTCTCTGATGCGGGAGAAATGGAGATTAGCCAAGTTTATCCGGCGGTAATGTTCCATTTTGAACTCGTTCTCTGGGGTCTCGGGGTTGGGGTCTCTCCTTCTCCAAAACTCGGCTATGAAGTTTCGTTTGCCCAAAAAGTTGAGCTGGTCAAACATGTCCAACTCCCCCGGGGAGACAATATAAGTCACATCCTGCTTGAATCTTTTTATCTCCTCCGCCTCAAGCTCCTCTTCGGTTAATTCTCTTATAACAACAAAATTTTTGGCAGAGTAAGCTTTCTTTTTTGTCTCCTTGTCTTTGGCTTCAAGCTGAAGGATATATTCTCCACTGGCAAAGGTGCCTATATTAATCCCGCTTATCACCACGGCTGAATTTCCTGGCTTGGTTTTGGTCTGCCTCCCGAAATCTTTGACCTTCTTTCCGGTGGTATCCAAGACTTTAAAGCGTAATTCGTATTCGGGCTTTGCTTCTGGAGCATCCACCAGGTTGTATAGCTCAGCGTAAAAGTAAACCATCCCGCCTTTATGAGTGAAAACCCGGGAGGGATTGGGCAAAATCTTTTTGCCGGCTTTGACGAAACGTGAAGCGGTGGTATCTGTCTCTATGTTAAATGCCAGCTCCAGATCACTTACTTGAAGCTTTTCTACAGAAAACCTTTTCACCTCCGCCTTAAGAGTGGCTTCGCCTTTGGACATGGAATTGACATCCGTAGCCTGAAGAATGATCTGGTAATCACCGGGCTTTAAGTTGATTCCTACCTGATCGATGATCATGTAATCCACCGTCTCCGCTTCCTTCACATCCTTAACTTTAGACATAGTGTTCCACATCCGATTCTCCACCTCATTCCCCTGTTCATCTAAGATACTCAACTGCATCAAAACTGTTGTCAACCACCCTTCCTCTTCGTGGACAAACTCGAGTTCCTTTCGATTAAATGAATAATACATCTCCACATAACTTTGGGTGGTGTCGGTGAAGTCACGAAAACAGGCGTAGTCCAATCCGATTTGAAAGCTGGTAGGCTCTTCCCCCCAAATGTGCATGAAGGGAATACAAAAAAGGAAAAAAAGCAGAACCCCGATTTTGCACTGCAAAAAATTCCTTTTCATTTTAATCACCTCGCTTCTTTTTTGAAATCCGACTAAACAATTTTTATAATTATTTTTGTTTCAAGAAGTAACACTTTTGAAGGAACCTTTCTGAGGTTAATATCTTCTTCTTATATCAAACGGCCGTTTTCCGTCATAAGGAGGTTGAAGCTCATACTCTCCATCTCCCCGATCGACAAACAAGAACACCCTATTCTCCTTGTAGTAATACCATCTTTGAAAAGCCCGCACTTCCCGATCGAAGGGATGTTTCTCCACCTCATCTGGATGTCCGTAAACCATATAGACCATTCCCATATCCGTCTCCCATCCCTCTCTGGTGGGCAGAGCGAAATTAAGATTCACATATTTTAGTCTAAAGTAGTATTCATCCTTTAGCTCATTCTCCGGAGTGTTGGGAGTGGGGTCTTTCGATTTCCAGAACCCCAGCCATCTCTGCAAACGTTCCTCCTCCAAAGCTTCCTTTAACTCTTTTATCTCATCAGAGGACGCTACAAATCTTAACTGCTCAATGGCTTTAAGATACTCATTTTTCAAAAGGTTCAAATAGGACCAATCTATCTGAAATGAACTTTCCATCTTAGCTTTTACCTTACCCTTCTCCAAAAGCGCCACTTCCAAAGAATAGTACCCGGAGGGAAAATTCTCCAAAGAAAGGCTGTCAAAGATGCAAAATGCCTCCAGTCCCAACATAACCGAGGTGGTCTCCTGATAGAAGAAGGCTTGAGCTTGGTGGTCAATTTCATAACTGAGAAGGTATGGTTTGGGCTTTTCGGAATCACCGTATATCTCATAGTAAAATATAAGGACGGGATCTGTATCCCCATAGTCCTTGGACACGCTGGGAATAACCGACTTTCCTTTTTTGTTAAATCTGGTAACCTCTGTGCTGTCCGAATTTGGATCCTGTGGATCGGAAATGTGCCGAATAAATTCAACATCCGAAAAAAGAATCTTTTTTTGGATGCGAGAGGGAATTTTAAAATCCTTTTCCAGTTCAAATACCGAGCCGGAATTGCGATCAATCAGTTTTATCCTTAATTTATATCTTCCAGAATACAGGGAGAGGACTATCTGATTAATCAAAAAATCTGAAGGTGAGCGGGTCTCCCGGTAACTCTTCACAAAATAATCCTCCTCCATGGAGGTTCCGGTCACCTGCTTGTTGATCTTATTGGACACCACGACCTGAACCTCATAGGAAGCCTTGAATTCCTCCTTAAATTTAACAAAGGAGAGCGCTCTGATGAAAATTTTATAATATACCTCCACCCTGAATTTCTCTCCAACCTCCTCTCTGAAGGCAGCATGGTCTACAAAGAAAACCTGCTCTTTCTCCTCCAGATAGCCGAAGTCTGTCTGTGCCAGAACCCGGGTGGGAACAAGTGTCAACCAAAAGCAAAAAAGGAGTACAAAAGCAACGATTTTCATGACTCGTCTCTTAAAAGTACCTTGATGAATCTTCCGCCGCTCAATTGCTAATATGCCCACTTCCTTTGCACAGGATAATTCATTTGATTTGGTTTCGCAACAAAAAAATAATGCCACAAAAACTATTGAAAATCTGCCACCCAATTTGTGGATAGAGTTCAAAAAACATAAAATCTTCATTCATATCGCAGGGAGACGATGGGATCCAGTCTGGCGGCACGATAGGCGGGATATATTCCGAAGATCAATCCTACAGAGACAGAAAAGGAGAAGCCCAAAATTATCCAGAATAAAGAGACTCCTGCGGCCAGAGGTGTGAGAGCCGCCACAAATTTCCCTAAAAGCAAACCGATGATTATTCCCAGGATTCCGCCGCTTCCGCTTAAGGTCATTGCCTCGATAAGAAATTGCCACAGGATGTCCTTTTTTCTTGCCCCTATGGCTTTGCGAATACCAATCTCTCTGGTTCTTTCGGTGACCGATACCAGCATTATGTTCATTACTCCCACCCCCCCTACCAAAAGCCCGATGGATGAGATCACCACCATTACCATATAGATCACCTTGGTGATATTTCGGTACATGTCCATTAAATCATCTTGTGTGGCGATGGCAAAATCGTTAGGCTTATCTGCCGGCACTCCTCTTCGGAGCCGCATCACCTGGGTGATTTCGTCGATAGCCTGATCCATGAGTTCCGGATCTTTGGGCTTTGCCACCAACAGAAGTTCCTTTTCTTCAGGATATAATTTCTTGTAAGTATCATGAGGAAAAAGAACAAAATTGTTCTGACTTTCTCCCAGAATCGACGGCCTTTTTTCCATCACGCCGATAACGGTGAATTTCTTGGGAGAGAAGTTTCGTCCACCAATGCTGATCTCTTTGCCAATCGGATCCAGATGAGGGAAAAGTGCCTCTGCCACATCCTGTCCCAGAACTACCACCATAGCCCGGTAGTTTACGTCACTATCGGTGAAGAATCTTCCTTCCTCTATATAATTGTTATTCACCACCTCATACTGCGGCATGACCCCGATTAACTCAAACTGGCTGACTTTGTTGTCTTTGTATTTGACCGTCTTGGGTCCCGGACCCCAGTTCTGCGGGGAAACCGCTTCTACGGAAGGGCAAAGCTCGTCCACTGCCATGGCGTCTTCAAAGGTTATGGGGGGGCGGTTTCTCTCCTCCTCTGAAGGACGCTCGAACCGAATGCCAATTTCAAACTTGGTAACATAGATGGAGTTAGAACCTAAGGATTCAATTTGCTGAGCCATGCTTTTGTTGAGTCCGGTAATTATGGAGACCATGGCGATGACTGTGGTAACCCCGACCAAAACCCCCAGAATGGTCAGAAAGGCTCGCATCTTATGCGCTCTGATCGCCGCCATTGCCATTGAGAAGCTTTCTTTTATTTCAAAAATGTTTATCATAATCTGACGCTACATGGGAAAGTTGATTTCTGTCTCTTACCTCACCCCCTATCTCCCCCTCTCCATAAAATGGAGAGGGATTCACCCTGAAGGGGACGGGGGGTGAGGTGTATTCCTTAAAAAAGAATTGATTCCCTCCTTAAGATCACCAGAACTCCAAAAGACAAAACCTGGAATTCATAGAATCCAGAACCTAACTTAAGTTAGGTTCTGGATCATATCCGATCCGATTATTGTTTTATTTGGCCGTAGGGATTTGACTCATTAAACCCACACCAACTTTTTTATATTCTCCCTTCATTCGTATCTCAAAGCTTCAATCGGATTTAGTCGGGCGGCTTTCATAGCGGGGAATATTCCAAAGAATATTCCCACGGAGGAGGATACCAGCAACGCCACCCCCACAGACCATGCCTCCACCGAAGCGGGAAGAGGACTCACTGCGGAAAGAATTTTTGCAATCAACGCTCCCAAGAGTATACCCACCACCCCCCCCACCAGCGCCAAGGTCACAGCCTCCACCAGAAATTGCCATAATATATTCCTTCTTCTGGCGCCCATGGCTTTACGAATGCCTATCTCCCTGGTTCTCTCGGTAACCGAGACCAGCATTATGTTCATTATCACTATCCCTCCCACCACCAGAGAAATGGAAGCGATCCCCCCCATCACCAGCAAAGCTAACCGGGTAAACTGGCGGAAGAAATCCATGATGCTTTCGGAGGTGAGAATAGTAAAATCATCCGGCTTATCGTAGTCCACATTTCTACGAGCCCTCAAGATCATCCGACACTGATCCATGGCATCCTGCATGGACATAAAATCCCTTGCCTTGACAAATATGTGGAGCCAGGAAAGTCGGCCAAAAAGCTTGTCATAGATCGTTATCGGTATAAGTACAAAGTCATCCTGACTGTCTCCGAGAAAAGTCCCCTTCTTCTTTGCCACCCCGATGATGCGAAAATAGTGGTTGCCGATTTTGATGTCTTTACCTATGGGGTCTTCATCAGGGAAAAGATTTTCCTTTATCTCCCAGCCGACGAAGCAAACCCTCCGATTGTGCTTTACCTCGAAATCGGAAAAACTCCTTCCATCGTAAACATCGTGAGCGGCTATCTCGGTGATATTGGCGGTAGCTCCCATGATGTCGATGCGGGAAAGATGTTTGTTTCTGTACTTCACCTTCCTCCAAGTGAATGCCTCCGCCCCCACCTCCCAGCAGTCAGGACAATTCTCTTTTATGGCCTCCATGTCCTCTAAGGTGAGATTTTTTCTCTTTCTCTGTTTAAGCCACTCCTCACTGGAGGTGATGATGCCGAACTTTCGGATCAAAAACGTGGTGGAGCCCAGGGTTTGGATCTCTGCTTCGACATAACGGTTCATCCCGGAGATGATGGAAACCACGGCGATTACGGTCATCACCCCGATGATCACGCCAATAAGTGTTAGAATCGATCGGAGCTTGTTGGCTACCAGAGATCTTAAAGCGATAATTATGCCTTCCAAAAAGTGCATGCCGAATCCAGTTCCCAGTTTTCAGTCTTCAGTTAACAGTTTCTAATTTTCGGTCCTCAGTCTGCAGTTTCAAGTTTCCTGACCCTTAACCCTTGCTTCTTGACCCTTGACCCTTGCTTCTTGACCCTTAACCCTTGACCCCTGACCCTTGCTTCTTGACCCTTAACCCCTGACCCTTGCCTCATGACCCTTAACCCTTGACCCTTGACCCTTGCTTCTTGACCCTTGACCCTTGACCCTATCAGTTGACCCTATCAGTGCGTAATCTTCTCTTCTTTTTCAATGGCTCCATCCCGGATGTAGAGTATTCGATCTGCATAGGTGGCGATGTCGTGCTCATGGGTGACAATGATAACGGTGTTTCCCTGATGATGGAGTTTTTCAAGTATTTTCATGATCTCTTTCCCAGTTTTGGTGTCTAAATTTCCGGTGGGCTCATCTGCCAGAATCAGAGAAGGATTATTCACTAAAGCTCGGGCGATAGCTACCCTCTGTCTTTCTCCTCCGGAAAGCTCGTTGGGCTTGTGAGTTGCCCGATACTCCAGATCCACCATCTGCAAAGCCTCCCTTGCTTTTCTTTTCCTAATCTGTGACTCGGTACCATTATATACCAAGGGAAGTTCCACGTTATGTGCCGCAGTGGCACGGGGCAAAAGATTAAAGGTCTGAAACACGAATCCGATTTCCTTATTTCTGATGCGAGCCAGTTCATCATCGTTCATCTGGCTCACCAATTTGTCGTTCAGGTAGTAGTCGCCTCTGCTGGGGGTATCCAGGCAACCGATTAAGTTCATCAGGGTGGATTTTCCAGAGCCGGAGGGACCCATGATAGCTACATATTCCCCCCTGTCTATCTCCAAAGAGACGCTCCGTAAAGCGTTCACCTTCTCTGCCCCCATTTGGTATATCTTCCACAGATCTTCTGTTCTGATTAACACTTTGATTCTCTCCTAAACAGCTTACAAGTTCAAAGAGTCGGAAGCGTATCAACCAGAACCTAACTTAAGTTAGGTTCTGGCAAACTTCCTCGCTGTTGTGGTCACTTGCCCTCTTTCCCTTTTTTCTTTGTGACCTTAACCTTATCCCCGTCCTTCAGAGTCCTCAGTATCTTGTATGTTCCGGTGATCACCATGTCATCTTCGTTTATTCCGGAGACGATCTCCAGGTTCTGTTGATCTGCTATTCCGGTAGTGACCTTCACAAACTTAGCTCTACCCTCTTCGACCACAAATACTCCCTCAATCTCTTTTTTCTTCTTTTTGTCTTTTTTGTTTGCTTTCTCAGAAAGGCTATCCACCGAAGCCAGCGCCCCCTCCTCTTTTTTCTTCTTTTTGGTCAGGGTGTCAACCTTTTCTTCCCTCATCACCACCGCTTGAATGGGAACGTTCAAGACATCGGGACGTGAATTAGTGGTGATATCCACCGAGGCAGACATTCCCGGTCTGATACTGGGCACCTCATCTAAAAGTATCACCTTCACCAGAAAATTGGTAACCTGATCCTGAGATCCCAAACCACTGATGCGTGCGGTATGCCCGATCTCGGTCACCTTACCTCTGAAGGTGGTATCCGGGTAAGCATCGATATTTATTTCTGCTTCCTGTCCAATCTTTACCTGGGCTATATCAGTCTCGTCCACCTCCACCTCCGTCTCTATCTCGCTCATATCGGAGATGGTCATGATCACCGTGCCGGGATTGTTCATGGTCCCGATCATTACTATCTCGCCCACCTCAGCATTCAGAGAGGTGACCACTCCGGCCATGGGGGAGGTGATGGTGGTCTTGCTGAGAGTGTATTTAGACTGATCCAAACTGGCAACCGCCTGTTCATTTCTGGCTTTGGCTAAATCAAGCTCGGTTTCTGCCATATCATATTGTTCCTTAGAGGTAAGTTTCTTTTCGAAAAGCTCCTTCTGTCTTTCATAGACCAATTGGGCTTGTTTCAGACTCGCCTTAGCCGAGGCCAACTGAGCTTTAGCCTGGTTCTTCGCCGCCCTGTATTCGGTATCATCCAGTTGAACCAAAAGCTGACCCTCCTTTACCACATCCCCCTCCTTGACCGGAAGCTTTGTAATCTTTGCCGGCACGTAGGCTGAGATCTTTACATCTGTTCTGGGGACGATCCTACCGTTGGCTGTGACTACGGAGGTGATATCACTTTTCTTGACCTTCTCCGCCTGAACCTGGTGGGTCTTTTCACCGCTTTTCAAAACATTGACTACAATAATGATTGCCACCACCACTATTACGCCCAAGACTATAAGGATTTTTTTCTTCTTCTTCATATCTCCTCCATTGAACTGTCTATTTTATTGTGAACAGAAAAATCATTACTGATCTTCGTATAAATAATGAAAAAAATTTTCATCGACCACCATCTCCTCTTTTTTATAATCCCCCTCAATCCCCCTTTTATAAAGGGGGACAAAGGGGGATTAAAGGAGAAAAGAAAGATTTTCCATTGCTTACGCATAACTCAATAATTACATGAATTATTTAGAGTTTTACTAAAAGGCAGTAACTATTAGAATATTACGATTTTACTCAAATGTTTATCAATCGCCACTGGACCTTTCCTAAGGTTTTTCTCATTTGCCCAAAGCTTTCTCAAACTGTGCCACTGCCAGATTGTAGTCATACAGAGCCTCCACCTGATCTGACTCTGCCTGTTTGAAGCTCACCTCCGCATCCAGAAGCTCTAAAATGTTTGCCGCCCCCAGATTATACTTTTCCTGCGTCAAATCTAAATCCTCCTGGGCAGATTTAACTTTCTTTTTAGTCAAATCTATCTTTTGCTTAGCCTCCTCAACGTTTAAAAAAGCTTGCTTTAGCTCTAAAGCCACATTGTTCTTGGTCTGGCGTAAGTTCTCCTTGGCAGAGTTCCTATTAGCTTTGGCGTAAGAGAGGTTATACTTTCTCTGAAAGTTCTCAAAAATACTAAAGCTTATAGAAGCGAAGAGATACCATTCATAATCACGTTGGCGGCTATACTTCAACTCGTCCAAATCTACATTGCTCCAGGAATACGAACCATAAAGGTTAAAATTGGGAAAAAGCCCACTGCGAGCCATGCCCAGCTGAGCTTCAGTCGACCTCAGATCAAATTGAGCTTTCTTCACATTTAGATTCTTTGTCATCGATTCCTTCAGGGCATGCTCGTAAGAATAATCAAACTCCGGTGTGGTCAAATTCTCCTCCACGTCAATGGGAAAATCCACATCCTGTCCCATCCAGCTATTTAGCGTGGCTTTGGCAAGTTTCACGGTGTTCTCCGCAGTGATCAGTGCCAACTCCACGTCTCCGTATTGGACCCTGGCTTTGAGAACATCGGAAAAAGACGCCGCCCCTAACTCATATCTGGTTTCAGCAATTTTGAGCTGTTCGGCTGCACGCTTCAAAGCTTCTTTTTGAATCTCTAAAAGCATCGCGACTTTCAAAACGTCAAAGTATGCCTGCTTAACCGATAAAATTAACTCCTGCCGGGTAAGCTTATAGGAATTCTTCGTCCAGTTTTTGTAAGCGCTTTTCTCCTTGATTTCGTAAAAATTGTATCCCCCCAAAGACCAACCCTGGCTGGCACTGATACTAGCTGAGTAGTACTTAGAGACGTCTATGCCTGAAACCCCAAATATCAACTCTCCTGTGGCTTCATCATATGTAATCCGATCGGTTGGTCCGGTAACCCTGCGAGAATATCCCAGCCTGGAATCCACACTGGGAAGAAGCCTGCCCCAACCGGTCCATACACCACTTTTAGCCACATTGTAAGTATTCTTAGCAGCAATCAGCGTGGCATTGTTTTTCACCGCCAACTGAATGCACTCATCCAGCGAGTAAACTCTGGGGGAACCTGATTCCATTTGACCCCAGCAAAGATTAGTTAGAAGGAGTAGCAAACAGAGGTTAAAGAGAACAATTCTTTTCATTTTTTTCCTCCCAGTTGTTAAAGACCAAATGCCCCACCAAATAAGGTGGACAGTCCAGACTTTGCCACAATCCAGATGACCCAGAGAACAAAGACTGCGGTGAAGGCTTTTTTCGTGGTATATTTATACATCACTCCCAATCCCATAGAAACCAGTATCACCTGCCAGAAGCTGAAGATGTCGAAGCCGGACAGAACGCTGTATAGGAAAGTATCCTTGGCGTTTGCCGATAAAAGCAAAGCCAAGCTGGTCTGGACATTAAGACTTCCCTTTATCATGATCAGAGGAAACTTTACAATCATCGACGGTATAGCAATCAGAGAGGAATAACAGTAGACCGAAAAGACCTTGCGGAAAGTGGAATCTCCGCCCAAAAGAACATTGAAGACAAAGAACAAAACAGCGGCAACCACCACCAGAGCAACCAGACTGCCAATCGGTGCAAAAGCCAATTGCCATAAAGGTGGATGATCCTTCTCTGTCATTTTTTCGATGATCTGTTCTTTCTGCTCATCCGGAATCCTCTCGTTCTCCTGGATTCTCTCCACCTGTTGATGCATAATGAAAGGAAATGTATAGTAGAAAAATCCAATCCCCAGCAAAGCCACGATGAGAAAAGGTATCACCCAGGTTGGTTTGATTTTTAAACTTTCGAATACTTTCTTTGGTTCAAAGAAGATATTTAGAACCTTTGATGCTCCCCCCATGGATTTCTCCTCAGGTTGGACGGCCGGTACACTCTGTTCCATTTATGCTCCTTTCCTTTTAGAATGGACCTTTCTTTAATTTTAGACGGAATTGTCGGCAAAAAGTTTCACAAAAGTAGTCGGCAGTAGGCAGTAGGCAGTAAACAGACAAAACCTTTACTCTTTTTTTCTTAAACTCCTATCCAGTCCAACTATCATTGAGGATATCTCCTCCAGTTCCCTTTTTAGTTTAGCTGATTCTTCTCTGCTAATATAACCAAGTTGCTCCGCAATGTCCAGGCAAGCTACTGCCTCATGTTTTGATCTTAGGGCATAGTTCAAAAACTTAGAAAACTCTTTTGGCGACTCGCAACCGCTTCCTTCAGCGATGTTCAGCACGATGGATGTCGCCGCCCTCCTGAACTGATTAGTCAAGCCAAACATCTCTTCTTTAGGAAATTTTTGGGAAATGGTGTAAACCTCTTTGACCATATCCAGCCCCTTTTTGTAGACGTTTAAGTCTCTAAAATCACCCATATTAAACTACTAGAAAAAGTCCTTCTTCAATACTACCATCTGACAACTGCCCACTGATAACTGCCAACTGATAACCGCCAACTGCAAACTGCCAACTGCAAACTGCCAACTGCTAAACAAACAACGGCGCCAACACCAGCGAAACCATAGCCATGAGTTTTATCAGAATGTTCATGGAGGGACCGGAAGTATCTTTAAAAGGATCGCCCACGGTATCCCCCACCACTGCGGCTTTGTGAGCCGGTGACCCCTTTCCTCCCAGATTGCCGGCTTCGATGAATTTTTTAGCATTGTCCCAGGCTCCTCCGCCATTTGCCATCATAAGCGCCAAAAGCACTCCGGTAAGTGTGGCGCCGGCTAAAAGCCCGCCCAAAGCCTCTTTTCCTAAAACGAAGCCGACTACTATGGGGGCTAAAATCGCAATCATACCGGGGATTATCATCTCTTTGAGTGCCGCCTGAGCTGATATTGACACACATCTTTCCGAGTCCGGCTTTGCCTTTCCTTCCATCAAGCCGGGAATTTCGGCAAATTGTCTTCTCACCTCAGCCACCATTTTAAATGCGGCTCTTCCCACCGCGGTCATGGTGATGGAGGCTATCAGAAAGGGCAAAACGCCGCCCAGGAAAAATCCTATGACCACCTCGGGTTTGAGAAGATTGATCAACTTCAACTCCACTGCCTGGGTGTAAGCGGAGAATAAAGCTAAGGCGGTGAGGGCGGCTGATCCAATGGCAAATCCCTTGCCTATGGCGGCGGTGGTGTTGCCTAAAGAATCCAGCCTATCGGTTATCTTTCGCACCTCAGGTCCCAAGCCGGACATCTCAGAGATACCTCCAGCATTGTCCGCAATGGGACCATAAGCGTCCACAGACATAGTCACCCCTATGGTGGAAAGCATTCCTACGGCAGCAATTCCGATTCCGTAAAGTCCGGCTAACTTATATCCTGCAAAGATGGCGATGCAGATGACCAAAATGGGCCAGATCACGCTTTCCATTCCCACTGCCAGGCCGGTGATGATGTTGGTTGCGGCTCCTGTCTCCGAGGCTTTGGCAATTCTTTTGATTGGAGAAGATGAAGTGTAAAACTCTGTGAGAAGTCCCATCAGTATACCGGCAAGATTTCCAGCCAGGATAGCCCAGAATACGCCGATGGGCAAACCCAGCTTTCCGATGATGATGTAGGTGGCAAAAAGCAGCACTAAAGCGGCCACATAGGTGACTGCCCTCAATACCGCGGCTGGATTGAATTTTTTGAAGGCTCTGACCGAGAGTATCCCTAACATGGATCCAACCAGACCCACGAGCACGATCAAAAGGGGCAGAGACATATATTGTAGTTTCATGGCGGCGTACTGGGCTCCGGTGGCGGCGATGGCGATAGAAGCAACCACTGAGCCTACATATGACTCGAACAGGTCTGCCCCCATGCCTGCCACATCTCCCACGTTGTCCCCCACATTATCCGCTATCACGGCTGGATTTCTGGGATCATCTTCGGGAATGGACTTCTCCACCTTTCCCACCAGATCTGCTCCCACATCGGCTGACTTGGTGTAAATACCTCCCCCTATCCTGGCAAAAAGGGCGATGGAGGATGCTCCCATGGAGAATCCCACCAAAACCGCCGGATCTATCTTATGGAAAAAATGATAATATATTCCTAAGCCCAAAAGACCCAGGCTGGCCACTGACATCCCCATCACCGCACCTCCGGAGAAGGCGATATTCAAAGCTTTGATCTGTCCGGACTGCCTGGCCGCCTCGGTGGTGCGAACGTTAGCCCGGGTGGCGGCATTCATTCCCAGAAAGCCAGCCAGCATCGAGCAGGCCGCCCCGGAAAGAAAAGCCACCCCAGTCCAGATCCCGATCTTCCATGCTAAAAGCAAAAAAACAATCAGGATGAAGATAAACAGGATGGAATACTCCTTCTTCAGAAATATCATGGCTCCCCGATGAATCACCTCAGAGATCTCCTGCATCAACTCAGTGCCCGGCGATTGCCTCCTAACAGAAAGGAACAGACCCAAAGCAAAGGCAAGTCCCACTATCCCCAGAATGGCTGAAATAAACCCTAAGTCCATTTTAACCTCTCCCTTTTGAGAAATGTCGTGAACATTTTCTTTCCTTCAGAAGGAAACTCTTGCTGAAGGCGAGGAGGAATAAGAATGCTTTTAGCTTCTTTTTCTATAAAATCCATTGAGATCTTTTTGTTCCACTTTAATCCCATCTCCACCTGGCGGAAAGTAAAGATTAGGTTTCAATCAACTCTGGTGAATTATACCTACTTCATCAACTCTTGAGATTCCTATTCTCATTAGGGATTGAAATCATTTTTAGATGAAGAAACAGAAAAGCCTATCCTGAATGCTTTTTGAGTATAGGAATCTTCATAAAAATAAAGGCAGTTTAAATCAAAACTGCCTTTTGCTTCTCCAAAGGTAACTTACCCATTATCTATGATTTTTCGTATTCTCCTACTCTTCCTTAAGAAAACCCAACCTTCCCCACAGACTTCAATTTACATGTATTCTAAATTAATCCAGGCCAGAACCTTTTAATTAACCTATCCAGCACAACATTTGAAAAGCAAGAATTCCTTCTGGTAACTCCAGGTGCTTCAATATCTTCTCCCTTGTTTACATAAAAAGGTATCCAGCTTAATTTGATTGTTCTGGTTCAGGTGTTCCTTCTTTTCTCTTCTGGTTTCCGAACTTTCACCCTTTTTTGAACCAGCTCTTATTTCAAGGTGAAGCGCACCGGATAAGTCACCCACACAGCCACCGGCTGATTGTTGCTGATCGCCGGCTTGTATTTGATTTTGTATGCAGCTTCTTTGGCCACCTCTTCAAACCCGGCGCTGGAGCCCGAGGGTTTAAGGATGATAACATCCCTCACCTTCCCCTTCTTATCCACCAGGGCTTTAATCCAGACAACTCCCTCAATCCCAGCCTTTTTTGCTAAAGGAGGATATTCGGGTTTGACCTCATTTAGGGCCACCGGAAGCTCATCATATGGCACAAACTCCTCTGGAGGAGGTAGATATTCCTCTAAGGGGATTTCAATGGCGATGGAATCCCCTCCCCCTTCCCCTATGATGGTTTGAGCGCTTAAATCAGCGATTTTTCCCAACTCCTCCTGGGTGGCGATGGTAACCTCCTCTGGAGCCTCCTCATCCGGAACCGCTTTGGGAATTCCTATGGATGGGGGTGCTATACCAGGGGCAGCCACTGCTACCTGTGGTGTCTGAGTTTGGCTGACCGAAGGAGGAGCCGCTAACTCGGCGATGGTTTTTATCCTGACCACCCCTACAGCTTGCGGAACTCTGGAAGTAATGCTGGAATAGAGCAGAAAACCGCCAATTGCGGCAAGGTGCAATGCTCCAGCAATTATCACCGCCAAGCCAAGATGCTTCTGATAGCATCTCTTTAGCTCAATAGCCCCATAGCTGACAAATGTACCCGAAGTCTCAGGAAGGGTTACTGTGTTTTGCGATTTCATGGGCTGGCACCTCCTCTCACCTCTGCCATCTGTCTTCTATCAAACTCCGAAAAAGGTGATAGGCTGAAGCGATAGCTGAAATTCGGTCTATTCTCTTTTATCTGCTTCTCCACTATCTGAATCTCATCTATCACATCCACCATTTTGAAATATCTCGCTTCTTTGTCAATTTTCACCAGGGTCACCAGCTTGGGCTTTTTTGCGTTCCACTTCAGCAAAAGCTCTCTTAAAGAATCAAATGCGACAGGCTGGGGCGTCTCCCTGGCCATATTCCACCACAGGTTCTCATCCGCATCGATTCTCAAAGTCAAGAGCCGGGATTCCGCCACAGGAACCGGATTGTCAGTCGGGGGCAGATTCACCTCCATTGCCTGCGGCTGGCTGAAAACGGTGGTAACCATGTAAAAGATCAACAGTAAGAAAGCTATATCCACCATCGGGGTCATATCTATTCGTATGGCAATCCGTCTTTTGGGCCTTCTAAGCCCCGTTCCTTTCTTTTTTTTCGGCGCTGCTCCGCCGCCTGCGTCAACTGCACCCATTTTCTTTTACTCCCTTGTATTATATCTCCTGCTCTTCTTCCTTCTCCATATCCATCTCCGTCACCAGACTGAACTTGCTGATCTTTATCTCTTGAAGCGCTTTCATGATGCTGTTCATAGTTCCATAGCTTACGTCCTTATCCGCCTTGATCACCACGAACCATTTATAAGCTCCCGGCACGCTTGCTCTAATCTGAGTGATCACCATGGGAATATTGGTCGGAGTCGCCTCCTGATAATGCCTTACCAGTTCGCTGACCTCCTTTCCCTCCCTCTCCACCTTCTGTTTGGTGATATACTCCACCATAACGCTATCTTCCTTGGTGACGGTAACATAGAGCATGTCCGATTCAGGAAGCTTTATCTCCGAATGAGAGGCGGGCAGGGAAACATGCATCTTCTCCGGCGGCTTAAAAGAGGTGGTAGCCATATAGAATATGAGCAGAAGAAAGGCGATATCCACCATGGGGGTCATGTCGATCTTGATGTCTACTCTTCTTTTCTTTGCTTTAAGCATACTAAAAACTCCTTTTTGCTTATCTTTCTTATTCTATTTCCCCGCCGTCTCTCTGCTTTTCAGAAGCTGAATCACCTCATAGGAAGCCTCATCCATGGTGTAATTGAATGCGTCCACCTTATTCACAAAGAAGTTGTATGCCACGATCCCCACGATGGCGCTGGTCAGACCACCGGCGGTATTGACCAAAGCCTCGGAGATACCGACGGCTAACTGCTGAGCATCGATGATCCCTCCAACTCGATGGCCGGTGGCGGCAAAGGCACGGATCATCCCGATGGTGGTGCCTAAAAGACCCACCATGGTGGCGATGGAGGCGATGGTGGAGAGGGCGATTAAGTTTCTCTCTAAAAGTGGAACCTCCAGCGCATTTGCCTCCTCGATAGCTCGCTGGGTCTCCGACAACCGCTTCTCCGTTGCCTCACCGGTGGCTAAAAGCTGTTTATATCTGTCGATGCCCGATCTCAAAACGTTCGCCACCGTCCCTCTCTGCTTGTCACAAGCCGCCAAAGCACCATCGAAGTCATCCTGCTGAAGCATGGAGATCACGTTCTTAAAGAAGGACTGAACCGAGGCTTTACCCTTTGCCTTATTCAGGGTAAACATCCTCTCGAAGATGAAGGCTATGCACATCACCAACAGGGCGATGAGGATCGCCACCAAAGGTCCTCCTTCATGCAGATATGGAGGAAGCTGGTACCAGACGAAAACTCCGATAGCCAATGAGACTATCAGAACCAACACTATGAAAACCGACTGTTTCATTTAAAATCTCCTTTTATAGTTGACAGTTTACAATTTACACTTTTAAAATCTGGCTGAAAGGATTTTTACGTTTGTGGAAAAATTTTTTCTCCTTTTGCCAATCCTTACCTTCATCTCCGTTCAAACCATCCATACCTCCTTGCTTGAAACTAAACTTCTGTTTTATAGTATCATCAAATTATCTGGAGAAGACCACCCAACCAAACAGATCTTTTTAAAGATCACTGATTTTCACGCAGTTCATTATCACACTGGGCAGACTCAACCATACCCCGTAGCTGGAGAGGGCAAATAAATTGACCACGGTGAAACTGTCGCCGATCCCCCCTATCTTTAACGCATCTGCGAAGGGAGTGGGCATGCCGATGGTTGAGATTACGATAAGAGCCACCCATAAAATCAGAGGGATCAAATTCAACTTCAACCTCTTCTTCAAATTGGTCAAATAGCTCTCTGCGTCGTTATATTTCTTGTGTATCGACAAGAGGCTGACCAATCCTGCAACAAATGAAAAGAGTATGGTCAACGCCACCAAAACCACAAAAACGCTAAATAAGGCCCCACTTAATGGAGCGTATCCAAATAGTGTTCCCAGTTTGAAGAAGTAACCCAGACCGATAACTTTGGAATGAAAATAATCTCCTCTTAAGGAGAACCAGGGCAAAAACAGGCTTACTGTCAGGAGAAACGAGGTGATGGTCAAAACCATCCGGTCCACCTTGGAAAAGACCGCCGCTCTCACCAGGCTATGATCCTTTTCCGCAAGAGTCGACTCTGAACTTCTCTTTCTGACCTCCTCTAAATAATTCCTTTTCTCCTCCTCGGTTTTCCAGAAATCCTTCGCCTTCTTGGGGTAGATATCAAACCCGATGTATTTGAAACGCGTCTCTTCTGAAACCCTTTCCTCATCTTTTTGGTTCTGCTTTCGATCTTCCATTCGGGTTTAACTCCTCTATTATTACATTATTACCTAAAGATTTCAGTTTATTTCTTAATACCTCTGCATCTCTATTCGATCTCTTCCATCGATGGCATCCTTATTTTTGGGGTCGATTTCCAAGACCTTGAGATAATACTTATAAGCTTCGTCAATGTTTTTGGATATCTCTAAGGCTTTTGCAAGACCCAAAAGATAATCGATCTTTCTTGGAAAACAAGAAACCGCCCTTCTGTAATAGGGAACTGATGGAGCAGCTTTGCCCAGGCGCATGAAACAATATGCCACGTTTGCGTTTAAATCGCACTTGGAAGGATCCAATTGAATTTCCTTAAGATAATGATTTTTTGCTTCCTCAAACTTATTAAGGTTTATATAGACCCGTGCCAGATAATCGTGAGCCGCTGCATTATCCGGCCTCAACTCCACCACCTTTTTTAAAGGTTCCACCGCCTCCCCATATCTTTCCAGTTTAAGAAAACTGAAAGCTAAGTTGAGATTAGCATTGGCATTGTCCGGATCGGCTTCGATCCTCTTTTGGAAGAAGGGAAGGGCTTGTTCGAACTTTCCCTGATCGTACAAAGCCTTTCCTAGGGAAGAGTAGGCACCGGTTTTGGTGGAATCAAGTTCGATGCCCTTTTTCAGAGAGACGATCGCTTGCTCCAACGAAGCCGAATCCCCGATCCCCGCCTGAACCTGTCCTTTGCATACCCAACAGTCTGCGTCTTTCTCCGTCCATTCGTGATCTTGTTTGAGCAAAAGCTGTTCGTAATTTTCAAAGGCATTCAGTGCTTCAGGGAATTTTTTCAAATCCTGATAGGCTTTTCCCAAGTAAAGATACCCCTCAGCATGTACCTCAGGATTCAAACCTAACGAACTTTCCAGATTCTGAACAGCCTTTTCAAGCATTCCTGACTTGGTGAGGGTGTCTCCATTCACCACCAACGAAGGGAGCATCTTTGAGAGAGAGTAATATGAGATTCCTAAGTTTAGAAATACCTCGCTGTTTCCTTCACCAAATTTCAGATATTCTTCGTAGATTATCCTTGCTTCAGGGTAATGCTTGCGGTCCAGCATGTAGATGTCGCCTAAGGCAAGATAAGCCTCTTTATTCTCCGGATCCACACGAATCGCCGTCTTGAACGCCTCCATGGCGTCATTGAATCTCACCTGCTTGAGATAGGCTTGGGCCAAGTTGAAGTAGACCTCGACTAAGGTGGAGTCCAACTTCAGTGCAGTCAGATACTCCTGCATCGCGATTATCAAGACCCCCTTTTGGAAGTTCACTTCTCCCAGATTCTTATGGTATTCGGGATTCTTATCATCATAGGCGATGGCTTTGCGGAAGGAAAAATCTGCCTCTTTAAGCATTCCCTTTGCCATCTGCACCAAACCCAGCCCGTTGTAGAATTCCCCCTTTTCTTTTTTCTTCAACCCATTCTGGAAGGTCTTTTCAGCCTCATCATACATCCCCTTTTCATAATAAGCATGTCCCAGTTGACAGTAAGCTTCCCAGTATTTAGATTTAAGTTCTAAAGTCTTCTGATATTGCTCGATAGCCGTGTCCCATTCACCTTTCTTAAAATAACAATTTCCCAAATAGAAATATGCTTTCTCATCCCTGGGCTTTTGCTCAAGATAATTATTTATAAGCTGAATGGCTTGATCGTAATCTCCACTTTGGTATGCTTTAATCGCAGTTTTCAGATCCGCACAGCGCGACGTTGTTGCAAAAGCCAATAGGAAGATAATCATTATTACCAGACAATTTTTAAAAGCTTTACTCATCATATCCTTCCCTTAAGTTTAAGACAAAACAATGTTGGATATTAACAATTTTTAAGACAAAGTCAAGATTTTTTTAAAAGTTACGCAAATTTTTCTCATCCTCCTTGTCTGTGCGGCTTAAACTCTCTTCGTTTCTTTTGAGATCTTCATAGCGAGACTTAAGCATCCATAGCCGGACCAAACCGTAACCTAAAAGAATTAACCCTAAAGTAACCCTGTAGCTGGGGTTGATTCCGAATACCCCTATCAGGATCAACAAACCCAGCAAAAAAACGATCAAAACCACCCCGAAACTGAACGCCATCTCAAACCTGGTAGGCACCCGTGTATTAAAAGGTTTAAGTCTTTCCGGCATCAGATCGGTTAATTTCCCCTTTCATTTAACATGTTTACTACCTTTAAAGTAACCGAAAACGTTGCTTTGTCAAGCGAAATTCTTCTGTTCGTCAAAGACTTGCTTTTGCCTAAAGAATGAATCCTTTGTCGTCCTTTATGAATACAAAAAACGTGCCCGTTTTATTCCCTTAATGACCATTAATAATACGCTGTGCCATCTTGAATTATAGGTGAAACTAACTTTCAACCAGCGAAAGTTATGGCGAACTCCGCAAGCTTCTGCGAAAACGTTTCGCCAACTTTGGCGACCATCCCATCATCTTATAATTATAATAACGAGTATGAGCAAAAAGGGATCAATTTCCAGGTTCATTGTCCTTTTACATATTAGTATCCCCGCCATTGTATTCTCATCTCTCAACTTTCAACTCTCAACTCTCAACTCTTAACCCCTTCTCTCATCAATTCCTTCATCTTAACCAGATCCAAAACCAAAAGTCTATCTTTAGTTACCGGCAATATTCTTTTTCTGATCTTTTGATGGATTTTACCCGTGCCGACCCCCGGCTTCAAGGGAAATCTGAAATCTATCCCCTGGGAAGCAGCTAAAAACTCAAGGGCTAAAACGTCCTCGGTATTGTTGACCACCTCTCTGGCTTTTCGTGCGGCTATGGCGCCCATGCTGACGTGATCCTCCTGGTCTATGGAGGTGGGGATGGAGTCGACTGAAGCAGGATGGGCTAAACATTTGTTCTCTGATACCAGCGAAGCCGCTACAATCTGCGCCATCATAAATCCAGAGTTTAAGCCCGACTCTTTTACAAGAAAAGCAGGAAGATCTGATATGGCTGGATTTATCAGGGCGGCGATCCTTCGTTCTGATATGCTGGCAAGCTCGGATACGGCAATGCTCAGAAAGTCTAAAGCCAAAGCCACCGGCTCGCCGTGGAAATTTCCAGCAGAGATCACCTTGTTCTTATCTGGAAAGATCAAGGGATTATCCGTGGCGGAATTTATCTCAATTTCAAGAACGGATCGAACATAAGAGAGAGTATCTCTAACCGCTCCATGCACCTGAGGCATGCAACGAAAGCTGTAGGGATCCTGCACCTTGGGGCAAGCTTTATGAAACTCTCTTATCTGACTCCCTTTTGTCAACTTCACTAAATTCTCAGCCGATTGTCTTTGCCCCTTATGTCTTCTAACCTTCTGCACGTTGGGGTCAAACGCCGCCGGAGTGCACAACGCCGCCTCCAGACTCAAAGCTCCCGCCATATCGGCAAGTTCGGCCAACCTTTCTGCTTTTAGCAAAGCCAAAACACCGATGGCGGTCATCACACAGGTGCCATTTATCAGGGCAAGCCCTTCCTTGGAGGAAAGCTTAAGTGGTGATATTCCAGCCTTTTTAAAAGCCTTTTTCCCCTCCATTAATCTGCCCTGATAAAACACCCACCCTTTTCCCATCAGGGGTAAAGCCATAAAGGCTAAAGGAGCCAAATCGCCGGATGCACCCACCGAACCTTTTTCCGGAATCATGGGATGCAAACCCTTGTTGATCATCTCCACCAGGGTTTGAATCAACTGAAGCCTTACTCCGGAAAATCCCTTTGCCAGCACATTTGCCCGCAGAAGCATAATCGCTCTGACCTCCTCCTCGCAGAAAACAGGACCCACGGAAAGGGCGTGGCTTAAAATCAAATTTTCCTGAAGTTTTTCTATATCTTTTTTGCTTATCCTCTTTCGGCAAAGGTTCCCAAAACCTGTATTAATTCCATAAACCGTCTTTTCTGCATCAACTATCTTCTCCACATATCTTCTGCACTTCTTTATTTTGCTTACCGCTTTGGGATGGATTCTAACTTTAGCTCCGCGGATGGCAACTGCTTCTACATCTTCTAAGGTTAGATTATCACCATCAATCGTTACCGGCTTCATTGGCCTTTCTCCTCATTAGTGCAATCATAAAACCGCGAAAGCCCCGCAAAGCGTCCAGACGGACGCCCCCAGACGGGGGCTCGTCTGAGCCCGTCTGGGCGGGATCTCCGCTTCGCTCCAACAAGCTTTTGCACTCCTCTTGTGGTTCTAGTGTAGTGGAGGTCTTTCACTGTTCCGAGCTTGTCGAGGTAAGACCTCTATTCGAAAGTTTTAACCACCCCCTCACCCTTTCCCTCTCCCCCAGGAGAGGGGTCTTGCTTTCCTCTCCCCTCTGGGGAGATGCGTATGCATGCTTCGCAGGATTAAGGTGAGGGGGAATCATCAGTTATTCACGTGCCCGTCAGGTTCGTATGAATGCATACGCATCCCCTGATCTGGTCCCGCATTTTGCGGGATCGGGTCTGGGGACCCGACAGACACAGCAAGGTTAGATTATCACCATCAATTGTAATCGGTTTCATTTGCTTTTCCTTTTTGTGTAGCGGAGGCCTTCAGGCCTCCATGGTGGAAGGCTGAAGCCTTCCCTCAACTCATATTTTGTAAATGGGCCTGTTATGATTGATGAACTTTTTTCTTTAACAAAAACCAATAATTTTCATCCCAATATTTTGTTGCATTTCCCGAAGTTGACAGAGCTATAAAGATTCTTGTTGAATTAATTTTTTCATTTTGAAAACCATAATTTACTCTTTTGCGTTTTAAATAAATCTTTGCGGTTTTCTTGCCATTGAAGCATAAAACTTTGGGTTTTAACCTTTTTATCTTTCTGGTTAAAGAACTGGTGTTGTAATCAGAAACTTTAAGTTCTGAATCAACTGCAGCCTTCGATTTGACCAGATCAGTTAAGCCTAGCCCATAATTACGAACTGATCTGAAATCTTTAGGATTCAATTTCATAGGTGTTAAACGAATCTTGTGTAAAATCTCCCAAAACCTATTATTTCTTTCCGAATAATATGCTTTTTCTTTCACGGATTTGTTGCTAACTGCAGTTCCACAAAATATTATTTTCATGTTTGGCCCTAAAACATCAGGTAACATAATGACTCTTTTATAGTTGGGGCAAAGGTTTAAGTTGGTTCGGGAATTGTCACCTGGATCCCGCTTCGCGGGAGAATTCCCGAACCACTCTCGTGCGGGAAATCCAATTCCCGCACGAACAAGAGGGTTTTTCAACACGCCCTTAGACCCTGCTTCGGTCAAAACCAATCATTTTTGCAAATTAAACACCACCATCTTAATATCCGTCATCTCCTCGATGGCAAACTTCAAGCCCTCTCTTCCCATACCTGATTCTTTTACTCCACCGTAAGGCATCTGATCAGCCCGGTAGGTGGGAACGTCGTTGACTATAACTCCTCCCACCTTTATTCCCTTAACAGCCTGAAATGCCTTTTCTATATCAGAGGTATATACACCTGCTTGCAGACCGTAGATTGAATCGTCTGTCATCCTCACTGCATCGGAGAAATCGTCAAAAGGAACGAAACAGACCACCGGAGCAAAGACCTCAGTTGCCATCACCTTCATCCCCGGCTTAACATTGGTCAAAACCGTGGGATGATAGAGATTTTTTTCCCTTTTTCCTCCAATCAGTATCTTTGCCCCACCGGAAACTGCTTCATTTACCCAGCTTTCGGTCCTTTTGGCATCCTCCTCTGTAATCATGGGACCCAGGTCCGTTTCAGGGTCCAGAGGATCGCCGAGTTTCAATGCTTCAGTCCCCTTGATAAATCTTTGAGTGAATTCATCGAAAATTTTCTGGTGAATATAAATTCTCTGGACGGAGATGCAGACCTGTCCGGCATAAGCAAAGCTTCCTACAATACAGGGTGGTATTGCTAAATTCAAATCTGCGGATTCATCGATAATGCAGGCAGAATTTGAACCAAGCTCCAAGGTTACCTTTTTTAATCCAGACTTCTCTTTTATATCCCTTCCTACGGGAGGACTTCCGGTAAAGGTGATCATGGAGATGCGCGGATCGGTGACCAGCCAGTTGCCTACCGTTGATCCGGAACCAATGACGATGTTCAATGCACCATCCGGAAGACCTGCCTCCATCATGATCTCACCTAACTTTAGAGAAGTCAGTGGGGTCATGGATGCAGGTTTCAGCACCACCGAGCATCCCGCGGCAATTGCCGGAGCTACTTTGTGCGCAACCAGATTTAAAGGAAAGTTAAACGGACTGATCGCCCCTACTATTCCCACAGGAAAACGAAGAAAAAACCCTATCCTCTTTTCGCCACCGATTGCCGCATCCATGGGAATAGTTTCACCATGAATCGACTTTGCCTCCTCAGATGCAAACTTAAAGGTCTGCACCGCCCTTTCCACCTCCGCCTTAGCGTGTTTCCAAGCTTTACCCGCCTCCATGGCGATGATTCGGGTGATCTCTTCTTTTTTCTCTTCGATTTTCTCCGAGGTCTTCTCTAAGATTTTTGATCGCTGGTAGGCAGGCATGCTGGAGATGAGGGAAAACCCATCTTGAGCAGACTTAGCCGCCTCTTCAAAAGTCTCCTTATCAGTCAGCGGGACCGATCCGATTACTTCGCCGGTATACTTATTCGCCACCTCTAAAAACTTTTTCCCCTCTTTCCATTTCCCTCCAATAAGAGTTTTATAGACAGAAGACATTTTCAACCTCTTTCCTTATTATACAAATGTCTCAATTTTTTGATCAATATAATCCAAAAAAGCTTTTGGTCAAGGGGGAAATGAAAGTCTTTCCAAGGAAAGTTGGCAGTTACCCTCCTTCAGTCCCAATTTGATATACAGTGCTGTTGCGTGGCAGGATGCCCTTCAGGGTGAACCCTTCAGGGTGAACCCTTCAGGATGAACCACTCCTACACAACTGACCTTAAAATGTACATCCATCTAATCCCTTTTTTCAATTCATATCTGAAAAGCATACATTTAGCTTGCTTTAAACCGTTTACCAGGTTATTTTGTGCAAAGTATATAAAAATCACTTTGACTTTTAAAAGGTTTCTAAAAAATGACTATGCGTTTCCCTGAAAGTATAAACGTCGCTGTTAAGCCCACCCCCATCCAGAAGTTGAGAAGCTTTCCCCAACTTCCCTCAAGCTTAAAGATTTTTATCAAGAGGGATGATCTTACCGGATTTTCTCTTTCCGGAAACAAAGTCCGAAAACTGGAGTTTTTACTTTTTGATGCCTTAAAAGAAAGGGCTGATAGCTTGATCACCTGTGGTGGTTTTCAATCCAATCACGCTCGTGCCACCGCCATCTTAGGGGCTCAATTTGGGCTTAAGAGTTATCTGGTTCTGTTCGGGGACGGTTCTCCAGAGCTTGACGGAAATCTATTTTTGGACAAACTGGTCAATGCAGAGATCAAATACATCCCGGAGGATCAGTATAAACAAATCGATTCGATCATGTCTGAGCTTTACTCTCAATTGAAAACTAAAGGTAAAAGACCCTATATAATTCCGGAAGGCGCGTCTAACGAGTTAGGAGTGTGGGGGTATATAAAAGCCTGTGGCGAGATGAAAAGACAAACAGACCAGATGAAACTCAAAATAAATAAAATGGTCACTGCCGTGGGGTCAGGGGGAACTTATGCCGGGCTGTGGTTGGGATCTAAGATGCTGGGCTGGGATTTAGAAATCTATGGAATCAATGTCAAAGATACCGCTCAGCTCTTTGTTGACCGAATCTATAATCTGGTAAAGGCTGTAAAACATAAATTTCATCTCAAGATCCAACTAAAAAAAGAAGATATCCGGATAATAGATGGGTATGTAGGAGAAGGATATGCAAAAAGCAGAAAAGAGGAGCTGGATTTGATCAAATCTGTGGCTGAAAACACTGGAATAATTTTAGATCCGGTTTACACCGGCAAAGCCATGTATGGTCTTTTAGACCAGATGGGAAAAGGCAAATTCTCCTCACAGGACAAAATCCTCTTTCTTCACACCGGCGGGGGCTTTGGACTTTTTCCGGTGAAGGAAAGATTCTTCGGAAACGATTCCTTATCATAGCGAAAAGAGACACAAAGCTCATCTCCCTGTTTTCCCTGAACCCTACATAACATATCTCCATGAGATATTTAACCTTTTATTATGATCTTTTGCAGAGAATAGGAACCTGATTGCACATTTCCCTCTTGTCCCAGTCCAACCAACCCCTCATCCGTTCTGATAGTAACTTCGTGATGGCTCACAGGTTAACTCCAAGTTTCCTCCTAATCTATCCTTTTTGACCTGAGGCATATTTTTTGCTTTTTTGTTGAGTGAAAATCAATGCTTTTTTGGGGAAGGATCAAGACATGATAAAAACTTTAAGTATAGGCATAAAAAGAGGTTTTTCAAACGACAAGTTAAGAAAGATCAAAGAGCCCAAAGTGAAAAAAGATGAGGGTGGATACTACCTTTATACTGTGAATGAAAACGTTAAAGTCTACTTTGAAGATTTTTATACCTTCCTGGAAGAAGTAGAAAGAAGATGCCTAAGTGAGTTGAGAAGCCTGAAGGAAAAAATTGCCAGTTGTGATTCAAAATGTGAAGAGACCCGGGCATATTATTGTGCCAGAAAGATCACGGTCGAGGTGGCTTTGAAAAATGTCTACGGTTACTATGGAGATGATTCCACTCTGGGGGTGATTATGTCCCCCTGGTGTTTTGGCACTGTGGTTTTGGAAAAAATTGAAAATTATAAAGAGAGGCTTAGCCGCGGTGAATTTCCGGATATAAATCTTCCGGAATGTCCCTATCTTGTCTTAAGATACATAGACGAGATTTACAAAAAGACCCTTCTGGAGATATTCAAACTTCCTCCGGAGGCATTCAGCCTCAAATGGCAGTATGCTGAGCTTTTGAAGCATTTCGCCAAGGTTCTTTCTAATGTCCACGCCAATTTGTCAAACATCCTATCGTTGGTCAGGGAGTATGGGGAGGATTCTTCTGATCAGCTGGCATGATTCTTTGGCATTACTTTTCTCAAATTCCCACCCACCTTACGAAAACAATCAATCGCAACCTCTTATATCAATTGAACCTTTGAACATTTGAACCCTTGAACTTTTGGGTTTTTATTATCTATTTAGGTTCATGTAAAGAAATCTTCTTTCTTAAGCTTTTTGAAAAAAATTCTAAAAATCCTTGACATCACTAAAGAAGGTGTTTATAATTACAGAACTAAAAATTCGAAGGAGAGGAGTTTTTGTCCTTCGCAAAATGGGAAGCTAAACCTAAAGGAGAGTGGTTATGAAACGTTCAGTCTGTTTTTATACCCTGCTTTTGCTGGCAATTTTCATCTGGTCATTTGGACCAACTGCCCGGGAGGCAAAAGCGCTTACCAAGATAAACTTAATCTCCCCTGGTGATTCAACCAAGATTATCACTGCTTTTCCAACATTCAAGTGGGAGGTTGATAAGGACAAACCGGTAGAGGAGACACCTAAAAGGTTCACCATCAAGTTAGCCTCCGATCCCCTGTTCACCCCACCTCTCATCTGGGAGGACACCATAGATGGTTCGGCAACCAGCGTGGATTATGATGGTCCTGCTTTAAACGAATGGGAAGCTTATTACTGGACCATGAAGGTGGAGGTGGACTCACAAACAACCCGGGAGGTGGATTCGGTAATCATAGATACCACGATAACCTACTGGCAGGAAGAATACGAGACACATTTCACCTTCTTTTATACCACTGCCACTGTTTTCCACATCCACGCTGATGGCTCCGGTGACCTTCGTACCATTCAGGAGGGAATTGTTTGGGCATCATCGGGAGACGTGGTTTTGGTGGAACCAGGGATTTATTATGAAAATCTTAGATTTTACAAAAGTAATCTAACTGTAACCAGCAACTATCAGTCTGATCAGGATACCGCTACCATAAACAAAACCATAATTGACGGAAGCTGGTTGACTCGCGGAGATGATAACGGGAGTGTGGTCTATTTCTCCTCCGCAGTAGACTCAAACTCCACCTTGAGTGGGTTCACCATCCGTGGAGGGACGGGCACCAAGGTCTCCATAGGAACCGAAGAGAAAACCAACGGAGGGGGGATATTCTGCGATGTGGGCTCCAGCCCCACCATCATCTACAATGTGATCACAGACAACCAGGTGGATCATGATGGAGGGGGAATCTTTATATATTCAGCCGCACCAAATATTTTCCACAACATAATCACCAACAATTCCACGGTTAAAGGTTCAGGTGGGGCGATTCAATGCTACTATTCCATAGAGGTGGAAGCATCCCCAGGCTTTAGCCCGGATGAGCAACAGGGAGAAAACAAAGAGAAAGCGTCCTGGCAAAAGTCTCAATCTAATATCGAAATCAAAGAGTCGCCTTCTTCCTCCAAGTCACGCTTGAAGTTGAGTGAAGATAAAATAAAGAATGCTCTAAATCCTAAAGATGCCACCGATGTTGCATCTGCTGGTGCTCTTGGTTCAGTGGCCAAATCTGCACAAAACAATCCACCTGTCGCTGTCGTCAGTTGGTATGCCAGAAAGGATACTATCATCCAGAGGGACAAATATTTTATTGGTGACACGCTTGTCTTTGATGGAACTGAATCGTATGATGTGGATGGAGATTCCATCAGGGAATATAAGTGGGAGTATTTCAGAGATAAGGACTGTTGGAAAGACCCCTCAACATCCGTCTATGAACTCTGCCCCAACGCTACCGTTTGCACCTTAGCGATTACAAGTAACTTCACCGGATTATTGAGAGTCCGTCTAAGACTCACAGATATGCAGGGACCGCCGAGAGGCTATTCGGACGTCATAGTTTTCAGCGTGCAATACCCCCCTTATGCCGATGCGGGAGAAGCGGCAGGTTTAGCACCCGGGGATACCGTGTGGCTGGATGGAACTGCAAGTTGCGACGTCAATCCAGGTGATGTTTTAAGCTACAACTGGACCCAGTTGTCAGGTCCTGTCTGGGTCAACATTACAGACCCCGATTCGGCAAAAACCTATTTTGTTGCAGAGGATAGTACCTATCTGGGCGCGTATGAATTTCAGTTGATGGTCACCGATTCTCTGGACACAAGTTATGCAAACGTCCCGGTAACAATCTCCCGCCCTCCAAAAGCGATGTGTGAGGATGATCCCGTATATGGGGACACCCTGGTAGGAGGATTCACCGTCAACGACTGGATGACTCTGGATGCTTCATTCTCCTCTGACCCTGATCCAGGCGATTACGTTAAATATTACATATGGGAACCGGTGTCACGGTTAATACCCACTACCGATTCAATTATAGAGGCGAACCTGTCGCTATTAATGCAACCCGATTCCAATCGGGCAGTGCAGACCTTTCGCCTTTCCTATGGCTCCTTTGGTGGTCTTTTGAAGTTTCGCCTGAAAGTAAGGGATTCCTATGGAGTGATAAGCCAAAACTATGATTCGGTTTTCTTTTCAGTTCAATGTCGCCCAGCGGCAAATGCGGGCAAGGATACCCTTCTTTATTCGAAAACAGACGCCTACCTTACCGGCAGAGGAATTGAGGTCAATCCGGATCAAAGGAATTCGTTAAAATATAATTGGAGAGTAATCTCCAGTCCTGTTGTAGGATTTACAATTCAACCCTCAGACACGGTTCAGTCCATTTACTTCCGAGCTTCTGGGTCAGGGATTTACGTATTAGAGTTGACGGTTGATGATCGCTTTGGTTTAAGTGATCCGGACGAGGTGGTTGTGGTTGCAAATAAGCTTCCCATTGCAGAAACGGTTGACATCCTTCATGCCTTTGAAGGTGATACAGTGGAACTGGACGCCTCAGCTTCTTATGATCCCGATTCTGCCGATTTTCAACACGAAGATTCCTCGGATGCCGGGGGGCTTGAGTTCAGCTGGAGCGTCAAATCCTCTCCCGTGGGGGCTGAAGTACCGGTGATAGTGGATGCAGATCAACCCATAGCCAAATTCGTCCCTTACGGCACCGGCACCTATGTGTTTGAGGTATTGGTCAACGACACTCTGTCGAAAAACCAACCTGCAGTCGAGGGCATTAACATAGCCGAACTCACCGTCACGGTTGACTCCACCTATGCTCATCCCATAATTTTCGGGAACTTGATCGCCCACAACTTCTCCGCGTCAAGAGGCGGAGGGATCGATTGTAATCTGAGCTCACCCGACATCATCAGCAATATCTTTTTTAAAAATCAGAGCAAGCTCTCGGGCGGGGCTGTATGCGCCAGAAATTTCTCCAAGCCTCAGATAAAAAACAACGTCTTCTTCGGCAACATATCAAGTGACTCCACCGGCGGTGGCATAGCCGATCTTAAAGCGCAACTTTCTCCCTCTGCCTCCAGAGGCTTTAAGCAAAATCTGGCGATTCAAAAAAACGATTTCTGGGATAACCGGGGCGGGGCATTGTATCAAGCTTCGGGGATTATCTCCGACAATATCTACGATTTTCCTCGTCTGATCGACCCGGATTTCGGCGATTTCAGATTCGAGTGCTCCTCTCCCTGTTATCCGGATATTGGATCAGTTGTATATTTCGACTCATGTGTTACTGCAGAGCGCTTGGAAATGGTTTCGCTCTCTTTATTCCAGAATCCGGTGGCGACTGCAGTGGCACACTTTATCGTCAACACAGACGTTCCCTTAAAAGCGTCGCCGGTTGCTTATGTTAAAATCGGTGAGAATGCACCCAGCCCGGTTTATTTTGTCCCCATCTCCTCCAAGACCTATTGGGGTAGTTTCGTTTTCACTGCCAGCGGAACTGCCGATATTTCAGTTTTTGCCAGTTCTCTTGTGGAGAGGGATACCATTGCCGCCGACACTTTCAGCGTGCAATTCATAGGATCAGGCAATGATGGGAAACTCACCAGCTTCGACAAAAAGGTGCAGGTGCTTTTCCCCGAAGGTTCTGTAAAGGACGATCTATATGCCACTTGTATCTCCGTCTCCCAAGCCCGGTATCAGTTTGAAGAAGATCCGGAGATGGTGGCTTGCGGAGAAGCCTACCAGGTAGGTCCCTCAATCTCGTTTGACAAGGATCTGATCATAAGTTTCCCATTAAGCCAGCTCAATTTGAAGGACAAAGACAAAACGTTATTCTCAGTCTATAAATATGAAGATGGGAAATGGAATCGACTGCAGAGCTTTTTGGAAGAAAATTCAGTTCGTGTCAAGGCGAAGAGTTTGGGTATTTACAGGTTGATTTATGATCCCCGAGGTAAGCACATCACCGGGATACCCAAAACTTACCAGCTTTTCCAGAACTATCCCAACCCCTTCAACCCGGTGACCCAGATAAGATATGATTTGCCTGTTTCCAGACAGGTAAAGCTAACCATTTACAACGTCCTTGGTCAGAAGGTAAAGGTCCTGGTGGACGAAATCCAGGACGCTGGTCACAAATCGGTTATCTGGAATGGAAAAGATGAGGGTGATGGTGAGGTGGCATCGGGCATCTATTTCTACAAGATAAAAGCAGAAAATTATAAAAAGACCAAAAAGATGGTCCTTTTAAAGTAAAGAGAATTAAAACAGCAGGTTTAAGTTAACTAAGGTAATGGATGAAAAAAGGAGACGTTATGAAAAAAAGATGTTTTCTGTTGATCGTTGTTTTATTCTCCTCTCTTCTTTTAGTCTATGGATGCGGTGACGATGATGGTGGCGGAGGTCAAACTGCGGCGGAGCTGATCAAGCAGGGATGGACAAAATTCGATGCTGGTGACGACGCTGGTGCCAGTGCCGACTTCAACGCCGCCATTGGCTTGAGTGCTGATACCAACGAGGCATATTTGGGATTAGGCTGGGCTGAGCTGAGACAAAGTCACGCCGGGCTGGCGGAGAATGCTTTCGTAACCTATCTGGGCAAGGTTTCTGATTCGAATGATGCCAAAGCAGGACTGGCGTTGGCTTATCATGCACAGGAGAAATTCGAAGATGCCATAGATAACACTTCAGCAGTGCTTTCATCTGAACCCACCTGGAGCTTTTCTCCCCATGACATCAGTATAAATCATCTGGACTTAGCTTTGGTTTTGGCAGAGAGCTATTATGGGATAGCCGACTTCAGCCAGAGCCTTTCGGTGGTTCAGCAGTATTTCGATTCTGGCTTTGTTGTGGATACAAATACACCTGAAGGAAAAAAGCAATTAGCCGACAAATTAGAAGGTCTGTATACTGGCTGATTTAAGAGGTTTTTTCGAAGAGCAAATTGCTTAATATATGGTTTTGGGGTGAGAATCACTCTCACCCCTTTTTTTGGAGGCGCTTATCCAGTAATATGCATCCGCAACTTATCAAATTCTTCTTGCCTTCCCTCATTTTTTTATTAAGTTCTACCTGAAATCGTAGAATTAAAAATCTCTTGCAAAGAATCAAAATCTAACCATGCCTTCTAAACCGATCATCGGAATCACCATGGGGGACCCGGCGGGCATTGGTCCCGAGGTGGTGGTCAAGGCGGCGACAGATAAAAAAGTTACCAAAATCTGCCATCCTTTAGTATTTGGTTCTTATCACACAATCTTTTCTGCCGCTAAAAAATTCTTGAAGAAAACCAACATAAGGAAGATCGTGTGGGCAGAAGATGTCAAAACTTCGAAGGACAGCATAAATGTGCTTGACTGCACTAAGTTGGATTATGCAAAAGTAAAAACAGGTAAAATTACAAGGCTGTCCGGGAAAGCGGCGGCAGATTCGGTCTTCTGTGCCACCCAATTCGCCCTCTCCGATCAGATAGACGCCATGGTGACCGCACCCCTATCCAAAAAAGGCTTACATTTAGCTGGATATGATTTTCCCGGACACACCGAGCTTTTAGCTTATCTCACCGCTACGCGGAATTATGCGATGATGTTCGTCTCTGTCCACGATCTACTGTCGACTGTGGACCGTCGACCGTCGACTGAAAAATACAAGGTGGTCTTAGTCACCACTCATCTTCCTCTTTCTGAGGTTGCCCGGAACATCTCCCAAAAGAAGATCTTAGAAAAACTGATGGTGACTCAAAAGGCTCTACAGAGGCATTTTGGTATCAAAAAGCCAAAGATCGGGGTGTGCGCTTTAAATCCCCATTGTGGCGAGGAAGGGATTTTGGGATCAGAGGAGAAAAAAATCATCATTCCAGCAATCAAAGCCGCACGACTGAAGGGAATAAATGCTTTGGGACCATTTTCGTCCGATACCATCTTTTCTCCCAAAATCTCGCAAGAGTTTGATTGTATCCTTGCCATGTATCACGACCAGGGGCTAATCCCTTTAAAGATGTGGGGATTGGGAGGGGCGGTCAACGTCACCATCGGCTTGCCCATCATTCGCACCTCACCTGATTTTGGAACTGCTCTGGATATTGCGGGAAAAGGCATAGCTGATCCCAAAGGGATGATAAACGCCATCCTCTTGGCTGTGCAGATGGTGAGAAAGAACAGATGAAAATTTCGAGCATCGAGTCTCGTTAATCGAGCACAGACGAGCTCCGGCAGACGCCCCCGTCTGGGCGTCTGGGAGCTTCGTTACGAGCACGGACGTGCCCCCAGACGGGCCCGTCCGGGCGTCTGGGCTTCGCCAACGACAAACCATTTAGGTCGACGGCGGTCTTACTGTGCCTGTCGGGTCTCCGAACCCGAAAGGGACCGAAACTTCCGCCAGCGCGTTGTTGCGGGGTATCCTTACCCCGCAACAATTACTCTTTCGACAAACTGATCTTAGTGGCTCGGGGTGACGAAGACGCCCAAACGGGAAGGCACCCCTAACCAACTTGTGAACATGAACCTAAAGTATCAAAATCCCCAGCCGATTTAGAATACATAAAGAGAACGTAACGTCCCCACAGATATTCTCCAAAGAGAATCTATCGTCCCCACTGAAACTCTTTAGCAAAAACTCAACGTCCCCGCAGTCATTCTCAAAAAACGGAATCTTTTGTCTGAAGATCAAGGTAACACAAAAGAATACTCATAAATAATTGGTGAAAATGCGCCCACGGATTTCTGGGTTGAAAGCACCAGAACCCGAAGCGCAAACAGCCAAACTGAACCTATGCAAAAGTGAAAATGTTGCTATCCATGTACAAAGGAGGTGTGTTATGAAACGCATGTACTTGTCTTTTTGTTGTTTTACATCGGCGTTTGTTTTATCACGCATAACGGAATTACCCAAGAGTATGGGCAAGGTGTTGAGGATGTCTACCTTAGAAAGGAGGCCGAAAATGAAGAAGAACTTGTGGGTCTTAGCAATTCTTGGAATGTTGGTTGTGGGAATTGGTGTTGATACTCCGGCTCAGGAAGAAAGAACAGAAGAGGAACTGCTTTTTATGGATATATCTGTGGTTACAGCATCAAAAACGGAAGAGAAACTAAGTGATGCGCCGGGCGTCATAACAGTCGTAACTAAAGATGAATTGGAAAGATTTGGAGGAACCACATTAAAAGACATTCTGGAACGTGTGCCCGGTTTAGTCGGCAGCTCTATTTATATGACTGATCGCAGTATGATTTCTGCTCGCGGAGACCAATTCAAGGATTCTGGCAGCCATGTATTACTGTTGATAAACGGCCGTCCGGTTCGTGAAATATTAGAGGGTGGAATTAAAAGTGAAATGTATGAGTCATTCCCCGTAAATATCATAGAAAAGATAGAGGTCATCAAGGGACCAGGCTCTGTTTTATACGGCTCAGGTGCCTTTTCAGCAGTGATCAATATTATTACTGAAAAAGCAGATAAAAATGGCCTCACCATTGCAGGATTAGGAGGAGTGCTAAGTGCATACGAGACTCTGGGAGAAGTAAAGTACCGACTTGGCGATTTAAGCATTGTAGCTGCAAGAAGATACCGCAAGAAACCTGTTTGGAAGGTTACATGGGATTATAGGGACCTTACAACTGCTATTGTTAGAAAAGAAGTGAATATCCCCGATAAAGGGTCAGGAGCCTATCTCGAAATAAGCTATAAGAATTTGAGATTTATGTCGTCATATAACGAATGGGACAACTATTATTTACTATCTGATTACGCACCAATTTTCCCTTCTTATGGTTATGCTTATTGGAAAAAGGGCTTTGCGAATTTGGGATATGGTCTGCAGGTAAACGAGAAATGGAACATGGACTTCAACCTTACCTATACACGCTCAACATTTGAGGTCTCCTCATGGCCCGACATAGAGAGGGATTCTTATGAAGCTATCGCTGAATGGACGAACTTTTTCAATCCAACAGAAAAGTTTCGGATAGTTTTCGGAGGATTGTATGACTACATTAATGGTGAAGAGGAAATGAGGGGTTTAGGGAAAGTATCAGATGACAGTCGATCCGTTTATGGTTTGTATACACAGATGGATTATTGGCTGCGACAGGACATGAAGTTAATTGGTGGTTTACAGGCCAATAAGGTCCAGAATATTGATCTGGATATCGTTCCCAGAGTGGGTATCATCTTTTACCCGAGTTCCCATGTCAATATTAAAACACTTTACAGTCAAGCATTTCGTGCCCCGAGTATAAATGAAATGGGGATAAACCACCCGGCAATAATAGGAAATCCGGATATCAATTCTGAAAAGGTAAATACTATCGATGTCGGAGTAAATTATTATAGAGAACAATTCCAGTGTGGCGTGAATTACTTCTTTAGTAAACAGACCGAAGTCATCTTTCAGGATCGAACCAATCCACTTATCGTCTATGGTAATATTGGTGAAATCGAGCATCAGGGAGTCGTGTTGGAAGGAAAGTATTATGCTACCAGGAGTCTCTTCCTTACAGGTTCAGCGCTCTATCAGACAAATAAAGATAAAGAGGGGAACAAAAACGTGGCTCCAATTGCAAATTTTGGAGCAAAAGCGGGCATAAGCTATAAATCAGAAAAGGGAGTGACAGTAAGTCTGTTTAATATATACCAGGGGGATCTGGATAAAGAGTATGATACACAAGTAAACCCATCTCCCGGGGCATATAATCTAATGAACCTTCATTGCCGATTTAACGTGAATAAATTCTTTGATTTCAAACTCAGCCAGGACTTATCTCTGTTATTACAGGTTGATAATCTCCTTGACAAAGAAATCTGGCTCCCAAATTGGGGCTTAATTAACGGCAACTCGATGCCTGTAAATCAAGGTAGGACCATATACTTTGGTATGGAGGTATCTTTATAATTTTGGAATGGCAATTCGCTTTATGGGGGAAATTCATCTTCTTATGTGGAATTACCGAATTACCACAGTGACGAAATTCGTAGGAAGATAACTGCTCAACTCAACATTAAGTTCTAAGTATCGAAGGAAGAATGCTAAGGACAAAATTTTTACTTTTTATTCTTTGCCTTATATTTCCTACTGCCTGGTGTCATGCAGCCGGGCGAGTAGTAGTTTCAGTTGTTTTCTCATCTGATATTGAAGCTTACCAACAAGCATGGAGTGGGTTTGAAAAATTCCTCGGTGAGAAAAAAGTATCTTTATGGGTTTCTGAGTACAATTTAAAGGAAGAGGAGCCAGTTGAAGTTTATTCTCGAATAAATAAAGAAAGACCGGATATAGTTTTTACTTTGGGCACAAAAGCATCAAAATTGGCAAAAGAAAAGATAAAGGATATTCCGGTGGTATTTTGTATGGTTTTCAATCCCAAGAAAATTGTTGATTTGAATATTACCGGGGTATCGATGGAAATTCCTGATGAGAAAAAATTACAGCTTATCAAAAGGATACTTCCTGATGGAAAAAATCTTGGGGTTATATATTCGCCAATATCAACCTTGCGATATAAAAAGATGTCGCAAACTTACAGAGACTTCGGTCTTCAACTTATCGGAAGGAAGATTGATTCTGGAAAGGAACTGCCTGAAGCGCTTGAAGAGATTTCCAGGCAAATAGATTGTTTCTTGATGATTCCAGATTCTAAAATATATTTCCCTAAATCAGTAGAATATCTGTTGCTTGAGAGTTTGAGGAAAAAATTTCCGGTGGTTGGGCTTTCCTCACTTTACACTAAAGCAGGAGCGCTATTTTCTTTTGACTGCGATTATAACGACTTAGGCCGTCAGGCAGCCGAAATCACTTTGAAGATACTTAATAAGGAAAAACCAAGCAACATAAAACCCGCAATACCAAGAAAGACAAATCTTTCTTTGAATCTGATCGCTGCTGAAAGAATGGGAATAGAGATTCCTTCACAAATAATAAAAGAGGCAAGTGAGGTGTTTGGCAAATGAGGCTCGGCGTCGCAAAAAAAGTTAATCTCCTCTCCATTGGCATAGTACTTTTGTTGGGTTCACTACTCGGTTATTATTTCATCCGGCATGAGACTCGCACCTTGAATTCTGAATTGGATGAGCGAGCAACTATTCTTCTCAACAGTTTAAGTACCAACGCCGAATATCCTATCCTAATCAGAGATCGGGAGGCAATCTCCAGATTAGTAAAAGGAGTCTTGTCTCAGAGAGACGTTGCTTTTTGTAGAATTGAGGATATGGATGGAACTCTTCTTTATGAAGAAGGCTCAAAAAAAGAGAAACATTTCAGGGAATTTACTTCTGTTGTTGTTACGAAAAAAGTTGCAGAAGAAGGCGGTGAGGGGATGATCTTAGGTGCCCCCATGGAAGTAAAAGAAGAGATTGGAAAAGTATATTTAGCCATCTCCCTTTCAGGGCTTAATCAGAAGGTAAAAAGCATACAAAAAACTATAATAGCATTTGTAATCGTTACCATCATTTTAGCATCCTTAGTCATCTCTTTATTAGGCAAACTTGTCTTAAGTGATCCAATTACTTTGTTGGTCAAAGGCACGGAAAAGATTGCCAGAGGAGACCTTGATTATAAGGTTCCCATAAAGAGCAAGGATGAAATTGGAATGCTGGCTGTTTCTTTTAACAAGATGACCGAGGATTTAAAGAAAACAACCACCTCGATAACCTATCTCAATAAAGAGATTGCCGAGCGCAAGCGGGCGGAGACAAAGTTGAAGCAGACCTTAGCGGAGTTGGAGCGCTCCAATGCCGAACTGCAACACTTTGCCTATGTGGCCTCCCACGATCTGCAGGAGCCTCTGCGCATGGTGGTAAGCTACGTGCAGCTATTGCAACGGCGCTACGAAGGCAAACTCGATGCCGATGCTGACGAGTTCATCTTATATGCTGTGGATGGGGCCATCCGCATGCAGAGGTTAATCAATGACCTGTTGACCTATTCTCGTGTGGGCACACGTGGCAAGGATTTCGAGCCGACCAACCCCAAGTCTGCCGTTGATCGGGCCCTGGCCAATCTGCACGTGACTGTCCAAGAGAGCGGCGTCGAGATTACCTGCGACCCCTTGCCCACGGTGATGGCTGACGTCTCGCAGCTTAATCAGTTGTTTCAGAACCTCATCGGTAACGCCATAAAGTTCCGTGGCAAGAACCCTCCATATATCTATATCTCGGCTAAGCAGAACGAAAATGAATGGGAGTTCTCCGTACGCGACAACGGCATCGGAATAGCTCCAGAATCCTCCGGGCGTATCTTCGAAGTCTTCCAGCGATTGCATACCAAGAAAGAGTATCCAGGCACCGGCATAGGCCTGGCCATATGTAGGAAGATCGTGGAACGCCACGGCGGACGAATCTGGGTGGAGTCGGAGCCCGGAAAGGGCTCAACATTCCACTTTACCATCCCTGAGAAAGTGAGAAAGGAGGTATACAGCTATGCATAGCGAACAGACGGGTAGACCGGTTGAGATTCTGTTGGTGGAAGACAATCCCGGAGACGTTAGACTGACCAAGGAAGCTCTCAAGGAGAGCAAGGTGCTCAACAAGCTGAGCGTGGTCGAAGATGGGTTAGAGGCACTGGCCTTCCTGCGCGGGAAAGGCAAATATGCTAATGCTCCTCGTCCTGATCTCATCCTGCTCGATCTGAACCTGCCCAAAAAAGACGGTCGGGAGGTGCTTGCGGATATCAAGGCGGATGAATCCTACAAACGGATACCTGTAGTGGTTCTGACCACATCAAAGGCAGAAGAAGACATCATCAAGACTTACAATCTCCACGCCAACTGCTACATCACCAAGCCGGTTGGCCTGCAGCAGTTTATCAAGATAGTCAAGTCCATCGAGGATTTCTGGCTCACAATTGTCAAGCTTCCACGGAGTTAATAGGATGGGGGAGAAAGACGTTAGAGTCCTGCTGATTGAGGACAACCCACCAGACGCCCGCCTGATTCGGGAAATGCTGGTTGAATCCGGTGACGTTCGATTCGATCTGGAGTGTGCCGACCGGCTCTCGACGGGATTGGAGCATCTGGCAAAGGGTGGGATCGATGTCATTCTATTGGATCTCTCACTACCGGATGCCCAGGGGCTGGACACGTTCGTCAAGCTGTTTGCTCAAGCGCCCGGTGTACCCATCATAGTGCTCACCGGTCTCGAGGATGAAGCGCTGGCAATCAAGGCTGTAAGGGAAGGCGCTCAGGATTATCTGGTCAAAGGAAAGGTGGATAGCAGCCTGTTGGTGCGCGCCATGCGCTATGCCATCGAGCGCAAGCAGGCGGAGGAGAATCTCAAACGAGCCAAGGAGGAGGCCGAAGAAGCCAACCGGCTCAAGAGCGAATTTCTGGCAAACATGAGCCACGAGATCCGCACCCCCATGAACGCCATAATCGGAATGACCGGCATAGCTTTAGAAACTGACTTAACCGATGAGCAACGAGAATATCTAAGTATAGTCAAAGAAAGCGGCTATGCACTATTGGGGCTCATAGATGACATCCTGGATCTTTCCAAGATAGAGGCGGATCGGATTGAGCTTGACACCATTGACTTTGATTTACGCGCCACGGTTGAAGGTGTGGTTGACACTTTAGCTCCTCGAGCTTCGGTCAAGGGACTGGAATTGGCTTGTTTGATTCACCGTAAAGTTCCCATGTTTCTGCAGGGTGATCCTGGTAGATTGAGGCAGTTACTGGTGAATCTGGGCGGAAATGCCGTTAAGTTTACGGAAAAGGGGGAAGTGACAATCCAAACAGAACTCAAAGAAGAAACTGAAGATTCCGCCACACTTCTCTTTTCGGTTACAGACACCGGAACCGGCATTCCCAAAGATAAACAGAACAATATCTTTGAAAGCTTCACCCAGGCAGATGGGTCCACCACCCGCAAATATGGTGGAACTGGCTTGGGTTTATCCATCTCCAAGCGTCTGGTCGAGTTGATGGGGGGCAAAATCGGCGTGGAAAGCCAACCTGGCAAGGGAAGCCGTTTCTGGTTTACCGTTACTCTTGAGAAGCAGAAAGAACTCAAAGATATCTCTCCGTCAGTCCCTCCTGATATTCGAACTAAGAGGTTGCTGGTGGTAGACGACAACAAAACCAACCGAACCATTTTGGTCAAAATGCTGGAATCCTTTGAGTGCTCTGCTGAGTCGGCGGAAGGCGGCGCTGAAGCACTCCAGATATTAAAAAGAGCAACTCATAAGGAGAAACTCTTCGATTTGGTATTATTGGATATGCAAATGCCAGAGATGAATGGCGAGGAAACTTTACGTGCAATTAAGGATGATCCAGAGATAAGGGATGTGGTGGTGGTCATGCTCACCTCCGTGGGTGTGCGCGGAGACGCCTCCCGGTTGGAGGCTTTGGGCTGTGCCGGATACCTGATGAAACCAGTCAAGCAGTCGCAATTATTTGATACCATCATCACCGTCCTGAGCCGACAGAAAGCTGGAGCAAAAGAAAAGCCTGTTCCCATAGTAACCCGTCATACCATAGCCGAGCAAAAACGTCGGAAGGTTCGCATACTGGTGGCAGAGGACAATCCCATGAACCGGAAATTAGCAGTTACCCTTGTTAAGAAAGCGGGCTATCAGGTGGATGCGGTAGAAAATGGACGAAAGGCAATCGAGGCGCTCAATCGCACCTCTTACGATTTCATTCTCATGGACGTTCAGATGCCAGAGATGGACGGCTTCGAAGCCACCAAGGCTATCCGCCAAATGGAAGGTGACAGAAAGCATACGCCTATTGTTGCCATGACCGCCCATGCCATGAAGGGGGATCGGGAGAGATGCCTTAAAGCAGGCATGGATGATTACGTATCCAAACCAATAGAACCGCAAGAGCTATTCGATGCCATAGAGAAGTGGTCCAAATCAACCGAGCCCCAGAAGGCAATCATCGGGCAAAACAATTCTGAGAAAGATGATCTGCTCAAAGACACTCCCATTGATCTTGAAGCCGTTCTTTCAAGATTTAATGGCGACAAAGAATTTTTCGTGGAGATACTTCACGAGTTTTTGGACTCTGCGCCAAAACAATTGGAGACTCTGGATGAAGCAGTAAAGAAAGGCAACGCCAAGTTAGTAGAAAAGGAAGCTCACAGTCTCAAAGGTGCCGCAGGCAATCTGAGTGCCAAGCGCATTGCCCACCTTGCCCTTAAGCTGGAGCTTTTGGGGCGAACAGGTGATTTGGTAGATGCCAAAGAGACGATTCTCAACTTGAGAAATGAGTTTAAACATCTGAAGAAATACATTAAGAAGTCATTATTACAAGAAGTTGCATTAAAATCCTAATATTATAAGATTGAACTCATCAAGATGAGAAAAGCAAAGAAAAATGCTTTAAGCAATCCTGACTAAGGATTGACAAATAACCATCAGCTTCTTACTCATTTATATAAAAATATGAGCCTAAGTATATATCCGTACAAATATCAATAGTGTACATTATCTTTCCAATCTCACTTTGCAGGATGCCGGTCGGAAAAACCCTAAAGTTATATTTAAAGTATTAAAATTTAAAGCCGATTTAATCTCTTGAAGGGGACGGCGGGTCTCTACAACATTCCTATTTAAATTAATCCTTTCTGTTGAATATAAGCACAATCAGAAAGATCTGCTCATAAAGGATCTGGCGCAAATATGTCAACAGTTCATCGGATTAAAACTGCCGAGGCCCAACGCCAGTGGGTAGAGGGGGCTAAGCATGAAGAATAAAAGCATAAATCGCATCAGCATATGGAAGAAAATGATATGGATTGCCTTTGTGCTGGGGGCAGTCTACTGGATTCTTGGATCCGCTATAGATGTTTTTGTTTTTAGCGATGGCAATTTTATCGAGGAGATATTCACCTTAGATCCGCATAAAATTTGGATGCGTTCGTTGGTTCTCTGCATTCTCGTCATGTTCAGTCTCTATGCCCAAAGCGTTATCACCGAGCGCAAGCAGGCGGAGGCGACGCTTGCCCAACAAGCCAAGCAGTTGGAGCGTACTAATGAAGAACTTAAACGCAAGAACGCCGAGCTGGACCAGTTTACCTACGTTGCCAGCCACGACCTGCAGGAGCCACTGCGCAAAGTGACCGCTTTCAGCGGCATGCTTCGTCAAGATCTGGGGAGCAGCCTGCCGGAGCGAGCGGAGAAGGATCTTGGTTTTATCCTGGATGCGGCAAAGCGAATGCAGAAACTGGTGCAAGACCTTCTGGTGCTTTCACGTTCGGGAAGGGTGGCCATGAAACGGGAAACGGTCTCTCTTAATCACTGTGCTGACCATGCGATAGACTCATTGGCAGTGCGAATAGAGGAAAGCGGAGCCGAAATCACTCGTGATGAGTTGCCTCAAGTGTGGGGAGACCGAACCATGCTGACCCAACTTTATCAAAACCTACTCTCAAATGCTTTAAAATTCACAGACGCCAACCGACCACTAATTCGCTTGACCGCTGAGCGGATTGACGGGCAACTGATTCTCGGGGTAAAAGACAACGGCATCGGTATCGAGCGGAAACACGCCGAATACATCTTCGCGCCTTTCAAACGCTTACATGGGCGTGGCGAATACGAGGGCACGGGAATTGGTCTGGCAATCTGTGGCAAGACCGTTGAGCGGCACGGCGGCAGGATTTGGATTGAATCGAGTAAGGGAAAGGGTGCACACTTCAAATTCACCATCGGTGAAAAAACACCGAAAAAGGAGGAAAGCTCATGGGACAGTTCAATGGAAAACCTGCGGTCATCCTGCTCGCCGAAGATGACCCCGGCGATCAGGAGTTGACCCGGCGGGCTTTAGAACAGAGCAGGATCCGAAACGAGCTCTACATCGTCGAGGACGGCGAGGAGGCTTTAGATTATCTGCTTCGTCATGGCAAATACGAAGACCCGGCCTCGTCCCCCAAACCAGACTTGATGCTTTTGGATCTCAACATGCCCAAGATGGATGGCAAGCAACTGCTGAAGCAGATGCGGGCTGATCCTAACCTGCGCCGGATCCCTGTGGTGGCGCTCACCACGTCGAAGCAGGAGGAGGACATCATCCGTACCTACGATTTGGGGGCAAATTCCTACATCATCAAACCCGTGAACATGGATCAATTCATCAACGCTATCAAAGTCCTGAAGGATTATTGGTTTCAGATCGTGGTGCTTCCGCCACGAGGAGAGTGAACCATGATACACAAAAAAATCTCAATTCTCGCAATCGAGGACGACCCGGGGGACATTCATCTTGTTCGCCGTTACCTTGAAGATATTCCAGGGTGGGAGGTGAAGTTTTTTGCCTTCACCGAGCCAGCCGAGGGATTGGCTCAACTCTCCCACTACGCACCAGACATTATCCTGCTCGACTATCTTTTGGGAGATACAACAGGTCTGGAGGTGCTCAAAAAGATCCTGCATTCCGGCTGTAAGTGTCCAGTGGTGATCCTGACCGGGCACGGCCACGAGGAACTCGCTGCCGAACTCATGCGGTTCGGGGCAGCGGACTATTTGCCAAAGAACCGGTTGTCAAGTAACAGCCTCAAACGGGTCATTTCCAACGCCATCGCCAGGTATAAATTGCAGGAGGCACTCGAGGAACATCGCCGGAAACTGGAAGAGGCCAATCAGGATCTGTTGCACAAAAATCAAGAGATCCGAAGTTTCTACCATAGGCTCTCCTACAAGCTCAAGTCTCCTGTGACGTCGGCTCTGGGGTACGTGTCAATGGTGCTGGAAGAATCGCCCGGTCCTCTGACCGATGCTCAGCGCAAGTATTTGAAAACCGCTGAGGACTGCTGCAAGTATATGTGTGAATGCATCAACGATCTTGTCGACGTCACCGAACTGCAGAACGGGAAACTCACCTTAAGTCCATGCCCTGTTGCGATCGACAAATTGGTGCAAAAAGTCACGGCTTCGATGTCTTCTGCCGCTAAAGACAAAAGGATCAGTTTGGAGCATAACATAGAACCAGACCTGCCGGACGTCCTCATCGACGAGAAGAGAATCACACAAGTCCTTGACAACCTTCTGAGCAACGGGCTGAAGTTCACCCCTGAAGGTGGCGAGATCATGGTTCGAGTCGCTCACAACCCGATTGTTCCAGAATTCGTCTTAGTATCCGTCCGTGACACCGGACGGGGCATCGAGCCGGACAAGCTCCCCTATATCTTTGATCGCCTCTATCAGGTCACCAGCAGTGATTGGATGACCCACCAGGGTTTGGGTCTTGGCTTGTATATTTGCCGGGAATTGGCCAGACTGCACGGAGGAGATATCTCGGTTCAAAGCGAGCCGGGAAAAGGTAGCACTTTTTCCTTCACCCTCCCGAAGCATGCCGCACAAGAAACCTCCCAACCCGTAATGGAAAGAGAGGGTGCGTACGAAAAAGGTCCTGGTGGTTCATGAAGACAAGAAAACCCCCTTGCGTTGTGGGTGCGACTTCTGGCAAAGGGACGTCAAGCGATCATAATAAACCAAGCTCCAGTTGAAGTAACTTGGGTCGTTGAACTTCGGACCGACATTATTATTGAAAAGTGCAGCAGGTAATCTGGGTTCTGAGCGCATTGTCGACCTTCTTCTCAAGCTGAAACTCTTGGGACGAACAGGTGATTTAGCAGACACTAAACAGATAATCGATAAACTGAGAACTGAGTTCAAACACATAGAGGAACACCTCAAAAGATCATTATCGCAGGAGGTTGCACTGAAGTTCTAACATAACAAAGTCGAATTCGCGGGGGACGAAAAATGAAAATACTCATCGCCGAGGATGACAAAACTTCCAGAATGATTCTGGAAAAGACATTGACTAAAGCCGGACATGACGTGGTGGATGTTGAAGACGGACTAAAAGCTTTAGCCTCGATACAGAAAGAGGTGCCTGATATGCTCATCACCGACTGGATGATGCCTGATCTGGATGGACTGGAGCTTTGTCGCCGGGTTCGGGCTCTCGATCTTCCAAGTTATGTTTACATAATTCTCTGGACAGCCCTGACTCAAAAGGAAAACGTTATTCAGGGGCTGGATGCTGGAGCGGATGATTACATCACCAAACCCTTCGATAGAACCGAGCTTTTAGCCCGGGTAAGAGCAGGCGAGCGGATTATCCAGCTTGAGAAGTCACTCCGCCAGAAAAACAAAGAACTTTCGGAAGCCTTAGCTCAGGTCAAACAACTAAAAGGGATCGTGCCCATCTGTATGCATTGCAAAAAAATCAGAAACGACGAGAATTACTGGCAACAAGTTGAAGAATACGTTGCCGAGCATACAGAAGCAGATTTCAGCCACAGTATCTGCCCGGAATGCTTAGAGAAGATTTATCCTGAGTATGCGGAGAAGGTAAAAGATCGAGCAGAGAAAGTCAATCGTTAGATACTCCTTAAGTGATTTTAGCGGTACGGAAAAAGTTTGCCTCTATTTCATTTCTTCTCTTTAGACAGCCCAGGTTCCCTAATAAACCTATCTTAAAATCCTGGTTTCATCATCCGATTATAATAACTTCCAGAGGTGTAGAGGGCGGCTATGGGATTGTGTCCTAAAACTCGATCTTTTGCTACCAGAACTGTGGTATAAGCATCAGCATATTTGAAAAATAAAGAATCATGACCCACACATACACCCAGAAGGATATTTAATTCTGTCTTTTCCTGATTTAATATCTTAGCTTGAGCAATGGAATTGCACATGGGCTCAAACTCTCCGATCTGTATCTTCTCATTATCTTTTACCCCGATCGTCTCTTTTGGCACGCGTCCCACCTTGCACATCACCGACACCACCTCAAAGCCCTGATTCACCAATATCTTGTTTAATATGTTGGCTTCACTGGTAAATCCGACGCAGAATGCAATGCCCAGTTTTTTGAAACCCATCTTTTTCGCAAATTCGCATATCTCCTGAACTCTGGGTTTAACCGGAAATCTAACAAAAGGTTTTACGTTTCGGTTGGCATAACATTCGCCTTCCTGGATGGAAGCCTGTCGGGCAAATTCCCTCACTTCTTCCTTCTCATACTCTGCCATTGCCTGCTTGACAGCATCCATCCGGTTCAATGTGGGACAAAACTTAGGACCTTTGCCTCCTTCCACCAGACAGATTTTTTCTGCCTTATCGATTTTGCAATATGCGCAAGCTGAGGATATTTCTTTGCTCATGCCTTTCCTCCTGTGTAAATCAAAATCTTCAAAATTCTTTCCATCATTGGCACTTGTTGCTACTGATATATGTAATCTCCCACCCTCCTCATCCAGTCAAGCTCTTTTTCGGTCATGGGTCCCATCTCAAGAATTTTAAGGTTTTCTTGGGTCTGCTTCAGATTTTGGGGACCGGAGACGCATACCTGAACCGAGGGATGCGAAAGGACAAAGCGATAGCAATCTATTGCCTGCGGAATCTTTTCATTTCTGGGGATGTAACCCCGCCTTAAAAGCTTTGTATGACAAGTAGCAGTGAAGATAACAATCCCTGGGCCATCTTTTTGAGGAAGGAGAGGAAACACATCCTTTTCCGCACCTCGATGGACAGCATTGTAACGAATGTGAAACACATCGAAGATCTTTTCCTTTTCTATTTCTGCAAACCGAGGGCGGTGATGGCAAGCCAGACCCAGATGCCGAATCAAACCTTCCTCTTTCAATTTCAATGCCATATCGATAGCTCTCAGGTTCAGTCTTCTTCTGAACGTGCTGAAAAGCAGAACATCGACATAATCCAGATTGAGTTCTTTAAGAGCCCTTTCGAGACTTTTGGGGATGAATCTTGCCCAGGGCCAATAGTTTTGAACCACCACCACCGTCTTTTCCCGATTCCTCTTAGCCAGTCGCCTGATTCCCTCTGCCATCATCCCTCTTCTGAGCGCTCCCCAATAAAAATAGTTGACTCCATGCTCGAAGGCTTCTTCTACTGCACGCGCAGGAGTGCCGTAGGCAGCAGACAACCCCAATCGCCCTACCTTTAGCCCGGTCCTTCCTAAGGTCGTAAGTTCAAAGTTCATAAGATTTAGATTTACGAAAAGAGTTTACGGTTCTCCTTTATTTTCGCGTAGGCAAGCCTTTACGGCTTGCCAGCCAAGCCGTGAAGGCTTGGCTACGCGCTTTTATCCGTCATTCGTTATTCGTCATTTCATTACCACATCCACCACTGCCCCACACTTTTTACACTTTCTGTCCTTGATGCCAATCACCCTGTTGGGTCGGGGTACCCCTACCCCGACTCCAAAAACGTTCGGTCAAGAGTGACGGAGACCCCCAGACGGGAGGACACCCTTAACCAACTAAAACGACCAAATAAAGTACCTCTCGTTGGGTCGGGGTACCCCTACCCCGACCCGAAAAAAGTCCAGTCAAGGGTAAGGGTTCATCCTGAAGGGATTCACCCTGAAGGGTACCCTTGACCAACTAATGTAGACACCTAGGCAAGCCTTTACACTTCGTCCTGCCCTTCGGTCCTGAGACCTCAGGGTCGAAGGAAGACTCAGTGTCGAAGGATGGCTTGCCAGCCAAGCCGTGAAGGCTTGGCTACGCGCTTTTATCCGTCATTCGTTATTCGTCATTTCATTACCACATCCACCACTACCCCACACTTTTTGCACTTTCTGTCCTTGATGCCAACCACAGAGGTGTAATAACCATCTCTTCTTATCAAAAGCTCATTGCATTCGGGACAATATGTATTCGAGGTGTTGGGGATATGTGCATTTCCAACATAGACGTATTTCAGCTTTCTTTTCCCCAGAAGAAAAGCTTTCTGTAAAGTCTCTAAGGGCGTGGGAGGAATGTCCATCTTATATGCCGGAAAATATCGAGAAAAATGAAAGGGTATTCGGTCGCTTAAATTTGCCACGAAATCTACCAGCTTCTGGATCTGTTCGTCTGAGTCATTCAAAGTGGGAATGAGCAAATTGGTGATCTCCAGATGAACCTTATGTTGATAAGCCAATTCAATGGTTCTTAAGACAGGAGAAAGTTTTGCTTTGCAAATTTTCTTATAAAAATCATCATCCATGGATTTAAGGTCTATGTTCATGGCATCTATGTAAGGCAAAAGTTTATTCAACGGCTCTTCATGGATATATCCATTGGTGACCAGCACATTGGCTAAGTTTTTTTCTTTTGCTATCTTCGCTGTATCTAAAATGTACTCATACCAGATCAGAGGTTCGGTATAGGTGTATGCAATGCCCACAGAATTCTCCTTTAAAGCAACTCTCACCAGATCCTCAGGTGTGACAAACCTGGTGGGAGATTCCTCCTGAGAGATGGTCCAGTTTTGACAGCACAGACAACTCATGTTACAGCCGTTAGGACCGGTGGAGAGGATTTGGGTGCTGGGATGAAAATGATACAAAGGTTTTTTCTCTATTGGGTCAATGGCTAAGGAGACCAACCTACCATAGTTTACTGCATAAAGAGTTCCACCCTCATTTTTCCTGCCCATACATACCCCCACTTTCCCATCAGCGATCACGCACCCCACCGGACAGAGAAAACATTGTATTTTTCCATCTTCCCGCTTCTCCCAGAAAAGCGCTTCTTTTTTCATCATATCGATTGATCCTTTATCGAAAACTTTTAAACTCTTTTTATAAAGATAAAAGTAAAGGTGAGCAAAACAAGGAAATTCTTTGAACCAAATCTTTGCGTTTCTCTACTTCACCCCTATCGCTCTATCTCCACTTTGTGGAGGGGGATGGGTGGGTGAGGTTTGATCACAACGTTTAAAAATAAATCAAAAATGGCAGGGCTAAATGCCTTGCCCTATGGGTTGCAAGTCATTATTGCCCATAGGGGCGGGAATTTATCCCGCCCTGAAGTGTGGCTTTTTCAACAAGCCCTACAACCCCCACCCTAACAGTAGGCACAAAAGATTTAAAGAATTATATCTTTAATTTCTCCAAAATCCTGGGAATATCCAGAAAGGTCTTGGCAATATGAGCCCCGGCTTCCTCTAACGCTTTGAGCTTGCTTTGTGCGGTTCCCATTAAAGTGGTCGCCATGTCCCCCGACATGGCGACCAAAAGTATTGATAAAAGAAGATGAGAGTAATCGGGGAATAGGGATTATATTCTCAATTTCTCTAAAATTTTCGGAATATCTAAAAATGTCTTGGCAATATGAGCACCTGCTTCCTCCAATGCTTTGAGCTTGCTTTGTGCGGTTCCCATGTCACCCTCGACTATGGCACCCGCGTGTCCCATTCTTTTTCCGGGAGGAGCAAAAACTCCCCCCACCATTCCGATAACCGGTTTCTTCATCTTCTGGATGGCAGGCTTTGCCATCTCCTCATATACTCCACCGATTTCACCCACCAGAACCACCGCTTTGGTTTTTTTGTCCTGTTCAAATAGTTCTAATATCTCATTGAAAGTGCTGCCCAAAACCGGATCACCCCCCAAGCCCACACAGGTGGTCTCTCCATAGCCGGTTCGGGAGAGAGTGTCGGCAACATAGTAGGTCAAAGACCCTGATCGTGAAACTGTTCCTACTCTACCTGGCTTGAAAGCAATATCCGGCATTATCCCCAAATTTGCCTCTCCCGGTGTGATGATCCCGGCTGTATTTCCTCCCAGAACTATGGTGCCGAATTTTTGAGCTTCCTTGCGGATGGTCATCATATCTTGAATGGGAATGTGTTCCGGGACAACCACGATAAACTTCATACCAGCATAGATCGCCTCTATGGCAGCTTCCATAACGAAGCGGGCAGGAAGAAAGATCACAGAAGTGTCCGCCCCGTGATTTTTCACGCATTCCTCTACTGTGTCGTAAACCGGCACATTAAAAACTCTTTCCCCGCCTTTTCCCGGAGAAGTTCCTGCTACAATGTTTGTGCCGTAAGCCAGCATTCTTTCAGTATGAAATCTTCCTGCAGTTCCGGTTATTCCCTGAACAATTATCTTGCTATTTTTGTCCACCAAAATCGCCATACATTTCTCCTGCTCCAAAGAATGAAAAGAAAAAAATTGTAGGTCAAACACTCCTCCGGAGATACTTGACCTACAACTGCTTTATACTCTCTTTGCCAATTCGACTGCCCTCTTGGCGATCTCTTCGATGGGGGTTTCGATGCCGTGAATTTCAATGTTTTTGAAAATCTCAGGGTTTTCTTTTTTCTCCTCCTTGAAGATTTTCACCCCTTCCTGCCACATGTTGCCGGTCATGCGCAAGACCATCGGCTTGGAAAGCCCATGCTCTTTTAGAAACATCACCACTCCTTTGGCGAAATCATCGCAACGGGAGATCCCGCCGAATCTTGCACCAAATATGGCACCTACGTTTGGATTTTCATCCAGAAGAACAAGCATACGAGCCAGTCTCTCCGGAGTGGGACCACCACCGGAGTCCATGAAGTTCGCCGGCTTTCCTCCAAAATACTGGATGAAGTCGTTCCCCATTATGCCAAAGCCCGCGCCTCCGGGAAACATGCCAATGTTACCATCCATATCCAGATAGGGGATGCCCCACTGCCGTGCTTGCTTCTCCCTTTCGGTCATCTCCCCCTCCTCATGCCTCTTCTCAATTCCCATCTCCGAAAGCTCCGGATGCCGGAAAAGAGCATCATCATCTACGCTCATGCGAGCATCGGCAGCGATATACTCACCCTCTTTGGTCAGAATCAAAGGATTGACCTCCACCAATTTGGTATCATATTGTTTGAACAGCTTAAATAAAGAGACTGCTATCTTGCTCACGATTTTCAGATTCTCACCTTTTGCTCCTAACCACCCAGCCAAAGAGTTTCCCCAGAAGGGATAAAATTTCTGATCCACATCCACGCTTATCCTTTTTATTTTTTCCGGCTTCCCTCGGGCGATCTCCTCAATCTCCACCCCACCCTCAGAGCAGGCTAAGACCACCAGTTTGTAGTTGATCCGATCCAGCGTGATCCCCAGGTAAAACTCTTTTTCTATTTCCAGCTTCTCATCCACCAAAATCTTTTTGACCGGAAAACCCTTAATCTTTGTGGCGAAAAGCTCTCCAGCTTTTTCCTCTGCCTCTTTGGGCGATTGAGCAAACTTCACCCCTCCTGCTTTGCCTCTACCACCGGAAAGAATCTGAGCTTTAAGTACCACCGGCTTTCCCAGTTTTTCAGCAAAGGTTTTGGCCTGCTCTTTGGTTTCCACCACTTCACCTGTGGTTATGGGAATGCCAAACCGGGAGAAAAGCTTTTTGGCTTCGTATTCATAAAGTCTCAAGGGTGCTCCTTTAAGGTTATTTCCCAACAGCTATCTCCCAACAGATTAAACAGATAGTTTAGATTACCCTCTTTTGTCCATCTGTTTAATCTGTTTAATCTGTTTCATCTGTTGGGAATCTGTTGGGAATCCGTTGGGAATATAATTCACTTCTTTCTCTTGCCCTGAATCTTCTTAACCGCTTTTTCAAATATTTCCAGAGCTTGATCCACGGTATGCTGACTTATTATTAAAGGAGGTATGAACCGAATGACGCTTTCCCCACAGGTCAGAAGCATCAGCCCCTTTCGGAAGCATTCATTGGCGATTTGGTCACACAAGTCCGGTGCAGGTTCTTTTGTCCTTCTACTTTTCACGAACTCGATCCCTATCATCAGCCCTTTTCCTCTGACGTCGCCCATGATCTCATATCGTTTCATCATTCTTTTTAAGTGCTTCATGATGTAATTCCCCATGCGGGTGGCGTTCTGCATGAGTCCATTCTCTAAAAGCTCGATGGTCACCAGCGCGGCGACACACGCGATGGGATTTCCACCAAAGGTAGTAGAATGGGATCCCGGCTCCCAGGACATAAGTTTTTTGGAAGCTATGCATGCGCCTAAAGGCATCCCCGAGGCTAAGGCTTTTGCCACCACCACGATGTCTGCGGTCACATTCCAGTGTTCCATGGCAAACATCTTTCCGGTCTTTCCCATACCAGATTGTATCTCATCCATGATGAGCAGGATTCCATATTTTTGTGCCAGAGCTTTTAGTCTGGGAAGATACATTGGAGGAGGAACTATATACCCACCCTCTCCCTGAATGGGTTCCACCACGATAGCCGCCACCTCATCTGCTGGCGCAACCTTCTGCAGTATCTCCTCGTCGATGAACTTGACGCAGGCAACATCACATTTGGGATAGGTCAAATTAAAGGGGCAGCGATAGCAATAAGCGTAAGGAACGTGCGTCACCTCAGGAACTAAGGGAGCAAAGTATCTTCTCTGATTCAATTTACTGCAGGTCAAAGACAAAGCTCCCATAGTCCTTCCATGAAATCCGTTGATAAAAGCGATGGTGCGGGGTTTCTTCTGGTTATACCGAGCCAGCTTGAAGCCAGTCTCCACCGCCTCCGCTCCGGAGTTGGAAAAAAAGGTTCTTTTGGCATACTTTCCGGGAACGATACGGGAGAGTTTCTCCGCCAGCTTTCCCACCGGCTCATGGTAGAAATCGGCGGAGGGAATATGTATCGATTTTTCCGCTTGCTTTTTGATTGCCTCCACTACCTGGGGATGACAATTTCCGGTGGAGCATACTCCGATACCGGTATGAAAATCGATGTAACAGTTTCCGTCCACATCCCACAGATATGCCCCTTCACCATGAGAAATAACCGCCGGGTAGGTTCTGGTGTATGACTGGGAAACAACCCTTTCGTCACGGTCTATAAGTTTTTTGCTTTTGGGACCCGGCAATCGAGTCTTGATTTTAGGACATCTATACGAAATCATCTTTTCTCCCTTCCTTAATAAAATTCAAATTTTGAATGAAAAACAAAACGAACAGACTTAAAGAGGTATATGAAAATTTAAGTTTGTCCCTTAATATATATCTTCTGAAGAATCCTTCGCAATAATAGCAACATTTGAGCCTCACCTCTAATTAGACCTGACCCAAATTTAAAATAAAAAGCGATGAAGTCAAAGGAAATTTGTGAAAAAGATAACAAGCAGGGCTGAAATGACAGAGCTTTTGTTGTCTTTGTTGGAATAGGGGTTGCACCCCTATCCCAATTCCCTTGCGGACAAGGGTTCAACCTCTGTCCGAACCAGTGAAAAGATATAACAGGCAGAACAGAAATACGTGGCTTCCGTTTACTTGGAATTTTGTAATCAGGAGGGTGTTGCTGAAACAATTAAATCATAAGGCGGGATGACGGAGCCCCCCAGACGGGAGGGCAGACGCCCCCGTCTGGGCGTCCGCTCGTCTGGGAATTCCCGCCTCTATGCTTCATCGTCCGAGACAAGCCCTGAACCGTATGGTTCAGGGCAAGCTGGGAGGCTACATCCGTAATGTTGGTTCGGGGTGCCCCCACCCCGAACCCAAACGGTCGGGGTTAGAGTTCACCCTGAAAGGATTCACCCTGAAGGGATTCATCCTGAAGGGAACCTCCGACCAACATTCTACATTTTGTGGTGACGGTAAGCCTGTAGATGTTGGTTCGGGGTGCCCCCACCCCGAACCCAAACGGTCGGGGGTTAGGGTTCATCCTGAAGGGAACCTCCGACCAACATTCTTCATTTTGTGGTGACGGTAAGCCTGTATGATGTTGGTTCGGGGTGCCCCCACCCCGAACCCAAACGGTCGGGGTTAGAGTTCATCCTGAAGGGATTCACCCTGAAGGGAACCCCCGACCAACATTCTACATTTTGTGGTGACGGTAAGCCTGTAGACGTTGGTTCGGGGTGCCCCCACCCCGAACCTAAACGGTCGGGGTTAGAGTTCACCCTGAAGGGAACCCCCGACCAACATTATTATATGGATGAGCCATCATTTCACTTTCGCCACCTTGACAATCTGAGACCGACCATCGATGTCTATCTTTAGCAGATATATTCCGCTCCCAACCTCCTCACCGCTCTCATTTTTTCCATTCCAGATATGCTGAAATATCTTCCCCCCTTCTTCTTCAGGGAATCGATAAACCAGCTCTCCTGCCACAGTGAAAACACTGATCTTAATTTTGCGAGGCTCCTCTGGTTCTTCTACAATTACGGTGAGGGTATCTTTGAATGGATTGGGAAAGGTCAAGATTTGAACGGAAGGATGCAAGGTAAAAACCACCGATACTTTTTCAGGCGAGTTTATGGCAGAATCGGATGAAATCTCTATCAAATCTGAATTGATGCCGGCACTCAGACCTGCAGGATGAACTGTGATTCGGATCATGTCGGGAGTGAATCCTGAATCCAGAAAGAGGGTTATCCACTCTGCAGTGGTGTGAGCTTTCCACTTTAAACCTTCTCCCTGCCAGTTATCTATGCTCAAGTAAGTCTGTTGAGATTGAGTATCTCCGAAAGAAGCTTCAAAATGTAATTTTTGTGGAGAGATCACTAAATAGTTGAATCCACTGGCTTTTGCCGCATTCACTATGCCGTATCCCATCAGATTATCCGGCTGATCAGCCTGGCTGGCGGTGTTCCATAAAGCTTTCCGCACCTGAATGGGGCTCCAGGTTGAATCGGCTTCCAGAAGCAGAGCGCAAACCCCTGCCACCAGGGGAGTGGAAAGGGAAGTGCCGTCCATTCTGGTGTAACTTCCGCTGGAGCTGGCGCAGAAAGTTCGATATCCACAGGCGAGCACGTCCGGTTTGATTCTACCGTCGTAAGTTGGACCAGCGGAGCTAAAAGAAGTTAACTCACCTTGTAAGTCTACCGCCCCCACCGCGATGACGCTATCTCCGTCCGCCGGAGCGATAATGTAATACCACGGTTTATTCCTTTCGTTTCCAGCCGCATTCACCACCACAATTCCTTTGGAGACTGCTAAATCCGCATGTATTGTGCACAAGGCTGTATTGCCGTCCATATCTTCGTAATCATACCAGTCATTGTATCCCAAGGAGCTGGTAACAACGTCCGCTCCCAAACTATCCGCCCATTCAACAGCCGCAACCCAATTATCCTCTTCTGCTACAACCTCTGAGTCGACCCTCTCCGTTTTAGCTAAGGCGAATTGCGCTCCATAGGCGCTGCCAACTAAAGAATCGGCGAAATACCCTCCCACGACCGACCAGACAGCAGTACCATGCCATCTCTGATCATTGTCTTGGTCATCCACATCCTCATCCACGTTGATGAAATCATGTGTAGCCACCAATCTGCCTGAGCTTAAGATATCCTCAAAAGCTGGATGATGGATAAAAAAGCCGGTATCCAGAAGTGTTATCAGCACCCCTTTTCCACTCAAACCGATATTATGCAGTTCAGGCACATGAATCTGCGCCAACTGGGCATATGATTCTCCATATCCCAGTTGTAGGGGCAATTCATGAATTGCCCCTACATTGCCCGACTTCTTTAATTGCTTCTCTTCCACCCCAGGTTTTCTTCGAGTGAAAGTTGTTACCTTTTTTATCGCCCGGACAAATGAAAGACTTTTTACCTTCTCAATCTGTTGTTTACTTGCCAAGACCGAAGCCGCATTCAACCACTTCGAAACCACTCTTATCTTTGTATCCAGATTTTCCAACTCACCTATATATTCTTTCTTTACCGGAATATCAGTAAAATCGACCACAGGCGTTTGTCCTCTTCGCATCCTTCTTTTTATTGATCTTTCAGAGAGTTGATAGACGCATTCATCTAAGGCTGTCTTATACTCACCTAAAGATTTTATCCCCTTGCCGGTAAAAAACACCCACACCGCCACAACAGAATCGGGTGGCACTCTTTCAAGAAATTTCTGAGTTTTTAAATCCACCTTTGGGATTTGAACCGGATACTCAAAAGGTATTTCTCCTTCAGCTTGGTATTGGGAAAGGGATACGCCAATTAAAAGTAGAACAAAACAAAGAGAGCTCAATAACAATAACTTGAATTTCCTGATTAAAAACGGGCTTTTGGTAGAATTCATAAATTTCCTTTATCTAAAGAAAAAAGTGTTGAAGCATTTTCCCTTGAATTTAAGGAAACAAAATCAACTGTCAACTATTTTCTAAAACTTCTTGTCCTGGAGTGTCAAGCTTTAGGGAATGTTGAAAAACTCTCTTGGCAGGGCTAAATGCCCTTCAGGATGAACCCTGCCCTATGAGTGATAAGCCATTGTTGCCCATAGGGGCGGGAATTTTCGTATGAATGCATACGCATATCCCGCCCCGAAGTGTGGCTTTTTCAACAAACCATTTAGCTTGACCTTTTTGCTTCTGAAAAATAGGGAAGTTTTTCTAATCCCGCTAAAGCGTCCAGACGGACGACCCCAGACGCCCACCCGTACGGGTGCCGGGGCTCGTCTGAGCCCGTCTGGGCGGGACACTCCAACTTCTACTTTCCAAACCTTTTTCAGAAAAAGCGACCTACACCCTTTTAATAAACAAAAAGAAAACCCCTGCTTTTTGCAGGGGTTTTTTCAGATTAAATCTATGATACAGCCCTACTTTTTCTCAGCTGGCGGATGATGCTCAATCTTTTTGTATGCTTCTTCGAATTTTAATTTCACGTAGGTAGGACTTTCTTCGTTGTGACACGTGGCGCAAAGCTTTTCGTCCGGCTCAACCAAACCTTTCTCCAAAGCCAGCTTCTTATCTTTCATCACCTTCATGGACCAGTAATGCTCTCCTGGACCATGACAGGCTTCACAGCCCACACCCTCCTCCACGGAGTATTTATCACCGCTTGGCTGTCCATATCCGGCAACATGACATTTGAGGCACTTTTCATCTTTCTGCGCATCCTTAATGCCCTTCTCCTTGGCTATCTTCTTTGACTCCTCATTGGCCAGGGTAGCGTATGCTGTGGCGTGTTTTGTACCGGCCCAGATGTCGTGTATCTTGCCTTTTTTCACGCTGTTGTGGCACATCTTACATTTGGTATTCCCAATATACTTGTGAACCACCACCTTGATTGTGTCCTGTTTTGCGGTTGTGTCCTGTTTTGCGGTTGTGTCCTGTTCTGCGGTTGTGTCTTGTTTTGCGGTTGTGTCTTGTGTCGCTATCTCCTTTTTTGCGGTATCAGCCTCGCTTGTGCCTTTCTCTTGCTGGGAAATAGCGAAGCTGAAGATGAGGAAAGATGCCACAATTACCAGAATAAGTATCGGGATGGTTTTTTTCATTATCCTTTCTCACCTCCTTTTCCTGTTTTTGATTCTTCTCATGCAGTTAATTTAATTTTTGCACCCTTCTCTGTCAAGGTAAAATTTATGAAGAACCATCTCTTCACTCTTTATACCATTCAAAGGATCGCTAAATTCCAGTTTCTACTTCAATTTTTAGCCAGATTAAGCAACTTCAAGTTCTTTTTCCATTATTCGCTGAATGGCGAACTCGTATATATCTACCAACTTTTTTACCGGCAGATCTATCATTCCTTCTATGTTTAAAGAGTGTCCATCCACTTTTCCGATCACAGAATAGGGAACCTGATAATCTTCAACGATCCTTTCCATCTCCGTCAAATTCTTTTCACTTAGCGTAATTATAATTCTGGATTGTGACTCTCCAAAAAGCAAGGCATCAGCTCTTATCTTCTGGTCAAGCGTTATCCTTGCACCCAAGAGGTCAGGAGAAGAGACACAGCATTCAGCCAAAGCCACCGCTACGCCCCCCTCAGAACAATCATGTGCTGATTTCACTATCCCGGCTTTAATCATCGCCAGACAGGCATCCTGAACTTTCTTCTCTTCCTCCAAATTCAATTCCGGCGTGTTTCCTCTCACCTGGTTATGTATCACTTTCAGGTATTCGCTTGCTCCCAATTCTTCCATATTTTCTCCCAGAAGAACAATTAAGTCATTCTCCTGTTTAAAGCACATGGTGGTGATATGTTTTAAGTCCTCTATCAGTCCGATCATTCCCACCACGGGAGTGGGATATACGATTCTCTGTGGGTCTTCATTGTAAAAGCTAACATTCCCGCCTGTCACTGGGGTTTCGAAGGTGCGACAGGCTTCGCCCATCCCGGCCACGCACTCGGCAAAAGTCCAGAAGACCTCAGGGTCGTACGGATCGCCAAAATTCAAACAATTGGTTATAGCCAGGGGCTTTGCCCCGGAGCAGACCACATTTCGAGCCGCCTCCGCCACGGCGATTCTGCCTCCCATGCGGGGATTCAGATAACAGTAGCGACCGTTGCAATCCGTGGTGGTAGCAATGGCACACTCAGTTTTCCGCACCCGCAAAACTGCCGCATCCGATCCAGGTCCCACCACCGTGGCGGTTCTCACCTGTGTATCGTATTGTTCATACACCCATCTTTTGCTGGCGATGTTGGGAGAACCTAAAAGTTGCAGAAGAGTCTGATTGAAATCTTTCGGCACTTCCAATTCAGCCAAATTGAGCTTATTCGCTTCTTTTAGATGCTCAGGTTTTTTTCTCTCTCTGGTATACACCGGAGTTCCGCCTCCCAACGCCAAAGAAGAAGCCGGAATTTCTGCCACCACCTCACCTTTGTTTTTCACCCTTAGCATCTTATCATCCGTAACCTTGCCGATGATCACCGAGTTCAGTCCCCATTTGGTGAAGATCTCCTGCACTCTCTTCTCACAGCCAGATTTGGCGATAACCAGCATCCTCTCCTGTGATTCTGAGAGCATCATCTCATAAGGAATCATATTCTCCTCTCTTACCGGCACCAATGAGACGTCAATCTCTATCCCGCTTTTTCCTCTGGCGGCAGTCTCGCAGGTGGAGCACGAGAGGCCCGCCCCTCCCAAATCTTGAATGCCCACGATCAGATCTTCCCTGATTATCTCCAAAGACGCCTCCATAAGAAGCTTCTCCATAAAGGGATCGCCGATCTGAACTGAGGGTCGCCGCTCCTCTGATTTTTCCGAGATCTCCTCTGAGGCAAAGGTAACCCCATGTATTCCGTCTCGTCCGGTGGAAGCTCCCACCAGCAGGACCGGATTATCTTTTCCCTTTGCGCTTGCCCTTGCCATCTGGTCGATTTTCACTATACCTATACACATGGCGTTGACCAGGGGATTTCCGGTATAGGATTCCTCGAAGTAAACCTCCCCTGCTACAGTGGGGACACCAAAGCAATTTCCGTAATCACCAATTCCCCTCACCACACCATCAAATAGATACCTTACCCTTGGCGATGAGAGCTCGCCGAAACGAAGAGAGTCCAAGCAGGCTATGGGACGGGCACCCATGGTGAAGATGTCCCGCATGATCCCCCCCACCCCGGTCGCCGCTCCCTGATAGGGCTCCACTGCACTGGGGTGATTATGGCTCTCGATTTTGAAGACAACAGCAAGCCCGCCTCCTATATCAACGGCACCTGCATTTTCTTCGCCAGCTTTGGCTAAAAGATGTTCTCCCTCTCTGGGAAAGGTCTTTAAAACCTTAATGGAATTTTTGTAGCTGCAATGTTCGGACCACATCACCGAAAAGATTCCTAATTCCGTATAGGTAGGCGTCCTCCCTCCCAAAATCTTGACAATCATGTCATATTCTTCTGAAGTAAGCCCGTGCTCTTTGGCTAATTGGAGTGTAACCTGGGGTTCTGAAGGAACGGTAACTTTTGAGTCCATATTCACAAGTCCTTAAGATATTTGTTTAATAATTATCAGTGAATATAGAGGGTGGATCACGCAAAGTCAACAAAAAGATTGAAAGGGTGGACTTAAATCGTTTGGGTATAAATGAGCCGGAACGTGATAAAGCCAGAACCTAACTTAAGTTAGGTTCTGGCTTTACCAATATCTCTAAGGGATAAACTTTAAAGTTGGATACCCACCTGCGCAGGCTAATGGTTATCAACTAATTATCTTGGCGATTCGGAAAACGGAGACCCGTCTGGGAGAGTAAGAAAAGGAGTGCGCCCCGCCTTTGGCGGGAC
>Ga0315547_1000032_pt1 | contig 182709 bp, 203 predicted proteins | sample SalMarSW160240MG_2_FD_202542 | JGI IMG/M metagenome (GOLD analysis project Ga0315547, IMG submission 202542) | Salt marsh sediment microbial communities from the Plum Island Ecosystem LTER, Massachusetts, United States - Salt Marsh Sediment SW1601-240 ... | reverse complement strand
CTCGGGGAACGCTCCCCTACCCTTCCTGATAAATCAGAAAGCCATAGCTTCGGTGACAGGCTTAAGCCCCGTTGGATTGTCGGCGCAGAACCACTAAACCAGTGAGCTATTACGCATTCTTTAAAGGATGGCTGCTTCTAAGCCAACCTCCTGGCTGTCTGGGTAATTTCACTTCCTTTCCCACTTAGCCTGCTCTTGGGGACCTTAGCTGATGGTCTGGGCTGTTTCCCTCTCGACTACGGAGCTTATCCCCCATAGTCTCACTCCCAGGCTTTAAGTTAATGGAATTCGTGGTTTGGTTGGAGTTGGTAAGATACTCTCCCCCGAGTCCATCCAGTGCCCTACCGCCATTAACTACAACCTGAGGCTGCACCTCAATGCATTTCGGGGAGAACCAGCTATCACCGGGTTCGGTTGGCATTTCACCTCTACCCACAGCTCCTCCGACAACATTGCAACGTTGACCGGTTCGGGCCTCCACTTCGATCTTATCGAAGCTTCACCCTGGCCATGGGTAGCTCACCCGGCTTCGGGTCTGCTCCATGCGACCATATTGCGCCCTATTAAGACTCGCTTTCGCTTCGGCTCCGCAACGCCAGTTGCTTAACCGGCCACATAGAACAACTCACCGGCTCATTCTTCAATAGGCACGCCATCACCCTTCCATTGCTGAAAGAGCTCTGACTGCTTGTAAGCATACGGTTTCAGGTACTATTTCACTCCCCTCACGGGGTTCTTTTCACCTTTCCCTCACGGTACTAGTTCACTATCGGTCATCAAGGGTATTTAGCCTTACCCAGTGGTCTGGGCAGATTCCCACAAGATTTCTCGTGTCCCGTGGTACTCAAGAACAGATAAGGAGCCTACCCCTTTCGTCTACGGGACTATCACCCTCTATGGTGGCCCTTTCCAGAGACCTTTAACTAGGGTTGGGTTTATAACTCCTTGACCTATTTCAGGTTCGGTCCTACCTGCCTTACAACACCCGGCAAACATAAGCCCTGACGCCGTTAGGCTTACCGGGTTTGGGCTTCTCCCCTTTCGTTCGCCACTACTCAGGGAATAATTTCCTTTCCTCGGGGTACTGAGATGTTTCACTTCCCCCGCTTACCTCCTCCCGGCCTATGTGTTCAGCCGGGGGTGACCAGATTTTATCCGGCCGGGTTGCCCCATTCGGGAATCCCCGGTTAGGCTTGCTAGACAGCTCGCCGGGGCTTTTCGCAGCCTTACTACGCCCTTCTTCGGCCCTTGATGCCAAGGCATCCACCGTATGCCCTTATTACTTGACCTGCTTCAGGTTTGATATTAGACCCTCAACTATATTCAGTTGTTAAGGTGCGGAAGGCAAAAGAAAAGGTCTGGCGGTTTTGCCACCAGACCTCATTGTCCGGTTATTTACCACCAGTTTAGCTTGCTATGTCTTTGCCTTCATCATACGCAAATATAAGTCTATCATAAGGTTATTAGGTTGTCAACATTATTTTGAGGCTAATACGCCTGGCCGCCCAAACATTTTTAAAATATATTTTTTAGCGGTGAACCCCACCACCCATCCGTGATATCTTTTCCCACCCGGGCCGCCCCCGGGGCATCTAAGGTGTGGGGGTTAATTCCTGTCTTTCCGAAGGTGCTTACCACAATTCACCCTCACGCCATTCGGCGGAGAGGGGAGTATCCAAGTCAAGAGGCGGAGTCTTTGGCAGTACCAGAACCATTACACCTTTTTCTTCCGGAGTGGCTGCCATACCATCTGCTGTCCGAATGAACAGAGGGCCCCGCCACAATTGCCAGCCGAGTTTGGAATACAAATTGAAAGAGTGGCCCGTGCATAGACCGCCGATATCATAGTCTATGATTTCTTCTGCTAACCGGCGCATTACTGCCGACGCATATCCCTTTTTACGATAGCGCTCATCAGTAGCGACCGCTTCTATATAGGCTGTCCGCCAGGACGGCGAAGCGCTATTCTGAAGCCAACGCGTAACCCATAGGGCATGGCTGACCAGATGTTCCCGAACGCGTCCGAGAATATGAGTAGCGTTACCAAAAGACTTAAGAAAAGGCCTGTAATCCCTCTCGTAAGCGCCGGAGCATAATGCAAGTATTTCCGAGTATTCGCGTCCGGAGAGATTTTCGCCTTTTATTACTTGAAGGGAGAGACTTTCAATTTTCATCTCTTTCCAATACTATATTTCTAATTCTATCTTTAAGCCATCACTATTTATTTTAGCAGAAATATCGGAGAGGGGGAACACAAGGGGGTGAGGTCTCAAAATCCCCCTTAATCCCCCTTTTTCAAAGGGGGACAACACTTCTTTAACAATGGGTCGTCTCCCTTTCGTAAAGGGAAAGTGAGAGGGATTTATTCTATTTACCCTTTCCACCCATACTATGCTATAATTCATGCGTAAATATCACCAGCAGGATAGGAACCGGGACATTGACACTCAAAGAGACAATCGCCGAGCTGATTAAAAATGGGGTTATTGCCGCCCGGCAGGCCGGCAAGCTGCCCGAACTTACCCTGCCCGAGATAATCATCGAGCGACCCCAGAATCCGGAGCACGGTGACTACGCTTGCAGTATTTCTCTCAAGCTGGCGCGGGCCGTCGGCACCAGCCCCCTGACCATCGCCAATGAGATAGCCGGTTTTATAAGGCCTTCCGCCGAGATTGAAAGCGTTACCGTCGCCCCGCCGGGATTCATCAACTTCACCCTTAAAAACGACTGGCTGACGCAGCAGGTGGATGCCATACTAAATGCCGGAGATTCCTATGGCAACATAGACCTGGGCCAGGGCAAAAAAGTCCAGATAGAATTCGTCAGCGTCAATCCCACCGGCCCCCTCCACGTGGGGCACGGCCGCGGGGCTATCCTGGGCAGCACCCTGGCCAATGCCCTTACCTCCGCCGGCTACAAGGTGGAGAAGGAATACTACATCAACGACGCCGGCAACCAGGTAGACGCTTTCCGACGCTCGCTGTATGCCCGATACCGGCAGGCTCTGGGAGAAGAAGCCGAGATGCCCGCCGACGGCTATCTGGGTAACTATATTACAGACATGGTCGCAGAGATTATCGCCGAAGAAGGTGCTGGACTCGGCAAGCTGTCCGGGGAGGAATTGATTTCAAAACTCGGGCAAATCGGCCTGGATAAGATGCTCGGCCAGATAAAGGCCGACCTTGAGCTGCTGGATGTTACCTTCGATGTCTGGTTCAGCGAGCAGAGCCTTTACGACAACAACCAGTACCGGACGGCGCTATCCATGCTGAAACAGAGCGGCTACATCGCCGAAAAGGAGGGCGCCACCTGGTTCGTCTCCACCGCGCTCGGCGAGGACAAGGACAACGTGGTCGTGCGCACCGACGGCACGCCAACCTACTTCGCTACCGATATTGCCTATCATTACAATAAATTCCTGGAGCGTAAGTTCGACAAGGTTATCGATATCTGGGGAGCCGACCACATGGGCCACGTCTCCCGCATGAAGGCCGTCGTCGGCGCCCTGGGCATAGAACCGGAGCAGCTTACCGTTATCATATCGCAGATGGTTACCCTGCGGAGCGGCGGCGAGGTCGTGAAAATTTCCAAGCGCAGCGGGGATATCGTTACCCTGCGCGAGCTGGTGGAAGAGGTCGGCGCCGATGCCTGCCGCTTTTTCTTCCTGTCCCGCACCGCCGACAGCCAGATGGACTTCGACCTTGAGCTGGCCAAAAAGCAGTCGGCGGACAACCCCGTTTACTACGTGCAGTACGCCCACGCGCGCATCGCCAGCATCCTGCGAGTGGCACAGGAAAAAGGCGCCGATAGCAGCGATGGCGATGCCTCCCTGCTGACCACCGAACCGGAGCTTATCCTCATACGCAAGATGCTGCTCCTGCCGGAAATAGTCGAAACGATAGCCCGGACACTCGAGCCCCACCACCTGACCTACTACGCGCAGGACCTGGCTACCGTTTTCCATAGCTTTTACAAGCAGTGCCGAGTCGTCTCCGGCGATAAAGCCATGACCGGAGCGCGACTTAAACTGGTGAGGGCCGCCAAGCTCGTGCTGGGCAGGACGCTCGGTCTGATGAGCATGACCGCCCCCGAAAGAATGTGATAGATAACGAGAGGTCTAGATGAAAAAACGCGTCTTTTCCGGCATTCAGCCGACGGGTAATATCCACATCGGCAACTACCTGGGGGCCATTAAGTATTGGGTGTCCATGCAGGAAGACTACGATAATGTCTTCTGTATTGTTGACCTGCACGCCATTACCGTGCCGCAGGACCCGAAGGTGCTTAACGCCAAAATCCGCGAGGTCTCCGGACTGCTCATGGCCGCCGGAATCGACCCCGAGAGGTCTATCCTCTTTGTACAGTCGCACGTCAGCGCCCACAGCGAGCTGGCCTGGCTCCTCAATTGCTTTATCCCCATGGGCTGGATGCAGCGCATGACCCAGTTCAAGGAGAAGTCGGTGAAACAGAAGGAGCAGGTGAGCGTCGGCCTGTTCGACTACCCGTCACTGATGGCCGCCGATATCCTGCTTTACCGGACGGACGTCGTGCCGGTGGGCGAGGACCAGAAGCAGCACGTGGAGCTGGCCAGGGACGCCGCGCAGCGATTCAATAACATCTACGGCGAGACCTTCGTGGTGCCGGAACCGCTTATCCCGGATGTCGGCGCCCGCATTATGGGACTCGACGACCCCACCGTAAAAATGAGCAAAAGCGAAGCCGGCTCCGGCCATGCCATTAACCTGCTGGACTCGCCTGACATGATTCGCTCCAAGATAATGAAGGCCACCACCGACTCCCAACGCGATATCCTCTACGATGAGAGCCGACCCGGTATATTTAACCTGCTGTCCATCTACCAGACCATTACCGGAGAGCCTGAAAAGGAGATAGAAGCCAGGTTCGAAGGCAAGGGCTACGGCGAATTTAAGAAAGTCCTTGCCGAGGTGGTTATCGAAGGCCTGCGCCCGCTGCAGGAACGCTATAAAGAGCTTACCGCCGAGCCCGGCCTTATCGACTCTATTCTGAAGGCCGGCGCCGCTAAAGCCCGCCCCCTCGCCGAGAAAATGCTCTCCGAAGTTCAGAAAAAGGTGGGGCTGGGATAAGCATTTATCTGTCATTGCGAGGAACGCAGTGACGAAGCAATCCCAATAATACATCATGTCATTCCAGCGTAAGCGGGAATCCAGACCACCCCAACCCCTCGGGTGTTATCTATTCCCACCCTACCACCCTAGTATCATCTACGGCTTAGCCCATAGAAAACCCCGCGGGGGCGGTGTTGGGTGGAAAAGAAAAAACGAGGCGCGGGGTGGCACCTCCCTTCGCTGTAAAGCTGGTCTATTTCCGGCCTGTAGCCTGTAAAAAGGCCTCTTCATCAATTTCAAGCTGTTTAAGAATATCAGAAAGGAAGTACGGGCTGATAGCCCTGCCGGGGTGTACCGGCACAGGAACCCGGCGGCAATCCCGATGGTGAAATATGGCGTGACCACCCTTTTGCCTGACCTTTTCAAATCCCAACGCCCGCAGTCCTTTAGCCACTTCCCTGGCTTTCAAGGCGGGCAGCTTTGTCATAAGGCAACGGTAACTTTCTTTGCCTCAATTTCCTGCGGGATTTCTTCGCCATGCTCTTTGCGGTACTCCAGACAAAGCTCCAGAACCTCCTTGATATTGACCATACATTCATCATAGGTTTCACCTTGAGCATGTGCCTCTGGAATTAAAGGACAGCCGGCGATATAAAACCCGTCAGGCGCTTTTCTTATGATAACCGTGTATTCCATTCCCTCTCCTTCCCAACTCCATTATAGCACAACCAAGAAAGAGAGAACTGACCCCCAATTCCCCACAGGGCAGCGGGGCGTAAAAGAAAAACCCCGCCTGATGCGGGGGTAACGGGTAAAAGGGCGGCGTTGACAACCGCCCCCTATTTCTTGTACTTCTTCACGAACCTCTTCATCCGCGCCAGTGCTTCCTCTATATCCGCCAGCGAAGTGGCGTAGCAGCAGCGCACGTACCCCTCCCCACACTCCCCGAAAGCCGAACCCGGCACCACCGCCACCTTCTCCTCTATGAGCAGCTTCTCGGAGAACTCCTCCGATGTCATCCCCGTACTCGTAATAGAAGGAAAAGCGTAGAAAGCCCCCCTCGGCTCAAAGCAGGGCATGCCGATTTCATTAAGACCCTTGACGATTATCATTCGCCGCCGGTTATAGTCCTCCACCATCTCCAGCACATCCGGCTCCCCCGTCTTGAGAGCTTCGAGGGCGGCCACCTGGGCCGGGGTGGGGGCGCTCATAATCGTGTACTGGTGAATTTTGGTCATGGCGGCAATGATTTCTTTCGGCGCCACCGCGTAGCCGATACGCCATCCGGTCATGGCGTAAGCCTTGGAGAACCCCCCCAGCAGAATCGTATTCTCTTTAACGCCGGGAAGGCCGGCGAAACACGTATGCTCCACGCCGTAAACCAGCCGCGCGTAAATCTCGTCGGAGACAACCATCAGGTTATGCCGCCTGGCTACCTCCGCTACGGCCAGCAGCTTATCCCGGCTCATCACCGCTCCGGTAGGATTGGCCGGATAGCCGATTAATATCGCCCGAGTCTTACCGGTAATCCTCGCCTCGATGTCTTTCGCCTCGACCTCAAAATTGTTTTCCTGGCTGGTCGGTACCATGACCGGCTCGCCGCCGGCCAGGATAACGCAGGAATCGTAGGCAACGTAATGGGGGTCCGGCATGATGACCTCGTCCCCCGAATTTAATATCGCCCGCATCGCCAGGTCCAGCGCCTCGCTGACGCCGACGGTCATTAAAATCTCCCCGTAAGGTTCGTACTCTATATCGTATTTATCTTTGAGACATCTCGCCGTCTCTTCTCGCAGTTCCGGTATCCCGGAGTTCGAGGTGTACATCGTGTAGCCTCTCTCCAGCGACTGCACGGCTGCCTCGCTGATATGCCAGGGCGTGGCATAGTCCGGCTCGCCGACCCCCAGCGAAATAACGCCCTCCATGGACGCCAGCAGGTCGAAGAACTTGCGAATCCCGGAAGGCGAAAGGCGATTCACCCGTTCCGATATTAGTTTATGTTCTATTCGACTTTTCTCCGTTTTTCCTGCCGACATGATATCTCCTGGGAACGCAGCCTTACAGTATTACCGGCTGTCGTTTGACCCCTTCTCCCCCCTCTAAAATTTCACCGTCTACCTTGTAGCGTTTCAGCACAAAATGCGTAACCGTCCCCTTAACCCCTTCGATATGGGCCAGGTTCCCCGAGACGAAGTCGGCCACCTGGCGCTCGGACTTGCCCATCACCACCAGCAGCAGGTCATAAGTCCCCGAGGCGAGGTAAAGGGAACGTACCTGCCCGAACTGGGCGATTCTCCCGGCTATGGAGTCGAACCCCGCCTCCGGCTCCGGCGTTACATTAACCTCTATTAACGCCCATACCTGGTCGTCTTCAATCCTGTCCCAGTTGACGATTGTCTTGTATTTAAGGATAAGCTTGTCTTTCTCCGCCTGCTTGATAAGCCTGGTAACCTCCGCGACGGGCGTTCCGGTCATGGTGGCTATCTGTTTGGTGGTGGTGCGCGCGTCATTTTCCAGTATTTTTAATACGTCCTTCAACATGTTCTTACCTCCTCACGACCTCGTTTACAGACCACCGTTCTTTGGCCTCATTATAGCAGAGTTGGAAGAATTTGTTATCCCCCGTTTTTACCAGAAAGTGCCTTTCACCGGGTTCCTGCCACGCTTTTTCTATCGCAGCGACTTCATATTCCACGCCTTCCCGCGTGAAAGAGCGCGGCTCCTGGGCATACGTATGTCCAGAGTAGCACTTTACGGTCGGGTTATTCAAGCCCCCTACCCCTTCTCTCCTCGATGATAGTTCAGGTTGTCTGGTTTCTGCGTATTCCGGCGAGCGCCACCGCCACCATTCCCACCCCGAGCAGCACCGCCAGGGTCTCGATTGAAGCCGTTTCCATGAGACCCAGCACGATGCACGCTATAGCCAGCGCCAGTGCTATCACCCTCAACAAGAAAGACATAAACCACTCTCTTCTGTTCATGGCTTTTACCTCCATATGACCTCGCTTATGATTTTTCCCGTATAATCAAAGCTCTTACCCTTAAATTGTTTTTCCTTCTCTCTCGGCCTTTTTATCAAGGTACATGCCTATAATTACGCCCAGTGCTATGCCGATACCGGTGCCGATTGCAGAATTATCAAAAAACGAACCCAGCGCCGCGCCGAGTCCCCCGCCGATTGCCAGACCGATACCGATTCCCATTCCCAGGTATTGCCCTTTGGCCACCAGCTTGTGGACCTTTTTAAGGTGTTCTACCAGCTTACTGACAGTCTTGATGTGTTTTTTCAGACCTTCCCTGTCGGGCATCTGTATAAGCAGGCTTAACTCCTGCACCAGGCTGGTAATTTCCTGCTTTGACGTCTGGCACTCCGAGCATATATCGGAAAATTCGTCGATTCTTCTGGAGGCCCGTAATAGCAGGTCGAGCTTGTACTTTTTAGCCCCGTCCTTCCCCAGCGACGTCTGGTACTGGGCTATTTCCGTGGCGATGCGGTTATACCACTGGCTGCCGACTTCCATATTATTTATACCCCGCCCCCCTCGCTTCTTATCTTTTCCCACCCATACCGCCCTCGCGCCATCAGCGGCTTAGCCCGCAATTTGCCCCACCCCAAAATCCCTCTCTAACTCTCCCTTTACCAAAGGGAGAGGATGTTGGTACAAACTCTAAATCGATGCTTTAACCGAATCTATCTCCCTCCTTCGTAAGGAGGGACTAAGGGAGATTTTCGTCCCCAGCTTCCCCCTTTGAAAAAGGGGGACATGAGGGGGATTTTTTAAGAGGGGTTGACGACCCTCTTCAGGCTTCCCTAATTATTCACCTGTAAATATGTTTCGAGAAGAAAAAGCCCTATCGTACTTGCCGAGTTAACTGCTAAACGAGCATGTCGTGATAATAGTACAGTAAATTCTTTACCTTTACCATGTACATCGCCATATTTTGTTCTTAATACTCCGATTCCAGCAGCTACATTAAACAGCCCTCCCAATATCCTCTTGATTTCAACTTCGGAATGTTGGTCTGGCGCTAATTCTAATTCTTTCAATACTGCGAATACTAAAGGTTGAATACTTTGGTCTTTAGGGTAAGGTTTTCCAAGTCCATCAAGAATTGACTTTGCTACACTTTCTAATGTTGAACAAGCACTAGTAATAGCTCCTTTAGCATCGGAATCAATACTTGAAATAGCTCTTTCAAAATCAGATTTCACACTTGGAAGTGTTAATGCTTTATTCCCAAAAAATTCCGTAACTGGTGCCGTTCCCCCTGCTTCTACTAAGTTATATGACATTCCCATTTTAACAATTTCAAAGCCATCGTATCTTAGGCGCTTATTCAAATAATTGACCACATTTTCCAGTTTATCCTCATGGTCTATATAATCAAGCGGATCCAAGAGTGTTATAGTAATTTCTACTATTTTCTCGAATCCGTTTTCTCCCTGGTTAATTTCATTCAATAAGTCTTGCGTGAAAGGAACCCTAGACCAATTACCATATGTTACATCGTATCCAACATTTCGAAAAAATTTCACTATCGAAGGCCCAGTTCGATATAATCCAATAGAAATTGTACCAATATTAGCTGAACCCCCAGTAATGCATTCTGCTAAAGCGTCAATATATTGTGGTGAAAATCTCTTTTCAGTAGTCATTTACAATCCCCCCCTAAACCTCCGCCCTTTTTTGATGCCACTCGGTGGCCTGCTCGTAGGCGTAGGCGACCCTTAATAATGTCTCCTCCCCGAAGTGCTTGCCGATTATCTGCATGCCGATGGGCAGGCCGTCCGCAAAGCCCGCCGGCACGGAGATTCCCGGCACCCCGGCGATATTGATGGGCAGGGTGCAGACATCGCTTAAGTACATGGCCAGCGGGTCGTCCGTCTTCTCCCCTATCTTGAAAGGCACGGTGGGGGATGTGGGGGTAATGAGGGCATCGTACTTCTCAAAAGCGGCGTCGAACTCCCGTCTTATCAGGGTGCGCACCCGCTGGGCTTTGACATACCAGGCGTCGTAATATCCCGCCGAAAGGGCGTAAGTCCCCAGCATAATTCTACGCTTAACCTCGGGGCCGAAGCCGTTCCCGCGCGTCTTCTCCATGGACTCCCACATGCTGTCGCCCAGATACGAGTAGCCGTATTTCACGCCGTCGTAGCGCGCCAGGTTGGCCGAGGCCTCGCAGGGGGCGATAATATAATAGACCGCCAGGGCGTAGGGGGTGTGGGGCAGGGACATCTCTTCAAGTTCGGCGCCCAGCTCCTCAAGCTTTTTATGCGCCGCCTTCATGGCCGCCGCCACCTCCGGCTGCATCCCCTCGACGTAATATTCCTTCGGCACGCCGAGTTTCATGCCTTTCAAATCGGTTTTCAGGCACTTCGTATAGTCGGGCACCGACTCGGGCACGGAGGTAGAATCGCGCTTATCGTGTCCGGCGATGGAGTTCATTATGAGGGCGCAGTCGGTAACGTCCTGCGTCAGGGGGCCTATCTGGTCGAGGGAGCTGGCGAAAGCCACCAGCCCGTAGCGGCTTACCCTGCCGTACGTGGGCTTCAGGCCGACGACGCTGCAAAAGCCTGCCGGCTGGCGGATGCTGCCGCCCGTGTCCGACCCCAGGGCGCAGACAGCCTCCCCCGCCGCCACCGCCACCGCCGAACCCCCGCTGCTCCCGCCGGGCACGCGGCTCACGTCCCAAGGATTATGGGTCACGAACAGCGCCGAGTTCTCCGTCGAAGAACCCATAGCGAACTCGTCCATGTTGGCCTTGCCCACCATTACCGCGCCGCATTCGTTCAGCTTCTCCATGACCGCGGCGTCATAGGGCGGCACGAAGTTTTCCAGCATCTTCGCCGAGCACGTCGTCCTCACGCCTTTGGTACAGATAACGTCCTTGATGGCTATCGGTATTCCCATCAGCGGGCTGCCGTTGCCGGCGGCAATGATTTCATCGGCCTTCCGGGCCTGCTCCAGCGCCAGTTCATCGGTGACCGTCACCATGGCCTTGACTTTCGGCTCGACCTGCTCGATGCGCCCCAGATATTCCTTCGTCAGTTCGACGGAGGAAATTTTCTTTTCCCTTAATAGCTTGCTTGCTTCATGTATCGTAGTTTGCATACTCATTACTCCAGCACCGCCCTGACCCTGAAGTAGTCACCCTCCCGCCGCGGCGCGTTAGCCAGAATATCTTCCGAGGGCAGCGAGGGCGCCACCTCGTCCTCACGCATGATGCTCTGGAGAGCTACGGACTGCGCCGTGGGAGGCACATCGGTGGTATCCACCTGCTGTAATACCTCGAAATTCTCCAGAAGATTAGACAACTGCTCGCTGAAACGAGTGATTTCCTCCTCGGTAAGGGCGACCCTGGCCAGGCGGGCGATATGCAGTACCTCTTCCCGACTTAACTTCATAATTAACTCCCGGAATCGTTTTTTTACAGGTACTTTACCCGCCAATTATAACATTCGCCTTCAGCTACAGGCAACTGCGTCTAACATAAAGTCGCATTCTTACCATAAAACGCTTATAATAGAGTAAAATAAACAGAATTAATTATACATCTTGATGAAGGGAGGCAAGATATGGAGGAGAGGGTGATGGTATTCGTTGACGGAAGTAATCTCTACCATTCTCTTAAAAATCATTTTCAAAGGACAGACCTGGACCTGGGTAAATTCTGCCGAAAAATTTTACGCAAACGCCAGCTAATTAGAATCTATTATTATAACGCCAAAGTTGGACAGAAACAGGAGCCCGAGATCTACAAGCAACAGGAGGCTTTCTTTGCCGGCATTAATGCCATTCCCTATACCGAGTTACGACTGGGTCGTCTGGTCTACACCAACCAGTGGCCGACCGTACCGCCCTACGAAAAGGGCACCGACGTGCAGCTGGCTACCGATATGATAACCCACAGTTATAAGGGCAATTACGATGTCGGTATCCTCATCGCCGGAGATAACGATTTCGCCGGCGCCGTCCAAGCCGTTAAGGACAACGGGAAGCATGTCGAGGTAGCCCTGTTTGGCAAGCAGGGCACTTCCCAGCAATTGAGGAATGTCGCCGACCAGATAATAGCAATAAATTCCCGCCTGCTGAAAGACTGCTGGAAATAGCTCGCGGCTTTCGGGAAGAAGCTGATGAGGGACAGAGCCAAAAAAGTCCGGGAAGCCAAGGGCCGCCCCAGTCCGCGTCTTTCCCGGGAAGAAGACAATATTATCAAAGACTGGGGCGGCAGGTTGTCGGTTGCCCTCGTCTACCCTAACTCCTATTTCCTGGGCATGTCCAACCTGGGAGTCCATGTTGTCTACAGGCTTCTGAACAGCGAGTTGAGGGTCGTTTGCGAGCGTGCATTTTACGAAAAAGAAGATAAGAAAGCGCCCGTCGCCCTGGAGTCCGGGCGACCACTTACCGATTTTGCCGTTATCGCTTTCTCTATTTCCTACGAACTGGATTACTTTAACGTCGTAAATATCCTCAAAGCCAGCGGTATACCGCTATACGCCGCCGACCGCGACGAGACCTATCCCCTGATTATCGCCGGTGGCCCTTGCGTTACCGCCAATCCCACGCCCCTTGCCCCGTTCTTCGACTGCTTTTGCATCGGCGAAGCCGAGGCCATCGCCCCCGGCATGATTCCCGTCATGCTGGAAAGCATCCTTCCCGGGGAGGAGACCAGGGGCGAACTTCTAAAAAAGCTGGCGACCCTGCCCGGCGTCTACGTGCCCGCCCACCCCCCGGAGAATAACGTAACGCGTCAGTACGCCGTCAGCCTAGACGAATCTCCCGCCACCTCGGTGATACTCACGAAGGACACCGAGCTCGGCGATTTATACCTCATCGAGGCGGAGCGCGGCTGCCAGCGCGGCTGCCGTTTCTGCATGGTGAATACCGCTTTCTCCCCCATGCGCTTTCGCTCCGTGGACAATCTCCTCAAACAGGCGAAGGACGGCTTGAGCCGGCGCCGGCGCATCGGGCTGGTGGGTCCGGCCGTTACCGACCATCCCCAGATAAAGGAACTGCTGACCGGACTTAACCAGCTAAGGGCTGAAATTTCAATAAGCTCTCTAAGGATAGGCTCTATTACTACGGATATCCTGGACCCGCTGGACAAAGGCAAGACGCAGTCCATAGCCATCGCCCCCGAGGCAGGCTCGCAGCGACTCCGCGACGTCATAAAAAAGGGCACTTCCGAAGATGAAATTCTTGAAGTCGCCGATAGAATTGCCGGCCATCGCTTTACGCAGCTCAAGCTCTATTTCATCGTCGGCCTGCCGACCGAGACCGACGAAGACATCGAAGAGATACTAAATCTGACTCTGGCCATCAAAGACAGGCTCGACCGTAAACAGGGCGGTATCCGCCTCACCCTCAATGCAGCCCCCTTCGTCCCCAAGGCGGGTACGCCTTTCCAGTGGCTGCCCATGGCTTCCCATGACACGCTGACAAGCCGCCTCGCCATGTTGAGCAGCACCCTACCCCTGAAGGGCGTCAAGCTAAACGAGGAAAGCCCCGCCTGGAGCCATGTCCAGGGAGTCCTGGCCCGCGGCGATGAAAAGGTAGCCGAAGTCCTGGCGAATATGGAAGAGGTATCGCTGGCCGGATGGCGTAATGCCGTTGAGGCCTGCAACCTGGATATTGACTATTATGTCAACCAGAGATGGGGTACGGAACAGAAATTACCGTGGTCTGTAATAGACTCTGGAATGAAGTACGAGAGGCTTTGCGAGGAGTTGGGAAAGGCGCTGGCGTAACCCTACTGCCCCAGTAGCTCCGTCACCACGTCGTTGATTTCTTTCCCGTCCGCCTTCCCCTTGAGCTTGGGCATCAGCTCTTTCATCACTTTGCCCTTGTCGCCGGGGCCCTGCGCCCCCGCCACCCCCATTACCTCCCGTGCCGCCGCCGCTATATCTTCGCGGGACATTTGCTCGGGCAGATAGCTCTGAAGGATGGCCATCTCCGCTTCCTCTTTATCCACCAGGTCCTGCCGGTTACCCTGCTTGAAAGCGTCGATGCTCTCCTGGTGCCGCTTGACTTCCTTGGCGATGAGCCCCAGGATATCGGCATTGTCCAAGGCGGACTGCCTGGCTTTTTCGGCGTTGTTAACCGACGCTATCAGCATGCGGAGAGTGTCCTTTTTTACCACATCCCCGCTCTTCATCGCCACTTTGATATCGTCGGTTATGCTGCGCTTGAGGTCTGCTTCCTGCTCCATGATGATCTGTTTACCTGTTTTCCCGTTCTAAGTCGGTCTTATCTAAAGCGTACGCGTGTTAACGCCGGTATATTCTGGCACTTTTGGCAGCTCCGCGTTTCTTGGCCGCCTTCTTACGCTTGCGCTTGATGCTCGGTTTCTCATAGTGTTCCCGGCGCCGCAGTTCCGCTAAAATACCGTCCTGCTGCACCTTTCGGTTGAACCGTTTGAGCAAACTGTCAAAGCTCTCTTCGTCTCCAGCTGTTACTTCAGCCAATGAGCATCACATCCCTTCCGAATTTTATATCCCAATATTATAGGGGGCGCCGTTCGTTCTGGCTCAACCCCCAAAATCAATCAAGGCCCGTGTGCTTCATAAAAGAAATGAAACACACCATAATATTGTAATCGGCTCGGAGCGTCCTGTCAAGATGGGCAGCCCGTACATTGAGAAAATTTACTCCTGCTCTATTCTCCTCATTATCTCGACGGCAGCTACCAGCCCGGACGCGGATGCCTGCACCAGCCCCCGGCTGACCCCCGTGCCATCGCCCGCGGCGAACATGTTGCGGATTTCCGTCTCCAGGCAGGCATTGAGCTGCGGTCTAATAGAATAGAACTTCACCTCTATCCCGTAAAGCAGGGTATCCGGAGAAGCCACGCCCGGCGTCAGCTTATCCATGGCCATCAGCATTTCTATCAGACCGGTAAGGTGGCGAAAGGGAAGCGCGAAACTCAAATCGCCCGGCGCGGCGCTTTTTAAGCTGGGTCTGACCTTGCCTTTTTCGATGCGTCCGGGAGTGGAACGCCGGCCCTCCAGCAGGTCGCCGAAGCGCTGCACCAGCACCCCCCCTCCCAGAATATTCGCCAGCCTGGCCAGGTACTTGCCGTAGGCAATCGGCTCGTGAAACGGTTCGGTAAAATCGGTGCTTACCAGCAGGGCGAAATTGGTATTCTTACTCTTTCGGCTGGCATAGCTGTGCCCGTTGACCGTCACTACGGGGTCGGTTCCGCCGGTAGACTCCATGATAACCTCGCCGGCGGGGCACATGCAGAACGTACGGATACGGTCGTTAAAGCTCTGCGACATATATTCCAGCTTTATCTCATAAAGCACATCGGTCAGTTTTTTCATCACCGTGGCCGGCACTTCCACCCTCACACCGACATCTATGGGATTGCGATGCATGGTCAGCTTTAGTCTTTCGGCATCACGCGATAACCAGTCGGCCCCTTCTCTGCCCGGTGCCAGCACCAGGTACTTGCAAAAATACTTTTCGCCGTCCTCGGTTTCCACTCCTTTAACGGCGCCGTCTTCCACCAGCACCTTGGCTACCATCGAGCCCAGCTTGAACTCCAGGCGCGGCATCAAATAGTCCTGCATAGCCTTGAGCACATTGAAGCCGTTTTCTGTCCCCATGTGGCGCATCGGGGTAGGTATCAGACGCATTCCGGCCTCGCCGGCCTTTCGGCCTATCTCCTCAACGGCGCTACCCTTGCCGTAGACCTTCTTTGAAGCCCCGAACTTGAGATACAGCTCGTCGACATACTTAATCAGCCCGGCCGTGTGTTCTTCATCCAGGTATTCGCCGAGATGCCCGCCAACCTCCGAAGATAGCACCAGTTTACCATCGCTAAACGCGCCCGCCCCACCCAGTCCGCAGACCAGATTGCACGGCTGACACCCCACGCAGGCACCCCCCGTGTCCCGCACCGGGCACCGCCGCTGGCTGATATCCTTGCCTTTCTCAATAAGGAGAATATTCAGCCCTTTAGCCTGGGTAAGCTCCAGCGCCGCGAAGATACCCGCCGGGCCACCGCCGGTGATAATAACATCATAATATTTTTTCATTACGCCGTATTTCCCCCCGGACACATGAAAAAGCCGAGACGTACTATCCTGTGAGAAACGCCTCAAGCTTTTATCTAATTCTACTGGATATTATACCTTTATAGCCGTCATAATTATATCTTCGGCGCATAAGCCCGTCAAGAAGCTATAATTCACTTACCAGATAGCCAAAAAATGGACAGAATGCCCAGAACGAGTATACGAAAGGGTTGACATTTGCCAATTGGCAAATTATAATAAATACACTATGGATTACGCAAATAATGATTTAGGCAGAATACTCAAGCAGCAGAGGATAACAGTACCGTTAACTCTGCAGGAACTTGCCGCGGAATCTAGCGTTTCTTCATCTCACCTGGGCCGCATAGAAAGGGGCGAGCGCTTTCCATCGGCACGGATTTTGCGCAAAATCGCCAGGCCGCTTGGCTTTGACGAGGATGAACTGTTTACCCTGGCCGGCTTTCTCTCTCCTCAAACGCCCGGCGTAGCCGAGGAAAGCAATACCCGCTACAGTGGCCGCCAGCTGGACCCCTATGTCGCCAGGATGCTTGCAGAAGAACCCCCTGAAGTACAGCGTTCCGTCATCGGTATCTTGAGTCTCCTGAAAAGCGTTGCCCGGGGCATGGCAAAATAGGGCCGGCCGGTTACGGTATCGTCTCCTTAAAAGGCAAGGGCGTACCTTTCCCCGCGGCGGGCGGCACTTGATACGCAGCAGAAAACGTGCTACATTAAATTAAAATCAACCGCGTTCAGGTGAAGGTGCAGGAAGAATAGCCCTTATGGAAACCAAAGAAGAGGAATGGCTAAGATTCATAGATACTCTAAGCCATGAACTTAAAACTCCCCTGACCTCGATTATTGCCGCCGGCGGCCTGCTGGCCGAGGAACTTGAAACCACCGCTGATGAATCTTCCCAGAAGCTGATTCAGACTATTATCCGCAACGCCAATACCCTGGAAACGCGACTCGCCGAACTGCTGGATATCGTCAAGACGGGCAGCGGCAAGTTAATGCTAGAGCTTGAGCCGGTAGACATGAAGTCGCTCGTTCTCGGCACGTGCATGCAGATAAGTCCCCTGTTACGCGGTAAGCAGCAAACGCTGAACACCGACCTGCCGGACTTCATCCCCATCATCCACGGAGACGGGCAACGACTGGAGCAGGTATTGCTTAATCTCCTGACCAACGCCACCAAGTTCACCCCGGAAAGGGGCACCATCACCGTACGGGTGAGAAAAGAGGACACCGGTCTGGTCGTAGGCGTACATGACAATGGTATCGGCATCGCCAAAGAAGAGCAGGACAGGTTATTTAAACCGTACAGTCGCTTGAGTTCCGACAGGCAGCGCCACCCGGGACTGGGCCTGGGGCTTGCCCTCTCCAAACAGGTAGTCGAGCTTCACGGCGGCAGAATCTGGGTGGATAGCGAACCGGGCAAAGGCAGTACGTTCTCCTTCTTTATCCCGCGGCGGGCCGCAAAACAGCCTATATAACGGTTTAAGGAGTAACATGAAGGTTCTGGTTATAGAAGATGACCCCGGGATTATCGAAGTCGTCTCTCTTTGCTTCCAGTTGCGCTGGAGCGGTACCGCGGTGATATCAGCCGCCAACGGCCAAAAAGGCATCGAACTCGTCGAAAGCGAAAGCCCGGACGTCGTTATCCTGGATATCGGCCTGCCCGATATGGACGGATACCAGGTATTGAGAGAAATACGCCGCTTCGCCGAAGTACCCATACTCATGCTTACCGTCAGGGGCGAGGATACGGACGTCGCCAAGGGACTCGAACTCGGCGCCGACGATTATATTACCAAGCCTTTCAGCCACATCGAACTGATTGCCCGGGTGCAGGCGGTCCTGCGCCGCGCCCAGGGACTCGCCATAACCGATGAAGAACGCCCCTTCACCAGCGGCAAGCTATCCGTAGATTTTAACCGCAATGAAGTTATGATAAACGGCGAGTCGATTAAACTCACCTCCACCGAAAGAAAACTGCTCTATTACCTCATCAGGAACGAAGGACGCATACTCTCCCACGAAAGCCTGCTCACCAAAGTCTGGGGAGACAATTACGTCGACGCCAGGGACCTGCTCCGCGTCCACATCCAGCACCTCCGGCAGAAACTCGAAGATAACACCGAAACGCCCAATATCATCGTCACCGAGCACGGCATCGGCTACAAATTTATCCGCCCCGCCAGCAGCTAACATTCCCCCACCTTTTTCCATTATCTTTTCCCGCCCAATCCGCCCTCGCAACACTCACGGTTTACACCACCGTCCCACCCCTTTCTTCAACCCCAAAACCGCCCCCTATTCTTTACTAAAAGTTTACGTTATCTTTATAAAAACTTTATGATTCTTAGATACATCTTTATGAACCTGTGTCACAATAGAAATAGTTAAAAAGCACTAGGACTCACCAGAGAAACATAAAAATGGAAAAAGTAAAAGTATTTTTATCAGACTCGCAGGTGCTCTTCCGGGAAGGCATACACTTCATCCTCTCGGGTGAAGAAGATTTTGAGGTCATCGGTGAGACCACCAGCAACCAGGAAGCTTTTAAACTCATTGAATCCAATCCGCCCAACATAGCTATCTTGAGCATGCAGGACGTTAAAACCGACGGCGCCGAGATAACCCGCCGCATCAAACGTAATCTCCCCTCGACTTCGGTAATTCTGACCTTGGATAAAAGAGAGGAAGCAAACCTCTTCGCCGCTATTAAGAGCGGGGTCAGCGCCTGCATCACCAAAGACACCGACCCCGAATACCTCCTTGATGTCATCAGGGTAGTCGCTCAAGGCAGCCAGCCCATCATGGAAGAACTCCTCCTCCCCGGCCTGGCCCTGATGGTTATCGCGGAGTTTGAGGACATAGCCGCCCTGAACGAACAGCTCGATAATATTCTCGCCGTCCTCACCCCCAGGGAAACCCAAGTGCTGACCGCTATCGCCGACGGCAATATCATCGAGCAGGTCGCCGCCAAGCTGGACGTAACCGAAGAAACTATCCGGCGCAATCTAAGACTGATACTTAATAAACTTATCAGCAATGAACGGGCGAGGGCCGTCATTGAAATTACGCAGAGAAGTCTGCCTGTCATCATCAGGAGCTCGGGTAAAACAGACGGCAAAGTTGCCGAATATGTTACCCAAGCAGAATTCAACGAGTTTAAAGATAATTTAATGGAACGCTTAAAAACAATTATAGGTGAACTGGCCTGAAATATGGCAATCTCGTGTGAAAGGGAGGTTGCGTATGTAGATGAAGAAAAAAACAAGTTGGCCGGTACTCCATCTGTCCGGGCAGGCAGGAGGACCGCCCACTTTACAGAGAATATAAACAGTCAAACTTAAGGAAACCTCTGAACAAGCCCTCTAAAGCATACAATTAACAGGTTTTGACTGCTTAAACAGATTTTAGAAGGCTAAATTATGTACTTTATAACATTGTCTCCCTCTCTTTGAGGGTAACTTCCCTGATTTTGGGCATACTAAGCCCCCATCATCCGTAAATCATGGCGCACCGGATACAAATTAGCCAGGGCAAACAGGCTAAACACCTGTACCCCATTTTTATATAATCCCTTGTATCTCACCTTCTGGTAATGCCAGAGATGTTTCACCACCAGAAAAGCATGTTCCCCTTTGGCTCGTATTTGGCTCTGACGATGATTGCAATCCTGGTCTTCCATGGTAAGTTTTTGACCTCTATTGGCTTTCCGATTTATACGCCACTCGATGCCTCTGGCTTCATACTCTCTTTTCTTTCCTTCATTGGCATAGGCTTTATCACCATAAACAGCCAGCTCCTCTCCATGAAGCAGTTCATCCATGACTCGTGAATCATGAACGGCAGCATCCGTGACCACGACGCTATGCGCCAAACCCCTCCCTGTATCCGTGACCACATGTGCCTTCATCCCAAAATACCATTGATTCCCCTTCTTAGTCTGCCGCATCTCTTTGTCTCTCGTCTTGTCCCGGTTCTTGGTCGAGGATGGTGCATTGATAATAGTGGCGTCAACTATGGTCCCCTCTCGTAATAACAACCCCTTTTCCGAAAGATATTGCTGTGTCTTCTCAAATATCTTTTTCGTCAGGCTATATCTTTCCAGCAGGTGCCGAAAGTTCAAAATCGTCGTCTCATCCGGTATCACATCTACTTCAAGCTCAATATCCGCAAATCGCCTCATCTTCCTCCAGAAACTTCTCGCGTCTGGTCTTCTTTTTCTTGTTCTCATACGCCAGACTGGCAAATGATACACTCCTCATATTTATCTGTCCCTTTCATAAGATATTCACTATCTTTATTATCTCATGAATCAGGACTTAATCAGAGTTTCCTTAGGTATATAACTTAAACAGCGAGGAAAACTCTAATTATCAGGCCGGGACATGAACAAGCAGGGTAGTCCCCTGTCTCGGTTTCGAATTCACCTCTATGGTCCCGCCCAGTAACCATACCCGCTCCTTTATTCCCATGATACCGAGCTGCCCACCCAGCACCCCGGTTCCGGCGAACACTGGGACAAAGTGGATGAAATGCCCGCCGATGACGGAACTACCTATGTATCCACCTTAACTTCAAACAGCTGGGGGAGGGACCTGTACAACCTTACAAACCCCGCCTACTCCGGCGACGAGGAGATAACCTCCGTCACTGTTTACTTCCGCTATGCCGCTGGCGGCAGCTATAGCCTGGTTTCAGATGACCCCGATGAATGGGGGGCCGGCTGGAGCATTACACCTGAATTTTATTGTGAGGTCAGCCAGAGATAAGGCACAAGTAACAGTATCATGAAACGTGCCATTGGACTAATATTTGTAACCGTAGCCTGTATCGCAGCCTTCCTCTCTGTGAGAGGGACACTGCCGTTCATGCCTATCTTCGGCTCCAGTATGGAACCCACTCTTCAATCCGGCGGGCTGCTTACCATCGACCCCGTAGAACCCCAGGACATCAGAGGCACGGTGGGCAGCCAGATACCGGCCCTCGGTCTCCCGCTCCTGTTCTTCCAGAGCCAGCAGGGTGTGATATTCATCATTATCGCCCTGGCGCTGCTAGCTTTCTTCCTCTACGGCGGCGAGATAACCCGGGGCGGCAAACTGGTGCACCGCGGTATATTCGCCCCCGTCATTAAACGAAGAAAAACGCGCCAACCGGGCGCTGACACGCAAAATAGAAGCCACGGAACAGAAGATGAATAACACGGAACAGGCGCTGGATAAGTTTGCCGCCGCCATCTCGGAATATGCCCAGCACCTGGCCAGCCATACCAGCGCCATTCAGGGTCTCTCCGAGGCCTCTCACGAACTAAAGAAAGGCGCCGCCGAGCAAAACCGCGTGCTGATTTCCCTCGTGGAGAACATGGGCAAGATAGAAACCTCGAAGGAAACAAAAGCTGTTAAGATTGATGCTCCCGCTGCAGAACCGGAACCCGAGGTTAAAAAACCGGTACAACCATTCCACGGAGCCATGGAGAAAGGCGTACCGGGGTGCGCGCGGAAACGCCCGCTCACTCCCGAGGAAATCCTTAGCAAACCCCATCTCTAGGTATAGACCACCGCCACCACCACATCCCTGGGACTGTGCTCATCGAAGAATATTACGGCTACCCTGCGTCCGGTAACCATTTCCGCCGACGGTATATTCCTGGCTACTGCCACGTCTTCCAGGTAGACCTTATAGCTGCTGGCGAGCCTGACTGTCGCCGTATAGCTGCCTGAATTAAAACTCTTCAGTTCCCCTTTCCTCAACCTCATCTTCTATGCCTCCTTCTTACCTTGCCTATACCGCTCCCAGGCTCAACCTCTGGCTGTATTCTCCCCGCGTGGGGTCATAAACCAGGATAATACCCAGCACCCTTTTTCTCTCCGCATCCAGTCCCGCCCGTGTATCGGTCACGTCGATTACGTCGTAGAGCTGCTGCCCGCAGTTCACCGTCACTATAATATTACCCCCCTCCGCTTCCACCTCGGCCTGCCTTAGATAAGCCTGCCCCCTCTGCTGCGCTTCGGTCACGCTGCCGATACTCCTGTCCTCCACCCATACCGGACGGTCGCAGAGTCGGTCGATTTCATCCCAGGCAAAACTGCCGACCAGTATCATGTTGCCGGTATCATATCCTTCCACCTGCACCCGGCTCGTCTCCATGGCCTTTTTGAAGTATCTCCCCTCCCACAGCGGGTGCCCGCTGCCGTAGCTGTAAACGGAGCTGTCCGACGACTGCGGATTTATAACATATGCCTTGTTGCCTTCGATGAAAATGACATCGGGGACAAAGGATAGCAATTTCCGTATCACCTCCCGACCGCTATTGCCCGGGCTTACGGTAAAATCGGGATAAAAGCCTGCTATCGCTGCCGACTGCGTTATCGCTTCCAGCTTTATCCCCACCCTGGCCAAAATCGAGGCGATTATCTCCTTGACGCTGAAATCATCGGAAGTCCTGTTCCAGCGGAACTGGTGCCTGGCCTTCCAGTCGTTAAGCGCCCCCCATCCGTCCCTGGCGTGCAAAATAAGGCTGGCCCTACCGCCCGCGCTCGTATGCTCTACCGACTCTATATAAAAGCTATGACCGGCGCTGTACTCGCTTCCGGCGGCGGTAGCGTAGCCGGGGCTGAACTCCAGCTGGCAGCCCGCGCCCAGCACGGACAATTCGCCCTGACCCGGCGCGGCGTACCTGCCGTCGTCGTTCCTCAACTCTACCGTCAAGCCGCCCGAGTTTTCCCCGTATTCCTGCCGCGCGCCGATAACGTCCACCGTCAGGTCGAGGCTCTGGGCAGTCAGAAAAGCCCGCCAGACTCCATCGGGACATGATAACCAGCTGTAATCGCCGTAATGCGCCATAGCCAGGCCGTATTCTAAAGTTAAATTGAACGGCACTGGCTCCTGCCACAGCCCGTCAACGAATTTTGTACCGACGACGGAATGCGACAGGAACGGCCGACTGTATGCTTCGGTGCCGGTAAATTTTTCGATGAAGAAACAGCGGTGGACATCCGGCTTATCTAAAAAAGGCCAACGGTACTCGAAATCCCCGCCCGAAGGCGCCGAGGCCAGCTCATTCAATGCCGACCACGCCCCGGAGGTAACATCGCCGCCGTCCCCGTAAACCAGGCTCCACAGCTTGTAGTTGCCCGCCGTATCTTTCCCCGTGACCAGCAGGTTCCAGTCGCCGTCATAAACGGCGCCGACGCCCGATAAATCGCCGGTTGTCTTGCCCCAGGCCATTTTCGACTGCCATTGTCCGCCGGTATTCTTCTTAACGTAAAGGTTAGACTGGTCGGCAAAGAACAAAGCTAGGTCGCCGTTGGGCTTATACGCCCCCGCCAGTCCGTAGACAGCCGTAGTCGGCGTATAATCGATTAGCTCGGGGCTGCTCCAGTTAACGCCGTAATCCGTGCTCTTAATGCGCCTGATTTCCCGGTTTGTCTTTATCCAGAATATGGAGACCTCTGCCCCCAGCGAAGCCGCTCCTGCCGCGATGGCATTGTACTGGCCGGTGTAAGTCCACTGGCTGAAGTCGCTCTCCGGGGACGGGCCGTCCACCCGCTGGCGGTACAGCTTACGGGAATCGACGGGCGGCGTTATCCTCGCCCTGACGAGAGAGCCGTCGCCGGGTATGGTCATGGCATGGTGGTATTCGTCCTCGGAGCCGTTGTAAAGCCTGTCCCAGTCCTGCCTGACCACCCCGGCAATCTTGTTGAAAGCCTCGATTTTAACGTGCGGGACCCCCGCTTCCTGCTTCTGTGCGGCCAATAGTGTCGATGTCAGTTCGCGCATTGTTCTCCTTTCACTACGGGCCGTAATCCGTCGATTTTGAGACGATGGGATAGTACGGACGGTAGAGGGTGCTAACCCTGACACGGTTCCTTCGCCCCAGTCTCCTCAGTTCCTGCCGGAAATACTTCAGCTTCCGGTTGCCCCATTCGAGAAATTCCTTGGGCGTCACCGTCCCGCCGACATTCACCCGGTTGACCGCATAGACTGCCCACTCCACCGCGGCGTAGCCGCCGGCCCCGGCCGCGAGCAGGTCTTCATGCTGCGCGGGTATGGTGGAACCTTCGGCATCAAGCGTATGGAGCTTACCATAGTATATATAGGCGTTTGAGCCATCCGGCACCTCCTCCCCGAGGATAGTGAGAGTATCACCCCACAGGGAAAACGGCTGGTATCTCCTGGGGTACTTGTCCACCGGGTATTCCACCGCCTCCGCCATGACCCTGTCGGTTAACGTAGATATATCCAAGTCCCTGGCACCTGCTGTCGTGGCCTTTGTCGCCTTCTGCTCGTACGGTATCGACTCGGAGAAATCCTTGACGGCGTGAGCGATGTGCCGGTCAAGCTCGTCGTCCGTCCAGCGGTAGTTGCCGATGTCCTCGTCACGCAGGTCGCGCCGGACGATTCCCCTCACTTCTGTTAAGTTCATTGATACCTCCATTTAGTAGCTAGAAAAATATTCTGGATTTCCGCGGGAGTTAAGGCTCTATTGTAAACGAAAACATCGCCTATATCTCCATCAAAGAACTCAGTAGGATCGAGGCCTTCTCTGACACCGATAAATAACCCTGAATTTTGTAAATAAGATATATCGTCGGTTTCCGCCGTAGGAGTACAATCAAGGCTACCATCCAAGTATATTTTCAAAGAAGTTTTATCGTATGTCCCCATAACAAAGTAAAATTGGTTTAGTGTTTGAGTGCTAGTAGAATAAACACTCACCCAACCTGTTCCATCATGGATAGAGAACCTAGGTTTATATCCTGCCTGCCTTAATAGCCAACCTCTTTTATTGTCTGCTCCTGAAAAACTAACCAACCTAGTTGATGTCTCGTTTGCGTGCGGCTTATACCAACAACCTACTGATATTCCTGATGCAGAGGCGAATGAATTACTATAGGTGATTGAGATATAATCGTCTGTGCCATCAAAACTCCTGACTCGTGGAGACCATAAAGCACCCGTAACCATACATAGATGCCCGTAAGCATCCCTGGACATGAATGAACTGCCATCCGCTTCATGTAAGGGTAGATAAAGCACCAAACTGGGGTCAAATATAGCGTTCACTTCACACCTCACGAAGCTGAATAGATTACCTTGACATAGCTTGAGTTCTTGGTCTTTCCCACGGCGTTTTCCCCACCGGCCCCGCCCGACTTTACCACCAGCCGGACATCGAAAGGTATCGTATTGAAGTTCTCTACCGGACTGAAACGCCCGCTGTAGGTATATTCCTTGTAGGCAGAGGCGTTGGCCGGGTAGGTCACCTCACCGTGTAAGTCTACCCAGGTGCCGCCCCGGTTGCGCGCCTGCCACTTGAAAAGGACAGACTCGGCGGCGCCGCTGGACTTTACCACGCAGGTAAGCCCGAACTCATACTCCAGTACCTCGCCCAATGCCGGCGGAGAAACCATCACACTCTCGACTTCCTCGTAGTCGTCGGTGGTCGTTGTGTGCTCCGCGCTCCACTGGACTCCGTCCGCCGTCAGGTTGCCCCTGCCCAGGGGATGTTCCATGTGTTCTATCACTGCCATTACCATATTTTTCCTCCCGTACGGGGGAGGGAGTTCCCTCCCCCTGTCTATCATTATGTAAAGTTTTAGTCCTTGACGCCGACCAACACCGCCGCCTTTATGGACGAAAATAGCGCCAGCGAGACGTACCACTTGACCCTGGTCCGCGAGGCGTCCTTGTTCTCCAGCGGCCCTACCGGCTCTGCCTGCAGGTGTCCCGGGCTGGTCAGCCCGCAGAGGGCCCCCTCCCCGAACTGCACGGCGTATATCGTGGAGCTTGTGCCTCCGGTGGTGGCCGTTTCTACACCGCCGCTGACGATATGTGTGTCCAGTATCCAGTCGTTCGTGCCGATGGGCACGCCGTCCCAGAGCTGGACAAAGTTCCCCCACTTATCGCGGTCGGTCTCGGCCATAACCCCACCCGCCGCCCGGATTAAAGCATTGATCTTTCTACGAGAGCGCCGACTCATGATGAGCATGTCCGGTTTGCCGCCCTTGACGGCGTCGATAAGCTCGTCCAGTTTATTCAGCGTCAGCGTGGCGCCGCTTGCGCTCATGGCTATTACCTGGTCGCCGGCGCTCTCGGTATCGATAAGCATCCGGAGCCCGTCGAACTGCTTGGCGTCAGTGCCGGAATCACCGTAGATAAAGATTTCCTCGAACTTGTCCCGCAGGGCCTTGGCCTTCAATTCGATGACCGCCGCCTCCAGATCCTGAACGTTGCTGCGGGTCGACTTAAGGAAGTTGTCCACGTCGGCGTCCCCGCCCATAATCTTAAGGTTGGCCGTTATCTGCTCGAAGGTTGACGTCGATTCCGCCCAGGTATCGCCGACATCGTAAAAGTCGATGTTCGGCAGGGTCTTCTCCTGGTTGTAGGTCAGGCCGTTCCCCACGATTTCTATAAAGGGTATTCTCTGGAGAACCGGCGAGTCTTTGACGATTGTCTCCACCACCCCCTGCATCAGCATATCGTTTGACAGCTTGGCTGCCTCTTCTATAGTTAAAGCCATTGTTACTCTACCTCCTTATATTGGTTTCCTGACTAACTTGAATTCTCTACCCGTCGTTATATATCACATCAGGACGAAGAACCCCCTATCGCGTACTTGATTTTCTCCCGCGCCGACAGCACTGACAGGTCTGCGGGCATCCTCTGCGGAGCGCCGGCGGGAACTCTCGTTTTCGCCGCCTCCGCCTCTATTTCCTGCCTGACTCTTTCTATGAGTGCCCGGGCATTCTTCATCGATTCGTTGACTTCCTCGATTGTCTCCCCGCTTATCAATTCATCCATGACTCCGGGGTTCGCCTCCATCACGAGTTCCTTGTAGGCGGCTACCGCCTGTGCCAGCGACTTGACTATTTCAACCGATTCCTTTTTCGCCTCGTCCAGCGACTTATTCAGGTCGGCGATTTCATTGTCTTTAGCCGCCAGCGCCTGCTCCAGTCTTATAATGGTGGCCTCCCTGGACTCCAACTCGCGTTTCAGCGCTTCCTCTTCCTGTCCGGGACTATCAACCTCGTCCCTGCCGCTTTCCTCTTCCGGGTTCGTTTCCTGTTCTTTTTCCGTAACCATCATTCCTCCTGATTACTCCTCAACGCCTTCCGCCCGGGACGGCACATCTCCCTCTCTCGCTCCACCCCTGGCAGATTTGGCATTAAGCTCTTTATTCATCTTGAGAATGGACTCCCTCTCTTCCAGCCACTGTGTGAACTCATAATCGGGGTCACGCACACCTAGCTCGTCCATGGCCGTCCTCCGGGAGTGTATTCCCGTCTGCACCATGACCTGCTCGCTGCCCACCTTTCTCTCCATGTCCTTGGGCAGCACCGGCCCCCACACCACCCGCAACTGGTTCTCCCCATAGTCCTCGCCCTGATACTTTTCCAGAAGCTTGAGAATCATTTCATTGCGCCGGTTATACACCGCCGTCCGTATAATCCTCTTGCGCCTCACCTTCTGTAAAAGCGGTTGTAGCTCTATCTCCAGCGCCACGCCGGACATATCCTTTTCGATTCCCCCAAAGGCCGACCGCGGCGACTCTGATAGGTCGTGCAGTACGCGGTATATAAGGTCTATATAATTAATATGCAGGTTGACGCCCCCACCCTGTAGCAGGTCCAGCAGGTAGGCCTTGGCGTCCTCCGGGATGTTCCACACCGCCCCCGGCCTGATGGCGATATCCTCGGACTCCTCCACGTTCTCCAGCACGGCGATGGGATTCCCGGATAGTTCTAATATGCGCGAAAGCTGGCTCATCGCCCGGTTCAGCTCCCGCTGGCTCTCCATTATTTGCGGCAGGTCGGAAACCCCCCAGAACTTTTTAGGCTCACGCAGGTTCGGAAAGACGATGAACGGTATAAAACCGTACGGATTGGGCTTGGCCTCCAGCAGATTGTTGTCCAGGTACAGTTCAAAATCCCTGTCCGTCCATAGTTCGGTTATTATCGCCGTCTTCTTCGGGGGCTTTACCCCGTAGATAAGCTCCGTCTCCTCGGCGGACAACCGGTATCTTGAAGCCACACGCCACACCCGCGACATATCGTCTCCGGAGCACCATGCGTAAATACCCTGGATATCCGGTGCCGTCACCCTGACCATCTTCTCCGCGTTATCCCAGGTAACCTTATAGCAGGCGTCTCCCAGCACGGCGCAATCGATTTCCGTCTCAAGGTCGAGCTGCTCAAGCTGGTTCTCCGCATATACCTTATAGAGGGCTGCCTCTGCTTTCCTTGCCCTGGCCCTCGCGTCGCCGGAATCTTCAAAAGGGTCCGCGGCAAAATTTATGCCGGTTATCAAATACGACGTTATCTTTTCCACAAATACCCGCGCGTAGTTGAAAATCAGGCGTCTCTCGCCCCGCCTTTCTCTCCCCTCCCACTGCCTGCCGTTATAAAAATTAAGGGACTCTCTATAACCTTTCATCCTTTCTGTGTCAAGTCGTGTCAGCTGCGCCGGAATCGTATCATTCATGGATAACTCGCTCTCCTTTATTCTTTTTGTTCACGTATGTCGTTTTTCTTCTCTCTATTTAAATAATGAACAAGTCGGCTTATTTTTTAACGCCCTCTGTATCGTCCTCTGGCTCACCCCGAACATCCCCGCCAGTTCGCTTACGCCCCATCCGCCGGAAAACAGCCTGTTTATCTCACTGTTGCGCAACTCCTTCAACCAGCGCTGCCTCCCCCTCGGTTCGTCGTAAAGACACTTCGGGAACGGGCAGTTCAAACAAGAATCGGCATACTCGCATCCTTCATCACGGTAGTGGCAGTATTCCGGCGGTAAATCCGGCGGGTTCTTACTGGGTTCCTCCTTCTCTTCCGTTTCAGCATCGCCAGTCTCACGCGTCAACAAATCCATAGCTCACCTCTCAAACCAAACAGGGTTAGAATAGCACATATGTTCTATTCCGTCAACGTGAATTTGTCATACTTTTGGCGCCGATACTTGACAAATGTGCTCGGGAACGTTATAATTGCTTTAGCAAAGCAATATTAACTAAAGGAATGTCAAGGAAACGCTATGCCGGTCTGGGATAATTATCTTAACGTAATTGAGGCCAGCCGCCGACTTAAGGTTCACCCGGAAACGGTGAAAAGGCTCATCCGCCAGGGTGACCTGCCGGCTAATAAAATCCATAATACCTGGCTGATTAATAAGGATACCCTGGACAACTTCGCCGGGACTTATAACCCCAGTCGCGGTGCCAGGAAAAGGTTGCTGGAATGAAAGGAGCTAAAGAAGACAAACCAGTACAAATCGTTAGCCCTTTTCCGTCCGTAAGGAGGCCGGTATGAAAAAGGCAAACTGCCCTGTAAAATACCATAAATGCCTGCTCCCACTGGTAATAATTATACCGTTGCTGGCTGCGCTCTCGATAAGCGCCCCTGCCCTGGCGGCCCCTGTAATCACTTTGGACCCCGCCTTTGGAGCCGCCGGCACTATGATAACCATAACCGGTACTGTTTTTGATTCTTACAACGGAGATAATATCCTTGTCTTCTTTGACGCAGATGAGATAGACGGCAGCCCCACCACTCCCCAGGACGGCACTTTCTCCATCCAGTATAGTGTCTCCCCGGATATCACGTCCGGACGGCACTGGATTGAAGCCAGAAGCGAAATTGCTTCCACCTCGATGCTGGCCAAGAATTTCTTTATTCTCGAAGAAACCGGGGTAGCCCTGGACATTTATGAAGGGGCCGTCGGCACCGAAGTCGCTATCAGCGGCAGCGGTTTTTACGTCGGCAGAGCTGTAAACCTGTTCTACTCTAATATCACCATAGATAAAATCGGCACCGTGACCGCCTTGTCCGTCGGCAGGTTCACCTATAATTTCGTCATCCCCGGCAGCCCCGGCGGCATACATACGATAACTGCCGTGAACGACGAAGGAAACTCCGCGGAAATCGAATTTGAAGTGCTGCCCGTTATTTCCCTTAATCTGGACTCGGCCGGCCCCGGAGATTTGCTGAATATCGGAGGGACCGGATTCGGCTCGCGGACAGATGTCGTTATCAACTTCGGGGTGTACAAGAGCGCCGTAGCCAGGACAGACGACTACGGTAACTTCGATATCACCTTCAACGTACCCAGGGTAAAACCCGGCCAGTATGATATCACGGCAAAAGACAACGAAGGCAATATCGATGTAGGTGTATTCACCGTCACCGCCGGGGTCAGCTTGAGCCGGACTGATGGCCCCGTCGGCAGTAAAATCACCGTTACAGGCAGCGGTTTTGAAGTCGGACAAACGGTTACGGTCGACTACGACAACTTGCGCGTCGCCATAGACACCGCCGATAATAACGGCGACTTTGCTTCCACCTTTGATATCCCCCCGAGCAACGGCGGCAGCCACGTTGTCACCATCAGCGACGGTACCACCACAAAACTTATTGCCTTCACGGTGGAATCTGACCCGCCTCAGGTCCCTGATATGCTGATGCCCACCAACAGCAGTGCAACCCGGGCCGAGGCTTACCTCGACTGGCATGACGTCACCGATATGTCCCTGCCCGTGGTTTACGACCTGCAGGTAGCCTCCGACCAGAATTTCTCCACCATAGTCCTGCATAAGGAAGGGCTGGTCATATCCGAATACACGCTCTCGGCCGAAGAAAAGCTCCTCGCTGTAGCTCAACAGGCCCCCTATTTCTGGAGGGTAAAAGCCATAGACAGCGCCGGCAATGAAAGCGAGTGGTCTCCTCCATGGACATTCTACGTGAATGCGCCGCCCACGCCGCTCCTGTTGCTGCCCGCCTCGGATAGCAGAGCAGAAGAATCGATAATGTTTAACTGGCAGACCGTTACCAGCCTTAGCCCGCCGGTAACTTACAATTTTCAGATCGCCACGGACCTGAATTTCACTTCTATCATCTTTGAAGAAAACGGGCTGATTGCATCCGATTATCTTATCGGGGAAGAGGACGAACTGGAACTCGAACGGGAAATAACACACTACTGGAGGGTGAAATCCGTTGACGGTGCCGGCAATGAAAGCGAATGGTCCGCTCCGGGTTCCTTCTACATTAAACCGGCCTTCTCTTTCCCGGGATGGGCTATATATACCTTAATAGGAATAGCGGTTATCATCATCATTTTCCTGGCTTTCCGGATAGGCAGACGTACGGCTTACCAGCCGCCGGACTAACTTTTTAATAATAGGAACGTTATAAATAAAAGGGGTACTTAAAGCGCTTAACGAAACATTAATAATTTATTAATACAATAAAATTAAAATTGACAATTCGTGTTAAAACAACGTGTGGGAGGTTGTAATGAAATACTCAAGAATTCTTAGAATGCTCGGGATTGTGCTTATTCTGTCGCTTTTACTGATGGCCGTACCGGCTCTCCCTGCCATGGCCACTAACGATATCGCGCTGTCTGTATCCTCGGGTAAAGTCGGCGATACTGTTACCATCACCGGCACCAACTTCACTTCAACAGTCCAGGAACGATATGCCAGAATAATTTTTTCCTCCGTCCAAGCCAATATCGCTCAACTTATTGATACTAACGTTACTGTTTATAAAGTCTTAACAAACACTCTGATAGCATTTTTAGATGATCCCAGTCCTGGAACATTCTCAACCACTTTTCAAATACCATCGACAATGACTAATTCCACTAGCGCAGCTTCTGTTGCCGTAACCTCCGGCACGTATTATATTTACGTTACCATAACTACGCTAAGCGGCGAAAGCCAGGTAATTAGGTCCGCGGCCACGTTCACCGTAGCCGCCGGTGCCATCACCATTTCCCCCGTCACCGGCCCAGTAGATACCGCCGTGCGGATTGTCGGCACCGGTTTCGCCCCAACAACGGCTATTTCCGTTGAATATGATAGTGCCGCAGTTCCTATTGGAGACGGCGATACCATAACCGGCACGTCCGGCAACTTTGATTCCTATCTCTATGTGCCGGAAAGTGTCGCCGGTTCTCACACCATCACCGTTACCGTGGGCAGCAGTGATGTCAGCGAAACGTTCACCGTCCAGCCGGATATCCTCATCTCGCCGCAGTCGGGAGAAGCCGGCACCACGGTATCGTTAAGCTGCGCCGGTTTCAGCAGAAGGGCTCAACCTATAATTTACTTTAATGCCTACCCGGTTGAAACACTAACAGGGGTGATAGCCGATACTAAAGGCAGTTTTTCAACTTCCTTCATCGTGCCGGAAGGGCTAACCGCCAGGGTCTATCTTATAGAAGCCGATGATGGTAACTATGTGGCTACCGCCAGCTTCAATCTCAATGTAGCTCCTCCCCCCGAACCGACACCCGAACTTGAACCGACGCCTGAACCCGGCCCATCCCCCCAACCTGAACCTACTATAAAACCGCAGCTGTCCATAAGCGCGAGCGGTGATACAGTCGGCTCCAATATTGGCATTGGCGGTGCCGGCTTTATTCCTGGCGCCACGGTAACCGTTAAGTACGATGATGTTGAAGTCACCACGGAAAACGCTGATGCCAGTGGGCTCGTCATGGCCATCTTCCAGTCGCCGGCCAGTAAATTCGGCGACCATGTTATCACCGTCAGCGATGGAATAAATACCAATACTATTACTTTTACAGTCGAATCTGTATCGCCCGAAATTCCGGCGCCTCTGCTGCCGGAGATGGGTGTAAAGCTAAAATCACCGTCTCTCTTCGACTGGGAAGACGTTACCGATGACAGCATGCCCGTTACCTATAACCTCCAGATTGCCACCGATGATACCTTCGCGGAGAGCTCTATAGCGCTGGAGTTAACGGATATTGATACATCCGAGTACACCCTCACCGAAGTCGAAGAGTTAAAGCTCGCCGGCCGCAAAGACGCCTATTACTGGAGAGTACGGGCGCTGGATGCCGCCTCCAACCCCAGTGACTGGACCGGTACCGGTGAATTCTACGTAAGCGCCAGCGGCAGCGACTTCCCCAATTGGGCGCTTTATACCCTGCTCGGTATCGGTGCGGTACTTCTCTTCGGTATCGGCTACTGGCTCGGCAGGAGAACGGCCTTCTACTATTAAGAATTCAATATACTGCATTCCCCCACCCCCCTTTGTTGCCCCCTCTCCTTCGGACCCTGCCTCCCGGAGGAGAGGGGGTCTTAATATTTTAAAAAAATAAGGGGGCTTTAGTGCCCCCCCTATTCCCCCCACCCATTCCTTGTCATTCCCGCGAAAGCGGGAATCCAGCCCCCTTTTCCCCTCCCCCATCGCTTCTTATCTTTTCCCACCCAAACCACCCTCGCACCATCTGCGGCTTAACCCGTTAGACCTCCACCACCCTCAACCCTGGTGGGGTAAAGGAGGCAGCGTCTTTTTTCATCATTCACGGCACTGGCCTTTGATAACAGAATAAACAATATGCACGATTTCACTTGTAAAAATTCCCCCTTCCTTTATCAAAGGAAGGGGGCTAGGGGGATGGATTGAGATACCGCTTAGATTCCCTAATGCTCTATTATTTTACAACTATCAACCTCATTTAATAGCACATCTATAAAACCAACAGTTGACCATGCCCAAGACCATTCTGTGTTGTCATCCAAATAATGGTGGTACGGATTACGCAGATATGAAATAACTCCAATCAATATATCACGGAATTTCAATCTTTCATTTCTATCGTCACTTATTGATAATATAGGACTATCAACCTTAAATAATGTATCTATTAAATTCCTCCCATTTTGTTCACTAGAGTTGGGAATCAAACGGGATAATACTTCGTGTGACGGTTTTTTCCTAATACGGTCTTCTAAAACAATAGTTGCCTCACGAACTACTCTATCATAATTCCTAGGGGCTTTTAGCAAGTCCGTACAACGGTCTCTTAACTCGTCGTCGTTTATTTTTAACACTGGTTGAGGTTTTTCTTCAGGCCATAAACCCACGTCTAATTTTCCCAAAGCATGATTAATTACGCTTCTTGCAGCATTTTTAAAAGTATCAAAGTTTATTGGGTCTTCATTATTACCTCCCGCAACTGCAAGTTGTAATAATGCCTGTAATTGTACGTCTCCAATATGTTCTAGACGAAATATCGCTCCACCTTGGTCTTCTATTAATATTTTAGTAACTTTAGGTTCTTTCCTTTGTAGATTCGAGCGCATTTCCAGCAGTTCTTCTGAGCGATGTTCACCATCAACTTCTGCTTCATATTCTGCAAACTCTTGAAGGAACGATTCTAATGTCTGCTTAATATCTTGTATACGTTTTTCTTCATTCATTGGCTTGAAAATTTTAACACTATTTATTAAAATTCACAATAATACACAATGCAAATTTTCACCATTGTAATGATAATATTTAAGTAAATAGAGGTACTTTTCCCATACTTTAGTCACTCCCCCTCACTCCCCCCTTGCCTCTCTCGGCTCATATAATCTTGCCGCTTCCAGCGTGAGTGCCAGGCTCATCAGGAAGTCGTCGTGGCCCTGCGCTGCGTCCACGTAGAAGTTCATCGTCTGGCTCGCCCGGTAGGTGCTTTTGGCCTTCTCCATCTCCTGCCAGAACTCTTCATACTCCTCGGAGCCGTCCCCTTTATACACCTTGAGCCGCCCCGCGTTGACCGCCGCCAGCAGGTTGAACCCCAGCTCGCTCTTCGATTTCTGCGTGAACTTGAACGGCGTCACCCGCCGCCCGAGCTTCTTCCGCAGGAAAGATGCCACCGGCTCCCCCACTCCCGTAGCGTCCACGGCGACCCTCCGGCACCGCCACACCTTCCCGATGATGTCCGCCAGCCGAGCGTACAGCCCGGTATGTTTTATGCCTGTCCAGCGGTAATGCTCGACGACTCTGACGACCGGCTCCCCGACGATTTCATCGACCGACGAAAAGTCCAGCTCGCCGATAGTCACCACAGTGGAATCGCGCTTTGGCCTGGCCGCTTTTGCATAGCTCCCTTCGATTTCCTCCGCTTCTCCGGCGAGGTCGATTCCCGCCACGTAGACCTTCCCCGGCTCGCCGTGTCGCTTCCGTGAGTGTTCGCCCTGCATCTGCGCCCTCTGCTGTTCGTTGAGGAATCCGCCCCCGCCGCGTATCGGCAGCAGCCGGTACTGCGTCAGGAACAGCGGGTGGTTCTCCCCGAGCCGCTCCCGTTCGCTCTCCACGTAGGCGCGGTATTCCGGCACGTACTTCGCCACCTCCTCCCAGTCGTAGCGGAAGTGCCGCTTCACGCCGTCTTTGCGCTCCCATTCGAGGTTCGTCTGCTTGACCTCCTCGAGCAGCGTGCTGTCGTCCCAGGTCGTGCCGTAGTGGACGGTCGTGACGTTGGTCGTCGCCCCCATCGGCTTGAACTCCTTGGTGTATTTTTCCTTGCCGACGTCCTGCGATTCGTCGATTTCCAGGAGCAGGTGGGCCGTGTTGCCAACCACATTCGCTGTTTCCTCCGCCGAGAGGAATATCGCCCGCGCATTGCCGAGCCTGACGATATAGCCGAGTTCGGATTCCCATATACCCCAGAATCCGGCGTCGTTAAGCCTATCCTTGAGACGTCGCATGGATATCGCCGCCTGCGGTTTGAAGGTCGGCGAGCATTTTATCAGGTTCCTGCTCTTTACCATGTTGAGAGTCAGCAGTGACAGTTCCAGCTGCGCGGAAAGCTCGTTTTTGCCACCCTGCCGCGCTATCTCCACCGAGAAGGTAAGCCCTTTCCCCTCGAAGACGCTATCCAGCACCGCCGCCGCCACCGCCCGCTGGTAAGGTCTCAACTGGTTTATGACTTTTATTTCTTCCATTATATCTAATGCTATTCGTTATTCGTTTTTTTATTATTTTTAACTACTTTTCAGGTATGATTCGTTCGTGAATATTCGTATTTCGTTTTATGTCAATTTACCCTGAAATCTTTTCAGTTATAGCCGCACTCCCGATGTTAACCCCTAACGGCACCAAAACATCCTTAATGACGTTCCCGATTGCCTCCTTAAGCCCCCGGCGCTGCGCCGTGGTAATCTGATAGCGTGTACGTATCAATTTCTCCAGAACACCTGCCGCTTTTACCAGTAAAAGCAAATTTCTATCGTCACCGCCGGAGATTGCTTTTTTTATTTCAAGCCGCATTAAGGCAATCTCTTCATCGATACCTTCTATACTCGTAGCAGCATTGAAATCGAGTTGTTCCGCCTCATCGAACACCTTGGCGTAAAAGCCATGTTTTTCAGCGTTGCGGTTACCCTTTTGCCCGCCTTTTTTTCTCTTTGTTTTTTCGCCCATTCGGTTTAACTCCCTGGTTCAGTACCCTGACGGTAGCCAGAACGATAGTGTGGGCCGCCAGGTCCCACCTCTGCTGCTTTACAGCCAATTGTAAAAGTCTCATATTTCCCCCCGACTTGATACCCTGAAAAGGATAATAGCACTAACGTTCTATATTTTCCACCTGTAAATGTCACCAACTCCTCTTGAAGTTTGATATTATAATGTTCCACGTTATAGAATAGGCAACGGAGATAAAAATGGCTGTTACCAGGCAACTCTACCAACTGCAGGAACTCGACCTCAATATTGAGCAGGAAGAACAATCCCTTGCCCAGAAAGTCGGTCAGCTGGGAGCTAGAGATGTACTGGATACTGCTAACAGCCGTATCGAATCCGAGCAAAAACTCCTGGATGAGCTAAGGCACCGGCACCGTGATGCTGAAGCCGAGTTCGACGACCTGCTAAGTAAAATTTCCGCCACCGAAGAGCAACTCTACGGCGGCAAGATAACCAATCCCAAGGAGCTATCCGGCCTCCAGCACGAGGTAACCACGATAAAAGCAAGGAGCGACGAACTGGAGAACAAAGCGTTGGAAATCATCGACCAGGTAGAAGCAACCGAAGCGAGCCTGTCTGCCGCTACCGATGATTACAAGAAACTCGAAGAAGAATGGCAGCTTCAGCAAAAGCAACTGGCCGTGGATATAGATAAACTCAAGGCCAGCCTCGACAACCTCAAGGAGAAGCGCCGGCAGTTGGCCGAGCAAATCGACTCTACTGCTATCAAGCTTTATGAAAGAATCCGGCAGCAAAAAAAACAGGCTGTCGCGAAAGTAGAACAGGGAATTTGCCACGCCTGCCGTATATCTCAATCGGCCAGCGCCCTCCAGAGGGCCCGTAGCGGCCAGCCCGTGCAGTGCGGCACCTGCGGAAGAATCCTGTATATTCCCTGAAGGACAGATTGAAAGTAACCAGAGTCATAATTAATGCCGATGGGGCCTCCCGGGGAAACCCCGGCCCGGCAGCTATCGGCGCCACCATTAAAGACGAAAACGGCGACCTGATAGCGAGTATTTCACACCGTATCGGTATCACCACCAACAACCAGGCGGAATACCGCGCCATCATTGCCGCCCTGGAAAAAGCCGTCAACCTAGGCGCTAAACAGGTAATAGTAAAGTCGGACTCTGAACTCGCGGTAAATCAAATCAACGGCCGCTACAAGATTAAAAACGCAGCCCTGCGGCCGCTCTACCAGCAAGTCGTTAAACTAACCGGCGCGCTGGAAAGCTTTAAGATAACCTATATACCCCGCACCCGGAACTCCGAGGCGGACGCCCTGGCCAATAAGGCTCTGGACAACATTCGCTAGACCTCACCGACGGTCAACAAACGCCGCCTGTGGCATTCTTTGTTTTGCTGTTCTATAAGCCAGGTACCTGCCGCACCATATGTAGATTCCGCGACAATACTGCTCTTTAAACTGCTCCGGTATTTCACACCCATCGTGAGTATGATTATAATAAGGGCATGTGGATATTAATTCACATTCTGACGATTTCATCATTTCTACCGCCACCGACATAATTCCTGCGGTGATTTCACTCTAAATATTAGGATAAATAAGGTTAATTCCTCATAAAATTCCCGTTAAAAATGTATTAAAATCATGCGTCCGGCGTGGCCGTATATCATCCGATTATATTGCCCGGCTCTGTTGACTAACCTCTCACTCTCCACTACACTATAATCGGGTCAAGTAAACCGGGTGACCGCTCCTTCTATGGAAGGAGAGGAAAGTCCGAGCTCCACCGGGCAGGATGCTGGGTAACACCCAGGAGGGGCGACCCTACGGAAAGTGCCACAGAAACATACCGCCCCGGTGAATAATCGGGGTAAGGGTGAAATGGTGAGGTAAGAGCTCACCAGCGGCCGGGTGACCGGTCGGCTGGGCAAACCCCATCCGGAGCAAGACCGAATAGAGGGATAAAGGGACGCCCGGCCCATCCCCGGGTTGGTCGCTTGACCCTTCCGGTAACGGAAGGGCTAGATAGATGGTCACCGTCCTTCACTAAGTGGAGGAAACAGAACTCGGCTTACAGGTTTACTTGGCTCGCTTTTTAGGCTTGATGATACGGTCATCCCTGCCGGAACGCGTAAGTGGAGAACTAATATAATGCCAAAGATAACAAAGCTCATTATTGGCTTGTTGCTTATAGTGGTTATCGCCCTGGCCTTTGGGGCCGGATTCTTCTTTGGCTTCAGTAATTCCTCCGGTTACGAAGAAGGCCTGAATGTCGTGGAGCAGGTCTGGAACATCATTTTCTCCGATTATGTAGACATGTCCAAACTGGATTCCGCTAATTTAAGCCGCGGCGCCATACAAGGCATGATTGAAGCGCTGGATGACCCCTATACCTCCTATCTGGAAGCCGAACACTACGAACTTGGAATGAGCAGCCTTGAAGGCGTGTTCGACGGCATTGGCGCCTATGTAACCATTGATGATAAGCAGCTGGTAATTATTGCTCCTATTGCCGAATCTCCGGCGGATAAGGCCGGCATCAGAGCAGGCGATATCATCATGGAAATAGACGGCGAACCCGTCATCGACATGAGTCTGGCCGAGGCAATCATCAAAATACGAGGTCCAAAAGGTACGGCGGTAAAACTCCTGGTACTTCATGAGGGCGATACCGAGCCGGTGGAGATTGAGATAATCAGGGCCAGGGTAGAAGTGCCGAGTATCATCTTTGAAATGCGCGGGAATATCGCTTACATTACCATCACCCAGTTCTCCGAACGCACGGACAGCGAGTTATCACCAGTACTCCAGGATATTAAAGAACAAAACGCCGCAGGCATTATACTTGACCTGCGAGGCAACCCGGGAGGCCTTCTTGATATCGTTGTTAAAGTAGCCAGCCACTTCATTAGCAAAGGCGTCGTAGTAGAAGTGATGAGCAACCAGGGAAAGATAGCAACACTGGAAGTAGTGACCAGTCCTGTAACCACCGGCCTGCCGATGGTCGTCCTGGTGGACAATACCAGCGCCAGCGGCAGTGAAGTGCTCTCCGGCGCGCTTCAAGACCACCATCGTGCCATTGTTGCCGGAAATACCACCTTCGGCAAGGGCAGCGTCAATATGCTGCGCCGCCTTAACGACGGCTCCGGCCTGTATATCACCACCGCCCGCTGGCTTACTCCCAACGGACGCCTCATCGAAGGCCAGGGAATCGAACCCGATGTAACGCTTGAAATCACCGGAGAAGATGCCGTACAGTGGGCAATGGATTACCTAACCGGCCGCGAGTGACGGTAAGGGGGTGAGTAAAATGAGTGATAACCTTACATATACCATAAATCAGGCCAAACTCGCTATAATCCAGGGTGACATTACCCATCAGGTCACTGATGCTATTGTTAATGCCGCCAACTCCGGCCTCATGGGAGGCGGTGGAGTCGATGGCGCTATTCACCACGCCGGAGGACCGGCCATACTGGAAGAATGCAAACAAATCGTCGCCCGGCAGGGTCGCCTGCCCACCGGACAGGCCGTCATCACCACCGCCGGAAATATGAAAGCCAGACACGTCATTCATACCGTTGGGCCAATCTGGCGCGGCGGCGGTCGGGGAGAACCCGAACTGCTGGCCGGCTCCTATCGGGAAAGCCTGAAACTGGCGGCCGAAAATAGCCTGTCCTCCATCTCCTTCCCTTCCATCAGTACCGGAGTCTACGGCTACCCTATAGATAGAGCCACGCGGATAGCCCTTGAAACGGTAGTATCTTTCCTCAAGGAAACTACTTCTATAAAAGAGGTAATATTTGTCCTCTTTGATTCACGCACCTTTGAAACGTATGCCGATACCCTCTGGGATATAATGGGAGAGAAAGGTTAGATATACCATAAATCTATCAGCCGAGGAGAAATAGCTGAATGCTTGTTGTAATGAAAAATGACGCCACCGAAGAGCAGGTGCGTGGCGTTATTAAGGAAATCGAGAAAATGGGCTACCGCGGCGTCCCCATGCCCGGCGCCCAGAGGACGGCCGTCTGCATCATCGGCAACAAGGGCCCGGTTGAAGCCACGCAGCTACTGGCTATGGAGGGCGTTAAAGAGGCTATCCCGGTCACCAAGCCCTATAAACTCGTCAGTCGGGAGACACACCTGGAACCTTCCGTTATATCCATCGGCGATGTGAAAATCGGCGCCGGAGAGCCGGTTATCATGGCCGGCCCCTGTGCTGTAGAGAGCGATGAACAGGCGCTCACTATCGCCCACTTCGTCAAGGAGCACGGCGCTAAAGTCTTTCGAGGTGGTGCTTTCAAGCCGAGGACATCTCCCTACAGCTTCCAGGGACTGGGCGAAAAAGGACTGAAAATACTTCAAAAGGTGCGCCAGGAAACAGGCTTATTGATTGTTACCGAGGCTACCGATAATGATAACCTCACGGTCGTTGAAAAATACGCCGATATTATTCAAATCGGGGCCAGGAACATGCAAAATTATTCCCTGCTCCGCCTCGCCGGCCAGATATCGAAGCCCGTCCTGTTAAAACGCGGTTTCGCCGCCACCATCGACGAGTGGCTCATGGCCGCCGAATACATAATGTCGGAAGGAAACAACCGGGTTATCCTCTGCGAAAGGGGAATCCGCACCTTCTCGGATAATACGCGTAACACGCTCGATTTGAGCGCTATACCATCCATCAAGGAAGCCAGCCACCTGCCTATTATCGTCGACCCCAGCCACGCCGCCGGACGGCGCGACTACGTTATTCCGCTATCCCGGGGGGCGATAGCTATCGGCGCCGACGGCCTTCTCGTGGAGGTGCACCACGACCCCGCCCGCGCCCTCTCCGATGGTGTGCAGTCGCTGTATCCCCGGCAGTTCGCCGAGTTGATGCAAGAGATAGAACGCCTCAAAAAGTGCCTGTAAACAATTCGAGGCTAAGGAGCGAGTAATTAGCTTTGAATTGTTTCTAGAGTTATGTTAAGCGGGGGAAGAACGTGTTTTTCGCTCAGAATGACAAGTTTAGGGGATAGATTCCAGCCTGCACTGGAATGACGTGTTTTCGCATTATTTGACAATTACATACACTTATTATAATCTAATGCCACTATAACCGGGTGAATTTCAGGAGGTCTAAAATGAACGAGGAGAATAAAGCCTATCCGGTAACCCTCAAAGGTGAGCTTACGATTCCTCCGGCCCGCGGGTGGTGGCTGCTCAAGTGGCTGCTGACCATACCTCATTATATTTGTTTACTCGGATTGGGAATAGCCTTCATCGTGGTATGGATTATCACTTTATTCGCCATCCTGTTCACGGGAAAACACCCGAAGAGCCTGTTCGACTTTAAAGTCGGCGTCCTGCGCTGGTCGTGGCGGGCTGGTTTCTATAGCTACGAAGCCCTGGGCACGGACAAATACCCTCCCTTTAGCCTTCAGCCCGACCCGGACTATCCCGCCGACCTGGAAATACCTTACACCGAAACGATGTCCCGCGGACTGGCGATAGTTAAATGGTGGCTGCTGGCCTTTCCGCATTATATTGTAACTTCCCTTTTTGGGGCGCCTCTTGTTTGTTTATGCGTGGTATCTTTCTTTGTAGCTGTTGGCTTTCTCGGCATTGCTGCGATTAGTTATTTCTTCCCAGGGTTTTGGGATTTGGGGATGAGTAATTGGCAGTCTGGAGGTGGTGGAGGCGGAGGTGCATTAACACTTATCCTGGCTATCTTCGCCGGTATAGTGCTCCTGTTCACGGGGAAATACCCGCCGAGTATCTTCAAACTGGTTATCGGCTTTAACCGCTGGATATATAGGGTGGCAGCTTACGTAACGTTCATGACCGATGAGTACCCGCCCTTCCGCCTCTGGGACGACTAGCCCTCTCGCTGGCATTCGGGGCAGAAATAGGTGCCGCGTCCCCGCAGGATGATGCGCTTAACAGGCGTGCCGCAGCGGGGACAGTCTTTACCCGTGCCGTGGGCCACGTTGAACTCGTCGTGGGCGGTGCCCGGCCTGCCGTCGGGTCGGATGTAGTTCCTGATACTGGCGCCCTTACGGTTGAGGCCTTTCAGCAGCACCCGCCTGATTGAGTTGTAAAGTCGGTCAACTTCATCACGAGAGAGGCTCCCCGCCGGTCTCCCGGGGTGGATTTTAGCGTCGAATAACGCTTCGTCGGCGTACATATTACCGATGCCGGCGATGATAGATTGGTTGAGAATGACGGGCTTTATCGGCGCGGTGCGGTTCCGCACCATTTCCGCCAGGACTTCGTGCGTAAAATCATCGCCCAGCGGCTCCGGCCCCAGCCTGGCGAGCACGGCGCTATCGTCTTTGTCCAGCCACATCACCCCGAACTTGCGGGGGTCCCAGAAATGCAAAGCTGTCCCGTTATCCATGTGTAATACGGCGCGCGTAAATCTTGCGTCGGTTGGGTCTATCAGCAGCGAACCGGTCATCTTCATGTGCATGACCAGCAACTCCCCACCGCCGAGTTGAAAGAAAAGGTATTTCCCGCGCCGGGATATCCCGGTGATTTTCTGCCCGACGAGACGGTCGCGGAATTCATCCGGCGCCGGCTGGCGTACGATACGCTCCCAGAAAAGGTCGACACCGGTAACGGTACGACCGACGATATAGGGCAGGAGTTCCGTCCTGATTGTTTCAACCTCGGGTAATTCAGGCATCGGTTACTTCATCTCACCCCAGTTCCTGCCGACCTTGGTATCCACCTTTAACGGGACGTCAAGCTTCACCGCCGAGTCCATCACCTCCGGCACGAGCTTGCGCATGGCGTCCATTTCGTCGTCGGGCACTTCAAAGACAAGCTCGTCGTGTACCTGGAGGAGCATCCTGCTTTTCAATTTCTTCTCCTCCATTATGTGATAGAGGTTTATCATCGCCACTTTGATGATATCGGCGGATGTTCCCTGCACCGGCATATTGATAGCCATACGCTCGGCGCCTTCCCTCACCTGACGGTTGGCCGAGTTGATATCGGGTATATAGCGCCGCCGACCCAGCAACGTCTGCACGTAGCCTTCCCGCCTGGCCTGCTCCTTGGTATCGTCCAGATACTTACGTATGCCCGGATATTTCTCGAAGTAGGCCCTGATGAACTTGCCGGCTTCCTCGCGGGAAAATTCGGTGGCCTGCTCAAGGCCGTAGTCGCTCATGCCGTAGATAACGCCGAAGTTGACCGTCTTGGCAAAGCGCCTCATGTCCGGCGTTATCTGCGCGGGCTCGACGCCGAAGAGCCGGGCAGCGGTCGCGGCGTGGATATCTTCATCATGCTCGAAGGCTTTCAGAAGGCCTTCATCCTGCGACAGGTGCGCCAGGGCCCGCAGGTCTATCTGGGAGTAGTCCCCACCCATAAGGCTATAGCCGGGCGGGGCGATAAAGGCCTGCCTCACCTGCCCACCCAGTTCACCCCTGACGGGAATATTCTGCATATTGGGGTCGCTGGAGGAAAGCCGCCCGGTGGTGGTACGTGTCTGGTTGAAACTGGTATGAATCCGCCCCGTTTTGGGGTTGACAATGGTGGGGAGGGTATCGATATAAGTCGACTTTATCTTGGTAAGCTGGCGGTATTCGAGGACATCACCGGCTATGGGGTAATCTTTACGAAATTCCTCCAGAATCGATGCCTCGGTGGAATATTTGCTCTTGCCGCGGCGGGTCGTGGGCAACTGCAGTTCTTCAAAGAGGACGCGTCCCAGCTGCTGGGGGGAGTTGATATTGAATTCGTGACCGACGCGGTCATATATCCTGGCCTCCAGCGCGGCCACCTGACCACCGAGATTCCCAGACATTTCCTGTAAAATTCCCGTGTCCACGGCCACGCCGTTCCTTTCCATGAGGAGGAGGACGGGAACAAGGGGCATTTCTACTTCTTTAAACAGCTTCATCAAGCCCTGTTTTTCAAGCTCTTTTTCAAACAAAGTCACCAGTCGGAAAGTCATATCGGCGTCGGCGCTGGCATATTCGGCGGCCTGTTTTATGTCAACCTTCGCCATCGATATCTGTTTGGAGCCGGTGCCGATAAGGTTCTTAATAGGCGTCATCTCGATGCCGAGCCTGCTGAAGGCCAGCGCTTTAAGTCCCAGGGCCTTTTCCCCGAGGAGGTGGGCGGCAATCATGGAGTCGAACTCGAGGCCGCTGACAGCTATGCCCTGCTCCGCCAGCACCATCATGTCGTACTTGCCGTTGTGGGCCATCTTGGGTTTCTTAGCGTCCTCAAAAATGGGCTTGAGTCGGTTAATTACCTGCTCGACGGGTAGCTGCGTTATCTCGTCGAGGATGACGTGGCCGACCGGTATGTAATACGCCCTGCCCTGCTCGGCGGCGAGGGATATGCCGACAAGCTGCGCGGTCATCGGGTTGAGGCCGGTTGTCTCCGTATCGAAGGCGAAGGACTGCGCCGACGAGAGACGACTGATAAGCTCGTCGAGGTCTGCGGTATCGGCGACGACACGGTAATCCCCCGAAGCGGGGGAGGTCTCTATGCTTACCGATTCCCCTTCTCCCACCGCGCCGGGGAGCTTGGGGAGGAGACTGTAGAACTCAAGCTCGCGGAAGAAATCGGCGGCCTGCCGGCGGTCGTAACGGTCGATGCGGCAGTCTTCGAGGTTGAGGGTGACGGGGGTCTGCGTGACGATGGTGGCCAGTTCTTTGCTCCGGCGGGCGATATCCTCGTTGTTTTGTAGAAGCTCGCGGGTGCGGGGCGGGGTAACGTCGTCGAGGCGGTTATAAATGTCTTCCAGGGAGCCGAACTGCTGAATGAGCTTGACGGCGGTCTTTTGGCCGATGCCGGGGACGCCGGGGATATTATCGGAGGGGTCTCCGGCCATGGCTTTAAGGTCGGCGATGTGCTCCGGGCCGACGCCGTATTTTTCTTTGACGGCTTCTGCGTCGAAGAGGATGGTATCGCTGAAGGTGCGGCCCGCTTTGGGATAGAGGACTTTGACATGGGGAGAAACGAGCTGCATGGTATCGGCGTCGCCGGTGACGATGACGGCGTCGATGTCTTTGTCGGCGGCCTGTTTGCTTAAGGTGCCGATAACGTCGTCGGCTTCATACTTATCTAATTCATAGAGGGGGATACGGAAGGCTTCGACAAGCTGCCTGACCCTGCCGAGCTGGTCGACGAGTTCTTCAGGCATGGGGGGGCGCTGGGCTTTATAGTCGTCGAAGAGCTCGTGGCGGAAGGTGGGGCCTTTCTTATCGAAGGCGATGGCGCAGTGGGTGGGCTGGAGGTCGTTGAGGACCTTGAGGAGCATGGAGGCGAAGCCGAAGACGGCGCTGACGACCTCGCCGGTTTTGGAGACGGTGAGGGGCCTTTCCTGGCGGTAGCGGGTGGCGCCGAAGGCGTGAAAGGCGCGGTGGACGATGGCATTGCCGTCAAAGAGCACGAGGAGAGGTTTTTCCATGGCCTAATTATAACAGAGTGGGGAAAGAAAGGGGAAAAGGGGGAGTTGAGGACTAATTTAAAAAATAACCAATCTGCACCTGATTAAGTAGGTAGGTGCTGACACTAGTACATTGGTGGGTGTTACACCTGTATTATTCAATATATGACAAATTACTATTGACAAATAGGCATGCCGATTGTTATAATGATAATAACTCATCTGCCATGTGTAGAAGGAGTTCTTAAGCCGCCCTTCGGGGCGTCTTTTGTTTTATATATTCTTCTCTCTGCTTTCGAAGTTTATTTTTTTGAGATTCATAAATAACGCAATAAGCAGTAATAATTATCATTTCTGTAGGCCTTTCGCGCAATACTATAATATAATCGTAGTCCTCTAACCAGAGTATTGCCCTAACTTGTCGTCCATATTTTGGTTTTTTAATTTCAGTTTCCCATATTGATACTGCAATATCACTAGCATTTTCAATTATCGGCTTGGGCCACGGTATGTGCTCGCATCTTCTTAAATCTGGTACTCTACTACCAGCAACAGCATCTTGTATTTCTACTATGTGCCAGAAACCTGCTTCCTTACCATGTTCAATCCTAGAATCATGATTCACTGGAAGCGATTCATATACAGGTCTAGTCTTTTTAAAATCATTTTCGAAAACTTTATAAACGTCGTCAATGAATTTGCCCCAGTCGCCCCCATATCTCGCATAACATAATTCTTTTGGTAGCCACTGCGGTCTTGGCCTCATAATTGATCCTCTAGTGGAAGCCAGATAAAAATATTAACTTTGTTCTCTCTCAACAACGTAGTCTTGTGAAGCGTATAACCTGACCTTTGCTGTAATCGCTTGACTAAGCTCGTTTTTGCTTTACTTGTATCAAGGTCTCGGTTAGCATAAGAAATTATTCCAGTGAGGAAGTCAGCTAGTTGGACTAATTCAACCTCATTAGAACGCACAGTTTGTAATCTTTCGATTATTTGCGTTTCGAAGTCATATAAATTATTACATAGAACCTCATGAAGCTTAGCTAATCTTTTTGCACTATTTGTATCTTTAATATCAAAATAGATTCTATAACAATCCTCCGGTTCTAGAATCACCTTCAGCAAATTAAAGAACATTTTATAGTAAAAGATATCATGCGTTTGTTTGTAAAGGTCATGTTGAAGCGCCTGTTTGTTCGGAATAACTAAAGCTCTAAAATGCAGGTCATCATCGTCAAGAAAATAGTCTAGAATGTCCGTGTAGAAGTTTAATTTTGCAGGAGATACTTTTGTCCATTTTATTTCAAACTTTTTACTAAGATTATGCTCAGTCTTAATCTCCCGCATTCTCTTTGATATTTCTTGAACTCTTTCTAACGGACACCAAATTGCACCAAGAACCATAATAGGTTGTTGGTCATTCTCAAGATGGCAACTTTCATCGCAATATATATTATATATTGTACTCATTTCTTTGACCGCTGATAAATGATACGACAATCGTACTCCACAACTCGTTTCATGTCAACGATGATAATAGTATGGTACGGAGGTGGAAAAGAGAATAGGATATCTCAAGGGATAAGCCGCAGATGCCACGAGGGCGGCATGGGTGGACAAAATCCCTCTCCATCTCCCTTTACGAAAGGGAGACGATGCGGGGAGGCCTGGCGGGATAAGCAGAGGGTGATACGAGGGCGGATTGGGTGGGAAAAGATAAGAAACGATTGGGGCGGGGCGGTTAAGGGGCCTCTGTGAATGTCAAGTGAAAATGCACCTACTGTGACGGTTTAAAAGCCACCCCACCTTTCCCAGTATTCTTCGGTGGTGCGGGGGGGGGGCTAAAGCCTGCGGGGGGTTCTGGAGTCGGTACTGGTCTCGCACGTATTTTAAGATTTCCACCATCGTGCCTTATCTCTTCAATGATGTCATAGAGTGCATCTGAAATGGTTCTGACTTTCTCCTTCTCCAAATCTATTCCAAGCATCTCGGCCAGACTTTGGTGCCTTTAGCAATCGTAATTGCTTTATAATCATTTTCTTGCCTTCCTCGTAAAAAGGGATGGATTAAGCTCATAAATGGGGGTTCCTTCTCTAGATACTTCAGCAATCGAACCCAGCTTTGGACTCATCACCCCACTCCCTTTTAGCTCAGCTATCAGGGCATCACCATTAACCATTTTCTCTACCTCGCGATAGGCTACTCTGCCTCTTTCAGAAGCGCGGGCTAGGACTGAAGCCAAACGGCTTGTAAGCTCACCATGTTCTAACAAATTACTTAAAGCCTTCTCCAGCTTATTCATGTAATTCCCGTCCCCTGTTCACATAGTGCTAATCGGGGGCTTTACTGCACTCAACAGTCGCAGATGCCGCCTGAAGAAAAACTCTTCTTTGACCTCGGTGAAACCCTGAGCACGGAGCATCCCCTTTATATCGAGCTTAAGGAATTCCACAGCCAGCTGGCACTCCCACCGGGCGAATGCCCAGCGAAGGGGAAACCACATACTGTCAATGTCAAACTGAGCATAATCCAGGATGTAAAAGCTCCCCCCCGTTTTCAAAGCTTGGTAAGCATTGCTGATAATCCCCGCCTTCTGTTCATCCTCAAACCCGTGCAGGACAAATGAAATAAACACCTTATCGAACTCTTCTTTATATGGCAGGGATAGCTCTATCCGCTGCTTCTCAAAAGTGGCATTAGGGTGCTTGCGACAGCGCTTCCAAGCTCTTGCTAGCATCTCGTTACTGATATCTAGCCCCACAATACGGCCTTGAGAGCCTGCCTTTTCCGCCATATAGCAGTCATTCTTGCCGGTACCTGAACCGAAGTCGATTATTGATTGACCGGGATTGATGCCCATCTTGTCAACAATCCCTTTGATGAAGTGAGAATACTGCCCTAGCGAAAGCAGGTTCAAGAAAAGGTCATAATAACGGGCTCCCGCTGGCCCAAGCTCTACTTTGGATCTTGTTGATGGCAAAATATACCTCCTATTTGAGCATCGCTAAATACGCGTCAGTGCACTTATCCACTTTTAGCCCCCTCCATTTCACCTGCCTTTACCAATATTTCTCTGACTGAGGAAGAAGCAGGTGCATCCTCCGGTAATTCCAGGAGTGACTTGCCAGCCAGATTGTATTCCTGGGCATCGGCATCGTATTCAATTTTGCCAAGATAAGCCTCCCCGGTACTCTTCAGGTATTCTTCGGTATCCCTATCAAAGTTATAGTTGCCCACCAAGTAAAGGTGACCATACCTGATTCCTACTTGGTGGGTAATGTCCTTAATTCTCGCTATATGCTTTAGAGATTTTGAAGACGGGTCCAGTATCACAAACAGGTCATCTATATCCGATACTATTTTACGGTTCAGGTGCTCCAACCCAGCCGGCGAGTCAATCACTACATTCGGATAGTGGTTAGCCAGCCTGGGGATTATCGCTTTTATCAAGTCATCCGGAACGCAATAACAGCCTTCGGTTAACTTTGCCCCCAGTACGATAAGATCAAATCTCTTTCCCTCATAGAGGCACTCCCGGTTAAGCAAATATTCCATCCGGTCATGCAGGGGCATGGGATTTCCACCATCGTGCCTTCTCTCTTCAATGATGTCATAGAGCGCATCTGAAATGGTTCTGACTTTCTCCTTCTCCAAGTCTATTCCAAGCATCTCGGCCAGACTTTGGTCAGGGTCGATATCAATAAGCAGCATAGGAGCAGCTAGATAGCGGCTGGCTAAAGCGGCAAATGTTGACTTTCCAGTACCGCCCCTCCCGGTAACAACGATTTTCTTACCCATGTCTCTTCACTTCCTCTCACTGTGCTAATTAGAATTGCCTTTCCTTCACATTGCCATCGTCAGCAATTCCCGTAACACTTTTAGCCTTTCCTTAATCAGCTATCCCAGGGAGTAAGAACCTCTGCTTCTCCATCAGTAATAGCAATAGTCTTTTCAAAGTGAGCCGAATGACTACCATCAGCGGTAACAACCGTCCAATTATCGCTTTTAACCCTGGTTTGCCATCCTCCAATATTCACCATTGGTTCAATGGCCACTGCCATCCCTTTGCGAAGCACAGGGCCATAACCTGGTGGCCCAAAGTTCGGTATCTGGGGATCTTCATGCAGCTCTCGTCCGATACCGTGCCCGGTGTATTCACGCACCACTGAGAAGCCTCTCGACTCAACGTAATACTGAATAGCTGCTGAGACATCACCCAACCGTGCCCCATCCCGAGCTGCGTTGATGCCTGCCTCAAGTGAACCTCTGGTTGTCTCCATAAGTTGCTTAGCTTGAGGGCTGATATTGCCTGCTCCTACCGTCAAAGCAGCGTCACCATGAAAGCCATCAACGATGGCGCCAAAATCCAGGGAAACAATATCACCCGCGCGAATCTTCCTCTCACCAGGAATACCGTGCACTATCTCTTCATTAATTGATACGCAGAGGGTAGCAGGGAAACCCCCGTAGCCTTTGAATGATGGCGCGGCTCCATACCTTGTTAGCTCGCTTACCGCGATATCATCGAGGTGGCGAGTTGTGACTCCGGCTTTTATTTCCTTAGATAGTGTCTTTAGGATAGAAGCAACAACGCTTCCCGCTCGCCGCATAGCGGCAATCTCACTACGAGATTTTACAATAATAGCCATTACTCAACACCTATTCCTCATCAGGTTGGATTTGGTCTAAAAGCAAGTTCTTCAGTCGGTTTAGTGTAATCTTATAGGGTTCTAGCGGAATGCCCATCCAGTCAGAGAATTCCAGAATCTTCTCCGGCTCATTTTCCATGACCTTGTCATAATAAGCTATCGCATCCAGCATGATTGCTCCGCCGGTGTGCTTGGGGAAATTTTCATTCGCTGTTCCTTTATCCCAACCCTGATACACATAATGGCGGTATTCCATCCATCCCGGGGTAAGCCAATAAATATCTTTACCCTGGCTTATTTTCTCTCTTTCTTCCTCGCTGGCCAGCATATCCATGCAATGGGTAGCTTTTATTCTGGAAATACTGACCCCAGGTTCCTCTTGTTCCTGAATTATGGTATCTATGTTCCGATACGGGTTATCAACATTGACATAGCAGAATTTACCACCATACACCACGATAATTTTACTTGCGTATTTCTTAGCGGCGCCTATCTGTCTTATCAGTTGGCTTTCGAGCTCCTGGGGCACCTCATGACGCCCGGGCTTGGTATAAAGAATTTTCCTGGCGTCCAGAAAGCCGCTACTTTCCAGATAATTCAGCTCCAGATTAACTGTCCCACAGGCGACAATAGCACAATCCTGAAACGAAGCACGATTTTCCATATCTTCACCTCAACAAACTTCTTTCTCCTGTCGCGGTCTTAGTTACGGTTTTAGCACGATATGTTTTCTGCCCTCTTCTTTATTCCTTTCCTCTGTTATTCTGTCCATGTTATTATGGATGGCTTCAATCGCACTAGTGATAGTATTTGTCCTCACCAGTATGCAGACGAATTTTCCAAGTAACCTCGGAAGATTAGGCCCGAATTTCCTGCCCACAAGAACGTCTACACCTTTCAAAGCGGAAGAGGTAGCCTTGGCTTTCTCCGGGTCGCCATGCTTCATGGTTTCATCCCCTGTAAAGCGCGTGTTCTCTCTCTTTTCGACGAGCTTTTCTTTGCCACTAGAGAACTCGTAAACGTAATAATACCGTGCCATGCCTACATGGTCATTGTTGAGATTTTTGCCGTCATCTGTGCCAAAGGCTATTAAAAACTTCATGCTCTACCTCATTTTAACGGGTAATTTTTCTCGCCGGCCAGTATTGGAACTTCGAGCCAGTTCTCCGCAGGCACGAAGGGACAGGTATAAGCTTCGCTATATACACACCACGGATTGTAACCCTGGTTAAAATCCAGAATCCATTTTCCTTCCGCAGTGCGGTCTCTCTCAGGCTCAAGGTCGAGGTAACGACCTGCCCCGTAGGTTTCTTTCCCGGATGTTGCGTCCTTGAAGGGAACAAACAGCATCTCTTCTTTGCTGTTGCTCTTATAAGCCTGGAGGGCTTGCTCCTTTTCGCCTACCTTGAATCGAAATTCACCCCAGCGAAGAAAATCTTGCTCATTGCCTTTGCTGTAAGCTATTCTCACTGACTGCTTTTCAGAATGCTCATGCAGTTCAAGCTCAAATTTGTAGCTTGGGTCAGGAGGGTAGTATTCCAAACCTTTAAACCGAGGCTTATCTTGCGGCGGTATTGGTGATTGCCATTGCTGGGCAAAGAAGGCATTTTTTGTTTCCCGTGCTGTCTCCATATTTGCTTTCCATTGTGAAATTTCCATTCTACTCCCCCCAGATACGTTCTTTGTAGAACTGCTGTCTTTCTTATTCGCCTGATGCACGTCCTTCTCCAGAGAATTTGACCAGCTTCCAAATAATGCTCTCGCAAAGCACAGTTACGTCATAGGTAGAGAGATAATCAGAGATAGCAGCATCAAATAAGATATCCCCTTGAGCGGGAAACTCCTCATCACCCTGCCACAGGACTATGGTTACAGGCACCCGACTGAAGGCATTAACAGTTACGGCCACATCACCAAAAGCAACCGTATGGCCGCCTAGTTTACCGGCGGTATCTATTAGCACGTGAGGCTGTTCGCCAAAGTGTTCCACGAGAGGCTCTATTGCCCGCTTGGAAAATGTCCGAAAATAATTGCCTCCTCCTGGCAGTTCCTTGAAAGTAATTTGTCTATTGGTGATGGGGGTTCCGTTGGCCGAGAGTAAGTAATGCAAAATCAGAACCCTATCTTTTATAGGAACTTCCTCCCCACTATCCGTCAGCAAGACCTCAATATTGGGCATAGCAATCCGATATAACCGATTTAGATATCCAATGGCGATTTCTTGCTGAGAACCTGTTACCAGGTATCTAGCGTCGCTTTTAAGGCATAGCTGCTCCATGTCCTCAATCCCGGCCAACTGCTCGCGAGCTAACTTATAGGCTGGCTCGAGGTCATATCCATCGTAACTGCTTTGTTCAGGCAATATCCTGTCCCTCCAATAGCCAAATTAGCAGCACTTCTTGTGCGAGTTATACCTGTTATTCGTCATTCCTGCGTCAAGTCCTTGAAGTAGTGATATCAGATGTTAGTTCAATTATTCTCTTCCAGTTCAGCCAGGACCTGGGACAGCCGTTCGCTAGCTTTTTCTACCTCTTCTGCTGCCTGTAACGCACTGCTATATACCGCGTCGCTCTCAATATTTTTCGTTTGCTGAACCCATTTGGTGAATTTCTCAACGTGCTGTTGGTTATGCTCAATCCACGAGCTTAAAAGCACTTTGAGCCTGCCCTTCTCATCAGTCGGGAACCTCTTGAGAATATCTTCAACCATTGTCCGAATTGTATCCTCCGGAACCGCGCCGAGGATTTCATCGACATTCTCACCATTAGCGAAATACTTCTGCATGGGTATGCTCATAATCTGGTATTGCCCTGCGGTGCGGGGGTTTTCATCCACATTAATCATGCAGAATTTGAATCTGCCTGCATACTCCTCGGAGAGTTTTTCGTATATCGGTATAACCATCTTGCAGGGACCGCACCAGGGAGCCCAGAAATCGACCTCTGTGGGAATGTCCGACCCTAGAACTTCCTCCTCAAAATTTTGGTCTGTGATTTGCACTATCTTGCTCATATTGCCTCCTTTTAGTCTATCGTTTTGCATAAGCCTTGAGTATACCTCTCAATAAGTTCGCCTGAGCTACAAACCCTTCCAGTTCTTCTGCTCCATAGCTAAGAAAGCCAGCCGTTCTTCCTGGTTCATCTCCGCTATTTTGACTTCGACTTTCGCACCCAACTTTATTACCGCCTGGCGCAGTCTGTCCACGAGATAGTCCTTGATTGAAGTGGGGATACCAAGCAACGGAAGGACGAGAGTAAGAGACACCTCATCATCCTTTACAGCTATATCTTTGACCATTCCCAGCTCAACAAGGGTGCAACTGATTTCCGGGTGCATCACCTGTCCTACCGCTTGACGCACATCTTCCTCTGAGATATTCTTAACCATTATGCCTCTCCCTTTGATTCTATAGTTTAATTTCTCCACGGTTACCTGATATACTCTGGTTGGCTCTTCAAACCTGCTCCGTTTTTAAAGTGCACCTATTTAATCACGGCGAGGATATCGCCTCTGGAAATTATCAAGTATTTTTCGCCCTCAAATTCGACCTCGTCACCGGTAAATTTAGCAAAGACTATCCTGTCCCCCGCCTTTATATTCTCGGCGAGCTCTTCATCGGTGCCTACCTCAATTACCTTGCCTGTTCTTGGCTTCTCCTTGGCCGTGTCGGGAATTATTATCCCGCTCTTGGTTCTGGTCTCTTCAATCTCTTCCGGCTCAACCAAGACCCGGTCCTCAAAAGGTTTTAGCTGCATCTTTGGTTCCTCCTTTCCTACTTTTTGATTTCCAGTAATTTGTCAATCTTCGCCTTATCGAAGCCGACTATGGGGCGGTTGTTAATTAGAACGACAGGAACGCCCATTATATTCCTGCGTTTCATCTCTCTGGCTCCTTCAGGATCCCTTTCTACGTTCACCTCCCTGAATCTAAATCCCTTCCCTTTCAGGTACTGCTTAACCCTGTTGCACCAGGGGCATGACGACCCAGTAAAAATTATTATCCGTGGTTGCTTAGAAGCTGGCACCGCTCACCTGCCCATGCTTTGTTATGTTTACCCCAAGCACTACCGAGTGCTTATACACAAAATCAATAGTTTTTACTTCGCCCTGGACGAATTTTTGCTCTCCCAACAGCCCGGTGAACAGGAACCCATTATTATGGGCTTCCATCCCAGCTACGTCCTGCATTACTTCCTGTTGCTGACCATTCGAATCAACATAGAAGACATTACTTAAGCACATATTCACCTCCAAGTCCTGGCGCCTCTTGCTTACTCCTTCACATATTTAAAGGCAGACATGGCTGCAGCAGCTCCATCCCCAGCCGCAGTTATTACCTGACGGAAGGAGTTATGTCTGATATCCCCGGCGGCGAAAATACCTGGCGCTGGAGTTCTCATCAGTTCATCAGTAATAATGAAGCCCGCTTCATCCAGCGTTACCAGTTGGGAGAAGACCTGGTTATTGGGCTTAATCCCCACGGCAACAAATATCCCGTCTACCTCCAGATCTGATAATTGCCCTGTCTTAACATTTCGCAGACGGAGACCACTTAACATCTTGTCTCCCACTATCTCGTGTACCACCGTGTTCCAGACCAGCTCAATCTTTGCTTGAGAGAAGGCTTTCTCTTGCATTGCCTTTGTGGCCCGTAACTGGTCCCGCCGGTGTATGATATAGACCTTAGAGCAATGTTGAGCCAGCTCCAGGGCATCGGTAATGGCCGTGTCACCACCGCCTACTACAGCTACGTCCCGGTCGCGAAAGAAGAAGCCATCACAGGTAGCGCAATAAGAGACGCCACGCCCCGAAAGCCTTTCCTCACCGGCGACGTCCAGCTTGCGGTACTCGGCACCAGCAGCAATGATGATTGCCTTCGTTTGAATGTTGCCTTCAGAGGTAGAGACTTCATAGATGTTTCCTGTCCTCACTCCGCTTACCCCGGTGTTGAGAGTTTCCAATCCATATTTAGTCGCCTGCCGGTGCATAAGCTCGCCTAGCTCCGTCCCCGAAATGCCCTCAGGGAACCCGGGGTAGTTTTCCACCAGCCGGGCATTCACTATTTGTCCTCCGAACACGCCCTGTTCCACTAAGAGGCTCTTGAGACCTGCCCGTGCCGCGTACAGGCCGGCAGTAAGTCCGGCAGGCCCGCCACCGATGATGATTACGTCATACTCACTCATTACCTTTACGGCTGCTTTCAGCCAAACCTCCTTATATTCTTTGCTTTCTTGCCTGACTTGAGTTTATTATTCCACCTCGACCGCAGTCAGGGTTATTACTCTGCCACGCTCCTATGAGTACTCTACATCGTCACTATCTTGATTGCCTTAAACGGGCAGGCGCGGACGCAGTCACCACAGCCCTGGCAAAGAAATGGGTCTGTCATGGGTATCTCAAAGGGAGCCTCTTGCCTTAGCAGACCGTGAGAGCATACCAGAGCTGCCGCACAAATACCGCTGTCTCGCTTCTCTGGATGGCATTTATTATAGTCTACTAAAGCCATCTTGCTCGGCATAAGTTCCCCTTTCTCGGCATTTTGATTATCACTGATTCATCCTGCCCTGCTCACATCCTATTCTTTGCCCGACGAGCTTTACAGCTTAAGCACAGGCTCGCCTGAGGAAGGGCTTCTAATCGGGCTGGCTCTATAGGTTGACCACAGATGTCACATAAACCATAGGTTCCCTGGTCAAGCTTGTGCAGAGCATGTTCTACCTCTGATAGCTGGTCTCGTACACGCTTCTCTAAGATTAACCCCTTTTCTATCTCGACAATCTCTGCAGCCAACTCCCCCTCTTCGCCATAGGAACCGCGCTCCCGTCTCTCAGCTACAAGAGCAGCAGTCTTTAGTTCTTCCAATAAACTTTCCCGTTCAGTCTCCAAACGGCGACGAAGCAGGTTAAAGTCTGTAGCCATTTCTTTCTCCTGTCTCACCTTCCCCTTGGTTTATGTCCTGGCGTTCCTACAGGTCTCTCGTCTTTTCGCACCGAGCTCTGCTGGATTTCGTCTAAGCTCCTCAACTCACAGCAGTAACCACATTGCAGGCATTTCTCGTACCATCCATAAATATCTTTATCCATGAACATATTGCCGCCACACCGCGGGCACTTCTTTAACTCCCACATCGCCATGTATATCACCGCCTTAAGCTAAAAGATATTACTCTGCCGAAAGCGTCTTTTGACTTTACCTCAATAACACTAAGAGGAACCAAGCCTAATGTTGGCCATTTTTCGCTTCCTCCAGGTCTTCTTCCAGATCCTCCAGTTGCTGCCACATTGACGGCGGTACGGAGTGGGCCGGCCATCGAGCCTTGAGGTCGGCTATTTTGTCCTCAATCTCTCTTACTTTGTCTTCGCTCATTTTATGCCCCTATGGCTAGTAAGCAGGGGTCTCGCCGGGATGCAGGCTGTTCCATTTCTCTAGCAATTGCTCTTTGCTTTCTTCGTGTTCTGGGTCAGGCACGCAGGCATCTACCGGACAAATCTCGGCACACTTCGGCGACTCGAAGTAGCCGACACACTCGGTACACCTATCAGGGTCAATTACATAGGTTGTATCTCCCTCCGAGATAGCATTGTTCTTGCACTCGGCTTCACACGCTCCACAGCTTATACAGTCATCAGTAATTTTATACGCCATTTATCAGCCTCCTTTACTGTTATTTTGCTAAAACGGCACGTTATGCCAGTGTCACATTCGCTCATTTCCTTCTCCCACATCTATATCCTTTACCCAGATGCGATACATCTTCTCACCGCTCTCCTCGTAGCATTGAAATCCTCTTGAGTCTGCTTCCTCTACCTTCACATTCTCTTCGCCCTTGAGTTCTACGAACTGGCTAAGCCAGTTCCTGAAGTGGGCGCCACCACCGAAGTAGACCTTTGCCCACCTGTTCCCATCCTCGTCTACTTTCTCTCGAATCGTTTCCTCTTCAGCCATTCGCTGGCGAACTGTCTTTCCTTGCTCCACTTCATGATGAGTCACTTGGATCAACCTCAGGCTTCCTCATCGTGTTCTTCCGAAATGTTTATCGGTGCCTCTACTCCTGCTAATAGGGCATCTAGCAGTTCCCTCAGTGCCCTTTCCTCCTGATAACCCAGCAGCTTCTTTGTTATCTGAGAATCTTGAAAAAGGATTATCGAAGGGACAACAGTAATATGGTATTCATCTGATATTTCAGGGGCTTTCTCCTTGTCTATCCTGACAAACTTTATCCGTCCCTCATATCGGTTTACTAACCCATCAGCGACAAAACATGTTGGGAAACAAGCTCGGCACCAGGAGGTTGTGAAGCAGGCAAAAACCGGGAGATCAGAGTTTAGCACCTCTTCATCGAAATTCTGTTCAGTAATCTCTGTCAGCATTTTACCTACCATCTTCAACCATCTCCCTTCTCTTTCTCCTCACAATTCGGACAGTATCCCTCCAGGCATAACTCTGCCTTGGTAATCTTGAAGCCGTGTTCCCGTTGCACTGCCTTAATCAACTTATTGAAGTATGGGTTCTGAAATTCGATAACTTTGCCGCACCCCTGGCAAAGCAAGTGCTGGTGCTCTGGAGATTGCTTAATCTCGTAATAGCAACGAAGCTTCCCCAGCCTCATCTCGTCAACCAGCCCCAATTGCTTGAAAAGATTAAGGCTGCGGTATACCGTCGCCGGACCAATAGACTCGTCCCTGGCGCTGGCGCGCTGGTACAATTCCTTAGCGTCTAATTGTCCCTCGGAATCGCGAAGAAGTTCTAAAAGCAGGCGCCGCTGGGCGGTCAGGAAATGGCCCTGCATTTGGATGGTCTGGTTGTTATCGGGCTCCTTCTTCATCATTCAGCCTTAACCTTCTTTTATTACTTCTTGCGTTACAAAACTGCAATAGTTCATCAGTAGTGTACCGAAGGAAACAAGCTAGTATCTGTATGGGGCAGAAAGAGAGCCGCCATAAATTCATTCATGAAGGGCAGGTAGTTAGACAGCTCAATGTTAGTCGTTTTCTTAGCGATATCTACCGCCTTCTCAAGAGCTGGGGTGGAAAGAAGAGCCATCCGTGCCCCCATGATAGAGCTATTACCAATGAATTGAATTTTACTGGTATCTACATCAGGTAACAGGCCTATGGCAACGGCCTTGGGAATATCCAGAGAGCTGCCAAAACCACCGGCGACATATATGGTATGCAACTGGTCGAAGGTTAGTCCAACGTAATCGATTAGAGACTTCATGGCAGCGAATACCGCCCCCTTGGATTTGATGAGGTTGCCGATTTCCGATTCGGAAATAGTTATTGCCTCTCCTGTTTCCGTCTCCTCGGGAAAGGCCAGTATATACCGGGGTTCGTTATCTTCCACAGTTATTCTCTGGTCATTAAGAGATAAATTGAATTTTCCATCCTGGCCTATTATCCTGTTCCTGGCGAGTGCACAAATAGCGTCAATCAGTCCAGAGCCACAGATTCCCCTCGGTTTGGCCTTGCCGATGGTTTCATAAGTTACCTGCCCATCTTTTATCTCTACCTTTTCCATAGCCCCTTTGGTAGCCCGCATACCCCATTTGCTACCTTCACCTTCAAAGGCCGGGCCAGCCGAGGCTGAACAGCAGACTATCCAGTCGTTATTACCAATGGCAATCTCCCCGTTAGTGCCTACGTCTACCAGGCACTGTACCTCCTGCTTATCGGCCAGACCGCAGGCTAAAGCACCGGCCACGATGTCACCGCCAACGTAACTGGCTACGCCGGGCATTACCTCCAGTATGCCCTGTGGATTAATATCGATGCCTATGTCTCTGGCCAGAATCTGGGGATAGATTGTAGCGGTAGGAACATAAGGCTCCAATCTAATGGAACAGGGCATCAAGCCCAGAAGGAAATGGCTCATCGTGGTATTGCCAGCGGCAACGATAGAGGTGATATCTTTGGTATCAATACCTGTTTGTCGAGACAAAGCCTGAGTCAGGGTATTGATATTTGATATCACTGCCTCATGAACCGGATCGAGAGAGCCTCGGCTGCAAGCAAAGACCATCCTGGAGATGACATCCTCACCATAACGTGCTTGCTTGTTGTGGCTACCCTCTACCCCGATAACCTTACCTGTCTTGAGGTTAACCAATTGAACCACCACAGTAGTGGTGCCAACATCAACAGCCAGACCATAATTCTGGTTTGTTGTATCGCCTCCCTCTATCCGCAGTATTCGTCCAATACCATTATGCCTGGCAACAGTTGCAGTGACATGCCATTTATGCTGGCGTAACTTAGCCGCCAGATTTTGTAAACAGGCTAAGGATATCTCGAAAGAAGAGTACCTGACCTTTTTACTCAGCTCCCGGGTAATCCGGTCAATATCAGCAATATTATCGTCGAGGGTTGGTTCGCGTAGTTCTAGATATACCTTACTTACCAAAGGTTCAAAGAAGGACGCCGGATCAGTGGGTCTCTTATAAAGTGAGATGCTCTCTGGTTCACTATAGGTGAGCGGAGTCCCTTCAGTAATGATTTTTTCCTTTTCCAGCCGTGACTTAGCAGGAACCACTACTTCCAGATTATCTTCTACCTTAGTCTGGCAAGCTAAAACATAGCCATTTTCTATTTCTTCCTTAGAGAAAAAGCCGATAGCATTCTTATCTGCCCTGGCCTTACCACTGGTCACCTGGAGACGGCACTCACCACAAAGGCCTTCTCCTCCACACAGGCTGTTGATATAAATATCCGCCTTCTCGGCTGCCTCAAGCAGGGTAATTCCCCCGGCTACTTCAACCTCTTTGTCATCTGGTAGAAACCTTACTTTGTATTTGCTCATAACGTTCCACTATCCAGTCATCTGTCTGCCGGGACAATGCTGAGAGATGACTATCCAACAGCATTTAATATTGACCATTGAGATTGAGACTCATTATCATTCTCTAATTCTATACCTTTCTATTTCTTTTGTCAAGTGAGTCCATCGAAGGCTACAGGCCGTCAGTTACACTGGGCCTGACACAATTAGAGACACATCACATCTACGTTGGAGGTAACCGCCTCCAACAAGCTGTTATTAAAGAGAAATACCCGCACTTAGTCAAAAATGCGGCAGGCTGTGCACAGGCGATTTACACTACCTTAACAATTTGATGTCATTAAAACGCTTGTATCCAAGGGGTAATATTGCTCAAGATTCTGAATCCGCAACTAATAAGGGTGAGAAACGGTGAAGTGTCATTGCGCATCTGAAACTTTGTGGTGAATCCGATATCTTCGGTAAATTATCACTGCAATTGAAGTAATGATAGCGATACCACATATCCAGCGAGCAGTAGGAATACCCGTGATCGTCCACACATCAATCTTCAGCCCCTCTAGAAAGAATCTCCCTATGCTGTAAGCGCCAATTGCCCCGAGAGGGATGACGATAAGAGCGAGATTAAAGACCTGTCCGGTTGGCTGTCCTCGCCTTTTCGCCTCTATTATGGCAATGCTTATCGCAGCTACGACTGCCAAAGCAATCAAAAGACCATACCAGTGAATAGCTAATGTTCCCAGATAGAAGGTAGCACCCATTATTCCTTGCCTGTAATAAACGTTCGTTACTTTAAATCATACAAGTGGTGTCAATTACGAAGTCCGTGTTGCTTCTTGCTTTCCTTAGCTGACACGGGTACGAGCCAGCAACCCGGGTCAGCAGCCATCATGTCACCGGTTTCCTCGTAGGCTCTGCCTCGACATCCGGAACAAGTGCCTCTGTAAGTGCATTCCGCACATTCGCCCTTAAGCAGTTCTCTCCGGCGCAGCTTGGACAAAATAGATGAATTCTCCCAAATAGCTCTCACGCTTTGCTCCCTGATATTGCCAAGATCGACCTGGAGTAACATACAAGGATTTACTTCACCATTGGACTGGATCATCACATAGCCCATGGGCATGCCTGCGGCACAACCCCGGCCGTAGTAAGGAACTCTCCGCAGCATCTCCGCCGGGAAGTGCCTGGGCTGGATGTTTTTCTCTTGTAAGAGAAGAGGGTACATTGGGCAACCGGGAACCCTGATAATAATTGGGCAGTCTTCCTGTGCCTCTGCAAGCCACTCCATGGCTCGTTTCCTCTCATCAAGGCTCAAGACCTGCTCTTTGCATTCCTCCTTAGCCCTGCCGCTTGCCACCAAGTCGAAAAACTCGGCAGCATTGGCGCCGCTGTCCACTGCCAGACGCAGCAAACCCTCTAACTGCGGCATAGTAGCCTTCCTGATAACCATGTTGAATTGAAAAGGGAGATTAGCTTTCCGGCAAGCGTCTATGCCTTTGAAGGTCTGCTCAAAGGCTCCACTTAGCCCCCTGAAGGAATCGTGTGTTTCGGCATCAACCCCATCAACTGAGATTGCGACCGACATAACTCCTGCATCCAGCAGCTTCTTCGCCATGCCTTCATCAATGAGGGTGGCATTACTGCCGATAGTGGTTCTTATGCCTTTTGAGGAGGCATATTTCAGAATGTCCAGCAAGTCCTCCCGGCACAGGGGCTCTCCCCCGTCAATAATCAGAAGACCTATCCCCCACTCCGCTAAATCATCTATAAGCCGAAATGCTTCATCAGTGGACATCTCATCAGGTGACGCATGGTCAACCGAAGAACTATAGCAGTGCTTGCACTTTAGATTGCATTTCCGGGTGATGCTGTAGGAAACCATAAACGGCGGCTGTATCGACATAAAGAACCTCCTCATCTATAACTTGACCGTGCTGAGTCGTGGTGTAGCCTGTGTCAATTCTACATTAGAACGTGAGCACGTGCAAGGCTTCTGCGGGTAAGAGGGAGCGCCCTTGTTGTCTCTTTAAGCTACACAAACAAACTCCCGACCTGGAAGATGAGGGTGGCCACAATCCAGGCAACCACCGTTGTGTAGAGGGCGGCAAATCCAGCCCACTTCCAGGACTTAGTCTCGCCTCGAATAGCCCCGATAGCGGCAACGCATGGCATATAGAGCAGGCAGAAGACCATGAAGGCGAAGGCAACCAGTGGTGTCCAGCCAAGCTGGGAGGCAATAGCGCCACCCAGAATCCCTTCCTCAACGGCGAATATGGCACCCATCGTGCCGACGACCACCTCTTTGGCCAGGAAACCAAAAATGAGACTAACCCCTGCCTGCCACTGGCCGAAACCAGCCGGGGCAAAGATGGGCGCAATGAAGCCGCCGATGTGACCTATCCAGCTATCCGCGCTGGCATACTCAACTCCCCAGGGCATGCTGCTCAAGAACCAGATAACCACCACCGCACCAAAGATGATGGTACCTGCCTTGCGCAAGAACAGCCTGCCTCGTTCCCACATGTGCACCAGTACGCCGGTTATAGTGGGCAAACGGTAAGGCGGCAGTTCCATGACGAAGTGACCGCTGGGGCCTTTAAGGATGCTCTTACGGAAGATTAGCGCCATGACGATAGCGACGATAATTCCGATGATATACATTGAGAAGACTACCAGCCCCTGGTTAGCGGTAAAGAAGGCGCCCGCCAGGAGCACGAAAATAGGGAGCCTGGCGCCGCAGGACATAAAGGGGTTTATCAGGATGGTGGTTAATCTGTCCCTGGGGTTCTCTATAGTGCGACAGGCCATAATCCCCGGGATATTGCAGCCAAAACCCAGAATCATGGGGATAAAGGAACGGCCATGAAGCCCGACTTTATGCATTAACCGGTCCATAACGAAAGCAGCCCGGGCCATGTACCCGCAGTCTTCAAGGATGGCGATAGCGATAAATAAGAGGAATATCGGCGGTATAAAGATGAGCACCGAACCGAGCCCACCGATAATACCATCGGAGAGCAGGGAGCCCAACCACTCCGGGGAAACGCCAGCGGCGTAGCCGCCGATCCAGCCGAAAAACTGGTCAAACCAGTCCATGAGAGGCGCTGATAAGGTGAAGACAAACTGGAACATCCCGTACATCAAGGCCAGAAACAGGGGAATGCCCAGCCAGCGGTTAATCACAAACTTATCAATCTTATCGGAGAGATCAACTCTCTCAATAGGGGGCTTCTTCAACGCATCCTTGAGAAGCCCGCTGATGAAGCCGTACCGGGCATCGGCAATCACCGTTTCGGCTTCATCACCATAGATGCTCTTCAAGTGAGCAAGACTTTCCTCTCGCAGTTTTAAGACATCCGTGCTAGCCACTTTTCGCCTCCTCAAATTTCTTGATTACTTCTTCATCCCCCTCAAGTAGCTTTACCGCCAGCCATTTGGGGGAGTATCTCGAGGCAAGAGGGCTCTCAGAGATAGCCTCTTCCAGCCTGGAGATTTCATTTTCTACCTCGCGGCCGTACTCTATCCGGACACCACTTGCATCGGCTTCCTTCTCAGCGACTCTGACTATTTCTTCCATCAGTTCGTCAGTACCTTTGTTTCGGTTGGCCACCATCGGGATAACCGAGACACCCATTTCTTTAGATATAGCTTCAATGTCAATCTTATACCTCCTGGATTCTGCAGCATCCATCATGTTGAGGGCTATAATCAGCGGCACCCCCATTTCCATAATCTGGACGGCAAGGTAGAGGTTCCTCTCCAGATTTGAAGCATCAACAATATCCACGACCATGTCCGGTTTTTCATCAATAATAAAATTCCTGGCGACAACCTCGTCTGGAGAATAAGCGGTAAGGCTGTAAACACCGGGTAGATCGACCACTTTTATGCTGTATCCCCGAAAGCTGCAATTCCCTTCCTTCTTTTCCACGGTAACTCCGGGCCAGTTTCCCACGTGCTGCTTGGCTCCGGTCAGGTTGTTAAATACCGTGGTCTTCCCTGAATTGGGGTTACCTGCCAGGGCAATAACTATCTCTCTTTTAGCCATCTTAGCTCTCCTTCACCAAAATCTTTTGTGCCACACCGCGGCCCAGCCCTAACCTTGAGCCTCTAAGGTCAATAAGCACTGAGCCGGCGCGCTGACCGCTCATGACTCGTATCTGGATGCCAGGAGTCAAGCCCATATCGGTAAGCCTTCTCTGCAATCCCCAGCCAGCGTTAATACCAATGACCGTAAGCAGCTTGCCGGGGCTGGCCATGACCAGCGGCATGCCTTCATTTGCCATTAAGCCACCTCTACTTTAATGCTGGCTGCTTCTTCCTTCCGTAGCGACAGGTTATAGCCTTTTACCTTGATCTCTATCGGGTCTCCCAGTGGGGCTACCCCCAGCATTTCTATCTCGCTTCCAGATACCAGCCCCATATCCAGGAGCCGTCGGTGAACATTCCCACCGCCACTAATACCGACAATTTTGCCCTTATCACCTTTCTTCAAATCGTTCAGCATTTTAACTGACATACGTTTGTTCCATCCTCGAATGCTTATTCGTGATTTCATATAAACTGGTTACCTCCTTTTCGCTCTTGCTGAATAAATAAGGCTGGTGCCTATCAACACTATTAAAAAACTTAAAGAATTGTTAGATAAGCCTAACATCTATTGGCAAAAAAATTACCGATCCATATTATCTTCCCTCTGGCACCTCGCTAGAATATCTGCGTCTCGCTCGCCATGTAGAACGTAGTAATTAAAGCCCGCCAGCCATTCGGGATTTCCCCGAGGGCAGTTCAGTACAAATTCGATAAACTTCTCTAACCTGGACAGGCTGGCTCCACTTAATACGTGCTCCATCCGGCAGGCATCCTGCTCCGCTATCTCAGGGTCAACATCCAGGATATCAACCAGAAACCGACGCAGTATCTTGTGGCGATGGTATACATCCTCGGCTATCTTTGCCCCTTCAGCAGTGAGTTCCACGTCGCCGTACTTTTCATGTAAAACCAGCCCAGTTACCGATAACTTCGTTAAAGCCCAGTCAACACTGGGCTTTTTTACACCCATCATCTTACTAATCGCAGTTACCGTGACAGGCTTGCCTTCTTCTTTAAGCATGGCTATCGTCTCGAGATAATCTTCCATACTGGCTGTCTGTTTGTCAATAATGCTCACCATCATTGCTACCCGATAAATATATTGTTAGATATGACTAACATTCTATTATAACATATTCCTAATCATTGTCAAGCTCCGTGCATTACAAGTGTTTGGTACAGGTATTATAATACCCTTTTATCACACTAGCGCCCCAAAAAACATCTTGAGCCAACTGCCTTCCTAAATACGGATTGCATTCAGCAGGCGTTTAGTATAGTCTCGCTTCGGTACTGCCACGATTTCATTTGAAGGGCCTTCTTCGATTATCCTGCCATCCAGCATTACGGCTATTCTGTCGCTTACCTTTCTGGCCGCGGCGATATCGTGGGTAATGTAGAGCATGCTTAACCCTCGCTGCTCCTGCAGGTTAAGTAATAGCTTTAAAATCTTGGCCTGTACACTCGCGTCCAGGAAAGAGGTGGGTTCATCGGCAATCAGCAGTGCCGGGTCCAGCACCAATGCCCGGCCTATGACGACTCGTTGCATCTCACCGCCACTCAAGTGATGCGGGTACTTGTGCAGAAAGTCTTCGGTTTGTGGCAGTTCGACCTCTCCTAATACCCGCATCGCCTTATTTTTTCTCTCTTCACTGGTTCCCATTCCTTGAACCTCAAGCGGTTCCATCACCGCCTCCAGTACCGACAGGCGGTGGCTTAGAGATTCCCCGGGATTCTGGAATATCATCTGTACCTTTCTAAAGAAATCCTTTCCTCTGTTACTAACTCTGACATCCTCAAGATACACAGCACCTTCGGTAGGCTGGTGAAGCCCCATAATCATTTTTGCCAGCGTTGTCTTCCCCGAGCCACTCTGGCCTACCAGCGCCAGCGTCTCTCCCCCTTCAATATGCAGGTTCACCGAGTCAACGGCTTTAAGCGAGCCAAAGGATTTGCTTAGATTCCTGGTCGATAAGAGAGTGATAATGCCCCCGCGGTGGCAGGCCACTTCTCGTCCGTGCCCCGTCGGTAGAAGTTCCGGCGTTTCTTTAGAACAAATGTCTATCGCCTGGGTACAGCGGGGATGAAACGGGCAGCCGCTGACCGGCCGGGTCATCCTGCCCTTGATGCCCTGGAGGTCTTTTACTGTGGTCATATTGGGATAGGCTCGAATGAGAGCCCTGGTGTACGGGTGCCTGGGCCGGGAGAGCATATCCCGGGTTGGGCCTGACTCAATAATTTTACCGCCATAAAGTACAGCCATCCGCTCCGCCAGCTTGCTGGCGGTATCCAAGTCGTGGGTTGACACCAGCTTGGTGCGGTGCTCGTCTGTTTCTTTAAGTAGATTGGCCACTTCAGCCCTGGAGGCAGCGTCAAGTGAAGATAGCGGTTCGTCTAATATCAGTAATTCGGGGTTATTGGCCATGGCCATAGCCAAGAGGACTCTCTGTTGCTCACCGCCGCTAAGCTGGTGAGGATAGGCAGAGGAGCGAGCTTGGGGCAAGCCAAAATATCCCAGCAGCTCCGCAGCCCTGTCCCGGGCTTCCTCCCTGCTTTTTAGTCCGTGCTCTACCATCGGCTCCATAATTTGATTCAGGACAGTATAGACAGGGTTCAGCACATTGTTGGCATTCTGGAAGGCCATGGCAATCTGGCTCCACCTTATCGGCTGCATCTCTTTGTCAGTGAGCGATAGCAGGTTTTCACCGTTAAAGCGGATGGTTCCCTGGACTGTACCTTCTACCAGGCGCATGATGCTCAGGCCAAGGGTAGTCTTCCCTGTCCCCGACTCACCAACGATAGCTAAAGTCTCACCTGGCTCCAGTTTCAGGTCTATACCGTTAAGGATGACGTCCCCGCCGTAACTGACTTTCAGGTCTTTTATCTCAAGCAATTTCAACACCTCTCAATCTGGGCTCAAGGACCGGTTCGGCGGCATGGCCGACAAAGGTCAGGCCGATTATAGTCAGGGATAAGGCTACGCCGGTAGGAACCAGCCACCACTGCCAGACATTCAGATAGCTGAAGCTCAGAGCATCGCGCATCATCATGCCCCAGCTAACGATGGTCGGGTCACTTATCCCCAGGAAAGCGAGCCCGGCTTCCATGAAGACAGCTCTCCGTACGCCGTAGATGAAATCGACCAGCAGTATAGGCCCAAGGTCGGGCACTATATGGCGCCAGGCGATGTAGAAGTGATTGGCCCCGAACGATTTAGCTGCGGCCACATTTCCTCTCTCTTTTAATGAGAGGGCCTGCGCTCGTATTACTCTGGCACCTCCCTGCCAGCTCAGTAACGAAAGGAGAAGTATGAGAGTGGCAATACCGGGACTGATATAGGCTGATATCAGGATAACGATAATTATCATGGGAATCACGATGAAGGCATCGACTATTCTCATTACGACCTTTTCGTAAAGCCCACCGGCCAGGGCTGCCGAGACTCCGAACACAGTGCCCAGCAGCGTGGATAGAATACCCACGCCGAATCCAACCAGCAGCGAAGTTCTGGCACCGTAGACCAGCCGGCTCCAGATATCCTGACCGACGTGGTTCATGCCCAGCCAGTGGTGCCAGGACGGCGAAAGCAGGGAAGTGGTTGACTGCTGGTAGGGGTCATAAGGAGACAGGATGGGCGCCAGGACCGCCACACCTACCATGAGCAGCAGAATAATGAGCCCCGTCTTACCAGGACCGCTTTCTTTTATTTCCTTTTTTACATCAATATGCATGGCTCACTCTCGGGTCCAGCTTCGGGTAGGAAAGGTCAATGAGGTAGTTGACGACCAGTACAGATATAGCTACCATCAGAAACACCCCCTGAATGATTGGGTAGTCACGGGCTAACAGGGCTTCGTAGGTGAGGTAACCCACGCCCGGGTAGGCGAAGACCAGCTCAATGAAGAGAGTCCCGGTAACCACCCTGCCCATCCAGATACCTGCCTGGGTAACCACCGGCAGCATGGAGTTTCTGCCAGCGTGACGATATTTGAGTACACGCTGCGATAATCCCTTGGCCCTGGCGGTAAGCATGTAAGGTTCTTTGAGTACCGTAATCATGGTGTTTCGGGTGAGCAGATAGCCACTGGCCAGATGAGCTAGGGTCAGGGCAGCTACCGGCAGGAATAGGTGCTTCAATACGTCCAGCAGCAAGCCAAACCCTGTTAAACCGGAGTAGGGAGTTAGCGCTCCGGCCAGGGGGAAGATTCCCCATGTCACACCGAAAGCGATAAGCAGCAACATGCCCAGAAAGAAGTCAGGGAAGCCGTTCAGGCTCATCAGCCCGGTCAGCATGGCACGGTCGGTTCCGGAGCCGCGCCGCCACCCCGATTCGATTCCAAGCACTATCCCCAGTATGGTAGAGAGCAGCAGAGAAGTGCCTACCAGAAGCAGGGTCCACGGCAGGCGTCCCAGAATTACTGACAGCACTGAGGCATTATAGTAGTAAGAATGCCCCAGTTCACCCTGAAACAGTGTCAGAAAGTAAGTACCGAACTGTTGCCATAGCGGCTTGTCCAGGGCGAAGCGCTCCACAAGGTGAGTCTCGAGCTCCGGCGTCATGGCGACCAGTGCTTCATCACCGTAGATTGCCATGAGCGGGTCTCCCGGCATCATCCTGGGCAGCAGGAAGTTGAGCACCAGGATGAATAAGAAGGCTATGGCATAGGTAATCAGATTTCGCCTGTTCACCACTTCCCCTGAGCAATCTCCCGGTAAATCTGCGCCATCCAGTCGGCTACCTTGATATCTTCAGCCGCATAGTAGCCGGGATTATAAGGTTTAATATCTATGAGTGGGCTGCCGTCAATGGCGTCCAGTCCCTGCACCTTGAGGACATTTCCTTTACGTTCCAGTAACCGCACTACCATGGCGCAAACTGGATTAGGACGCGCCGGGCTACAGGTGGCGAAAATACCCACCAGCGGTAAGTCCTTCCTTCCCATAGGATGGGCCCTGGCTATAGAGCGCCCATCCTTATCGACACGATGTGCCCAGTAGAGCACCAGGAGGTGGGAGAAGCCTTCTATGCCGTCAAGAATACCAGTGAGGTCACTATCAATGACGAGCTCGGATATGGCTCTCCGGTTATCTCCTTCCCCCGTTGCTCTTGGCCGCCATTCTAAATCACCTGAGTCAGCCACCAGATTCGGCTCCTGCAGGGGGCTTCTTACTACCCCCACTGACCTCAGCTGCATAGGAAGGGCAGCTTCATTTCTTGCCTCTTTCCCGATCAATTTACCTCGCCTTTCTCTAAAAGAGCATCCACTTCTTTCCGGATGGTTCTGTAAACTTTACCCTCCAGATCCTTCGAGGGTAGCCTCTTCTCCTTTCGGAGGCTAAGCCGTGAGGCAAGCTCAATATAGCAGTCCACCGGCATTCCCTCCCTCTCAATTAGCTTAGCACCGCATTGGACACCACAAGCATCAATTAAGATTCGCTTCTCGGATTTTCTCATAATTTCCTTAAGCTTCCATGGTACTATCACTGCAGGGAGACATCCGATCTTGACGTCATCTGGGTTTTCTTCCCATATCCTGATACAAGCTCTAGAAGCAGCAACCCCCGTTGCACACCCGCCATAGCAGTTGAAAATCAAGAGCTTATAATGCTCCGCTTTTACACTTTTTGATTTCGCCTGCATATCACCTCCTTGCACTTTGCAGTTCACTCCCTTCACTTCCGCTATTTCACAAACGACATCCGGTTCAAAGGAATGGGAATGCCGCTGGCCATACCATCTCTGGTATAGAACAGGTTCACGCTGCCGTCATGGGCCCAGTACCATTTGGGATAATAAAGGGTAAGCGCCGGCAGGTCTTCAGCGTACACCTCCTGAACCTGGAATACCAGGCCCTTTCTCTTTTCAGTATTCATCTCGCTTAGCTGCGCTTCCAGAAGCTGGTTAAGCTCTTCATTGGAGGTATAACGGGCACTATTGAAGCCCCTGTCCATAATCACCCTTTTCAAAATAGATGGTTCGTAGAGACCTCCGTGGCCGTAGATGGACAGGTCAAAGTCCCACGCCTCTACCTTGGCATCAACCGTCTTGGCTTCCAGAGTCCTGAAATCTACCTTTATGCCTGCTGTCTCCAGCTGCTGCTTGATGAATTGGCCGTCCTCTTTGAAATCAGCTGTAGCCAGAAGTTCCAGTTCCAGTACCTTGTCGTCTTTAACGAAATAGCCGTCTTCCAGTTCGTAGCCCAGGCCTTCCAGAAGCTGTTTCGCCTTGGCCGGGTCGTACTCGTACTGCGGGGTGTCAGGGTTGTACCAGTCGCTGGTGGGCGGCATCATACCCGGGCTGCCGGCCAGGGCATGGCCCCGCTGGGTAATTTGTACCATGGATTCCCGGTCTATGGCATAGGCCAGCGCCTGCCGGAACTGCCTAGAAGATAGGGGGGCTTTGCGATGGTTCATGGTCAGCTTGGCATTCCAGGCGACCGGCGCCATAATTATGGTAAGCCCCGCCTCTTCAATTTCGGAGAGAACCTCAGGTGGTATGTCACCAGCGTTCACCGAGCCTTCCTTCAGTGCTGCTGGAATCATCTCCTCACTTATCTTGACGAACTTAATTTCATCCACAAGGGGCTTCCCCAGATAGTAGTCATCGTAGGCCTGGTAGAGATAGGTGCCGTGTTCTTTACTGTAGTCTGTCAGTGTGTAGGGGCCGGTTCCGATTACAGCCTCCGGCCCGGTAAGGCTCGTCGGTTCCTCCACCCCTTCCCAGATATGCTTGGGGATGATGACCATGGTTCCCGCTATATCATTCAGGAAAGGGGCGTAAGGCTGTTCCAGATAGAGTTTCACGGTGTGGTCATCGATTGCCGCCGCCTCTTTTATGCCGCTGGGGCCTATCAGTGTGACGAAGGGGTCGGGGTGGGTCTTTACGTAACCAATGGTGAAAACCACGTCTTCGGCGGTGAATTTCTCGCCATCGTGCCACGTAACATCATTGCGCAGTTTGAATACATAGGCGTTTTCTTCAGCAATATATTCCCACTCCTCAGCCAGCTGCGGGATAAAGCCGGAGGCATCCTTCCAGACGAGAGTTTCAAAGATGAAGCTCATGCGGGTGTAGCCCGGCCCTCGAGAGTAACGGAGGTAGGGAGAGGGGTAGCCCCAGTCACCGGTAACATCGGCTATGGTGTATGAATCAATTTGTGAACCTGCTGGAGCTTCACCGGTACTGCACGCCGGTAATATCAGCAGGGAAATGACCAGGATGATAATCGCTGCTTTGGGCATTGAGTTACCTACTCTCATCATAATGAATCTATCCTTTCTTAATGTCATTGAATATAGCCCTCATCAGTGAAATAATGCCTTGTTACATTTCATGATGCTTGCACCTGACCACATGGGTCGTGGATTTCTTCTTTCCTGTGGTGGTCTATTTTCAGGAGCATATGAGCAAACTCCCTGACATCCTCCATGCTGGGCCAGGACAGAAATGACCGTGCAACAAGCCGCATATTTCCAATAATCTGTGCAAATTGCCTGCGTCTATAGTATCCTCTATCTCCTGCCGCGGATTTTCTTTATTCACAGTCATCTCCTATTTCTAATAATATTGCAATTAGTTGTATATGCAAATAGTTGCATTTAATAGGTAAAAAAATATATAGGTCTCTTAATTACTTTTGCTTTTGCATTCTTCACAAAGCCCGCTCATAACCAGATGATTGAAGTCAACGCGGAAGCCGTATTTCTCCGCGAGCGATTCCTCAACCGATGTGAAAAGGTCTTCATCACACTCTATGGTCTTACCGCATCTACTGCACACCAAGTGATGGTGGTGCCCTTCTTCAGCATGGTGATAGATAGAATGGTCACCCAGTTCACTTTTAAAAACGCAACCTGCTCCCTCCAGGAGTTCGAGGGTACGGTATATGGTTGACTTATGCACTTCCGGCATTCTAGTGTGAACATGGGCTATAATCTCCTCAACGGTCAGATGAACCTCGGTTTCGTGGATAGCGTCTATAATCAGCTTACGCTGGGGAGTAAGCTTAAGTCCCTTTTGCTTTAATGTCTTAATGCAACTCATCGCTCTTGCACCTGATTGCAATTATAAATTACCTGGTACCGGTTGTCAACTCCCGCGCGGTTTTTGCCGTCATGCTTGTAAAAGAAATAGAAGATGACCTGCTATTTTGATATTTAAAAAATTAGAGGTGGTACAGGATGCGGCAGGTTTAGAGCAGCGTTCCCTGCGGGGGCTTTTTATTGTAAGGCAGGCCGAGGTGCTCGCAGGCGCGTGGGGTGGCAACCCGGCCCCGCGGCGTGCGTTCCAGGAAGCCAAGCTGCATGAGAAACGGCTCGTACACGTCCGTGATGGTATCGGACTCCTCACTGATAGAAGCGGCAATGGTGTCCAGTCCCACCGGCCCGCCGTTGAACTTCTCGATAATGGTATGCAGTACCTTGTGGTCGATTTCATCCAGCCCGATGGGGTCGACCTCCAGCTTGGACAGGGCGGCTATAGCCACTTCCTGGGTGATGATGCCGTCGGCCATTACCTGGGCGTAGTCCCTGACCCGCTTGAGCAGACGGTTGGCCACACGCGGCGTGCCGCGGGCGCGGCGGGCTATTTCTTTAAGCCCTTCTTCATCCGCCCCCACCTGAAGTATGCGGGCGGAGCGTTCGACTATTTTCTCCAGCGACGCCTGGTTATAGAAATCGAGTCGGTACACGGAGCCGAACCTGTCCCGCAGGGGCGGACTTAGCAGGGCGTAGCGGGTGGTGGCCCCTATCAGGGTAAAGGCGGGGAGGTTGAGACGCAGGCTCTTGGCGCCGGGCCCCTTGCCGATGATGATATCAAGGGCGAAGTCCTCCAAGGCGGGGTACAGTATCTCTTCTACCGTCCGGTTGAGGCGGTGAATTTCATCGATGAAGAGGACATCGTGTTTTTTCAGGTTGGTCAGGATGGCGGCTAAATCTCCGGTGCGTTCTATGGCGGGGCCGGATGTGGTCTTGATATTGACGCCCACCTCGACGGCGATGATATGGGCCAGGCAGGTCTTGCCCAGGCCGGGAGGCCCGTAAAACACAGTATGGTCCAGGGACTCTCCCCGGCCTTTGGCGGCGGTGATGGCTATCTTTAGATTTTCCTTCGTCTTGTCCTGCCCGATGAAGTCCGTCAGGGACCGGGGTCTAAGACTGGTGTCCAGAGGTGCGTCCTCGGCGCTGGGCTTGCCAGATATAATGCGAGCTATTGTCTCACCCCCTCAATGCTTTATGGGAAGGACGGCGAAAGGAACGCTAGGCAGGTTCTTCCTTGTTTTCTTCTCCCGTAGCCGTTTCGGCTTCCGGCTCTTCGGCCGCTTTCTCTTCGCCTCCCGGCAGGTCGGGCGCTTCTTCAGTTTCCGCTATGTCGGCTTCCGGCTCTTCGGCAGCCTCCCCTTCGCTTTCCGGTAAATCGGTTGCCTCTTCTGTCTCCGTTATCTCCGCGTCAGGCTCTTCGCCTCCCAGTGAGGTTGGCGCTTCCTCTCCTTCCTCTCCGCCGATAGTGTCGTCAACGGTTAACACTCCGTCTTCTTCCGTCATGCCCAGGCTGGCCAGTAATTTCATCGCTTCATCTTGTTCTCCAGCGGCGGTCAACTCGGCTGCCTCTTCTTCGCCGAGGTAGCGGGCAGGAATAAGCTTGCCGATGATGACGTTTTCCTTAAGGCCGACAAGTCTATCTACCCGGCCGTTAGCCGCGGCTTCGGTAAGGATTCTGGTAGTCTCCTGGAAGGATGCGGCGGCCAGCCAGCTATCGGTACTCAGCGATGTTCTGGTTATACCCAGCAGGACGGTATGCGCCGTGGCCGGTTCACCGCCTTCGGCCAGCACTTTGGCGTTGGTATCTTCATAGGTGAACTTGCTAAGGAGTTCGTCGGGAACGAGGTCGGTATCGCCGGCGGAATCGACGCGTACTTTGTTCAGCATCTGATGTGTGATGACTTCGATATGTTTGTCGTTGATGGTAACACCCTGGGAGCGGTATACCTTCTGCACCTCGTCGACCAAGTACTGCTGCACGGCTCCTTTGCCCAGTATGCGCAGTATGTCGTGCGGATTTATGGAGCCATCCGTAAGCTGCTGACCGGCTTTTATTTCATCGCCGGTCTTGACCCAGATACTGGCGGTAGAAGGAATAATATATTCCCGCTCCTCTTTCTCGGCATAGCTTATAACCAGCTGCTTTTTCTTAACATTGGCTTCGCCGGCAAAACGGGCCACGATGGGTTGTTCCTCCGGGGCCGGGGCGGTATCCGCTTTGCCGCTTTTAGCGGCGGCCGGGGTTGCCAGCACCATGCCGATATCCACCCACTGGCCTTTCTTGACCATTACCTTCCAGCCTGTAGGCAATGCGTATTCGTCCTGGTAAATTTCGGTGCTGGTGATTTTTATTTTCCGCCCTTCTTCGTTCTGAATCACCTCGGCGGTCCCGTCTATTTCCGAGATAATCGCCTGTCCCTTGGGTGTTCTGGCTTCGAAAAGCTCTTCCACCCGGGGGAGACCGCTGGTAATATCGAGTCCGACCACGCCGCCGGTGTGGAAGGTGCGCAGTGTCAACTGGGTGCCGGGTTCGCCGATACTCTCGGCCGCGATTATTCCTACAGCTACGTCGGATCCGATGAGATTTCCGCGGGCAAGGTCGCGACCGTAGCAGAGCCGGCAGGTGCCGCGCCGTGATTTGCAGGTAAGGGGCGACCTTACATACACCGAAGTCAGACCGGCCGCGGCAATTTCTTCAATTTTCTTTTCGTCGATTTCCTCGTTTTGAGCGACGATTACTTCGCCGGTTTCGGGATGGACGATGTCGCTGGCTGCCATCCTGCCGAGTATACGCTCGGAAAGCGGCGGTAAAATGCCTTTTTCTTTCGGCTCGGATATCCAGAGGCCGTCAGTGGTGCCACAATCGTCCTGCGAGGTAATAACGTCCTGGGCGACATCGATTAGGCGCCGCGTGAGATAACCGCTATCGGACGTCCTTAAGGCCGTGTCCGCCAGGCCTTTGCGGGCGCCGTGGGTGGAGATAAAGTATTCCAGGACGCTGTGGCCTTCGCGTAGGCTGGACTTGATGGGGAACTCGATGATTTTACCGGCGGGGTCGGTCATCAGCCCGCGCATGCCGGCCATCTGTCTTATCTGGGAGATGTTACCCTTGGCCCCAGATGTCGCCATCATGTAGATTCCGCCGTAACGGTCCAGGTTGCTGGAGATAGTATTGGTAATATTATCGGTTGTTTCCATCCAGATACCGACGACTCCGTTGTATCTTTCGTCCTCGGTAATCAGGCCGCGGTGGTACTGGTCTTCGATGATGGCAATCCTTTTCTCTGCTTTTTCCAGTATCTCGGGTTTGCTTGCCGGGACTTTGATGTCATTCACGGCGATGGTTATTCCCGACTTTGAGGCGTAGTGGAAGCCGAGACGCTTGATGCTGTCCAGCACTGTTCCTGTCTCTTCGTCAGGCAGCAATTTACAGCAGCTGGTGACTATTTGTTTCAGTGTGGATTTATCAATTATCTTGTTGAAAAAGCCCAGTTCCGCGGGCAACACCTCGTTGAAGATGATACGGCCGACACTGGTTTTAACTCTCTCACCTGTTTCTTTGTTCCTGACGTTAATCTCTTCTCTAAGGTCGACTACCCCGAACTCATAAGCGAGTTTGGCCTCCTCGAAGCTGCCGTATAGTTTACCGTTTTCTTTACCCTCGTGACGGATAGTCGTCAGGTAGTAGCAGCCGAGTACCATGTCCAGGGTCGGCGTTACGGTTGGTTCGCCGCTGCTGGGCAGCAGTATGTTGTGGTGGCTTAGCATCATGTCCCTGGCCTCTTTGACGGCGGCCCGGGACAGGGGCACGTGAACCGCCATCTGGTCGCCGTCGAAGTCGGCGTTGAAGGCGGAGCAGACCAGCGGGTGAATCTGAATGGCGCTGCCGTCGATGAGCACCGGCTCGAACGCCTGGATACTTAAGCGGTGTAGGGTGGGCGCGCGGTTAAGCAATACAGGACGCTCCTTGATGACATCCTCCAGGATATCGTATACCTCGGACTTGGCTCTCTCTACCAGTCTTCTGGCGCTCTTGATATTGGGGGCCAGCCCCTGCGCTACCAGTCGGCGCATTACGAAAGGCTTGAACAGCTCCAGGGCCATCCGCCGGGGCAGACCGCACTGGTGAAGTTCCAGTTCGGGGCCGCAGACGATTACCGAGCGTCCGCTGTAATCGACGCGCTTACCGAGCAGGTTCTGGCGAAAACGTCCCTGCTTGCCGCGCAGCATGTCCGAGAGCGACTTTAATTTATGGTTGCCGCTGATGGAGATGGCGCGCCCTCTCCGGCCGTTATCGATGAGGGAGTCGACGGCCTCCTGGAGCATACGCTTCTCGTTTCTTATGATAATTTCCGGGGCGCCGATATCTATGAGGTGGCGCAGCCGGTTGTTGCGGTTGATGACTCTCCGGTAAAGGTCGTTGAGGTCACTGGTGGCGAACCTGCCGCCGTCCAGCTGTACCATTGGCCGCAAATCGGGCGGCAGCACCGGCAGCACGGTCACTACCATCCACTCCGGCTTGTTTCCACTGTTGCGGAAGGCCTCGACTACCCGCAATCGTTTGCTGGCCTTCTTGCGTCGCTGCCCCGATGAAGACTGGGTTTCCTGCAGCAGGTTATTGCGTATCTCATCTAGGTTGATGCCCTTCGTGATATGCAGGATGGCTTCGGCGCCCATGGCGGCCTCGAAAACGTCCCCATATTTCATTTTGAGGTCGTGGTAGTGATTCTCAGTAAGCAGTTGCTTAACGTAGAGTTCCTTGAGTTTTTCCGTGTCAAGGGCAAGCTCTTCTTCGAGTTTGGTTTTTTCCCCGACGAATTTACCACGGAGCTGGTTTATTTCCTCTACGGTGGCTTTATCCTGCTCCATCTGGGACACCTGGGCCTCCACGGCTTGCTGTCGCTCCTCTATATTCTGGAGCGTGCTCTCCTCGAGATGACTGATAGTTTCCTGGCGGGCCTTTTCGTTTACTTCAGTGACGATATACTGGGAGAAGTAAAGGACGTGTTCCAGACTCCGCGGCGAAAGGTCAAGCAACAGGCCGAGTCGACTCGGTATGCCCTTGGCGAACCAGATATGGCTCACCGGGCAGGCCAGCTCGATATGCCCCATGCGTTCCCGCCTTACCTTGGCGCGGGCCACCTCGACGCCGCATTTATCGCAGATAACGCCCTTGTAGCGGATTCTCTTGTACTTGCCGCAATAACACTCGAAGTCCTTGGTCGGACCGAATATCCTTTCGCAGAAAAGGCCGTCCCTTTCCGGTTTCAGCGTGCGGTAGTTGATTGTCTCCGGCTTGGTTACTTCACCGTAAGACCAGCTGCGTATCTGCTCCGGTGAAGCCAGTGAGATACGGACGGCATCAAAATCGTTAATCTCGAACATTTTCGTCTACCTCTCTCCAGCGTGGTTCTTCACTTTCTTTAAGCTCTGCCTCCAGCTTGTAGGTTTCTTCCAGTGTTTCCTCTGCGGAAGCTATCTTGGTCTCCTCCTCGTTTATCACCTCGAGCGCGAGACCCAGGCTCTGTAATTCCTTGACGAGGACCTTGAACGATTCCGGCACGCCGGGCTGGAGTATATCATCGCCCTTGATGATAGACTCATAGGCCTTGGCGCGTCCGGTAACATCGTCCGATTTTATGGTCAGCATTTCCTGGAGGTTGTGGGCGGCGCCGTAGGCTTCCAGCGCCCAGACCTCCATTTCGCCGAAGCGCTGCCCGCCGAACTGCGCCTTGCCGCCCAGCGGCTGCTGGGTAATCAGGGAGTACGGACCCGTTGAGCGGGCGTGCACTTTATCTTCCACCAGGTGGATGAGTTTCATCATGTAAATATTGCCGACGGTCACCGGCTGGTCGAAGGGTTCGCCGGTTCGCCCGTCATGCAGGATAAGCTTTCCGTAAGTAGGCGGGGAGAATCTCCCCTCGGCGTTGACCTTTTCCACTACTTCTTCCAGTTCCTCCGGACTAAGAGCGCGGCCGGGTATATTCAAACCTTCAAGCCAGAGGCGCAGGCCGATGTCTCTTGCCTTTCCCCACAGGGATTCATCGAAAACCGCTTCGCCGTCGTAGCCGTGACTGTTAACCCAGTCCCTGGCTACATCCTGTTTGTAGGGGGCTTTATCTTTCCCGGGGGTGGGGTCGACAGCGCCTGCTTGCTGTACAATCCAGGCGCGGCACAATGCGTCCTCAATGGCCATATCGTCAGCACCGTCAAAGACCGGGGTAAGCGCCCTGAATCCCAGCATCTGGGCAGCCCAGCCGAGGTGGGTTTCCAGTACCTGGCCGATATTCATACGCGAAGGGACGCCGATGGGGTCAAGGATGATATCTACCGGTGTGCCGTCGGGCAGGAAGGGCATATCTTCTTTGGGAGCGATAATGGAGATAACACCCTTGTTGCCGTGTCTTCCTGCCAGTTTATCGCCGACGGATACCCGGCGTTTCTGGGCAATCCATACCTGTACCCACTGGTTGACCCCGGCGGGCAGGTCGTCGCCGCCCTCTTTGCTGTCTTTGCGGGTATACACTTTAACATTGATTACCTTGCCCCACTCGCCGTGAGGGACTCTCAAAGAGGTGTCTTTGACCTCTCGCGCTTTCTCACCGAAGATAGCCCTGAGCAGTTTTTCCTCGGCGGAGAGTTCCGTCTCGCCTTTGGGGGTGATTTTACCCACCAGCGTGTCATCCGGTCTTACTTCGGCGCCGATGCGTATGATACCGTCTTCATCCAGCTCACGCAGGCTTTCCTCGCCAACATTGGGTATGTCCCGTGTAATTTCCTCCGGGCCCAGCTTGGTATCGCGTGCTTCCACCTCGTGTTTATTGATGTGGATGGACGTGAACATATCTTCTTCAACCATGCGGCTGCTTAGGATAATCGCATCCTCGAAGTTATAGCCTTCCCAACTCATAAAAGCCACCGTTACGTTCTGCCCCAGCGCCAGCTCGCCGTTCTCGGTGGCGGAGCTATCCGCCAGTAGCTGGCCGGCCTCGATACGGTCGCCTTTGTTCACCAGGGGCCGCTGATTGATGCAGGTTCCCTGGTTAGTACGGACGAATTTCATCAGTTCGTAGGTATCTTTTTCGCCGTCGTCGCGGGTAATTTCGATTCGATACTTCGTATTGAATTTTTCATCGATGTTGCCGGCGAGTTCGGTCACTACGCCGGCGTTATTCGCAAAGATTACCTGCCGGCTGTGCTTGGCAGCCTCAATTTCCATGCCGGTAGCCACCAGCGGCGCCTCGGGACACAGGAGGGGCACCGCCTGGCGTTGCATGTTGGCCCCCATCAGGGCGCGGTTGGCATCGTTATGTTCCAAGAAGGGCGTCAGGGCAGTGGCGACGCTGACCACCTGCTTGGGTGAAACATCCATTAATTCCATTTTATCGGGTGTTTCAAGAAGGTAGCCGTCACCTAGCCTGGCCTCGACTCTTTTTTCTTTAAACTGGTTGTTCTCGTCCAGCAGTGCGTTGGCCTGGGCGATGATATATTTGTCTTCCTCATCTGCCGGGAGATAGATAATTTCATCGGACACGAAGGGGACGACTTTTATTTTCTTTGACTTCAGTTTAGCCACCTTGGCGGCAAGTTGCGGGGTGATAACCCTATCGGCTTTTGCTAAAGTGGTGCCTTTCTCATTGATGACTGCCTCCGTGAGTGTTCTGCCGGTGAGTCGCTTGTCCTTGTTGCTTATCTTACTGATGACCTTGCGGTACGGCGTTTCGATAAACCCGTACTCGTTAATAATACTGTACGTGGCCAGCGAGCCGATGAGTCCGATGTTCGGCCCTTCCGGCGTCTCGATAGGGCAGATGCGTCCGTAGTGAGAAAAATGGACGTCTCTGACTTCGAACCCGGCGCGCTCGCGCGATAGGCCGCCGGGGCCCATGGCTGAAAGCCGGCGTTTATGGGTCAGTTCCGCCAGCGGATTGGTCTGGTCCATGAATTGCGATAGCTGTGAGCCGCCGAAGAATTCCCTGACGGCGGCCACGATAGGGCGGATATTCACCAGGGCGCTGGGGGTAACCGCCTCCGTGCCGATAATACTCATGCGTTCCCTGACTACCTGTTCCAGGCGCAGGAAGCCGATACGGAACTGGGTCTGCACCAGCTCGCCGATGGTGCGTACCCGCCGGTTGCCGAGGTGGTCGATATCATCGCCGTGGTCCTGCCCGTTATCAATCATGATGATGTGACGTACTATCTCAATGATGTCTTCACGGGTCAGGGTACGCTCTTTAAGACTGACATCGAGGCCAAGTCGCTTGTTGAGCTTGTAACGCCCTACGGTGCCCAGGTCGTACCGGGCCGATTCGAAAAACAGGTTCTTTATCAGTTTCCTGGCGTTATCCAGCGAAGGCATCTCGCCGGGGTGCAGCTTTTTATAGATATCGATTAAAGCCTCTTTCTCGTTTCTGATAAGAGGCTCGCGCTCCATAGTCGTGCTGATGTAATTGTGGTCGGACTTGTCCTCGTCTTTAAACAGGCTTAGCAGCTCTTCATCACTCCCGTAGCCGATGGCGCGCAGGAGGGTAGTGATGGGAATTTTACGTTTGCCGTCTATTTTAGCCGATATTACGTTCCGGTTGCTGGTCTCGAACTCCAGCCAGGCGCCGCGGGTGGGGATTAATTTTGCCTGGCATAATTCGTGACCGGAAACAGGGTCTTCATCGCAGGTAAAATAAACGCCGGGAGAACGCAGCAGCTGGCTGACGACTACCCTTTCAGCGCCGCTGGTAATGAAGGTGCCTTTGGCGGTCATCAACGGGATATCGCCGAAGAATAAATCCTGCTCTTTAATCTCACCGGTTTCTTTAACGAGCAGCCGTACCTTGACGTACAGCGGAGCGGAAAATGTCTGGTCGCGTTCGTGGCATTCCTGCTCCGAATGTCCCGGGCGCGGTTCGCGGAACTCATAAGCTATAAAGCCGAGCTCCAGTCTGTTGCCGGTAAGGTCTTTAATAGGAGATATCTCTTCAAGCAGCTGTTTCAGCCCTTCTTCTTGGAACCTCTGAAAGGAATCGAGCTGAACCTTAATCAGGTTGGGTACGTCCAGGACGTTGGGTAGCTTGGCATAAGATTTGCGTGGAACAGGGGTCTTCGATTCGGGTGTGGGTGCCGACGATGCTAAAACCATTCTTACTCCTTAGAAAAATGCAGCAATTCTAATGTTTAGTACGCTGTCTTTCGGAACTAAGACATGCGTGTATATACAGTAACACAATGGACATATATGCCTGGGAAGGTTAAAATAACAAACACTTGGGGCATTATTACGGATAATAAGGATATCACTTTCGTATATAGCTTGTCAAGTCCGGTGACATATATTTTTTTGATAAATAATTAAATTTTCTAGTATTTTTTTAGGGAGAGGCGGGTGAAATTAAAAAATAGTATCGTCTTCCTGCTATAATAAGCTTGGTGATATGAGTACATTGACCAAGGCCAGGCTGTTGCTGGCTATACTAAGCACCTCGCTGGAAGAATTTGCCATCTGGGCAATCTGGCGCTGGCTTCTTCCCGAGTTCGGGATATTTTTGCCTTTCCAGGTGGTTATCATTGTGCTTCTAGCCTGGGCCGGATTCAGCATTTGGCTTTTTATTTTTACCACCCGGACGTTGAAAAAACAGGTGCCGGTCGGTCTGCCGTCAATGATCGGTACCAAAGGCAAGGTTTCCTGCAAACTATCGCCGGAAGGTATGGTGAGAATCAGGGGCGAACTCTGGGGGGCGGCTTCAGCCGAGGGCGATATCGATAGCGGCGAGGAGGTGTTGGTGGTAGACGAGGATGGCTTAAAGCTGCTGGTGCGTAGAGCCAAAGATATTAAGGCTACACATTAAAGAGAAAGTTAATAACGTCTCCGTCCCGGATAATGTAGTCCTTGCTTTCAAGTCGGAGCAGGCCCTGTTTCTTAGCCTCGGCGATACCGCCGCACTTTACCAGGTCTTCAAAGCCTATTCCCTCGGCGCGAATGAACCCCTTTTCCATGTCGGTATGAATCTTGCCGGCGGCTTTCAGGGCGGTGGTATCTTTCTTGAGAGGCCATGCCCTCACCTCGTTAGAGGCTGCGGTGAAGAATGAAATAAGGTCGGAAAGCTCGTAGGACATTTTAATCACTCGTTCCAGCCCCGGCTCTTCTATGCCGAAATCGGCGCGGAATTCCCCGGCCTCGTTTTCTTCCATCTGCGCCAGTTCCATTTCCAGCTTGCCGCAGATAGCGATAACCCTGCATTTAGTCCCCGCATATTGTTTGTTTAACTCTTCTTCCAGAGAAGCCGCTTGGGGGAGCTGCTCTTCACCGATGTTGACTACGATAAGGAGGGGTTTAGCGGTGAGAAACTGGTAATTGGCGATTAGTCTGGACGCGGTCGGTTCCAGTGCCAGCTCGCGGATGGGTCTATCGTTTTCCATCTCGACTTTAAACTGCATTAAAATATTTTTTTCCTGGAGGAGAACCTGGCCTTCGTTAGGCTTGGCCCCTTTCAGGGAAGTCTCCAGTTTTTCCAGCCTTCTCTCCATGATGGCCAGGTCGGAGTAAACCAGTTCCGTGTTAAGAGAGCTTATATCTCTGTGGACATCAAGGCCGCCTTCGGGGTGGGGGATGCTGTCGTCGGTAAATGCCCGCACGACGCAGATAAGCGTATCGACCGTATTGAGTTGATTGAGCAACTCGCCGCCTATGCCTTTGTCCATGGCTAGTGTCTTGACCGAGGCCCCCACGTCGATGTATTTCGCTTCGGCCGGGACGATTTTTTGCGGGTGAAAAATCTCGTTAAGAGCCTTAAGGCGCGGTTCCGGCACCTTGGCGATGCCGACGTGCGGGGAAAGTCCATCCCTGGCATGGGTAGCGGTATCTGCCTTGCCTCCGGTCAGGGCGTTGAAGACGGTTGTCTTGCCGCTCTGGGGCAGGCCTATAATGCCGATATTAATATTCATCAGTGCGCCGTGTTATTAGCTGCGGCTGGATTGTCAGCGGCCTTTCTTGACTATATCCCGGGCTTTCTTAAGGGCCAGGTCCCTTTCGTCGATGTTTAATTTATCGTTGGCGGCCAGGTTAAGCAGAACGAGCAGCGCTTCGTGGGAGGCCATATCGCCGAGCTGGTTGATGGCCTGCGTCCTCATTTTGCTGGCCATCTGCATATCCGTGGCAATGCCCGCCAGTTTCCTTAATTCTTCAGTCACGACGCCTTCATCAGGGATTTCCGACATCTTTGTTCACCTCTTGATTTTAGCAGTTTGGTTGACGGTTTATTGTTTCTTAGTGCGATTATTCATTAACGGCGGTTTTTTGTCAACCTTACCCATCGGCCGCTGGTATGGTAAAATGGGTAAAATCCCCCCGGAGGATGATAGTTGCTACACGTGCTTATCGGCGAGGACGATTTTGCCATCCGCCAGGCGCTCGACGCGATAAAGGGGGGCATCGGTGACGCCGATGCCCTGATGTCCAATACCAGCGTGCTTGACGGTCGCCAGGTAACGCTGGAGCAGTTAAAGAGTGCCTGCGAGACGGTGCCCTTCCTTTCGGAAAAACGCCTCGTCATCGTCGCCGGCTTATTCGAGCGTTTTGGCGGAGGAAATAAAAAGGGACGTAAGAAGACATACGGTCAGTCGGCCCAGCCGGAAGAATACAGGGCAATAGCCGATTGTATTAAAGAACTGCCGGAATTCACGGAGCTGGTGATAATAGGGGGCGAGGTGAATACCGGCAACCCGCTTTTACGTGAACTCTCGACTTTTACCAGGGTAAACTCGTTCCCTCCGCTGAAACCGTCGCAGTTAGGCCAGTGGATTACGCAGCGGGTAGAAAAGGCCAGAGGCAGCATATCCCCGCCGGCGGTAAAACTGCTTGGCAGATTCGTGGGTAACGACCTCTGGACTATGTCCAACGAGGTAGATAAACTTGTTTCGTTCGTGGGCGGACGCCGTATCGAGGAAGAGGACATTAGAGCGGTGGTGAGCTATGCCCAGGAAGCCAATATCTTCGCTATGATTGACGCCGTCCTCGAGTTCAGGGTCGGCGCCGCCCAGGAGCTATTACAGCAGTTGTTCAAGCAGGGGGCGGCCCCCGCCCAGATTCTGGTCATGCTTTCGCGGCAGGTCAGAATTATTTTTCTGATAAAGGAAATGAGAGGGCGGAAAAAGACCCGCGCTGATATTCAAAGCAAACTGGGTCTCACTTACGACTTTGTTTTACGCAAGGCCTGGGACCAGGCGGACAGGTATTCTACCGCGAGACTGCGCGAAGTATACCACAGGATTCTGGAAACGGATGTCTCCATCAAGACGGGGAAGCTGGAGGGTGAAGTCGCCCTGAATATCCTCTTTGCGGAGCTCGGGCAGAGAGGCGCCGTTTCAGCTTGACAAATTGACGAAATAGGATAAAGTATTAGTAACATGACCGCAAATCAACGCGCCCCCATCCTTGCCGTCGATATCGGCGGCACCAAGATAATGACCTCCCTCTTCACTCCCGATATAAAGATGCTGGCTAAAGATATCCGCCCCACCCTCGCCGATGAGGGCGTTGAGGCGGTCATTGAAAGACTCTGCTCGTCAATCGGCGATATCCTCAAGCAAAATAACCTTGAATCGTCCCGACTGGGCGGCATCGGCATCGCCTGCGCCGGCGGTATCGACTCCGGCAGGGGCGTGGTGGTAACTTCCTCCCCGAACATGATAGGCTGGACCGATGTTCCCCTGGCTGATATTTTAAAGGAAAGGTTCAAGGTCGGCGCTTACGTGGTTAATGACGCCAGTGCCGCTGCCCTGGGGGAGCACTGTTGCGGCGCCGGTAAGGGAGTAGACAATCTTGTCTTGTTGACCCTGGGCACCGGTATCGGCGGCGGCATCATCGCGGGTGGAGAACTGTATCTCGGCGCTATCGGCGCGGCCGCGGAGATAGGCCATATGACTATCGATGATAACGGCCCGAAATGCGGCTGCGGTAATACCGGCTGTCTGGAAATGCTCGCCTCCGGCAGGGCGGTAGAAAGGGACGCTATCAAACGCATCGGCCGGGGCGAAAAATCCTCTCTTGTTGAGATAGTCGGGGGAGAGACGGATAAAATTACCGCGGAGATGGTCGGCAAGGCTGCCCGGGAAGGCGACCCCCTGGCCTTGGGCGTTCTCTCGCAGGCTTCTTACTACCTGGGTATCGGCATGATTAACCTGGTCAATATCTTTAATCCGGAGATGATTGTTCTCGGCGGCGGCATGGCGGAGCTCGGCGACCTGTTTATCGCTCCGGGCAGAAAGATGGTGGCGGAGCGCGCTTTCCCCATATCTTCGCGCTCGGTGCGTATCGTTACCGCGCAGCTCGGCAACGAGGCGGGCGTCTATGGCGCCGCGGCTTTCGCTCTTGAACAATCAAAGAGGAGGACGGCATGAAAGTCCGTAAAGCGGTTATAATTGCGGCGGGGCGGGGGACCAGGTTTCTCCCCATGACCCGCACTCAACCCAAAGAAATGTTGCCTCTGGTGGACAAACCGCTGATTCAGTACGGGGTGGAGGAGGCGCTCGATTCGGGTATCGAGCAGATAATCATGGTTACCGCCCAGGGCAAGGAGGCCATGGAAGACTACTTCGACCGCTCTCTGGAACTGGAGCATTTCCTGGAGCAAAAGGGAGACGCGGGGCGTCTTTCGAAGATGCGTGAACTGGCGAATATGGCGGATGTCTGCTATGTCCGGCAGAAAGAGCAGCTGGGACTGGGACATGCCATTTTTACCGCCAGGGATATCGTGGGCAATGAGCCCTTCGCCGTTATACTCCCCGATGACATTATCGATAGCGATGTGCCCTGCTTGAAGCGGATGATTGATATTTACGATAAATATAGTGCGGGTGTCGTGGCGGTGGAACGTGTCCGGGATGAGGATACCCGGAAATACGGCATCATCGAGCCGCAGGACGTTGCCGATAGAATATATCAGGTATTGAGCCTGGTGGAGAAGCCGGAACCGGCGCAGGCCCCATCTCGACTCGGCATCGTGGGGAGGTATGTGTTTACGCCGGAGATATTCGATGTTCTGGCAGTTACCCCGCCGGGCAAGGGTGACGAGATACAGATAACCGATGCCATGCAGTTGCTGCTGAAGCAGCAGAAGCTCTACGCCTTTGAGCTTGAAGGTGTTCGCCATGATACCGGCAACCCGCTTGGCTGGCTGAAGGCCAACGTGGCGCTGGCTTTAAAACGCGATGACTTCGGCCCGGAGCTACGAGAATACCTGAAAAAGCTGCTCTAAAAGCCTCCCCTCGTTATATATCTATTCCCACCCAAACCGCCCTCGCATCACTCTCTGCATATCACGAAGTATTTATTCCTCCCATCCCCCAAAGGGGTATTTGATAGGTAGACCAACAAATCTCCATTGACAGCCAGCACCCCTTGAACTTACAATTATGGTAAGCGTATTACGGTCTTTTCTGGAGAAATCTTGTGAATAGCAACGAACTGCGAACGGCGTTTTTAAAATTCTTCGAGGAGAAGGGGCATAAGGTTATCCCCGGTTCTTCGCTGGTGCCCAGAGGTGACCCCACCCTGCTGCTGACCAGCGCTGGTATGGTGCAGGTCAAACCGTATTTCACCGGTGAGGCCACGCCTCCCTCGAAGAGGCTGGCTTCCTGCCAGAAATGCTTCCGCACCACCGATATAGAGTCGGTCGGCGATGCCACCCATTGTACCTTTTTTGAGATGCTGGGCAACTTCAGCGTCGGCGATTATTTTAAGAAAGAAGCCATTGCCTGGGCGTGGGAGTTTGTTACCGAACGACTTAAATTGCCGCCGGAGCGACTCTGGATAACCATTTATCTGGATGATGATGAATCCTTTAAGCACTGGCGGGAGTTAGGCATCCCCGAGGAAAAAATCCTCCGGTTCGGTGAGGAGGACAACTTCTGGGGTCCGGCGGGCAGTTCCGGCCCTTGCGGGCCATGCTCCGAGATTCATTACGATTTCGGGGAAGAGGTCGGCTGCGGCAGACCCGACTGCAAGCCGAACTGTGAGTGCGGTCGTTTCTCGGAGGTATGGAACCTCGTTTTTACACAGTATAACCAGGATGAAGCCGGCAACCGGACGCCATTGCCGAAGCCGAATATCGATACCGGCATGGGGCTGGAGAGGACGGTGGCGGCGGTAGAAAATATACCGACCATTTATAAGACCGACTTGTTCGTGCCGCTGTTGGAAACGGTATCCAAACTGACGGGAAAGGACTACGGGGAAAACGATAATGATGATTACGCCATGCGTGTCGTGGCGGAACATGGACGCGCTGTGGCTTTCCTCATTGCCGACGGCGTTATCCCCGGCAACGACGGGCGGGGCTACGTGCTGCGGCGGCTCCTGCGCCGGGCGGCGCTCTTTGGGAGGAGATTAGGACTTGATAAACCTTTCCTTAACCAGATAGCCGGTGTGACTATTGAGAGTATGTCCGGCATTTATCCTGAATTAAAGCAAAGGCGCGACTTTATTTTCCAGGTTATTGAGCAAGAGGAGAAGAGGTTTGAGGAGACGTTAAGCACCGGACTGGAAATAATCGATAGCGTGCTATCGAAAACATTTGTGAAAAAGACCAAGAAAGTATCCGGCAAAGACACCTTCCGACTCTATGATACCTACGGCTTTCCCGTAGAGCTGACGAAAGAAATCGTGGAAAAGTCGGGTTTTACGGTGGACATGGATGGTTTTGAGAGTGAGATGGAGAAGCAGCGCGAGAGGGCGCGCGCTAGTCATAAGTTCGACATTACCCCGAAGGGACTTGAGTATCTTTATTCTGATAGAGATACTGAACCAAGTCAGTTTGTAGGTTATCAGTGTTTAAAATGTGAAGCGAATATCGTTTCTCCAGAAAAAGCGATGCTTAATGATAAACCAAGCATCGTATTGGATACTACTCCCTTCTACGCCGAGATGGGCGGTCAGGTCGGCGATACCGGCGAGATAGTTGGTAATACAGGGCGATTCAAAGTAACAAATACTATTCGCGTGCGTTCTGATGTCATCGTTCATCAAGGTGAAATTGTAGAAGGATATTTATCTAAAGGTGATAAAGTAGAGGCAATAGTAGACATGGACCGCCGACTGGACATCGCCCGCAATCACACGGCCACCCACCTTTTACATTCCGCCCTACGGCAGGTGCTCGGCGAGCATATCCAGCAGCGGGGCTCGCTGGTCGCCCCGGAGCGCCTCCGGTTCGATTTTTCTCACCTGGCCGCCGTGACGCCGGAAGAAATCAAGGAAGTCCAGAACATCGTCAACGATAAAATACGCCGGAACCTCAAAGTATATGATGAAGAGACCGACTATAAAAAAGCCGTTAATGAAGGGGCAATCGCCCTCTTCGATGAAAAGTACGGCGATGTCGTCCGCGTCATGCGCATCGGCGAGCCGGTGGTAAGCGCCGAGCTCTGCGGCGGCACCCACGTCAGTATGACGGGCGAGATAGGGTATTTTCATATTGTTAGTGAAAGTAGTATTGGTGCAGGACTTCGCCGTATCGAAGCATTAACAGGTCGAAATGCTGAAGCGACCATTGAAGTATATCTGCAATATCAGCGAGAGCTTGGAAAGAGCTTAGGTGCTTCAATAGAGGATTTAAAGGACAAAATTACAAGTATATTCGCTGAGTTGGATAGAGAGCGTCGGCGAAGACAAGAACTTGAAAAAGAGCTGGCCAGACATGAAGCCGGGTCGCTGCTAAAACAGGTGGAATCAATCAAAGGCGTCAACGTGCTGTCAGCTAAAGTATCGACAGGCAACCAGCAGGTATTACGCGAGATGGCCGACCTTATCAGGGATAAGTTGGAGAGTGTTATCCTCGTTCTGGGCGGCGTCAGCGGTGGCAGGCCTGTTTTTATCGCTGCCGTAACCCCTGACCTCGTGAAAAAGGGCTACAATGCCGGGGATATCATCAAGCGAGTCTCGCAGGTAACCGGCGGTGGGGGTGGCGGCAAGGCGAACTTCGCGCAGGCGGGCGGGCGGGACAAAGGCAAGCTTGATGAAGCCCTGCGCCTGGTGAAGGACCTGGTATAATGCGGAGGTTAACATAGCGCGTATTCTGGGACTTGATATCGGCGATATCCGTGTCGGGGTGGCCCTTAGCGACCCTCTGGGTATCCTCGCCAGCCCGCTGGCCATTGTAAACAGATATGATGAGCTGGAGGCTGTAGAAAAGATTGCCGGTATTATTCGCCAGCATGAGGTGGGACGGGTAATCGCCGGCCTGCCGTTGAATATGGATGGCTCCATGGGCGAGCAGGCGGGCAAGACCATGTCCTTCGTAGCGTCGTTGAGTCGCCAGATTAACGTCCCCGTGGAATACCGCGATGAGCGCCTTTCCACTGTATCGGCCAGGGAGCTTATACAGGGGGTCAGGAAGACCGGCCGGTATACCAGGTACGATGCGGCCGCCGCCGCGCTCATTCTTCAGAGCTACCTGGATGAAGTAGCCGGACAGCGCGCCGACGATTTCTCCCCCGCCGACTGAATAAAAGTGTCTCATGCGCTTATCGCAGCCTTCTCGTTTCAGGGTTAGCTTTGTTGACAAGCATTTAATCCCGCTAGTATCATAGAATTGAGAGTGTGCTTTCCGTAAGACATTTCAGGGATGCGGTTATTTTTGATGATGCGGGTTAGCAGGACAGGATAAATGGAATGGCTGTAAAACGTGACTATTATGAAGTGCTCGGGGTATCGCGCGATGCCTCGACCGAGGAGATAAAGAAGGCCTTTCGCAAGCTGGCGTTTCAGTATCACCCGGACCGGAATCGCGATGGTGACGCGGCGGATAAGTTCAAGGAAGTCAACGAGGCTTATGAGGTACTTTCCGACGCGGACAAACGCTCTGCCTACGACCGCTTCGGACACAGCGGCGCCGAGGGCATGTTCGGGAGGGGCTTCGAGGGATTCGACTTCGGAGATTACGGCGATATCTTTGAAGGCTTTTTTAACTTTTTCAGCGGCGCGGGCACTACTACCCGGCAGGCGCCCAGGCGCGGTAACGACCTGCGGTACAGGATTTCCATTTCTTTTGAAGAGGCGGCGCTGGGCTGTGAAAAGAAAATCGGCATAACCCGCGTTGAGGTATGCGAAACGTGTCACGGCACCCGCGCTAAGCCTGGCAGCCAGTCGACCCGCTGCCCGGAGTGCAACGGCACCGGCCAGGTGCGGCGCGTGCAGCGGAGCCTGTTCGGTCAGTTCGTAAATACGACCGTTTGCGGACGGTGTCACGGCGAAGGCTCTTTAATTACCGAGCCCTGCCAGGACTGCAAAGGTTCCGGCTATCAGAAACGAAAACGCGATATCTCGGTCGGGGTGCCGGCTGGCATCGATGACGGCAACGGCATACGTCTTTCCGGCGAGGGTGACGCCGGCTCTCGCGGCGGTCAGGCGGGTAATCTGTACGTGGTGGTTTCGGTCGCGCGGCATGAACTCTTTACCAGAGAAGATGACAGCGTCATCTATGAGCTGACGGTAAATTTCGCGGAAGCGGCTCTCGGAACTGAAGTGGAAGTCCCGACCCTGTACGGTGACAGCAAGCTGAAAATTCCTGCCGGCAGTCAGAACGGCAGGGTCTTTAAGTTGAAAGATAAGGGTATCCCTCACCTGCGCGGCGGCGGGCGCGGCGACCAGATGGTCGTTTTACGTGTGGTGACGCCGGAATCCCTGAACAAGGAGCAGCGTAAACTTTTCGAAGAGCTGTCCAGGAGTCTGGATAAGGATAAATAAGGTAGTTCCCGCTATTTGTTGTTTGAGGCCTTATTCCTGCGCCTGAAGAGTGAGAATAACCGCCACCGGCGCCCCGCCAGTTCATGCTTGGCGTTGCCTCCCATCAGCTCAACCGCTGCCTGGCGCGGATCGGCGCCTTCATAGAGTACCTGGTGTATCTTTTCCGTAATCGGCATTTCCAGTCCGAGCTGCTCCGCCAGATTTGTGGCTACCAGAGTGGTATTAACGCCTTCCGCCACCTCGGTCATTGATTCCAGAATTTCCTCCAGCGTACGTCCCCTGGCCAGTTCGGTACCCACGTAATGGTTGCGGCTTAACGGACTGGCACAGGTAGCGATAACGTCCCCCAATCCGGCCAATCCGGAGAAGGTGAGGGGGTTCGCCCCCAGCGCCATGCCCAGGGCGGTTATCTCGGTCAGGCCCCGCGTTACGAAAGCGGCCTTAGCATTATCGCCGTAGCTCAAACCGTCGGCTATGCCGGCGCCGAGCGCGATGATATTCTTCAAAGCGCCTCCCAGCTCCACCCCCACGATGTCGGAATTGGTGAAGATGCAGAAGTTGGGGCATGTCAGCAGCCTTTGTGCCTTCTTAACCGTGTCCCCGTCTTCGGCGGCCACCACGGCGGCTGCAGGGTGATTTTGCATGATTTCCCGGGCAAGGTTGGGGCCGGAAAGCACGCAGATGTTGGCGACAAAACGCGGGTCGATTTCCTCGGCGATGACTTCTGACATGCGTTTATTGCTGCCTATCTCCAGGCCCTTGGCAGCGCTTATAATTATGGTCGATTTGGTGAGGTGGCTCGCTATCTGCGAGATATTCTGCCGCATCGTTGCGGAAGGCACCGCCAGGATAACGGCGCTTGCTTCGTCCAGCGCCTCGGCTATCTGGTGGGTAAGAACTACATGTTCCGGCAGCGTCACGCCGGGGAAACGGACAGGGTCGAGTCCACTTTTCTTGAGTTTGGTAGCTTCTCGTTTCGTCCGTGCCCACAGCCTGACCTCGATGCCTTTATTGGCCAGGAGTATTGCCAGCGTTATTCCCCAGGCGGTGGTGCCGATAACGGCAATGTTCTGCATTCTTAAAAGTCCGTTCTTCCTGGTGTAGATTAAAAAAGACTATTCGGGGTTGTTAGAAGAAGCCGGGGTCTCGGCCTTTGCCTTTTCGCCTATCTTGCGTTCGGTGCCGGATACCAGCCGCAGGATATTATCGCGGTGCATAATATAGATAAATATAGCCCCTATCATGGCATAAGTGACATATTCAATCGGAGGGTAGGGTTTCAAAAAGTCTATTCTCAAGACGTTCAGCGCTATTAACATGATAAACGCGGTGACGGCCCCGATTATGGAGCCGAGAGACATGTATTGGGTCCTGAAGCCGATAATAAGCATAAGCCCGCCGCCGACAATGCCCGCCGGCCAGTGCAGGGCCATCAGTCCGCCGATAAACGTGGCCACCCCCCGCCCCCCTTTGAACTTGAGAAATACCGACCAGCTGTGCCCGGCAATCGCCGATAGAGCCCCCAGCACTTTGGCGCTTTCCAGCCAGCTAAACCCGACGGTCGAGGACGTGGCATAGTCGCTGAATATTATCCCGGCCAGGGTAACCGCCAGTACCCCCTTGCCCACATCGAGGAGGAGTGAAAGGGCCGCGGCTTTTCTCCCCGCCGCCCGCATCACGTTGGTCATGCCTATCTTGCCGCTGCCTACCTGCCTGATATCCTTCTTTACGAATATCCGGGCTATCATCAGGCCGAAGGGTATCGAACCGAGGAGGTAGCCGATAAGCGCTACGGCGATGTACAGGCCGGCTATCATGGTTCTTCACCCCTTGTTTTAAAAATCAGGCGGAGCGGAGTGCCGGCAAAGCCGAATGCCTCCCGCAGTTTGTTTTCCAGGTAGCGGCGGTAGGAAAAGTGTATCAATCTGGTATCGTTCGTAAAGAAAACGAAGGTCGGGGGATTTACCTCCGCCTGGGTGGCGTAAAAGACCTTCAATTGCTTGTTTTTGAGTCTCGGTCTATTGTGCGAGGCTATCGCCTGCTGTATGACGCTGTTTACTTTTGAGGTGGATAATCTTTTAAGCCTCTCCCGGTAGACCTCGCTAACTTGAGGCATAATCTTCTCTACTCCCTGTCCGGACTTAGCCGAAGTATATAATATCGGAGCGTAAGAGGCAAACTTAAACTGGCTCTTGATGAATTTATTCCACTCGGCTATGTCTTTGTTTTCGATCAGGTCCCACTTGTTGGCGATAATTACAATGCCCTTTACGGCTTGCTGAATATACCCGGCGATATGGGTGTCCTGTGTTGTTGCCGTCTCGGTGGCATCCAGGATCAGCAGGACGACATCGGCCCGGTCAATCGCCCGCAGGGTACGGATGACGCTGTAGCGTTCTACCCCGGCTTTCACCCGCCCCCGCCGTCTGACACCGGCCGTATCAATAAGTAGCACATTTTGACCGTTAAAGTCAAACAGCGTGTCGACGGCATCGCGGGTGGTCCCCGGTACATCGTCGACAATTGCCCGCTTATTGCCGATAAGGACATTTAGCAGCATCGACTTGCCCACGTTGGGTCGCCCGACGATGGCCACCTTGATGCCTTCCGTTTCGGTTTCAACGGGCACCTGTGGTGGCAGCAGGGAGACTATACTGTCCAGCAACTCGGCAACGCCGCGGCCATGATGGGTGCTGATAACCATGGGTTCTCCCAGCCCCAGTTCGTAGAATTCCAGGGCTTCCATTTCCAGTCGCTCGTTATCCGCTTTATTCACCACGAGCAGTACCGGTTTGTTAGCGCGGCGGAGCATATCGGTAATCTCGAAATCAGACCGCGTCAGGCCATCGTTGACGTCCACCATGTCGACAATAACATCGGCATCGCTGATGGCTGTCTCTATCTGTGCCCTGATGCCCTGAGCGATAGTGGTCTCCGGCTCTATCTCCAGTCCGCCGGTATCGATGAGGGTAAACTCGACTCCCTGCCAGGTTACATCTGCCAGGTTGCGGTCGCGGGTCGTCCCCGGGGTTTCCTCGGTAATGGCCAGAGGCTTACCCACCACCCGGTTGAGGAAAGTAGATTTTCCGGCATTGGGTCGACCGACAATAGCGACAACTGGCTTGGTCATTGATGTTTACTTTCCATCGATTATTCAGACAATTGGAGCGTGAGTCATCTCTTCGCGGGCAGCTCGCGCGCCAGTTTCACGCTGGGGGCTTCAATCTGCGTCCGGGCGATGTTCTTCAACTCTATAATAGTATTCCGGAAGTTCTCCGCGAATGCATTGTATTCCGTCACGAACCGGTTGTACTGATCTATCACGTTTTTGGGTACTTCGAACTTGTCCGCTATTTCACAGAACTGGTCCGTGAAATCGTAGTAGTGGTTGTTTATTGCCCATAGTTCGTTGAGGTGATTGTGTAAAAAGACGGAATACTTGCGGTTTCTCAAGTCGGTTTCTACTCTGGTTGCGAAGTGGTCTGTCCAGGAATCGAAGATGCGGTGCGCCATTTCGCAGCCCCTGGCCCATTCCCATACCTGGGGGTTCTCGACGCTGAACAGGTTATCGATTACGGCAAAGACGGAAAGCGATGAATTACCCATGAAACGACGGTTAAAATAGGCGGTCAGCTGTGACAGCCTTACCGACTGTAGTTCAAGTTGGTTCTTCCTGGCATTGATAACCGCTATTATCAGCCCTATGCACAATATGACTACCAGGAGGGGTATCATGATGTTGATTGATAATTCGTAAATAAGGCTGATGACGGCTATGGCGGTTATCAGAGCGGGGTACCAGCCGCGACTTATTATATTTTTAAACATTTTCCTTCCATCCTTAATGGTAATCGGCGAGCGGTATCTCCAGGCCACCCAGTATTTCCATTAGCAACGCCTTTAACAGGTGCATCTTATTTTCCGATTGTTCAAAGACCACCGAGGATTCACCATCAATAACGTCATCGGTCACTTCCTCGCCGCGATGAGCCGGCAGGTCGTGCATGAAGATGGCGTCTTCTCCAGCCAGGGAGAGAAGCTCGCTGTTCACCTGGAAACCGGCGAATGCCCGCTGGCGTTTTTCAGCCTCGGCTTCCTGCCCCATGCTGGCCCAGACGTCGGTGTAAACAATATCCGCCCCGGAGACAGCCTGCCGCGGGTCTTCCGTGCAGAGTATCTCCGAGCCGCTTTCGGCGGCATATTGCCGGGCCGCGTTCAGAATGTCCTCGTTGATTTCATAGCCGGCCGGTGAAGCGAAGCGGAAGTTCATGCCGGCAAGCGCCGCACCCAGGAGAAGACTATGGGCAACATTGTTGCCATCCCCGATGAAGGCCAGGGTTAAGCCCTTAAGCTCACCTTTCTTTTCGTAGATAGTCAGCAGGTCGGCCAGGGCCTGGCAGGGGTGTTCCAGGTCGGTAAGGGAATTGATTACCGGCACGCGTGAATAGCTGGCGAAATCCTCCAGTGTTTTTTGAGAGAAGGTACGTATTGCAATGCAATCGGTATATCCGCTCAATACGCGGGCTACATCGGCGACCGACTCGCGCTGGCCGAGGCCCACCTCCGCCGGCGACAGGTAGATGCAGTGTCCGCCCAGCTGTCGCATGGCAACTTCAAAGCTTACCCGATGGCGCAGCGAAGGTTTTTCAAAGAGGAGGGCCAGGACTTTCTCGCTTAGCGGGGTACCCCAGCCCATAGCCTTCATATCTAAAGCGCCGGATATGAGCCGCTGTATGTCCCCGGGGGTGAGGTCAGAGATGGAAAGAAAATCTTTGCCGTTCAATTTACCCTCCTGTATTTCACCAGTATATCACGAAATTCGCATTATTCAATAATACCAACTTGACACATAATGAATTACTTAATTAACATGCATTAATACGGGAGGTGATGATGACAGATACTGAAAAGTTCACGGTTTCCGGCAGCCAGCTACTGGAAAAGGTAAAACAGCTCATCCGTGAAGGCAACATCAGGAGGGTGCGCCTGCTCCACGATGGCAGGACGGTGTTCGATATCCCGCTTACCATCGGCGCGCCGGTGGCCGTGGCGGGCATCCTGGCCGCTCCCGTGCTGGCCGCAATCGGCGCCTTTGCGGCGCTGGTCACCGAGTGCACCATCGAAGTGGAAAAGGAAGAAGGGAATAAGAAGTAGGAAGGGTTTATCAGGGATTATATGGTAGAAATAATACTGGCACGGCACGGCGAGACCGACTTGAACGCGGGGGAAATTTTCCGCGGTCGGGTAGATGTGGATTTGAACGAAGCGGGAATAAAACAGGCGGAGCTGCTGGGGAATTATCTGGGCAATGAGAGAATCGACCTCGTTTATTCCAGCCCGCTGAAACGCGCCGTGAAAACCGCCGAAGCTATCGCCCGACCTCACAATCTGGAAGTAAACGTCGCGGAGAACCTCATTGATTTCGATTACGGGGAGTGGCAGGGATTACCGCTGCGGGAGGTCAGGGAAAAATATGGTGAGTTATACCGGGACTGGCAGGATACCCCCGAGCAGGTAAGGGTTCCCGGCGGCGAGAGCCTGGAAGACGTCAGGAGCCGGACTATGGCTTTTATCGAGGATGCGGTAATGAGGTTCAGCGAGGGGAAAATCGTCTTTGTCTCGCACCGGGTAGTGCACAAGGTACTCATCTGCAATTTGCTGGGGCTGGGAAACGCTCACTTCTGGAATGTAAGACTGGATACATGCGGTATCACCCGTTTTATTTGCGGTGAGGGCAGATTGGTGCTTGCCAGCCACAATGATACCTCATGTTTAAAACGCGTTTGGAGTACTCACCTGAACGATTTCTGACTATTATTCGTATCCTCTTTACAGAGTAGGCCATGGGGTTTACAATGCTTATATAGCAATTTTTAGAAACGGGGGTAATGACCGTGAACATAGAATGGTTCCGTGACCTGGTGGTGTGCATTTTCGGTCTGGGGGCGACGGTAGCCGTCATCATCCTGGCGGTGCTGGTGTTTATTCTCTTCGTTAGAATTCAGCCTATTCTAAAATCGTTAAGAACTACCACCAGGACGGTAGAAAACATATCTTCTTGTGTAGAAGAGGAAGTGGTCAAGCCTATCGCCCAGGTAGCCGCTTTCGTTCAGGGTATTCGGGAGGCCGTAGGTGTGGTCGGTCGGTTTACTAAAAAGAAGAAGGAGGATTAAGATGAGCGATAAAGATTCTGGAAGCAGTTTTGCCATCGGTTTTCTTATTGGCGCTATTGCCGGTGTGGCTATCGGCTTTCTCTACGCTCCTAAAGCCGGTAAGGAGACCAGGACGCTATTGAAAGAAAAAACAGGGGAATTTAAGGAAAAAGCCGATGAAGTCACCGAAAAAGCAAAGGATGCGGCCCTGGAGGCAGGGAAGAAAGTGCGGGATAAATTAGGGCAGAAAGACGAATAACGCTATATCAACTGCCTTTCTTCAAATGCCAGAGATAGATAATTAGTTGACGAACGCATTAGTTAAACACTGGCGCCTGGTAGCTTTAGTACTGGGTATCATTGTATTTATCTGGGTTCTCTACCTGTTCAGAACCTTTATATTTCCTTTTGCCGTCGGGCTGGTCCTCGCCTACCTTATGTTGCCCCTGATATCCTGGCTGGAAAAGAGCCTTCCTCCGCGTAGTAAATGGCCGGGTTTCAAACGGGTCTTTTCCGTCGTGGTTGCTTTTATCCTGCTTCTTGCCATTATCGGCGGTTTTGTCTACGTGGTTGCTACGGCGGTTATCGATGCCTCGATAAAACTGGTAGAAAGTGCCCCTTACTTTATCGGCCAGAGCGTTATCCGTGTGCAGGAGTGGATTAAAGGGGTTATCGCCGGTCTGCCCGTGGAAATGCAGGAGGAGTTGACGCAGGAGGTAATTCAGGGCGGCGTCTCTCTGGGCAAGACGATTCGCGATGCTTTACTGGGCGCCGTATCGTCTATCCCCGGCACCTTCAATCTGATTCTCGGCTTCGCGGTATTGCCCTTTTTCCTCTTCTACATACTGAAGGACTCGGAGAAGTTGAAGAGGGGATTGTCCTCGGCGCTGCCTGAAAATATCGCCTGGCACGGCCAGAACGTGGTCACTATCATAGAGAGGGTGCTGGGACGTTATATCAGGGCCCAGCTGATGCTGGGACTCATCGTCGGTTATTTCTCTTTCGTTGGGCTGTTGCTCCTCGATGTTCCCTTCCCGCTGGCACTGGCCCTCATGGCCGGTGTCTGCGAGCTTATCCCCACCCTGGGCCCCTGGATTGCCGGGGCGGTGGCGGTGGTTGTCGCCCTGGCCATGGCGCCGGATAAAGCTATATGGGTGGTGATTCTTTATCTGGGTATCCAGCTGGTGGAGAATAACCTCATGGTACCCAAAATACAGAGCGCTTACCTCCGCATCCACCCCGCCGTGATGATTGTCCTGCTGGTTTTCGGCGCTTACGTGGCTGGTTTCTGGGGAATACTATTAATTGGGCCGCTGACGGCCCTGCTGGTGGAAGTCTTTAAATATATCCGCGAGTGTTACCGCGCCCAGAATCCCCCCGAAATGTTAGAGCCCCCCGAAACTGTGGAATCCCCTTAACCCCCCACCTCCCCATATAGGGAGTGCGTAGCGAGAGAGGCGAAGCCCCTCTCATAAATTAATCCCCCTCTCCGACCAAGTATAACTGTGGGTTGACCAAATTTATCAGGTCGGAGAGGGGGACACAGGGGGTTAAGTTAGCAGATACAACCTATGAAATTAGTCCTCTAATTTCGCCCGTAAATAATTGGATTATAAAATACCTTGAAAATAATGTAGGAAATACTTGACATTTAGTATTAACTGTTTTACAATATGTATTGTATAAATTACTGATAGATAACAGGAGGTAGCAAAATGGCACCATTACAAAAGAGGGCATGGTGGGGGCTGGGGACAGGTCTGGTCTTTGCCGCAGCTTTTATACTGGTCTTTATCCTGATGGGAGGCATCGAGACCTTTAACGAAGACCAGGGATTCCGGATAATCATCGACGTACTGTGGGTGGGCGGCCTGGTTGCCAATCTCGTCATCGTTAACCTGGCCCTCCGTAAACCCGGCATGGCCGATGAACGGGATTTAAGAATAGTCGAAAGGGCGCCCCTCATCCAGTGGCTGGCGGTTGTTTTCACACTGTTAGTCTGGACTATCACTCTCACTGAAGTCTACCACGATACCGGCCAGATACCCGCCGTATTTATGTACGTGATATTCATGTCAATACTCATTGTCAGCACCCTCTCCCAATCACTGGGAATACTCATCGGCTACTGGAGAGCTAATAGATATGAGTAAAGCTAGAATAAGTAACAATATCCGGCGGTTCCGCTTCGACCATAATGAAATGACGCAGGAGGAACTGGCGAGCCGGGTCGGCTGCACGAGGCAGACCATTATCGCCCTGGAGCAGGGTAAATACGTGCCGTCCATCGAGCTGGCCTTTAAAATCGCCCGGTCTTTCGGCGTGACGCTGGAAGAGGTCTTCAGGTACGAGGAGTAAAGGAGTAAAATACAGAGCATGAAAAAACTACTGGTTCACGTCTGCTGCGCCCACTGTGCCGCCTATACCATCGAACACTGGCGTCAGCAGGACTGCGAGGTCGGCGGATTCTGGTACAATCCCAACATACACCCCTACACCGAGCACCAGAGCCGACTTGAAAGCACGAGGATTCTGGCGCGGGAGATAGACCTGCCGATGATAGTCGCCGAGGGCTATGATATGCCCGAGTATTTCCGCCGGGTAGTCGGCCATGAAGCGGAGCGCTGCCGCTACTGCTTCGACCTACGACTGGCAAAAACGGCGGAGGCCGCCCGGGAGCAAGGTTACGATGCTTTCACCACTACCCTGCTTATCAGCCCCCACCAGAAGCATGACATTATATTGGAAACCGGCAATAAAATAGCCGCGGAACAAGGCATTGAATTCCTTTATGCCGACCTGCGGAAACGCTACTCTGACAGCCGGCACATCACCAAGCCGATGGACCTCTACCGACAGCAGTACTGCGGCTGCGTCTACAGCGAGTGGGAACGCTACGCTGACACAAAAATAGAGTGACGTAATAAGAAAGGGAGCCTCTATTCGAGGCTCCCCGCTTACACTCGTATTTTTAGAGATATACCCGACCTTTATCTATTCATCAGTCTACTATGACATAAGCTATCTGGACGCTGGTGGTTATTTCCATTTCGCCGGGGCTGATGGGGGTTTCAACACCAGGCGCGGCGGATTCCGCTATGCCTATCATATCGCTGCGGTAGATGGGACCGGGCGTATAAGAACTCTCCGAGATATAGGTGGCTTTACCCAGCTTGACGCCGGCGACATCGGCCAGTGTTTTAGCCCTGGCGGCGGCATCGGCTACCGCCAATTCTCTCGCCTGCTCCTGGTAAGGTTTGGGGTCGTCAACCGTAAAACCGATGCTGTCGATGCGGGTGAGGTCGCCGCCGGCGACGGCCACGGCGTCAATGACGGCTCCCGCATTGTCCACGTTTCTTATCCTGGCGGTGACAACGTTGGTCACACGGTAACCAAGCACTATCTCCTGCTGTTTATCATTGTCCCAGCGAGTTACCTTATAGATGTTGAGATACCGGGTCTGTATGTCCTTGTCGTCAATGCCTTCATCCTTCAGGGCTTTCATGACGCTGTCCATGGCTGCGTTAGCTTTATCCCGGGCTTCGGCGACCGTGGCTTCCTGCGCCTCGATGCCCAGCCTGATGGTAGCCACATCGGGAATAGCCGTTACCTTGCCCTCTCCGTTGACCCAGATTCCTTCCTGCTGGCTGTTAAGGTTGCCTTTAAGTTCGAGAGTGCCGTCAACACCATTCCCGCAACCGGCCAGTACCACCGCCCCGAGCAGTACTACCGCACCAATTACTGCCAACCATTGCTTTTTCATCGCTTTTCCTCCGTTTGATTTTTCCACTATATATAACGAAAAAGTCGCCGCTGGGTTAGCGGCGACTCTATATTTTTCCCGGGGTAAACCTGCTGCTGCCTATTCCAGATTTCTGAGGACCTCTTCGTAACCATTATGGGCAACCTCAAGCGCCCGGCCTATGGCTGACCTTAATGATTCCGGCGCTCTCTCCAGCAATTCCTCCAGCTCCTGGATATTTTCCCAAGCCTGGTCAAACACATCTATGCGGAGTTGCGCCTGACTATCGATTTCGACCGCTCCATCTCCCCGGCCAGGTTCTTCATTTTCCCCGGTGCCATCACTTATTCCAGATGTTCTGGGTGCTGTCAGCAAAGGCTTCTTTTCCGGAACTACCGGCGGCAGCTTTATTACCGGCGCGGGTGTTTCCTCCAGCGACGGTTCCACCGGAGGCGGTGCTTCCGGCTCCGGCGTGGGCTCTGGGGTAGGTTCAGGCATCGGGGCAGGCATCGGGGCAGGCGTGGGGGTGGGTGCCGGTCTGGGTGCGGGCGCCGGACTGGGTACGGGTGCCGGCTCCGGCGCCGCTTCCGCCGCCTCAAAGGCAGCTATTTCCACCTGCGCATCCTTTTCCCCACCCGGCGCGAACAGATTCGACATAGCTATCAGCTGGTTATTCATACGCACCGTAGCCTCCTCCACCTGTTCGGACTTGCCTTCATCCGCCATCCTGACTATCTCTTCCACCCTTTCATCGGCAAATTTAGCGTACAATTCCGCTTTACCCAGCGCCGAAGGCGCAAAAGCGAGCCGCACCGCCTCGGTTGCCAGCTTGACCTGGTACAGAGGTTCATCGGGCAAGCTGGTGGTGGATGCGGCCACGGTGCCGGTAGCGGCCAGTAAAATAACGATAACGACGGCGGTCACAACGGTAGCCCAACGCGGAAACCACCCGAAGAAGCCCCGGCTCTTTTCCGGTCCCATCTCACGGATAGCCGCCTGGAAATCATGGCCGGCCCTCTCCCTGAATTCGGGACGCGGCTCGATGGCTACCGCTTTCCGGGCATCCTGAACAGTCCGCAACAAAGGTTCAAGCTCGGCGGCATGTTCGGGATACGATGCCAGACATGCCTCGATAGCCTCGCCATTAATCAACCGCTCCAGGCATTCGTCCAGTATATTATTGAATTCGCTCTTCTTGCTCATGACACCACCCCTGCCGATAGTACTCTACGCAGGGCGACTATGGCGCTGTGCTGTAAAGCTTTAACCGCCCCCACGCTCTTTCCCACGATTCCGGCCACCTCGGCCACGGACAACTCGCCGGTAAAACGCAGGGAAATTACCTCCTGCTGTGCCGTGGTCAGCTTTTTTGTTGCCAGAGCCAGCTCTTCAATCTCTAACTTCCTTTCAGCAGCTTTCTCCGGGTCTCCTTTACCGGCTGCTATCCTTTCATCGAGAGGTACGGTAGGACGTCTCGACTTCTTTCTCAGGTAATCGACTATCTGGTTATGCGCGATACGGTACAGCCAGGAGGAAAACGGCATCCCCTTAAACCTGTAGGAAGAGATAGACTTAAGGGCGTTGAGAAAGACCTGTTGAGTCAAATCTTCCGCCTCCGTACGGTCGCCAATTTTGAGAACTATATACCGATAAATCCTATCGAAGTTCTCCTCATATAATTGAGTTAAAGCCACCTGGTCGCGCTGCTGCGCTCTCCGGATAAGGCTCTCCTCATCTTGCACCTGACAACCCCCGTTCAGAGCCGGACTCTGTCAAATTTTACGTTCGCCCGGCCGGTAATTATGGTGTTACCCTGTGCATATAGTATAACGAATGAGGTACCAAAAAGATAGCTCTTTGAGCGTGCCGCCGCAGCGTGGTAACCAAGCTTGACAATCGGATGCGGTGGGATATATCATTTGTGTTGAGAATCAATAGGAACGAAGGTCAGCTCATTATGAGTTGATACAGGAAATTTCACATATATCTCAAACCTGACCGATAAATGTACTACTGTTCCCATTGAGGAATGACGGTTTCCTGATGACCAACGTCAGACATAGCTTGAATTATCTATTCTGGTTAGAACAAAAGATTGAGTAAGTCATAAAGGAGGTTGAGAAAATGACTACATGGCATGATTATTTCAAAGAGCAAGGTCACGCACCGGATTGGCCGTATCCTATCCGCTTCGACCAGGAGCAGGAAATCAATGCCGATGTCCTGGTGATTGGAGGCGGTATCGCCGGCTGCTGGGCGGCCATCAGCGCCGCCAGGCAGGGGCTAAATGTGGCTCTGGTGGAAAAGGGTGATACTATCAGGAGCGGCGCCGGAGGCCCGGGATGCGACCACTGGTGTAATGCTCCCGCGAACCCTTTATCCAATGTGGACACGGATGAGTGGGCAGAGCACATGGCCGACCGTCCCTACTGTAACGGTATCGGCATCCAGATCCAGTGCCGGGAAAACTATGATTGTCTGCTTGAACTGGAACAAATGGGCGGCAAAGTTAGAGATACCGATGATGAATACAAGGGTGCTGAAGGCCGGGATGAAAAGAGTAAAATCATGTTCTCCCCACGCTATACTCGAGTGCATAGCTATCTCGCTTCAGACGAGACAGATGAAGACAAAATGAAATTCTATCAGGCGGACCATACCAGGAACAACGTGGTAATACGGGTCTGGGGGTCCACTTTTAAACCCGCCCTGAAAAAGGAATGCAAGCGCTTAGGGGTCAAGATTTTCGACCGCGTGGCAGTGACCAGCCTGCTGACCGAGAACGGAGTCCAGGGCGCCCGGGTAGTCGGGGCCACCGGCCTCAACAACCGTACCGGTGAATTCATGATTTTTAAATCTAAATCGGCTATCCTCGCCACCGCCGGAGCCGGGTCAATATGGCTGATAAGCACCGAATTAGGCGGGTATTCCAACATGATGTCCCGGGCAATTACGGGCGATGGCACCATCATGGCCTGGAGAGCCGGGGCCGAACTGACAACGATGGAGGCCGCTGGAGTCCTGCGTATTGCTACCGGCCTTAAGCATAAGTGGTATACCGGGGCAGGCGACGCCAGTTATGAGAATGTCCCACTCGTCGATGCTAACGGCAAAAGGGTACCGTATCCGATACAGGGTTGGGAAGATTGGGGAGCTATGATGCCGACGCCTGATGTTGAGCAATCTGTCCGGGATGGTATCCTTAAAGGCGAATATGCGCTGCCGTTCTACGGCGATTTCCCGTCCATGCCGGAGGTCGAGAGAAATGCCACCTGGAAACTGATGCTGGGAGAAGAATCTACAACGAATATTATTACTAAAACCTTCAACGATGCCGGCTATGACCAGAGCCGGGACTTACTCCAGAGTTACAAGTTTATCGAAGGCAACAGTTTACCGCAATGGGGGGACGCCGGTCACGGCGGCGGCGTGTTAATCGACTGGAACTTGAAAACTACTCTCGATGGGCTGTATGCCGCTGGCATGCAGACGTTTTCTCCCGAGGACCATAGTTATGCGGCGGCCACCGGCAGGTATGCCGGCCGAAAAGCCGCAGCCTATGCCCGAGAGGTCGGCGAGTCCAAAATATCCCGCGAACAGGTCGCCCTTGAGAAAGCCCGGGTTTACGCCCCGGTCAAGCGGAGCAACGGCATGGAGTGGAAAGAGTTGCATGCTGGTATTGCGAGAGCCATGCAATATTATGTCAGCGAATTCAAAACCGAATCTCTTCTTAATATGGGTCTCGACACCCTGCGAAAAATCGAAGAGGAATCGGTGCCTCAACTCTTCGCTCTGGACCCGCATAAGCTGATGCGCAGCCTGGAAGACCTAAGTCTCTTAACTTACGCTCAAATCATCATTCACGCTTCGCTGGCACGCAAGGCCAGCAGTGTCCCGCTGAATTTCCGGAGGATAGACTACCCGACTCTGGACCCGCCGGAGTGGAGGAACTTTCTTACGATTAAACTGGAAAACGGCAAGGTCAAAACCGGGAAATTGCCGCTGACCTTCTGGGGTAACATGAAACAACAGTATGAAGCCCATAATAAAGACTATACCGGTGTATATAAGGGGAAATGATAGTTTCAAAATCAACACTATACCTTTTAAACGCACTGGTTTTTGGAGGAAAATATGTCTAAGGAAAAATTAAGCGCCATTCCAAATGTTACTACACCGAGCGCTCCGGTAGTCTTTAATCCTGATATCTGCGATGGGTGCAACACCTGCGTAGAAGTCTGCCAGATAGACGTGTTCATACCCAATCCAGAGAAAGGCAAACCACCTATCATATTGCATCCTGATGAATGCTGGTATGGCGGCTGCTGTGTTAATGATTGCCCCCGTCCCGGGGCTATCACATTCAAGTGGGCGCTACAGCACCGAGGGTACTGGAAGAACAAGGCCACCGGAGAAGTCCATCAAATCTAGCCGCCTGGAATTCTGATGCACCGCCAGCGGAAGGGGCTCCATTACACGGAGCAAGCAGTCAAGAACGGCTGAATGCCGGGCAAGGTCTTTATTCCTGACGGCTGGCGGAGTACCGGGATAATAAAAACGGGGGAGCTGTAATAGCTCCCCCTTAATAATTATAAGAACCGCTACTGTATGCTATCCGAGCTTGAAATATGTTAAAATTGCAGAACGAACGAAGGCGGAGAAAGAGCGTTGACGTATTCCATACGCCCGATGACTCAAGATGACCTGGGCCAGGTAACCGATATCGACCGTGAAGCCTTCCCCACCCAGTGGCCACCGCCCAATTATCGTCAGGAATTGAACAACAAGCTCGCCCATTACATCGTCGCCTGCAACGATTCCAGGACCATAGAAGTTACCGAGCCTAAAAAAAGGATGGGCATATCCGGCCTGTTCTCCCTGCTTATGCCGTGGTCTAAACGCAGCCTTTCTGATGACGCCCCATCATCACCAGTCATCCAGCAATACATCGTCGGCTTTTCCGGCATATGGGTGCTGGTTGACGAGGCCCATATTACCAATATCGCCCTCCGCCGGAAATACCAGGGATGGGGACTCGGTGAGCTATTGCTGATAACCACCATCGATTTAGCCCGGGAACTGAAGGCCACCATGATGACCCTGGAGGTACGCACCTCCAACCATATAGCCCAAAACCTGTATAAAAAGTACGGCTTCGTACAGGCAGGCCTGCGCCGGGGCTATTACCTGGATAATCGCGAAGACGCCGTAGTAATGTCCACGGACAGGATTACCACGCCCTCGTTCCAGGCGGAACTCAAGCAGTTAAGGGAAACACTTGCCGAAAAGCTGGGAAATCAGGAGCCGATTGAGTAAGAACCAGACGAGCGAAGACGATTTTTACCGACGGAAAACGCTGTATTTCTTAGGCAGATAGTCAGGATTTTTCATATTAGCGTAAGCCCATTCCTGGAGCTGCTTCCCACATGAGGCCAGCGGCGCCTTCAATTTTTCAACATCATGAGCTGAAATATAGCCCTCCGAGCCGTGTTTCCTGGCGGTATCTATGCTGACATTGAGTTCGGTAATTAAGCCGAACACGTCTGACAACTCGTTCCTTAATTCCTCGGGAAGGAAATCAACCCCTCCCTTATGCTTATCCCAGGCGGACGTCTTGAACCTTCCGATACTGCGGTCTTCCCTGTAATTTTCACAAAGCTTCTCGTTATACCTGACGTTGGAGGTTATGCCTACAACCCTGCCCATCAGGGACCTCCTCGTGCGCCACATCTGGATAACGAGGCTCACCCCCAGCAACAGGACCATCGCCACGCCGATAAGTAGAGTGGAAACCGTATCGCTCAAAGCTCCGCTTTCTCCTTACAGACTATCTTTCCGGGAACTGCTGGTACAATAGGATTATAGTAAAAGCGACGGATAAACTCAAACCTGCTCTATACCATGAAGACGGCACGACATTTGCTCTGAAAAACCCGTATAACATCTTTGACCCCTTGATATTGACATGCTAGAATAATCAGACAGGGGGGACCAGAGGTCAAGGAGGGTTACGACTATGTCCGGGCATTCTAAATGGCACTCGATTAAGCACCAGAAGGGAGTCGCCGATGCCAGGCGGGGTCAACTTTTCACGAAACTTACCCGTGAGATTATCATAGCGGCGCGCGAGGGCGGCGGTAATACCGAGATGAATTTCCGCCTGCGCCTGGCCGTACAGAAAGCACGCGACAGCAATATGCCCATGGATAATATCGAAAGGTCTATCAAGAAGGGCACCGGCGAAATCGAAGGCGGCGCCTTGTCCGAGGTTAAACTTGAAGGCTACGGACCCAACGGCATAGCTATCCTGGTAAACGCCCTTACGGACAATCGCAACCGCACCATCCAGGACGTAAGAAGCACGTTCACACGTCATGGCGGCAACCTGGGAGAAAGCGGCTGTGTCGCCTGGCTTTTCGATTCCAAGGGAGTTATCACCATCAAGGCCGATAACGTGGACGCCGACGAACTGGCCCTGGCCGCCATTGATGCCGGCGCCGAGGACGTTAAGGTGGAAAGCAGCTACGTGGAGGTGTATACCGTCCCGGAGGAACTGGAAAAGGTGCGGGAAACCCTGGAAAAGAACAAAGTGAAAATCGACTCCAGCGAGCTTTTAATGGTACCGAAATCGCTGGTAGAACTCGATGAAAAAGCCGCCATGCAGGCCTTGAGGCTGCTGGACAAGATAGAGGAAATAGACGACGTCCAGAACGTATTCAGCAATGCGGACATTCCCGATTCCGTCGTGGAGGCCTACCAGGCAGCTTAAGATGTAAGATGAAGATTTTAGGAATCGACCCGGGCACGGTGGTGATGGGCTACGGCGTGATAGAGAGTGAAAATGACGAGGTGGCCCTGGTCGATTTCGGCGCTATTACCGTCAAAGAACGAACAGAAATTAGCGAGCGCCTCAACCTGCTTTATAAACAACTCCTTGATGTTATCCTGCGCCACCGCCCCGATGTGGTCGCCGTAGAGGCGCCTTTCGTCTCCAAGAATGTAAAGTCGGCCATGGCCATCGGCCGCGCCCAGGCGATAGCCCTGCTGGCCGCCGCCGGTAAGGGCATACCGACCTACGAATACGCCCCGGCGAAGGTAAAACAGCGGGTAGCGCATTACGGGGCCAGCAGCAAGGAGCAGGTGCAGGAGATGGTACGCCTTCAGCTCGGCCTGGCGGAAGTCCCCCAGCCCAATGACGCCGCCGACGCTTTGGCGGTGGCGCTCTGCCACGTGCAGGAGATGCACCTGAAGGACGTGCTCGCCGGAGATATAGGGAGGAATAATGATAGCCAGCCTTAGCGGTAAACTGGAAACTGTCAGCGGGGATGGGGCGATTATCAACGTGGGGGGAGTGGGGTTCCGGGTAGCCATGCCCACCACCGCTTTGAGCGCGCTGGGAAGCCCCGGCAGCGAAGTCAAGGTCTTTACCCACCTCCACGTACGCGAGGACAACCTTTCGCTTTTCGGGTTCGCTTCCGCCGAGGAGCTATGGCTCTTCGAGACGCTTTTAGGGGTCACGGGACTCGGCCCCAAGCTGGCGCTGGCCATGCTTTCGGCTTTAAGCCCGGAGCAAATTACCACGGCCATCGCCACCGCCAGCACGGACATGTTGAACATGATACCGGGCATCGGCAAGAAGGTGGCCAACCGCATCGTGCTGGAGCTCAAGGATAAAATCGGCGCGGGCTGGATTATCACCCCCGCCACGCAGATAGCGCAGGAAAACACGGAAGTCTTGACAGCGCTGACATCGCTGGGATACTCCGCCGCCGAGGCCGTCAAAGCGGTCTCCGCCCTGCCCTCCGACCAGAAGCTCGACCTGGAAGAGAAAATCAAGCTGGCTTTACAGTACTTCGGGAGCAGGTGATGAAAGCAGCCGAGGGGAAAATCGGGCGTGTCTTTGTATTGCGACTTGACGACGGCGATATCGTGCCCGACTGCATCGAGCGATTCGCCGCGGAGAAGTCCATCAGGTGCGGCCACGTGGTACTGATAGGGGGAATCGGAGGCGGCGAGGTGGTATCAGGGCCGAGAAAGTCCGACGAAATGCCCCCCGACCCCATGCTCATTCCCGTGGACGGGGCGCACGAGGTGGTGGGGGCGGGCATCATCGCGCCGGACAAGGACGGCAGGCCCGGGCTGCACATCCACGCTTCCTTAGGCCGCGCCGGAAAGACCCTGACAGGCTGCCTGAGGCCGGGCGTGAGCACCTGGCTGGTGGGCGAGGCCATTATCTACGAGATTCTGGGGGCGGACGCCAAACGTTTGCCTGATAAAGACAGCGGGTTTGATTTGATGGAGGTGTAGGAGGGGGAGGGATGGTAAAAAGAATTTATCTACCCAAAGTGACAATGCAAAAAGACGCTAAGGCGCATCCATTCCCTTTTCAAATCGCTCTCCAAACTAAAGAGTTTATTCAAGGTGCTGTATTTTATTTCGCCATTTATGACGAAGCGGCTGGTATTTTTTTACGTATGCCAGATTCAATCAAAATACTTGAAGAAATATTTATTAACAAAGGGATGAAGAAGTCAAATTTGGAACTAAGCTGGCAAATCTTTCAAGGATATAAGAGTGTATTTGAAAGTATGGTTTTTAGAAATGTATTACTTACAGTCAGAAGCTATTGGGATTGGTACACTAACAAACTTGCTGAATTTATTATTTTTGCACAAGAAAATGTTGGGTCCATTTTATCAAAAAGAGACATAACGCAGTTAAGAAAAATAACATTTAAAGAAATCACTAATCAACTAGAGATAATGGGAAATATATGTTCACTTGATTTCGATATTTCCGAAGAAACAAAAGGTAATATCAAAGAAATGTCACTCGTTCGTAATTTAGGTTTGCATAATCGATGGGAAGTTGATAAACAGTACTTAGAAATAACTGCAGAAAATAAACGATTCCAGATAGGTGATACTAGAGATTTTGATGCCAAAGAATTAGGAGTATGGCATAAAAGTCTGATTGATATTATAGGGATGACGTGCAAACCAATAGCTATCAAGTACGTATCAGCACCTATGTTTCCTCCGGATGTTTAATCCCTCTCTATCTCCCTTTAATAAAGGGAGACGACCCATTGTTCAAAAAGTATTGTCCCCCTTTGAAAAAGGGGGACTAAGGGGGATTTTTGTAAGGGTGTTTAAGAGGGGTGAAACCCCTCTTTTCTATTTTCTTCCCCCTCTCCTGCGGGACGCCTTGCCAGGAGAGGGGGAACACAAGGGGGTGAGGTATAAATATCTCCACTGCTTAACCCGCGGGATTAATTATAGGGGTAAAACCTGAAATAAAATGAATAGTAACCCCGATGTATCCTGGCCTCCGGTGTAATATACTTTTATCAGAATACGCTATATCCGGGAGGCGCCATGTTCACAATACACTATCTTCTCTTCTGCATCTGCTTACTGCTTTTCCTCGGGGCGGTCATCGCCTTCAGCCACTTCATCATCAAGCCGTTCCAGACCCACTGGGCAATCGTCAAAGCCCGAAAAATCGTGGTGGAGGGCAAGGAGGTAAGCGACTGGCAGTTCCGCAACGTCTACCGCATGTGTGCCACCGCCCGCAACGACCTCGAAGCCGCCAAGCTATGGCAGCAGCTCGACGCAATGAGATAGAGAGCGGGTAGACCATCACCACCACACAAGCTATACTATTAAAGTGACAACTGGACGTAAAATACGTATAAATGTGGCTTTCCGGCGGGTGGGAGTGGCCTTAATGCTGGCGGTGGTGCTGTGGGTGGCATACGCGTCTCCGGTCGCCGCTTTAGACCTGAACCCCGCCAACTACTTCAAGCTCACCTACGAGCCCGTCACCTTCGATAAGACCGAAGTTGCCGCCGGCGAGACGTTCCACGCCACCTTCAAAGGAAAAGCCTCCTGCACAAAGTCGCTGCCTTTTTCCCCAAGCCAGGCCACCATCAACTGGCGAGTTATCGCCCGCCATAACGCCAGCGGCGCCGGCCTTACACTCAACGATAGTTACGTTATCTCCATCGACCCCTTCCCCCATAAAAAGGGGGAGACCTTTGAAATAAATCAGACCATACCGCTGAACATGCCTTCAAACGCGGCACCCGGCGACTACACCATCACCGGGCAGCTTATCGAAGCCAAAGTCAAGATACTCTTCCTCTGGCAGGGCGTCACCGGCTCCTTCCCCAAAGAGCAGAGTATGGGCACGGTAAAAGTAATCGGACCGGAAACAGCTCCCCCGGCACAGGAGCCAACGCCAACAGCGTCAGAGTCGAAGGCACCGGCACCCGCGGCAACACCCGCACCCGAACCGGTCATATCCCCCGAACCCGCCCCGGAGCCGTCAGAAACTAACATCAACTGGTGGGTTGTGCTGCTGCTTATCGTCCTCGTGGGCGGCGGTATCGCCGGCATTACCCTGCTCTTGAGGCACCGCCGCAAAGAAAGCTAGGTCTATTCCTCTCCCACCCTACCTTTACGGGGAGTTTAAGAGGGGGTGAGGTAGAAATAATATCCCCTGCCCTCCCAAAAGGTATATACTTATATATAGAGGGAACTGCCAATGACAGCGATATGGTTAATCATCGGGGCGGCGGCGGGGGGAGGCTCAGGATGGCTGCTCGGCCGCTTCAACAGCCGCCGGCGTCAGGACTGTGAAACGCCCACTTGAGGCGCCACGTCGAGTCCCCGGTCGGGGGCCATCACCGGCGTTATACTGGGACTGCTTATTGCCTACCTGGTCACTTTAGCTGCATAATAGTAACATGCCGCAGTTTAAGATAGTCTCCGACTTTCAAATGACCGGCGACCAGCCCCAGGCGGTGGACGGGCTGGTGGAGGGTCTCGAAAAAGAGTACAAACACCAAACCCTGCTGGGAGTGACCGGCAGCGGCAAGACCTTCACCATGGCCAACGTCATCGAGAGGGTGCAGCGTCCCACGCTGGTCATCTGCCACAACAAAACACTGGCCGCCCAGCTCGCCAGCGAGTTCAAGGAGTTCTTCCCGGAAAACGCTGTCGAGTACTTCGTGAGCTACTACGACTATTACCAGCCGGAGGCCTATATCCCCCGCACGGACACCTACATCGAGAAAGACGCCGACATCAACGAGGAAATCGATAAGATGCGCCATGCCGCCACGCGCGCCCTCTTCGAGCGGCGTGATGTCCTCATCGTCGCCTCGGTGTCCTGCATCTACGGACTCGGCGAGCCGGAAGAGTACCGCAGCTTCGTCGCCAGTCTTAAACGGGGACAAAACTACGGACGGCAGCAGCTTTTACGCCAGCTCGTGGACATGCAGTACGGGCGCAACGAGATGGACCTGACGCGGGGCAACTTCCGCATCCGCGGCGACACCCTGGAAATACAGCCGTCCTACGAGGAGCTGGCCCTGCGCATCGAGTTCTTCGAGGACGACATCGAGCGCATCGTCTCGCTGGACCCGCTTACCGGAGAGCTCCTGAACGAGATGGATTCAGTCGACATCTACCCCGCCAAGCACTTCGTCACATCTTACGATAAGCTCCAGAAAGCCACCGGGGATATCAAGGCGGAGCTGGCGGAACAGCTCAAGGCACTGCGGGAGCAGGGCAAGATAGTCGAGGCCACGCGACTCGAGGCGCGCACCAACTACGATTTAGAGATGCTGCAGGAGGCGGGCTACTGCACCGGCGTGGAGAACTATTCGCGGCACCTGGCCGGACGGGCGGAGGGCAGTCCCCCCTGGACTTTACTGGACTACTTTCCAGAGGACTTCCTGCTGTTTATCGACGAATCTCACATGACGCTGCCCCAGATACGGGGCATGTACCGCGGCGACCGCTCCCGCAAGGAGACCCTCGTGGAGTATGGGTTCCGCCTGCCTTCGGCGCTGGACAACCGCCCGCTGGACTTCACCGAGTTCCAGTCGCACATCAACCAGGCCATCTATACCTCGGCGACGCCCGCCGAGTATGAATACGAGCACAGCCAGCAGGTGGTCGAGCAACTCGTCAGGCCTACCGGCCTGCTCGAGCCGAAAATCGAAATCAAGCCGACGAAGGGGCAAATCGACGATTTGCTGGAGCAGATAAAGAGTCGCGTCGATAAGGGGACGCGCTGCCTGGTGACCACGCTGACCAAGCGCATGGCCGAGGAACTGGCCGACTACCTGGTCGAGATGGGCATCAAGACGCACTATTTACACTCGGAGGTGGACACGCTGGAGAGGGTGGAGATACTGCGGGATTTGCGACTCGGCGTGTATGACGTAATCGTCGGGATCAATCTCTTGAGAGAGGGACTCGACCTGCCGGAGGTGAGCCTCGTCGCCATCCTCGACGCCGACAAGGAAGGGTTTTTAAGGTCGAGGTGGGCGTTAATTCAGACGATGGGCCGCGCCTCCCGCCATATCGACGGGCAGGTCATCATGTACGCGGACAACGTCACCCGCTCCATGCGGGAGGCAATCGACGAGACGGAGCGCCGCCGCAAAATCCAGGAGGACTATAACCGCGAGCACGGCATCACCCCGCAGGGCATCAGGAAGGCTATCCGGGATATCACCGAGCGCGTCAAGGCCGTGGCGGAGACCCGCGCCGGTTATCATTACGAAGCCCCCGCCACCCGCGAGGATATCACCCGACTCGTCAAGGAGCTGGAGACGCAGATGAAGCAGGTCGCCAAAGCTTTGGAGTTCGAGAAGGCGGCGCTTATCAGGGATAGAATCATCGAATTACGCAAGGAACTGGTCATAGAGCAGGATGAGCAGCGAATCGAAAGAAAATAACACGGACGAGACACGCCAGGCGCGCCGGGCGAAGAAGCTGCGCAAGGAAAAGGAGCGTATAAAAAAGCACGGCAGGAGCCTGGGGCAAATGTACAAGGATGCGGTGGAGAAGAGGAAGCGGGGGTGAGGGGGTGTGAGAGGGAGTAGTAGAAACAAATGTTCTGAAAGTATTGTAAATTTCAAATACAAGATGTATAATGCCAGATAAGATGGCGCTAAAATTTGATGAAATTGGTTACTGGTCTGAAATTAAGTTGGATATCATCGAACGATATGCTTTGGAATATTCTAAAATTTTATCTAAGAGAAATCTTCATCATGTCTATATTGATGCCTTCGCTGGATCTGGAAAGCATATTTCAAGAACAACAAAAGGTATTGTGCGTGGAAGTCCACAAATTGCTTTAGATATTACCCCTCCTTTTAAAGAATATTATTTTATTGATACTGACGGCGATAAAATAGCTGAATTAAATAAAATTGTAGTAAACCGACCTGAGGCTCATGTTCTCAAAGGTGATTGTAATACCAAATTGCTTACTGATGTATTCCCAAAAGTAAGGCATGAAGACTTTCGTAGAGGTCTATGCCTTCTTGACCCTTACGGTCTTGACTTGAATTGGGAAGTAATTAAAACTGCTGGTGAAAGGAAGAGTATTGAGATATTCTTGAACTTTCCAGTTATGGCCATGAACCGTAATGTACTTTGGAGTAATCCTGAGGGTGTAGATCCCGCTGATATTTCCCGGATGAATACTTTCTGGGGAAATGATTCTTGGAAAGTATCCGCATATCGTACAACTCCAAATCTTTTCGGAGAGCTTGTCGAGATAAAAGAAAAGAATAGGACAATCGCCTTAGCCTTTCAGAGGCGCCTTAATGAAGTCGCTAAGTTTAAATATGTTCCTGAACCTATTCCCATGCGCAATTCTATTGGTAGAATTATATATTACCTGTTCTTTGCTTCACAGAATCAGACGGGCGAAGAAATAGTAAAATACATATTTGATAAATATCGAAATTGGGGAATGAGATAATGGCTTTCTCAACATCAATCGAATGGACAGATTCAACATGGAATCCAGTAACTGGATGCACAAAAATTAGTTCAGGGTGTGCGAATTGTTACGCTGAACGCCTAGCACTACGGTTAAAGGCGATGGGCAACCCCAGTTATACAAATGGTTTTTCCGTAACTACACATGAAGAAGCATTATCGTTACCCCTTAAATGGAAAAAGCCGCAAACAATATTTGTCAATTCAATGAGTGACCTATTCCACGAAAATATTCCAGTAGAATTCATTCTGCGTATATTTGATGTTATGAAACGTGCAGATTGGCATTGTTTCCAGATTCTTACAAAAAGGTCTGAAAGGATGCTTGAACTAAGTCCACTACTAACATGGATGCCTCATATATGGATGGGTGTTACGGTAGAAGAGCAAGATTATACTTATCGTATTGACCACCTTCAAAAAACAGGTGCGAAGGTTAAGTTTCTATCACTGGAACCACTTCTTGGACCTATATCGAACCTTCACCTAGAAGGAATAGACTGGGTAATTGTCGGTGGGGAGTCTGGACCAAAATCCAGACCGATGGATAAAAACTGGGCACTTGATATTCGTAACCAGTGTCAAGAAAAAAGAGTGCCTTTTTTCTTCAAACAATGGGGGGGTATTAATAAGAAAAAGGCGGGGCGAGTCCTTGAAGGCCGTACGTGGGATGAAACACCATTACTAGTTACTAGTCCACAGTTACTATAATTCCCCCTAACCCCCCTCCTCCTCTTTCCTCCTTGCCTCCTCCTCCCGCTTCTTCTCCAGCTCCGCCAGCTGTTTTTTCACCTTTTCCTCGCCGATGGGCTTGAACTTGCGCGTCGCCCAGCTCCCGAAGAAGAAGTGCATGCGCAGGTTCCTGATATCCTCCCAGGCGTCGTACTCCCCCTCCTCTACCTTGCTCTCCACCTTGTTCTCCTCGTCCACCTTAATGCCGTGTTTTTCCCGGGCGGCCCGCAACGCGGCCTCTTCATCGTCATCATGCCCGAAGATTACCTGCTTCATAAAAGACTTAAAGCCCATCTTTACCTCTTTTTACCCTCTCTTTTTCGCACCCTCAAGATATACCCATCGGGGCGGGGCTGTCAATACTTTGACATTTCATTTAAAGCTGGATATCATAATCAAGAGACCATGTCTAAAGACCTCTACGAAGACTTCATCTCCAGCGAGGACACCCTGCGCATCTACGAAGGCGGTAAGCTAGCGTTCAGCTCGCGGAAAGCCCGCCTGCTGCCCCTGATGGAATACATCGCCGCGGGGAAATCCGGGGGAGGCGGGGCAACCGTTTACGATAAAGTCATGGGCAACGCCGCCGCCCTGCTGGCGGTCAAGATAAACGCCCGCGAGGTCTACAGCCCCCTGGGCAGCGAGTTGGCCGTAAAGACGCTGGAAAAGCACGGCATCCGCTACCGCCTCGATGAAATCGTCCCCCGTATCAAACAACCGGACGGCCGCGGCCTCTGCCCCATGGAAGAGCTCTCCATCGGCAAAGGGCCGGAGGAGTTTTACCTGGCGCTGCGGGACCGGCTGGAAACCTCTCTTTAGGCGTCCTTGAATAAAGAAAAGGGCAAAAGTATACTAACGGTATAATTCCCTCGAAATACAATCGCAGATATGCAAATCCGCCGCTATCAAGCCGAAGATAACAAGGAAGTTAAAGCCCTGCATTACGCCGGGCTGGAGCAGTTCGGCGCCACGGCTGACCCCTACCACGATAAAGACCTCGATGATATCAAGGGTGTTTACATCGACAACAACGGTGATTTCCTGGTCGGCACCGACGGCGATAAAATCGTGGCTATGGGCGCTCTCAAGAAAACATCGGGCACCCGCGGTGAAATCAAGCGTATCCGCGTCAGACGCGACTACCAGCGGAGCGGATACGGGCGGACAATTTTATTAAAGCTCATAGAGATGGCCGGCGAACTGGGATATATGGAACTGTGCCTTGATGCCACGGTTGATAATACACCCGCCCGGCGTCTCTTCGAGCAGTGCGGTTTCGTTGAGACCCGTAAGGGGAAAGTCGGCACCTATGACCTCGTTTTCTACGAAAAGAAGCTGAACAAGGGAGATAAATAGCATGGACGCAGCTACCCAAGGGAAATTCCTGACTCTCTGGAAGAAATATTTTAACAATGCCGAGCTGCCCATCACCCTCTACTACACCGATGAAGCCGGCCATGCCGAAGCCGTCAAGCCCGACTCGGTGCCCCGGTGCGTCATCGGGGCACTGGCGAAGGTAAGGGAAGGACAGTCGCTCGCTTTCGACAACGATTCCGTGGGCTGTCCCGGAGGCAAGAGATACCTGGGCTTCGCACAAGAAATTATGCCCGACTTCGAATATTTTCTCTCGTGCGGCATCGAAGGCAAGCTGGAAGGCGAACGCTATAAAAAGACACCGGAGATGGTCAGGGAATTTATGGAGAAGCACTCGCCCGAGATGAAAGCCCCTGCGAAATACATCGTCTTCAAGAGGTGGGATAAGCTGGTAGAATCCGATAGCCCGGAAGTCGCCATAATTTTTGCCAGGCCGGATGTCCTTTCCGGTCTTTTTACGCTGGCCAGCTTCGACGAAGCAGAGCAGAACACGGTAATCGCCCCGTTCGGCTCGGGCTGCTCCACCATCGTGTATTACCCCTACCTCGAGACAAAGTCGCAACACCCCCGGGGCGTCATCGGCATGTTCGATATCTCGGCGCGCCCCTACGTCCCCGACGATGTAATGACATTCGCCGCGCCGATGAGCAAGTTCACCCGGATGATTGATAACATGGAAGAGAGCTTCCTCATCACGCCATCGTGGGCCATGGTGCAGAAAAGGATTAAATAAACACGCGACCTTTTGCCTTCCCCCACCACTTTAAGCTACAATAGGCTGAAATGCTGGCCAAAGTAATCAGCGGCGCCATCGTGGGACTGGACGGGGCTATCGTGGAAGTGGAGGTGGATATCTCGTCCGGCCTGCCCGCGTTCACCATCGTCGGCCTGCCGGACGCCGCCGTCCAGGAGGCCAAGGAACGCGTCCGCGCCGCTATACGTAATTCCGGCGGCACCTTCCCCATGAAACGCATCGTGGTCAACCTGGCGCCGGCCGACCTCAAAAAGGCGGGCCCCGCCTATGACCTGCCGATAGCCGTCGGAATATTATTAAGCTCGGAGCAGGTCAGCGCCGATATTGCCGATACCATGTTGCTCGGCGAGCTGTCCCTCGACGGCGGCCTGCGGCATACCAACGGCGTACTGCCCCTGGTAGCCCTGGCCCACGAGCAAGACATACCCACCGTTATCGTGCCCGGGGCCGACGCCGGCGAGGCATCCCTGATAGAAGGTGTTAAAGTCATACCGATAGCTTCACTGGCCCAGTTGGTGAGCTATTTGCGGGGAGAGATTCCGGCCCCGGAATACAAGCCGGGGCCAATTCCCGACCGTCACTCGCCGCTGATGAATATAACCGACCTTGCCGATATCAAGGGACAGGAGCACGTCAAGCGCGCGCTGGAGGTGGCCGCCGCCGGAGGACACAATATGATAATGCGCGGGCCGCCGGGCAGCGGCAAGACTTTGCTGGCCCGCGCCCTGCCCACCATACTGCCACCGATGACCAACGACGAAGCACTGGAGGTCACCAAGATTTACAGCGTCAGCGGCCTGCTCCCCTCGGATACCCCGATGGTCAGGCAGCGTCCGTTCCGCTCCCCCCACTACACCATCTCCAACGCCGGGCTGGTGGGCGGGGGACACTTCCCCAAGCCAGGGGAGATTAGCCTAAGCCACCGCGGCGTTCTCTTCCTGGATGAGCTGCCGGAGTTCGGGCATTCCCTGCTGGAAGTGCTACGCCAGCCTTTAGAAGACAAGGTCGTTACTATAAGTCGCGCCCAGGGGCGGGTTACTTTCCCGGCCAGCTTCATGCTGGTGGCAGCCATGAATCCCTGTCCCTGCGGCTACTACGGCGACCCCTTCCACAAGTGCACCTGCCCGTCCAGCCTCGTCTCACGCTACCAGAGACGCATCAGCGGGCCGTTTATCGACCGCGTGGACATCTTTGTCGAGGTGCCGCACATCGACTACGAGAAGCTCACGGACGACCGACTCGGAGAAGCGTCGGAGAAAGTGCAGGCCAGGGTTACCGCCGCGCGCACCCGCCAGCTGCAGCGCTTCAAAGGAACGAGATTGACCAGCAACGCCGAGATGGCGCCCGCCGGGATACGGGAGTTGTGTCACGTAGAGGATGCGGCGCAAAGCCTGCTCCAGGCCGCCATGAAACAGCTTTACTTCTCCGCCCGCGCCTTCCACCGCATTCTCAAGCTGGCGCTGACCATCGCCGACCTGGAAAGTTCGGATATTATCAAAGCCCACCACGTCGCCGAAGCTATCCAGTACCGACCCAGGCGTACGGAGTAAGTTGCGTTCAATAGGCCTTTAAATTCACTCCATTTGGCACTTCCCGATATGGTATGGTATGCTGATTTAAAAGGCAGGTAATACCATGAAATATTTCACAGAAAATAAAAAAGCGCTTAAGTACATCCTTGTTATCGCGGTACTGGCAGTCATGTTAGCGATGGTTACGTCGTGCGAGCAAATGGGGTTCCCCTCCGCCACCCCCCAGGAAACGCCGGAGCCGGTAAAGACGGTAAGCTCTACGGCCGTTAACTCCAGAGACGCCGCCATACTGGCGGTCTACCAGCACCTGCTCGACCTGGCCGGGGGCTACGACGCCAAGATGTACCTCTCGGATTTCTACACCACCTGCGATAACTGGACGGCGCAGTCGTCCTATTTTAAAGACGGTACCGGCACCTGGCATGTTACGGTCGACATGACAGAGACCGGGGAGTGGGCATTTCGCCCCTACTGGCAGCAGGCCAGCTGGCTCGTCTTTAAAGACGGTAGAGTTATTCCTTCCAACCTTTTCCGTGCCAACGGGTTGAGAATCGAGGCTGACCTTCAGGCTCTAAGCCCTGAACCGGCAACGGTAGAAGAATAATAACTCCAAACCACCCGTCAATATTCCGAAAGGAGTGCGATAGAAATGCCAAAAGTCGATTATAATAAACTCCTCGTCAGGAAACCTGATTACGAGGTCGGCGTCCAGGCGGTCGGTAAGCACAAGGGCCACCAGGTTCCCTCGATGACGTACATGAGCAACACCCTCGTTCCCGGCAGCAACACCTACATTGAAGTCAGCTGGATATACGACGTGCCGACGCCCAACCCCTACGTCTTCGAGCATGCCCATAATTATGACGAGATTGTACTGCACATCGGCAGCGACCCCAAAGACCCCGAAGCCCTCGGCGGCGAGATGACCCTGGAAGTCGAGGGGCAGCCCCTTACCTTCGACAGGACGACTGCCCTCTTTCTGCCCAAAGGCACGAAACACGGACCGCTGACCTGGAAAAAGGTCACCCGCCCCCACATCGAGATGACCATAATGCTGGGCTGCGGCGACTTTGCCCTGGCCAACCCGGGAAGAAACCCGGAAGAGTAAACGGCAATATTTTAAAAAGGAGGATGGGGAAAAGTGGCTGAATTAAAACATGCTAAATACATCATCACCGGCAATAAACTAAAACATGATATGAAATTACCTCAATACCGGACCGGCGCTCTAAAAGCGCAGCAGCGGCCTCCCGAACAATCGACCCGGGTGATGTGGCTTGACGACGAGGTTATACCCGGCGCCTTCTATACGGAATGCGTCTGGTTCTTGCCGGGGGTGGGGTCCGAGCAGGCCACAGTTGAAACTCACGAGCACTCTTTTGACGAAATCATAACGTTTTTTGGAACCAACTACGAAGACCTGCATGATTTAGGCGGTGAAGTCGAGTTATGGCTGGAAGACGAGAAAATTATCATGACCAGGAGTTTCCTGGCATTTGTACCCGCCGGGATGAAGCACTGCCCGCTGATTATCAGGAGAGTGGACAGGCCCATTTTTCACTTCACGGTCGGACCCGGGAAAGAGTACGGTTAAATCATACGAGACAATTACCTTGAATGCATATAACCAAATAACGACGAAAGGAAAACGCGAACAATGGGAAAATACGGAAAGTATATCTGTACAGAACTCACTGAAAATATAAACCTGCCCGGCTACAGGGCCGGGGAAAAAGGGATGCTCGGGCAAGGACTGTTAAACGGCAAACGCAGATTTATGGAGCATATGGTCTGGATGGACAGTACGGTGCTGCCGGGCGCCTTCTACGCCGAAGGTGTCTGGTTCTGGCCCCAGAATATGAAGAACATGCCGATAAGAGAGGTGACTCCGGAAGAAGCCAAGAAAAACCCGGTTCTTGCCCCCCACGCCCATCCCTTCCCCGAGTTGCTCTCCTATTTCGGGACTAACATGGACGACCCCAGCGACCTCGGCGGCGTCATTGAGTTCTGGATAGAAGACGAGAAATTCGTCATGGACAAGAGCTTCGTAGTCTACATCCCGGAAAACGTCAAGCACTGCCCCCTCAAGGCATTGAGAATGGACAGGCCAATGTTCCACTTCACCATGGGTCCGGGACAGATGTACCGGTAACGGTATTATCCCCTACCTGATTTGAATAAATACTTTTAAAAAGGATAAGTGAAATGGCAGAACAGAAATACGCTAAATACTTTATTACCGCGGATAAACCCAACCTGAAGCTCCCGGAATACCGCCATAGTTACGACTTTATCAAGCGGGTAACGCATATAGACGCGGATACCGTACCCGGTGCCAAGTTCTACAACGAGTCCATGTGGATTACGCCGACAGATACTTCCAAAGGAGAAAAGGTACTGGCAGACTCACATACCCACAACTGGGGACAGTTCCTTTGCTTCTACGTCTATAACTATGATGATATTCACAGCCTGGGCGCCGAGGTAGAGTTCACGATAGACGGAGAAAAACAGGTAATCACGGAGAGCTTTTCGGCGTTTATCCCGGCGGGCATACAGCACGGCCCGTTAGTTATCAGGAACGTTACCAAACCCATTTTCGTCTTCTCTTCGGGGTCTACCGAATACTACGAGTAAAAGAACAGGAGCCTTCGGAATATGAATAGCCCACGGTGGAAGCCGAGTGGACCGTCCCGTGTTCCACTATACCACCGGACCCGGTAAGATATACTTCTAAAAGAAGAATCCCGAAAGGTCAGGATTTATCCAACCTCCGGGGTTCTTTGTTTATAAATATTACTCTGAATTAAGAGCCGGGCAGAAGCCACAGGATAACGCCCACTACGAGCATCAATACCCCCAGGCCGCCGGCTATCCATCCGCCTGTCTTCAATGCCCCGGGCTGCGGGGTTTCTACATGCTTGAGAGAAAATTCTCTAAGGTCGGGCTGCTGTGCCAGGGCCTCAAAAATACGTTTTTCCTCGTGCCTGCCCCAGAGAAGCCCGATTCCACCCAGGACGACGAACACCCCACCTACAATCACCAATATATGCCAGTCACCTTGAAGCATAGTACGGCCGACCCCTTAACGTGGAGTATCAGTGCTAAAACTATATGGCATCGACATGGATTTTGCAAACAGGCGAGCCGTGCGCAAACATAACCCACCTGCTTTCAGAGACGATATTATTTTACTTCAGCGGTGGCGCCGGCAGCTTCCAGTCTCTGTTTGGCAGTAGCGGCCTCTTCCTTGCTGACGCCTTCTTTAACCGGCTTGGGCGCGCCCTCTACGAGGTCTTTCGACTCCCTCAAGCCCAGCGTAGTCAACTCGCGGACAGCCCTGATGACATTAATCTTGTTAGCGCCGATTTCCTTGAGAATGACGGTGAACTCGGTCTGCTCCTCGGCTTCGGGCGCGGCCTCTGACGCCGGTGCGGCCGCCGCTACGGCTACCGGTGCCGCGGCGCTCACGCCGAACTCTGTCTCCAGGGCTTTCACCAGCTCCGCCAGCTCCAGCACAGACATCTTCTTGATGGCCGCCAAGATATCTTCGATAGCTTTCGAAGATACCTTGGGCTTTTCGGCCTTGGCCGCCTTGGGTTTTTCAGCCTTTGGTTCTTCCGCTTTCGGCTTCTTCGGTGCGGGCTCCTCTGCCTTCGGTTCCTCTGCCTTCGGTTCCTCTGCCTTCGGCTCTTCCGCTGTAGGTTCCTCGGCCTTCGGTTCCTCTACCGCAGCTTCTTCCTTCTTCTCTTCGTCTGCCATTTTACACTCCCTCCAGTTGTTTTATCCTAGCCTGCAGCACTCCCATAATGCCTCTGATAGGGCCTGCAAGCACATTTACCAGTCCGTAGATAGGACTCTGCATTCCAGCCAGTACCTGGCTTATTAATACTTCCCGCGATGGTAATTTGGCCAGTGTTTCCACATCTTTGGGACCGAGGACTCTATCCTCCACAAAGCCCCCCTTGATAGCGAGGATTGACCTTGTGGCGCGGATATAATCCGTGAGAACCTTCGCCGGTTCGGTAATTTCGCCATAGCCGAAGGCTACCGCTACCGGACCGGTAAAAGAATCCGCCAGTTCGTCCATACCGGTATTTCTGGCGGCGAATTGCGCCAGTGAGTTCTTTACCACCCGATATTCGATATTCGCTTCTCTAAGTTTGCGGCGTAAATCGTTCAACTCGGCAGTAGTCAGACCCCGGTAGTCCGTCAGGATACTGACATTACACCTGGAGAATGTCTCCTGCAGACTTTCGACGATTTTCTGTTTCTTTTCTGTTGCCATTCTCATACCTCCTGCAATACCGCCACACTCCCCCTTAACCTAAAACCGCTTAAAGAAAAAGTCCCTGTGCCTGCCGCACAAGGACCCCACCATATCTGCACACCGTACAGTATCGCTTCATCCTCGGCAGGCGTATCATTAAGCCACAAGGCACCCGCTGTCTCCGGACTCTTTATTCGATTGTGTATCTATTCTAGCACAACTTTACGTATTCGTAAAGCTAGCTGGCGCTTAAAGTCAGCGCGGTGGAAAGGTCCAGCTTAATACCCGGCCCCATGGAAGTGGTAATATAGACGCTCTTGACGTATTGTCCTTTGGCGCCGGCCGGCTTGGCCTTGACTACGGCCTCCATGACCGCCGTCAGATTATCCATCAACATCTTTTCTTCAAAGCTGACCTTTCCCAGAGGTACATGGATAATGGCCGTCCTGTCCAGTTTATATTCCACTCTCCCCTTACGGGCATCCTCGATTACCCTGGGTAAATCATTCATGGCGGCGACTGTCCCTGACTTGGGATTGGGCATCAGGCCACGCCTGCCCAGTATTTTACCCAGTTTACCCACCTTGCCCATCATCTCGGGGATGGCAATAGCCGTATCGAAATCAATCCAGCCGCCTTCAATCTTCTTGATGAGGTCATCACCGCCGATAAAATCGGCCCCGGCGCCCTCGGCTATCTTTTCCGATTCGCCTTCGGCAAAGACCAGAACTCGTACTTTCTTACCCAGGCCATGAGGCAGCCGAGCTACCCCTCTTACCTGCTGCTGGGCGTTACGCGGGTCCAGCCCCATCCGCAGGTGAAGCTCGACGGTCTCATCGAACTTGGCACGGGCCGATTTTTTAACCATCTCTAACGCTTCCTGCGGTTGATAAGTTTTTGCCGTATCAATCTGTGCGGCTGCTTCCTGATATTTCTTGCCGTGTCTTACCATGTTATTCCACCTTTATACCCATACTCCGGGCAGTCCCTTCGACAATCCGCTCGGCGGCTTCAATGCTGTTGGCATTCAGGTCTTTGGCTTTGAGCTCCGCGATTTCACGTAGCTTTTGCCTGGGGAGTATACCGGCTTCTTCATGGCCGGTCCGCCCGCCGGCTTTTTCAATACCCAGAGCTTTCTTGAGCAAATCCGATGTTGGCGGTGTCTTGGTAACGAAGGTATACGTCCGGTCTTCATAAACGGTTATCTCTACCGGTATAATGGAACCGGCCTGTTTGGACGTACGGTCATTATACTCCTTGCAGAAACCCATGATATTGAGCCCGTGCTGACCTAAAGCCGGACCTACCGGCGGTGCCGGATTTGCCTGCCCGGCTGGAATCTGTAATTTAATGACTGCTTTTACCTTTTTTGCCATCACAATTCTCCGGAAACATCACAGTTTGTCTATCTGTAAAAAGTCAAGCTCCACCGGCGTTTCCTGACCGAATAAGGAGAGAAGCACCTTGACTTTACCTTTTCCCATATTTAATTCATCGACGATGCCCACGAAATCTATAAACGGGCCGTCGGTAACCCTGACGCTCTGCCCCTTGCGGAAACCCACCTTGACCTTGGGGGTCTCGTCGGACATCTGCTTCAGGATTTCACCGACCTCTTTCTCCTGCAACGGCGTCGGTGTATTACCGCTGCCGACAAAACCGGTAACACCCGGAGTATTGCGTACGATACTCCAGCTGTTTTCGTCCATCATCATCTGTACCAGAACATAGCCCGGCAAAATTTTCTTGGTCACGGTGCGGCGGCGTCCACCCCTGACTTCTATCTCATCCTCGGTGGGTATCACCACCTCGGTGATTTCATTCCCGGAGTCCATGAACTTGATACGCTGCTCCAGATTCTTCTTGACGCGTTCTTCATGCCCGGAATAGGTATGAATCACGTACCAGTTCTTGTCATTATCCGCCACAAATAACCTCACTACCTGAATTATTGGGAAATACGACGACTGTCCCGTACATCAGACGACCTCAATCTAATCCGCGAGCCTGGCTTTCACCGACCCACGAATACCCTGTTCACGAGTTCAGTGAAACCGAAATCAAGAGATCCCAGAACGATGCCCGCAATAACGGTAACAATCAGTACCAGTCCCGTTAAGTACGCAATCTCTCTCCTGGTGAGCCAGACTACCTTTTTCAGCTCATTGACAATCTCGCTAACGTAATTGAATAGCTTAAAGCCTCTTCGCTTGGTTGTCATCTGATGTGTCATCGCCGGTAACTTCCACTTAATAGCAGCGCCTGGCTACTTTGCCTCCCGGTGCAACCGATGCGCACGGCAGCGGGGACAATACTTGTTAAGCTCTAAACGCTGCGTATCGTTTTTCCTGTTTTTAGTCGTGGTGTAGGTCCGCTCCTTGCACTCGGTACAGGCAAGGTAGATTACACCCCGTGCTTCTGCTTTCTTAGCCATGATTTATTCCAGTATCTTGGTAAAGGTGCCGGCCCCTACCGTCCTGCCTCCTTCTCTAATAGCAAAGCGGAGACCCTCTTCCAGAGCGACCGGGTAAATGAGCTTTATCTTCATGTTGATATTATCACCTGGCATGACCATCTCCACGCCTTCCGGCAATTCGATGGTGCCGGTAACATCGGTAGTCCGGATATAGAACTGGGGCTTATAGCCGTTAAAGAACGGTGTATGCCGGCCTCCTTCATCCTTGGTTAAAACGTAGACCTGCCCCTCGGCGTAGGTGTGAGGTTTGATGGTACCCGGAGCCGCCAGTACCTGGCCGCGTTCGATGTCCTCACGTTCGACGCCCCGGAGTAGCGCCCCGACGGCATCGCCGGCCTCGGCCTGATCCAGCGTTTTATGGAACATCTCCAGTCCGGTCACGACCACTTTCCGGGGTTCGTGATGCAGACCGACTATCTCAACGTCGTCACCGACTTTAACCGTACCGCGCTCAACCCTGCCGGTGGGAACGGTGCCCCGCCCTTTGATGCTGAAAACGTCCTCGACATGCATCAGGAACGGCTGGTCTTTGGGGCGTTCCGGTACCGGAATATAGGAATCAACGGCATCCATCAGCTTTAAAATACCACCGCACCACTCACATTCCCGCTTGCCGCAGCCGCATTCCAAGGCTTTAAGGGCGCTGACACGGTGAATCGGGATATCATCGCCGGGGAACTCGTACTTGCTCAAGAGCTCTCTGACCTCGACTTCCACCAGCTCCAGCAGCTCTTCATCCTCCATCATATCTACCTTGTTCAGCGCCACGACCATATAGGGGACCTGTACCTGGTGAGCCAGCAGCACGTGCTCCCTGGTTTGCGGCATGGGCCCGTCCGGGGCGCTCACGACGAGTATGGCCCCGTCCATTTGGGCGGCGCCGGTAATCATGTTCTTAATAAAGTCGGCGTGACCCGGACAATCAATATGGGCATAGTGCCTTTTTTCCGTTTCATATTCAATATGGGCAATGGCAATGGTCAGACCCCTCGCCTTTTCCTCCGGGGCATTATCGATACTATCGAAGGCGCGATAACCGGTTTTGCCGTACTTGGATAATACCAGCGTTATCGCCGAGGTCAGGGTTGTCTTACCGTGGTCAACGTGACCAATCGTGCCCACGTTTACATGCGGTTTCGTCCTGTCATATTTCTGTTTCGCCATTTCAACCTCCCTTTATTCCGAGCCCACAATCGGATTCGAACCGATGACCCCATTCTTACCAAGAATGTGCTCTACCGACTGAGCTATGTGGGCGTCGGTTTAATTATACAGATTTTTATGACTATTTGTCTATACTATTTTATTTTATTCGGCTTTAATTATGGTGGAGGGGGCAGGATTCGAACCTGCGTAGCCCTTAGGGCGGCAGATTTACAGTCTGCTCCGATTAACCACTCCGGCACCCCTCCCAACCCAGTCTACCACCTCAAACCCAGCCCGAGGAGGGATTCGAACCCTTCAACCTACCGATTACAAGTCGGTTGCGCTTCCATTGCGCCACTCGGGCATAAATCTCAACAGGTTATATAAAAATAAGAGGGTAACTTAAGTATTATAAGAACGGTGAACGTAAAAGTCAAGCTGAAACAGGTGCGGCGTGCCTGCGCTAACGATAAACGATATAGCGCAACTGCCTCCTGAAGAAGTAGCCGGCGATGAGACCGACGACCAGACCGCCGAGGTGTGCCTGCCAGGCTATACCCAAACCGGGGATAAACGACCAGATAACAAAAAACAAGAGAACCACGACCCAGAGCGGCATCGGGATAAAAAAGTACAACCGAACCGTTAATCTAGGCATTATCACCACCAGTGCCCCGGCGATGGTATACACCGCGCCAGAAGCGCCGATAGCTATAGATAGTGGTTCTCCCAGCAGGACGTATAAAAGATTTCCTGCTATACCGCCGATGAAGTAGAGCAGCAGGAACTTATTCTGCCCTACCAGCTGGTATATAGCCCTGCCAAAGAAAAACAGGGTTATCATATTACCAAAGATGTGCATGAAACCGCTGTGAACGAACATAGCGGTTAATATAGTCCACGGCCTTTCCGTGAAAAGTATCGGCACCAGACCCAGATTGGCAATAAGGTTACTATTTATCAGGGTGGCAATCCAGAAAACGAAATTTATAGCTATTAAGACCAGGACGGGATTAAGTGTGAAACCGCCCGTGCTAAATCGTACGGGTCTCCTTGCCGAGGGAGGCGATGGCCTCATATAATCTCTATCGCTTAAGGGCAATTGCCAACTCCTTAGCAGATATCTTAATATTCATATTATAACAGCTTTATATACGTGTGGATAGCCTCGCAGGCTTGACTTCAAAGCGGGAAAAAGCGATAATTATCAGGATTGCAGTGAACATTCCCCGATAGCTCAACGGTAGAGCGAGCGGCTGTTAACCGCTAGGTTCATGGTTCGAATCCATGTCGGGGAGCCAAAAGCTGATAAAAGGGGGCTTCTGAAAAGTAACCCCCTTCGTTTTCACCACTCCCTTCTATTTGCATTTGATGTCATGAAACACATATATTAATAGCACACATCTATATTCGGCACAAACGTCATTATGAAGGAGGAGCTTATGGCAGGCATGGATGACCTAAAGAACGTTATACGTGAACCAAATGTCGTAGAGCTGAAACCGTGGAAATCAATCCACGATACTATCACCTCGCCGATGATTACGGCGCTGGGCGCCAAAGACATTCCCGAATCCAACCTGGCGATGGGTTTTGCTTATATTACCAAACCCGAATCACTGGGCGGGCCCTCCCATAAACACCCGTTCGACCAGTATATATTTCTCATCGGCATGCCTGAAAACTTCCTCGATTTTGATGCTGACATTGAGTTCGAGCTGGACGGCAAGGTGAATAAAATCAATTACCCCTGCTATACGTTTATACCCAAGGGCATGTATCACTGCCCGCTAGTGGTAAAACGCGTCGGCAAGCCCCTGATATTCATCGATGCCAGGCTTACCGAAGAGGCATCGGTCAGGCCCAGCCTGAAGTAAAATATAATACTAAAACGCATTGCATTTGTCGGTAAGCTTGAAATAGTCCAACCTCGGGAGCCAGATTCCCCTAACGGGTATGAGTGCCATAGGCTATATGCGTACCGCCTTCCGGATACTGGAATTTCTTAGCAGCTATCTGCACCATCTCCTCGCCGAGTTCTTTAGTCGCCTTCATGCACTTCTCCAGGTCTTTAACATCGCCTTTGCCGCCCGCGTAAGCGGCGATAAAGCTGGCCGGGAGCATGCGGCGCGTAATCATGTAGAAATACAGGTCTTTTACAGCGTCTACCAGTCCGAAACTGCCGGCCACGGCCACGATGCCTCCCACCTTGTTGGCCAGCTTTCCGTCAAGGGCAATCGTACGGTCGATGACCGTTTTACCCTGCCCCGTCATGTTATAGAAATATACCGGCGTGCCGAAGATAATACCGTCCGCTTCCAGCAGCTTGGCGTAGAGTCCCTGCATATCGTCCTTGATATGGCATTCGCCGGTCTGCCGGCAGCCCCAGCAGCCATCACACGGCTTTATATCCTTACCGGCGATTGAATAAAGCTCCGTTTCGGCTCCTTGCGCTTTAGCCGCACCGAGCGCCTCACCAAGCAATATTTCCGTATTCCCCTGTTTCCGCGGACTGAACGAAAGACCCAGTATCTTCACGTTTTGCCTCCTTGCTTTTAAAGGTTATATATTGCCACATTATAGCATCGATAGAACGCGGCAGAAAACAAAAGGCACAGGCCGTTACGGTCTGTGCTTCTATTGCATCCCGTACCTGCCGGGAGAGGTTAAAGCTGTATCTCGGTAAGGTCCGGGCTTACGATTAATTTGGGCTCGGTTACCGACTGTACATCTTCCGGCGTGAGGCCGGCAAATATCTCCTTCAGAACCATTCCCTTGGGTGTAATTTCTATTACCGCAAGGTCGGTGAACAGCATGCTTACCCTGCCTAAAGCGGTGGCCGGATAGGACAGCTCTTTAACAACCTTGTAGCCGCCGTCCCTGGTGGTATGTTCCATGGCGATGTACAGCTTCCTGGCGCCGGCGCACAGGTCCATTGAACCGCCGATATTGCCGACGAACAGGCCCCTCGCAGGGTTGGACCAGCCCGCATAGTCGCCGCGGTCATTTATCTGGAGAGCGCCCATGACCGCCGCGTCGATATGACCGCCGCGTATCATCCCGAAGGATTCAGCAATATCGAAATAGGATGTACCCGGCAGCTCCGTTACCGCCTGGCAACTGGCGTTAATGAGGTCTTGGTCAACTTCGTCGCCCGTGGCCAGAGGGCCGGTCTTGAGCATGCCTATCTCTGACTGGAGATTGATGTCACGTCCTTCAATCCAGTCTGATATAAGAGTCGGTATACCGATACCGAGATTAACATAACTGCCGTCCTCGAGCGCGTTAGCCACCCGCAAAGCAATCAGTTCCCTCGATAGTCCCCGTAATTTCACCTTTTCAGTCATTTCTATTGTCCTTCCTGCTAGTCTATGGTTATGGCAAATTGAGGCCGCGGCACCTGAATCATCCGGTGCACATATATCCCGGGTGTATGCACGTCGTTGCCATTCATCTCCCCGGTCTCAATCAGGCTTTCGACCTCGGCGATGGTGACCCTGGCCGCCGTTGCCATTACATGGTTAAAGTTTTTAGCAGTCTTGGCATACTGTAGATTGCCGTCACGGTCGCCTATATAAGCGTGGACAAACGCATAATCCGGCTTCAAAGCATACTCTAGGACGTATTTTTCGCCATTGATTATTCTCGTCTCTTTCGGCACACGGTTGGCTTCAATATTGGTAACCACGCCCTCTTCTATCACCGAACCGACGCCGGTAGGAGTATAAAAAGCAGGGATACCAGCGCCAGCGGCGCGGTATTTTTCGGCCATGGTACCCATGGGATAGACCTCAAACTCGATTTCGCCTGACCTGACCGCCTGCTCGAAGGGGTCCTGCATCCCCTTGCTGGCGGAGCGGAACAGGCCGTAAGAATCGATGACCTTTTTAAGCTGGCCGTTTTCCACCAGCGTCCTTAGCTCATCGGCAGCGCCGAGCAGCGGACCGCAACCACAGGTAAGCGTTAAATCCCTGGTGCCTTTCCTGATAATGGCCTGAAGCAAATCCCTGGGGACACCGCAGGCAAAAAAACCCGGGATGGCAATCATGGCGCCATCTTCGATGTCCGCTATCGCTTCATTGATACTGGGGTATACTTTCTCCAATACTTGGTCCTCCTGGTTCTAGTCTATACGGTTATAGTCCTTGCGGGTTTAATTAGTCCTTGGGAGAAATTTTATAACCGATTGTTTTCAATGCCTGTTCCAGGGCAATTTCCATGCAGCTGTAAGACTTTACCGAGCCGAGGTCGGCCATGAGCGGTTCCATTGCCCGTGCCAGAGTGGTCTGCATATCGGCGATAATACAGTCAGCACCAAGCAGCCGCACCGTCCTTATGGCCTTGGCGAAATGCCTGGCGACTTCACCATCATCTACCACCGCCGAAGACAGGTCGAGTAATACCACCCGCGTCTTGAACTTCTCGACGTGGTTCAGCAGATTGGTGGTAATGTCTTCGAAACGGTCAATATCGAGATGGCCGACAATCACCATAACAGAGAGTCCCGGATAAAGCTCGAAAACGGGGGCTGCCAGCGCCTTCCACTTATCAAGCTTGTTCTCCAGCTCATCGACGCGGGCTTTGACCTGAGCCTCGGCGCCGGTCCAAGGGCGGTACTTGGCAAAATAGCCGACACCGCCGATATACTTGCCGCCGCTGTCATAAAGATGCGATGCCGAGACACGTACCGAGACCTTCTTGCCTGTTTTGGTCTTCGCCATGGTTTCCATGTCGTGAATCGTCCCGCCGGCCTCGTAGATTTTACGGTTGGCTTCCCGCGCCGCCTCGATATTCTCGTAGACTTCAACGATGCTCTCGCCGATAAGCTCGTTCATGTTACGCTCGGTGAGCTTGCAGGCCTCGTTATTGGCGAATTTGATAATTCCCTCGGCGTTGATGGCGAGAATGGCATCCGGGCAGCTATTAAGGAGGGCCTCAAGATTGCCACGTGGTGTTGTCGCTTGTTTGTCCATTATTCTCTACCTCCTATTATACCAGAATATTTCTCCATATATGTGTATCATAAGATATAGACCCATATACCTAAGTATATACAGAAAATTATAATTGTCAAAATTAATTGCCATCCGGTAAATCTGATTGTAAAAATATGCATTATATTTTATTATAGAAATGGTTTTACCAGATATGAAGAATCTCGATAATCCATCCGATACCATTACCTTCCTCGGAACCGCCGGCGCCCGATTCATGGTAAGCAGACAGCTGGCCGCCTCGGGAGGCCTCTGGTTGAATCTTAACGGCACCGAAATACTCGTCGACCCCGGTCCCGGCAGCATCGTTCAATCTACCAGGAGGAAATTAAACGCGGAAAAACTGAACGCCATCGTGCTGTCCCACCGCCACCTTGACCATGCGGCGGATGTTAACATCATGATTGAAGCCATGACCAACGGCGGCTTCAACCGGCACGGCTTCTTATTCGCCCCCGCCGACGCCCTGGAAACCGAACCGGTTGTCTTCTCCTACCTGAAAAAGTACTTGGAAGGCATCGTGGTACTGGAAGGGGAAAGGGCGTACACAACGGGCAACGTAACCTTCACCACTTCGGTCAGGCACATACACCCGGTAGAGACCTACGGCATGGTTTTTCAAGCTTCCCGGCATACCCTGGCTTATATTGCCGATACGCGTTATTTCGACGACCTGTTCCGCAGCTATAACAGCGAGATTATCATTATCAACATGGTGCTTACGGAACCCCGTCCGCCCATAGACCATCTTTCAATACCGGATGTAGAACGCATCATCAGGGAAATAAAGCCCAGGGTAGCTATTTTGAGTCACTTCGGCCTGCATGTATGGGAGGCCAAGCCCTGGCTGATAGCCGAGGACCTCTCCCAAAAAACCGGGGTAAAGGTCATAGCGGCCCGGGACGGCATGAAATTCGACCTGGCACAATTGGATGGGAAGTAGAGAGACAAATATTTACCGGAAGGAAACCGATATTATGAGCAAATCACGATTCAGAACATGGTGCGTCATTACGTTTTCGATGGCCGTTATAGCTATAGTCATCCGCGCTATCTGGCAAATAGTTGTTATACCCACACCCAAAACCATGCTTATTTTCGTGCCGCTTATCGTGGCGCTTATCATTGTTGATGCCCTTGTGGCGTATCTGGTGCTCAAACCTGAAAAGTTAAAAAGCCTGCCGTTTTCCATCGGCGTTACGGTGGGTCTCACCGCGGGGCTGCTGGCCGGGGTTACCCACTTTTACCGCTTCATCATCTCGCCCGTTGCCGACCCATTTTTCAGCAAGGTCATAGGCTGGCTGGTAGTGACTTCCAGCGTCAGCGCCTATTTCATATTTATATATGTAATCTGGTCGTTAAGAAAAAACAGGAATGATGGACAGCAGAAAGTTTGAATGGCTCGTGGCCCAGGCCATCGAAAGCCTCCCCGAAGAGTTCCAGGAAAGGCTGGAAAACATCGACGTGGTGGTGGCCGACTGGCCGACGCGCGAGCAGCTGCGGGTACTGGGGGGGAGGCGGGGGGAAACCCTGCTCGGCCTTTATGAAGGCGTGCCCCTGACCCGGCGCAGCCACGGCTACGGATTCGTCATCCCGGACAAGGTAACCATCTTCCAGAGACCGATTGAGGCCATGTGTAAAAACGATGCCCAGATTATCGCCCAGGTACAGCGGGTAGTCCGGCATGAAATCGCCCACCACTTCGGCATCAGCGACGACAGGCTGCGACAGCTCGGCATGGGTTGAACTTATAACATCTAGTTACCTATCTACCAGGGACTTTTTTCCCAGAGCAGGGCTATCCAAACCGCGCCTGTTACGTTATATAATACAGTAAATGCCCTAATCTGAAACGGGAGATTGCCATGAAACAGAAAATTATCAGAATAACACTGGTCAGCTGCCTGCTGTTAACGTCGCTTTTTATCGGCGGCGCCGCCTGCGCCCAGGACGAGGAACTGCCGGAGCCGGGTCTCACACCGGACAGCCCGTTTTATTTCCTCGATAAATGGGGGAAAGACATCGGCATGTTCTTCGCCTTCGGCAGCGAGGCCAAGGCCAGGAAAGCCCTGGAATATGCCGAAGAGCGACTCGCCGAAGTACGGGCTATGGCTGGTAAAAACAGGGTGAGAGAGATGGAAAGTGCCGCCAACGATTACGAGGGATTTATGGCAATGGTCCACGAAAGGCTGGAGACGGCCACCCGGTACGGCATGTCCGATAACGTCTCCGAGAGAGTGTCCCTGGCAACTGCCAAACACCTTCGTATCCTGGATGGAATCAAGGACGAGCTGCCGGAACAGGCCCGTGCAGCCCTGACGCGTGCCAGAACGGCCAGCATGAGCGGGCAGGTAAACGCCCTGCGGGCGCTGGCCAGAGAAAGAACGGAAAGGGCTATTGATATCGCCGCGGATACCGTCGAGAACCGACTTGAAAGAGCCAGAGTGCGGGCTACCGAGAACGTTACCGCCGATGTCGAGGATGCCTTAAACTATGCCGCCAGGATTGTCGAACTGGAAGAGGAAATAACCGCCCTGGCCGAGGAACAGGGCATCGATATTACCGCCATCACGCAGCGCCTAGCCCGGGCAACCACCAATCGACTCGATATCCTGGGCGAAGTCTATGAAAAAGTCCCCGAAAACGCCCGGCAGTCCATCGCAAATGCCATCGAGAATTCCGTAAGGAAGTACGAAAGGGCTGTTGAGAAACTCACGGAGGAAAACGCCGCCGGAGATATTCCCGACGTGGAAACCGTAATTAATAGAATCCAGAAAGAAGTCCGGGAAAGAGTGAGAATAACCACGGCCAGCGAGCCGGCTGACTCGGACAATATTACAGTAGAGGTAAGAGTCCGGGTAGAGAACCAGGAGCAGAATCGAGAGGGGCAACCGGAGACCGAGACACAAAGGGTCGATACAGAAACATCCGACAATCAGAACTAGGAGAATAAGCAGCGCAGTCCCTGATGCAAGGATGATTAACCTTGAGGTCTCAAGGTCTTAACCATATAATCGCCCTCCGCATGATAATCGAACTCGACGCGGTAATATTCTTTAGCCCCGGTGCCGCTTAAAATTATCATCCGTTCGGATTGAAACTCATCATGTGCAATCCGCTCCGCTTCCCGGAGTAAAGCCTTACCCAGTCCCTTGTGCTGGGCGGCGCCGCTTATCTGCCCGCTGATAGGCACCTCGGGGCCGAAAATGTGCAGCTCCCTGATAAGGGCAATATTGCCGTTAAGCCCCTCCCCCAACACCGGGACAGGCTTCGACTGAATCCGGAGTCGCAGCAGGCCGAACAGCGTCTCATTTTCGTCCTCAAAGGACAGGAAAATCTCCTTACCTTCCGAGGCATCATAGTCCATCCTGACCATGCGAGGTTCACCGATATCGAAACCGGCCCGTGCCCGGTGGCCGTACTCACGACATCTTATACAACGGCACTCTATACCCCCCCGCTTCATTTTCTCCCTGACGATATCACGCAGCGAGTCCTTGAGGCCAGCGACGATGAACTTGGACGGAATATCACGCAGCACCCGCGAAATCCTGACATACCCGGGGACGATGGACTTTATGCCGATGGTCAGGTCAATCATCGTTTCATCTTCGTAGGGCAGATAACGTCCTTCCTGATACCATCTCTCAAGCTCGGTGCCCTCCACCACCATAGTGGGATAAAGTTTCAGGCCGTCGGGCTTAAAGCGTGCATCGGTAAAAAGCGTCTGGGACATTTCCAGGTCTTTCTCCGGGTTCGAGCCTGGGAGTCCCGGCATCCAGTGATAGTAGACCTTGAAACCGTATTCACGCAGCAGGGCGGTAGCTTTGACCACTGCCTCCACCCCGTGTCCCCGCCTCACCAGTCGGTATATATCATCGTCGAGGGCCTGCACGCCGAGTTCGACCCGCGTGGCGCCGAACTCAAGCATACGCCCTATCTCCGCCTGCCCGCACCAGTCTGGCCGCGTTTCGATACACAGTCCGGTGCAGCGGTGCGCTGCCGTCTCGTTGATTTTCTTAGCTTCTTCCAGCGTGGCGGCTGCCACGCCGTTAAGTCCGTCGTAGCAGTCCTTAATAAACCGGTACTGATAATCGACGGGATTGGCGAGGAAGGTGCCGCCCATGATTATCAACTCTATCTTGTCCGTGGGGTGACCCATATCGGTAAATATTTTCAGGCGTAATTCCACCTGCTGCCTGGCATCATAACCGCACTTCCTGGCACGCAGCACCGCCGGCGACTCCGGCGTATAGCTCTGCGGCGTATCGGTATAAGTCGGGCAGTACATGCACCGGCCGGGGCAGCTCATGGGCTTTGTCATCACCGCCAGAGGCGTTACCCCGGATATAGTTCTTGCAAATTTCCTCATCTTACCCTTACTATAAAAACAGGAGGCTATTTCCAGTTTAGCAGATTTTAGCTTATGTCAACAACGCGAGACATCTTCAACCAGATAGCATCGGGCTGGTATAACTTCCGGCACCGCTCAATCTTCCGCAAAGAATTGGAAGGGCTGGCCCGGCGGTGGCAACAGGGGCGACTGCTCAACGTAGGGTGCGCCCACGGTCCCGATTTCATTCCTTTCAAAGGTAATTTCGAGCTGCACGGCATCGATTTTTCCGAAGAGATGCTGGAACTCGCCCGGAAGTATGCCGACAAATATCACTTCAACGTCAGTCTGGTAAATGCCGACGCCCGCCATTTACCCTATGCCGAAGATTCTTTCGACTGGGCGATAGCCGTAGCCACCTATCACCATATTGAAGACAACGAAGGAAGACTGCGGGCATTAACGGAGCTGCAGCGCGTGCTCAAGTCCGGCGGCGAGGCTTTCATAACCGTGTGGAACAAATGGCAGCCCCGGTTCTGGCTTAAGACGAAAGACGTGCTGGTGCCCTGGCGCAGCCGGGACAAGACCCTCTACCGCTATTACTACCTGTTCTCCTACCGCGAGCTGGAGGAACTCGTCCTGAAGGCCGGCTTCGAGGTGGTCAGCTTATCACCGGAAAGCAGGTACAAATTCCCGCTGAAGACATTCTCCCGGAATATTTGTATCCTGGTGAGGAAATCCTAGTAAAGTCACCTCTCCACCTCCACCCACAGCCTCTCCCCATCGGTTATAAAGTCGATAGAACCATCTTCATCGGTGCGGTAGATATTATCGGCGCCCAATTTTTTCTCAAGCCTCTGTAAGACTCCGGCGTCAGGGTGGCCGAACCGGTTATCCTCACCGCAGGATATAACCACCGCCTGCGGGCTGACCACCGCCAGAAACCCGGAAGTGGTAGAGGTATCCGAGCCGTGGTGAGGTACTTTAAGAACCGTAACCATAAGGTCAGCGCGTTCTCTTACAAGCTCCCGCTCGGTTTCACTCATGATATCGCCGGTCAGCAGAAAGCTGATATCGCCTGCATTTAACCGCAGCACCACGCTGTTATTATTGATATCCGACTGGCTGCCCGTGACAGGGTCTTCCATCGGATTCAATACTTTGATAATAATACCGTCGCCCAGGTCGATTCGCTGTCCGGCACAGGCAACGGTACTCTCTATGTCCTTTTCTGAAACAAGCCTCGACCACTCGTCGTATAAAGGCGAATTATGGTCAGGGTCGGGATAAAGCACCTGCTCCACCCGATAGCGCCGCAGCACTTCCACCAGTCCGGCGAGGTGGTCCTGGTCGGGATGAGTCAGCACCACTAAATCGATAGTCCTGTCCCAGAAAGGCATCCGGTCGCCGAGTCCCACGGTTATCGCTTGCGGACTGGGCCCGCCATCGACCAGTATCTGGCGGCTCCCCTTCTGTATGAGAATAGCGTCCCCCTCACCGACATCCAGGAAGCTCACCCGCAAGTCATTACCGGGCATGGTAACCGCCACATAAGACACCAGCACCGCCGCCACCAGCAGGGGGACGATAAACCACTTCCTCACTCCGGAAGGCCCCGGAGATATGTTTAATCCTGACTTCATACGGCCGGCCGTTCCCGAAATCGGGCTGCGCAGTCTTGTCAGATAGCTGTAAAACCAGATAGCCGCCGCGAGCACCAGATAATAGCCCCATATCAGGGCGGGGTGAAACGAGCCGACCTCAACAGAGGAAATAGAAGGCGAGCCCAATCCGCCGACCACCAGTATCATGTACGAAAGGAAAAGCCAGGCCAGCCAGCCGATAGCTTGAGCCACCCCCAGCGAGGCCAGCCCCACCACCCCCGCCAGAGCCCCGGTGACGATAACGCCGGGCAGGGCCGGTAAGGCCAGGAAAGTAGCCAGAGGCCCCACCAGTGACACAATGCCGAAATAATAAGCGACCACCGGCCAGACGGCGATGACGGCTCCCAGGGTAGCGCTCAAGGTATCGACGCAGACATTTGCGGTGGAAACAAGGGATCCTTCTTCACCCAGTGTCATGGCAACCGCCCTCCTGCCCCAATCGCGAATAATCGGGAAAATAAAGACCAGTCCGGCCATGGCCAGAAAGCTTAACTGGAAAGAGGCATCGCCGAGGATATAGGGATGGATACCCACCATGACCGCCGCAGCGAAGGTCAGCGCCACCATGCCGCTGCGCTGTCGTCCCAGGGCTTCGGCCGCAAGAAACAGGCTGGCCATGATGGCGCCTCTTACTACCGGCGGGTTCATACCTGTGATAACGGTATAGAGCCATACCGCACCGAGCGCCAGCCAGACATAGAGATAATGCCGCCGTCCGAAGAGCCACAGGCCGACCCCGAGCACGACGCCGGCCATAATGCCGAGGTGCAGCCCGGAAATAGCCAGGAGATGGGCAGTGCCGCTCCGGGAGAAGTCATCCCTGATTTTCTGGGGAATATTGCCCCGGATTCCCAGTAAAACACCCTGGGCTAGAGATGCCTGCGGTTCGGGCAACACTTTTACCAGGTTTTGCGCGAGGCACCCCCTCACGGAATATACCCAGGCCAGCGGCTTGAAACCCTGCCCCGTGTCCAGCACCTCTATTTGCGGGTAGAGCATGGTAGCATGGATGCCATGATGCGCCAGATAACCCCGATAATCGAAATCGTCCAGGCGTGGCGGCGCCTTTAATTCCCCCGCTACGCAGAGCACGTCGCCGTATTCATAGGCGGGGTAGCGGGGCGTAAAAATCAGTACCATCCCTTCGACATCATGCCATCCGGAGCCCAGTCTAACGGCGGCGGCTTCTAAGGTAAGCCTGGTGTTTTTATCCCTGACATCGGGGTCGCCCACCACCGTACCTTTGAGTTCCACCGGGCTGCGGTCGTTATAGAACCAGACCTTACTATCGTCAATCCCGCAGAGGCTGGAATAAGAATAAACGGACGATAATACGAAGATGATAATAGCAAGGCTGGTAAGGATTACAGGCTGGCGATGTTGACGGAAAAAGAAGAGCAATGTCAGCGGGACAAGGCTGATAAGTCCGAACCACAGGGGTAAATTCAGTTTGGTGCCCAGAAAGATTCCGGCTAACCAGGCACAGCTAAGATAAATGAGTACCAAGAGACACTATCCTTAATATGAGTCAGCAACGGTGATAAGGTGCTTAATACGCTCTAAGGTAACATCCCCAAACCCGTCTACTTTCATCAGCTCATAAATATCACGAAACGGGCCGTTTTGCCCGCGGTAATCAACGATTGCCCGGGCCTTTACCTCCCCTATTCCGGGTAGTGCCGCCAGAAGCCACGCCTCCGCACTGTTGATATTGATTTTTTGCGGTGCAATCCCATCCTCCGGGACGGAAATAACCAGTTCGACGCGACCGGGGTCAGCTCCGTCGGTAAGGCCTCCCGCTGACTTCAGTAAGTCTTCAAGGCCGTCACCGGCCTTCAGCGGATAAAAGCCCGGGTTGTTGACCTCCCCACCGATATATATTGAAACCGGAAGTTCAGGTTCAGGAGTCATGAATATCTCTATCGGCTGGCTCCGGCTTTGTTTCGACCATATCACAGCGCCGCCGGCGATAATAATCGCCGCGAGTAGGACAGCCGCCACAGTCCAGCCGTTGATAAACCTGCTTACCTTCATAGAGGGATTCCCCCCGCACAGTTGAGAGTCAATGTCTGTTCGCCAACTGGCAAACTCGCCCTGACAATATAACAAACGGCTGACTTACGTCAAATGGGGAAAAATGATATCTACAAAGAAGAAGTATTATTACCGGGGAAAAGGCAGACAAATCAAATACCAAAACCAGCTAAAACCAGTTAAATACCCCTCAAGGCAACCTGTAACGCCTCTTTGGTCTCGGGGGTGGTAACGGCAATTATCTGGTCGCCCGCCGCAAGGACGGTATTGGCCGCGGGCACGTGCGCCTTACCATCATTGGGAATAATCAGCGCCAGTTTGCTCTCCTTGGGCAGGGAAAGTTCTTTGACCGTTTTGCCCACGGTGGTGGATTCGGATGATATTTTAACGTCAACAATTTTCAGACCTTTTTCATCGATGGTCAGCAGTTCTGTCGCCGGGTGTGTTGGCACTTCCCGCTCAATCGCCTCAAGAATGATATCGGTCGCGCTGATGGTAACGTCCACTCCCAGTTTCTTAAACAGTGCGGCGTTCTGCGGGTTGCGTAGACGCGCGATAGTACGCGGCACGTTGTGCTTATGCTTGGCTACCTGGCAGGCCACCAGGTTATCCTCATCGTCGCCGGTCACCGCCACCAGCATATCCGCCCGACCGGTCCCCACCTCGGCCAGAGTGGCCGCCTCGCAACCATCACCACGAAAACAGACGCTGCCCAGCTCATCGGTGATAGTCTTGCATATGCGGACATCCTTTTCCAGCACGAGCACCTCATGCCCTTCGTTAAGCAATGCCTTAAGCAAGTAATAACCCAGGCGACCGCCTCCAACGACTATAATATACATACTTTCACCTTAGCCTTCTGCCTTTTCTTCTGTCGATAATATCTTTTCCTTCAACAACTGGGCAAATACCTTGGTAGGGCTGATAGTCTCCAGGCCGAGAGCGCTGTACATCTCTTCACGCAGCGGGTCGTAGATACGGCACATGACCCTGGGTACATTGAAAACGTGCCTGGCAATCTGGCACGACATGACATTGCGGTTATCGCCTTGAGTCATGGCAACGAAGATATCCGCTTCCTCGATACCGGCTCTTTTTTGAGCTTCCTCATCAATGCCATTGCCGAAAAGCGCCGTGCCGCCGAAAGATGGCGGCAGCCTGCGGAAACTGTACGTATCATTATCCAGGACAGTAACCTCGTGTCCCTCTGCATCCATCAGCGCGGCAAGCCTGGCGCCGACACGTCCGCATCCCATAATTATTATTTTCATAAAAAATCCGACTCCGCGTTATAATCGACTTACTGCTGGTAGAGTATAACCGGGCACGGGGAATTTTTCAACACATAAGGCACGACATTCCCCAGGCTGAACTGCCCGAAACGCCTCTTATAAATTATACCCATTAAAATAAGGTCGACGCCCCTCTCCACGGCTTCATCCACTATTGCCGGGCCTACTTCCCGGGCTTGAAGGACATCGGTTTCCACCTCATAATCCTCTTCTTCGGCGACTAGCTCTACGGCGTCAAGTACATCCTCGGCATTTTTAATCTCGGAATCGATTTCCGCATCCAGCGGCAGGACGCGCTTGATAGCCACCACGGCTACCGCCCAGACCTTACCTTTATCTTTCCTGGCCAGCCGGCAGGCAAGCCTCACGGCTTCTTCATCCGCCTCGCTGCCGACCACAGGCACAAGAACCTTTTTAAATTCCATTAACTGCTTCATCCGTTTTTTATTCGATAGTGGCTATTATAATCCTATTGATAAAAATCTACAATACTTTTTTGGATAATTTTTTTATTTCTCCCGCTTTTACCTTCCATTCTTCCGATGGCTTGCGCCGCCTTCGCCGTAAGAAGAGGTAGATAATAAGTCCGATGGCCATCCAGCCGAGGCCGACCCAGCGGCTGTACGCCTGGGTGATTAATATGATAACCCATATCGTTGTCGTTAAAGCGAAACCTATCATGGCGCTCACCGGGATTTCACGTCCCTTAATCCTTATATTCCAGCCGAGTTTGAAGGGGCGCTCCATCTCCGGCTTTTTAATTCGCAGTCCCATAATAGAGGCATGGGCGAACATAAACGCAAGCAGCGACCCGACGGCATAGAGAGCGCCCATATTGGCGAAAACATCGGTAGCAAAAAATCCCGGTACCAGTATAGCCATAGCGATGAGACTGAAGACGATTATGGAAATATACGGAGTCTTAAATTTATGATGCACGCGACTTAGCGCCGGCGGCACCAGACCGTGACTGCCCTGCGAGAAAGCCAGCCTCGAAATGCCGATAAGCCCGGCATTGGTGGCTATCAATAATATCGTACCCGCCAGAACCGCGATAAGCGGCTTCAGGATAGTCCGTATTATCTCGACGGGAAGGTAGAAAGCAATGCCTGCTACCGGGTCCCTGGCCCACTCCGAGGCGAGCTCTTCGACAGGCATGGCCGAAAGAGAAACCAGGGAAATACCGGCAAAGATAACCAGAACGGCGACAATCATCATCACCATGGCGCGGGGCACACTTTTCTCCGGTTTCTTGGTCTCTTCCGCCATCTGCGACATCGTCTCAATGCCGGTATAGGCAATCGTAGCCAGGGCGATGCCGAGAACCAGGTTACTGGTCGATGGCCAGTTGTCCATGATACGGTGAATCAAAACAGTGGGATTGAACAGCAATACGAAACCGATAACCACCAGCGAGACCTGTGTCAGGATATCGATAAGGGTTGCCCCGACATTAATAAAAGAAGTTTCTCTAATACCGATAACGTTGACGACCATGAGAAAGAAGACAATTCCTATAGAAGTGAAGGTGCCGATTACCGGTGATACCTTGAAAGGTTCCCAGAAAAACCCCAGATAAGGCGGGATGGTAAAAGCAGAGATAGAGATGGTAACGATATAGCTCAACATTAACGCCCAGCCGGCGATAAAACCGGCCGTATTACCAAAGGCATGGCGGGTAAAGCTGGCCGAGCCGCCGGCTTCCGGCAGTGCCGCCGTTCCCTCTGCATAAGTCAGGGCGGTGAAAATAAAGAGCACACCGGCGACACCCAGTGCCACCGGCGTAGCCCCCATGGCCACCAGGGCGACAATACCCAGGGCATAGTAAATAGAAGAGCCAACATTCCCGTAACCAGCGCTGAACACAGCGGGAATTCCCAGTACTCTTCTCAAGCGAAATCGCTTGATTCTCCGGGGGCGGAAAACACTATCACCAGGTTTAGGTCGCCAACTGTCAGGCATATCTCTTCACTAGACTAATTACATATTTTATCACAAACGGCATGCACAATAACATATATAATCTAGCTATTTCATGCATTCATCCTTTAACCGTCAAATAATTAAAATTCCCCCTTTACATACTTGACATTTGGATTGTTTTTTACTATAATATGGCCAATTGGCACTTTTATCACGGTGACTAAGGTAATATGATAATCAAGACCAGAGTCTTTGAAATGGCCAATGGAAAATACCATAACCTGTCCGATTTAGCCAGGGTAATGGGCTTATCGGTAAGCCAGGTCTACCGCGTACGCGAAGGAAAACGCGGTATTAATGAAAAATTCATCATCGGCGCCAAAAAAGCATTCCCCGATTCAAGACTCGACGAACTCTTTTACTTTAATGCCGGTCAATCATCGGGGAATCTGGTAGAGACATCTGTCACCAGCCGTTACAACCACATCATCCAGCGCTTCACCGTCCTGGAATTCTAAAAAGACTGAAAAAGAGACTCCCGGCCTTTAAATTTCAGTACCTGCATCATCAGGTTCTATTTTGCGTAAAGTGTCCGTGCTGTCCATATGGTCGATATATAGCTTCCCGTCCAGATGGTCGGTCTCATGCTCTAGCGCTTGAGCCAGCAGTCCTTCCGCTTTCAGACGGATTTCCTTGCCGTCCAGGCCGAGCCCTTTTGCCGTAACCGTTTCCGACCGGTACAGCTCGCCTATATAGCCGGGGATGCTAAGGCAGCCTTCGTTTAATAGACGCCGCCCCTCCCGGTGTATTATCTCCGGGTTTATCAGAATAATATCTTCCTGTTCGGGTATGCCGATAACCGTCACACGCAGGGAATAACCCACCTGGTTCGCGGATAATCCCACCCTGCCGGGGTCGGCATGCAGCGTCTCCCGCATATCTGCTACGAGCTTCCTGATAGAACCATCGATTGCCCTGACCCTTTTCGTTTTCTTTCTCAATATCGGGTCGGGCAATGTCCTAATTGTCAGAACCGCCATAAAGTCTCCTTCGATGAGAATTTTTTAGAAACCAGCCATTCTAAGTTTACTGGACAAGCGCCATCGGGTCAATATCTATCGTCCAACCCCGGGGAAAAGCAATCGGCGATAGAAAAGCGGACAGTCCGGAGCCGCGGAGTATGAGCTGCCAGCGGTACCTGCCCCGCAAGCGATGGATATAAGCCGGGGCGGGACCGATAATGCCGATACCGGCAATTCCCCTAGCTTCACTTTCCTCTACGAGCATCTTTTTTACTCTCTCCGCCTCCCGCTGGCAGATGGCGTCATTAGTGTGTACACAGGTAAGTCGGGCCAGACGGGTAAAGGGAGGATTATGAAACTCCCGGCGGTAGGCGACCTCCTGCTCGTAGAAAGAGGCGAAGTCATGTCCGGCCGCCGCCTGAATAGCGTAGTTCTCCGGAGAGAAGGTCTGAACGATAACCCTGCCCCCCGATGGCCCCCGCCCTGCCCTGCCGGCGACCTGACTCAATAGCTGAAACGTCCTTTCGCCGGAGCGGAAATCGGGCAGGTTCAGGCTGGTATCGGCGCTGACCACACCTACCAGCGTCACCGAGGGTATGTCATGCCCCTTGGCTACCATCTGCGTGCCGATGAGAATTTCCGCTTCTTTATTCCGGAATTTCCGTAAAATAGTTTCGTGAGACGATTTGCCCGCGGAAATATCGCTGTCCCAGCGCATCTGCCGGGCGCGGGGAAAAGTATAGCGTGCTTCCTGCTCCAGCTTCTGGGTACCGATTCCCAGGAATTTTAACTGCCGGCTATTGCAATTGGGGCAAACATCGGTAACCGGAGTCTTATAGCCGCACTGGTGACAGATAAGGAAATCACCGGCGATATGATGAGCGAGCGGCGCCTCGCAGCGCCGGCACCGCAGCACGAATCCGCACCGCCGACACTGGATAAAGGTGGCGCCGCCTCTCCGATTGAGGAATAAAATTACCTGCCCCCGGGCGGCGATGGCTTCGTTGATTGCCTGCGTAAGAGACCGACTGAAAATGTTGCGGTTGCCTGCCTTCAGTTCCTCCCGCATATCCACCACTTCCACCTGCGGCAGGGCCGCCCCGGCGCTGGGGACAACCCTTTGCGGCAACTCAAGCAATTTATATTCACCGCTTTGCGCTTTATAGTAGGACTCGACATCCGGCGTGGCGCTGCCCAGGACTACCAGCGCCCCGGTCAATTCGGCCAGTTTCAGGGCAACACTACGGGCATGGTAGTGGGGAGAGTTGTCCTGCTTGTAGGTCCACTCGTGCTCTTCATCGATGATTATCAAGCCCAGGTCCGGCTGCGGGGCGAAAATAGCGCTGCGGGAGCCGATAACGACATCGAATTCCCCGTTGCCGATACGGCGCCATTCATCATACTGCTCTCCCAGCGAGAGCCTGCTGTGAAGAACGGCTACCCGGTGGGGAAAGCGGGCGGCGAAACGTTCGATGGTCTGGGGTGTCAGGGCAATTTCAGGCACCAGCGCGATTCCCTTTTTACCCAGCGCCACCGCCTCGGCCAGCGCCTGTAAATATACCTCGGTCTTGCCGCTGCCCGTGACGCCGTGCAGCAGGAAAACGTCAGCGGAAGTGCCTTTACCGGCCGTCTGCCGTAAACTCGATTTAACGGCCTCTAAAGCCGATTGCTGGTCTGGCGTCAATTCCAGAGGTTCGGTAGGTTGAATATTATCGTAAGAAATCGGCTCGCGCCTTACTTCCTCTTCGTAAAATGTTATCAGGCCTTTATTTACCAGGGCATCGGCTACGGACTTACTGCATCCGGTCTTCCGCCTGGCTTCCGCCCAGGATACCGACACCGCCCGCTCTTTCATAAAATTAATGAGAGCCGACTGCTTAGCCGACAGGTTTACCGTTTCATCTTTATCGCCCATCAACCTTATGTAAAGTTCTGTCTTGGGCTTGACGCGGACAGGCCCCAGCTCATAGCTCCTGGTAAGAATGCCCTGCCTGACCAGATGCGAGACAACGGTTGACGCCTTTTTCTTGCCGAGGGTCTTTTCCAGTTTCTTTAGCTCGACCCTGCCCTCCCCCAATACGATATCGACAACCCGGCTCTGGTCATCGTTGAGTGATGAAGTATCCGTGTCGGGATGCGTCAGGCTGACGAACGTAATCGCTTTCCGCTCGAAGCCCGGCGGCAGCATTAAAGCTACGGCATCGAAAAGCGGCGAAAGATAGTAATCGCTTATCCAGCGCGCCAGTGATATACGGGAAGGAGTAAGAATCGGCTCCAAACCGATAACATCGAGGACTTCACGGGTATCTTCCACCGCGGGAACGGGAGTCAGCTCCAGAACGATACCCTGCAAAATTCTCTCGCCAAAGGGAACCAGCACCGCCTGTCCCTCGCGGACGTTCAGTCCAACGGGAATAGCATAGCTGAAAGTCCGGCGCTGGGCTGCCAGCGAATTTACACTAACCTCGGCGTATCTCATCCCAGACTCCAGAAGGTGTCTATGATTAGGCCCAGCATCGATTATCTATCGACCGGGTCAGGGTGTCTCTTTCTCCGGTTCCTCGGCTGGCTCGTCAACTGCTTCCACCGCTTCTTCTTTCCCCATGGCCGGCGCTTCCGCCGGTGGTTCCTCGGGAGATGCTGCCGCTTCTTCTTCGGCTACCGGTTCCGCCTCGACGACTGCCTCGGGTCCCGGCTCGGGAGTTTCCTCCGTCGCCTCTTCGGTCGCTACCGCTTCGGGTTTCTCTTCTACCGCTTCTTCGGCCTTTTCCGCTACCGCTGCTTCCACCTCTTCCTCCACGGCTTCCGGTTCTGCCTGTAATACGTCTTCCGGCTCAAGAACCTCTTCCGGTTCTGCTGCAATCAATTCCTCGCCGACCTGCCTCACCTTCCTCTCCACACGCTTTATCTTGCGGCGGGCTTCCTTGCCACTTAGACTGCGCAGGTAATAAAGTCGTGACCGGCGTACCTTTCCCTGCCGTACCACCTCCACTTTTTCTACAAGCGGTGAATTCAGCGGGAAGGTGCGTTCAACGCCAATTCCATAAGCAACATGGCGTACCGTAAAGCTGGCGCCGGTACCGCCGCGCCTTATCTTGAGGACCACTCCCTGAAATACCTGGATGCGTTCTTTACCGGCTTCCATAATCCTGGCACTTACCTTCACTGTGTCACCGGGGGCAATGTCAGGGATTTTCGGATTCTTTTCAATGTCAATTAATGATGCAATATCCATGTTAAGACTCCCTATCCTTATTAACCTGCGACCGTTTGATTGTCAGGCGTTTTACCATTTGTCTGTCTTCCATACCGAGGTCCGCTTTATTCAATAGTTCCGGCCGGCGCTCCTGGGTCCGCCGGATAATCTGCTCACGGCGCCACCTGGCAATCCGGGCGTGATTCCCGGAAAGAAGCACCTCCGGGACCTTCCACCCGCGATAGGCTTCCGGGCGGGTATACTGGGGATACTTCAGCAGTCCTTCGGCATGAGAGTCTTCCAGGGGCGAGTCTTCCGAACCGAGCACCCCCGGCAGCAGCCGGAGAACGGCATCGATAACCACCATGGCAGGAACCTCACCGCCGGTCAGCACATAATCGCCGATGCTTATCTCATCGGTGGCCAGGTGCTCGCTTACCCGCTCGTCAACCCCTTCGTAGTGACCGCAAATAAAAACCAGGTGACGGTTCTGTGAAAGCTCACGGGCAACCTCTTGCGAAAATAGCCGCCCCTGGGGAGTAAGCAGTACAATCGGCAGTTCGGCCTCTCTGTCCTTAACGTCATCCTTGATGGCCTCAACCGCCTCGAAAATCGGTTCCGGCTTCATTACCATGCCGGCGCCGCCGCCATAGGGATAATCGTCCGCGGTGTGGTGTTTATCATGGGTATAGTCCCGTATGTTATACAGGTTGAGATTCACCAGCCCGTTATCGATAGCCCGCTTGAAAATGCCGAAGCTGAACGGCGCTTCGAACATATGTGGAAATAGAGTTAAAATATCAATACGCATCGCCCCGATTTACCCCGGCATACTAATCGTATGCTCCGTCACCTCTCCCTTAATGATTTCCACGGCGTGAGGAATAGCCGGTAATATCACCTCCAGGCACTCCTGTACCGCCTTGGGACTGCCCGGCAGGTTGATGATAAGACACTGCCCGCGCAGGCCGGATACAGCCCGACTCAATACCGCCATCGGCGTTTTTTCCAGGGACCTGACCCTCATCGCCTCGGCGAAGCCGGGAACGTTCCTGTCGATAACCGATAGCGTCGCTTCCGGCGTAACGTCCCGCCGCGCCAGGCCTGTGCCGCCGGTGGTCAGAATAACATCCACCCCACCCCCGTCAGCCCACTCGATAAGCTTACCGGCTATTTTATCCCGCTCGTCGGGTACAACCTCATATTTAATAATGGTACTCTCTACTTGCGACAGTCTGTCCCTGATTACCTCACCGCTTTTATCCTGGCGCTGTCCCCGGGAACCCTTATCGCTGATGGTAAGTATGGCAATATTCAACATAACCTCTTCTCACAAAACAAGATATATTTTACCACAATTGAGGCTCACGATGGAAGTACCCGCATAAGAACTCTTCCCCCACCATCCCCTGCGAGCTAACAATAGCCGTTTTTTCCCTCAACTATAGTTAAAGTAACCGAATATGTCACGAAATTGTCACAATTTCTCAAAAATGGCTTGAAAAGACTTGACAAATATGGGGTAGTGTGTTATAAAATGGTGAAATATGGTGAATAGTGGTGAATAGTGGTGAATATTTGAGGCTATGTTCTACGGCGAGTTTGACTATAAAATAGATGATAAAGGCAGGGTGTCCCTCCCACCCAAGTTCCGCAGCGCCTTAAAAGACGGTGTGGTGCTGACATCCGGAGCCGAAAAATGCATTACAGTTTACACCGTATCCGAATGGAGGAAACTCTCCTCCACACTCACCAATAGTCCATTATCACGCAGCAAAATGAGAAAGTTAAGCCGCGCCCTTTTCGCCACGGCTTTCAGCACCAGGATAGATAATCAGGGTCGTGTTGCCATCCCGGCACCGTTACGCGAGCACGCCGAGATTGTGGATGAAGTAACTGTCATCGGTTCCAATACCTACCTCGAGATATGGAATAAAATACTTTGGGAGGAAGAGAAGGAAGTAAGCCAGGAACAGGCCTGGCAGATTATCGAAAGCCTGGAGAATAACTAATGATAAAACATTGGTCAGCCTCCAGCCATACCCCGGTTCTTCTCTCCGAGGCGCTTAGGTCACTGGCCGTCCAGCCAGGTGGCCGCTATATCGATTGCACACTGGGCAGCGCCGGACATGCCACCGCTATTCTGGACCATAGTTCGCCCGGCGGGCAGCTGCTCGGCATCGATGCCGACCCCAACGCTATCAAAATAGCCAGAGAAAGACTGCTGCATTATAAAGAATCTATCCTGCTGGTAAATGACAACTTTGTTAATTTGCAGTCTATCTGCATCAAATATGATTTTTTTCCCGTACACGGGATAATTTTCGACCTGGGTCTTTCCTCGCTCCAGCTTAACGGGAACGGCCGCGGTTTCAGTTTCCAGCATGACGCTCCGCTGGATATGCGGTTCAACCCCGGCCAGAAGATAACTGCCGCTGATATCGTCAACACTACTTCGGAAGCGAGACTGGCCCACCTAATTAAAACTTACGGCGAGGAAGGCCATAGCCGCCGAATCGCCCAGCGTATCGTCCAGGAACGCCCGATAAAGACCACGCGCCAGCTGGCCCTGCTGATTGAGAAGGCGGTCGGCCGGAGGGGTAAGCTGCATCCGGCTACCAAGACCTTCCAGGCGCTGCGTATCGCTGTTAATCATGAACTGGAGCACCTGGAAGCAGCCTTGAGACAGGCAATTGACCTTCTCGGTTACGAGGGCAGGCTGGTCGTTATTACCTATCATTCATTAGAAGACCGCATCGTTAAGCAGTTCATGCAAAGGGAAGCCCGAAGTTGCATCTGCCCTCCGGGAACCCCTGTCTGCATCTGCGGCCATACGCCGCGCTTAAGATTAATTAATAAGAAAGTAATTACCCCCACCACATCGGAAGTCCAGCTTAACCCGCGCAGCCGCAGCGCCAAATTAAGAGCGGCCGAGCGTATTGTCATCCAGGGTGATTGCTATGCCACCCCCGAAGACCATGCTTTTATCACTATAGCCAAATCAAGAGGCTGGCGAAGGCCGGCCCTATTAGAAAAAATCAGAATGGCCTTTTTAGCAGCCTAATACACGGTCGAACCTGAAAAGGAGGTTACCTATGTAATAACTGGGTACTCGAAGAGAAATTAAAATCCAGTTACCAAGGAGGGCAGATGAAAAGACGAAATGTTGTAGCTTCTATTGACGTTGGTACCACCAAGATATGTACCATAATGGCTGATGTCAGCGATGGCGGTGTCCCGCGTGTTGTGGGAGTCGGTATTGCACCATCCAAAGGACTGCACAAGGGCCTGGTGGTTAATATCAATGAAGCCAAAGAGTCAATTCGTGATTCAGTGAGAAAGGCAGAACAGGCCAGCGACTGCAGAGTGGAATCGGCCTATGTCGGCGTTACCGGACGTCACGTGACGTCCATGAATAACCGCGGCGTAGTTGCCATCACTCGTAACGACCGTGTCGTACGCCCCGATGACCTGAAACGTGTCCTCAACGCTGCCCAGAGTGTAAAAACTGCCGGCGACAGGAGGCTGCTTCATGTAATTCCCCGCGCCTATGCTGTCGATGGTCAGCCGGGTGTAAAGAACCCCGTAGGTATGCATGGATTCCGTCTCGACGTGGAAACGCACGTCATTACGGCTGCGGTAACCTCTATTCAGAATCTCGTGAAATGCATACGCAGCATCGGGATAGACATTGAGGACCTCGTCCTCGAACCGCTGGCCAGCAGTGAGGCTATTCTCACTGATGATGAGAAACAGGTAGGCGTAATACTGGCCGATATCGGCGGCGGAACCACGGATGTTGCCGTCTTTAGAGAAGGCAGCATCTGGCATACTTCCATCCTGCCGGTAGCCGGTTATCAGCTTACCCGCGATGTCGCCATCGGCCTGGGACTGCCGTTTGAAATCGCCGAGGAGATGAAGAAGAAATACGGCAGTGTTATGCCCGTTTACGAAGGCAAGGCGGATACCGCGCCGGCCATATCCAAGGACGGACACGGCGTCTCCTACCAGGATTTATGTGACATCATCAGGGCCAGAATCGAGGAAGTCTTGAAGCTTATCCTCCTGGAAATGCCAAACTCGGACTATGAAGCGCTGGTACCAGCCGGACTGGTACTCACGGGCGGTACTTCCAACCTTTCCGGTATCTCTGCTCTGGGACGCGATATTCTTAGACTCCCGGTAAGAGTAGGCGCTCCAACCGACGTACATGGCATAGCCGATGTGCTTAAAGACCCGGCCTATGCCACCAGCGTTGGTCTCCTGCTCTGGGGAGCCAAGCATGAAGGCAAGAAACAGTGGAATTCAGGACGATTCGGCGGTGCCTTTAGCCGCCTGGCATCCCAGCTTAGAAAGTTATTTAGATAATAATAAAAATAATAATAAATTATTAATAATTCTTTTTGGCACTAGTGAAAGGAGGAGGAGATGGCAAGAACAAGTTTTGTAGCTAATCCAGCAAAGATTAAGGTCATTGGTCTGGGTGGTGGCGGCAGCAACGCCGTAACCCGCATGGTCAGAGAAAATATTCAGGGCGTGGAATTCATCGCGATGAATACCGATGCTCAAGCTCTGGCTATCTGCGAAGCACCGATTTGCGTACAGCTCGGGTCCAAACTCACCAAGGGTCTGGGCGCGGGCGGCGACCATAACATCGGGGCTAAAGCTGCCGAGGAAAACCGCGACGATTTGAAGGAGCTCGTTTCCGGGGCCGATATGGTATTCGTCACCGCCGGCATGGGCGGCGGCACCGGCACCGGGTCGGCACCCATCGTTGCGGAAACATCCAAGCACAGCGGCGCTCTTACCATAGCCGTGGTTACCAAACCGTTTGAATTCGAGGGCGCTCATCGCATGGAAACGGCGGAAGAAGGCATTACCAACCTTATCGATAAGGTTGACACCCTGATTATCATCCCCAATGACCGCCTGCTGACGCTTTGCGACCAGAAGACCGGAGTGGACAGCGCCTTTAAACTGGCCGATGATGTATTGAGGCACGGTGTTCAGGCAATCGCCGAGGTTATCACTACCCCCGGTATGATTAACCTCGATTTTGCCGATGTTAAGGCGATTATGAAAGATGCCGGCCCGGCCTGGATGTCCATCGGCAATGGTACCGGACAGAACCGGGCTACCGATGCCGCTAAAGAAGCGCTGGCCAGCCCGCTGCTGGATGTGGCCATTGAGGGTTCCAAGGCCGTCCTGTTCAACGTTGTCGGCGGCAATAACCTCGCCCTGTTCGAGGTGAATCAGGCTGCCGATGTTATCAAACAGGCCGTTGACCCCGATGCCAATATCATTTTCGGCGTTGCCAATGACCCGTCCATGGAAAATGAAGTACGCATCACCCTGATTGCCACCGGGTTTCAGGCCAAGCTGGGTATGGGCAAAGACGGAGAGGAAGACGAACTTACCAAGCTTCTCAAGAACATGAAGACTGAAGACGAGCTTGATATGCCTTCCTTCCTGCGCCGCCCGTTATTCAGCCACCGGCGCCACATGACTACCCCAAGCGAAGTGCCGGCGGAACCGGTACATCAGCATCATTTCCAGTAAAAATTCCTGCGAGTGAATTTACCGGTAAACAGTCACGGGTAGTGGGAACAGGCTTGAGCATGTAATGCTCGATGAGATGAAGAATAAATAGTAGTATCAGTTATTATACACAGGGCTGCGGGTGGTACACTCCCGCAGCCTTTCTGTATTCATCGGTATCTCAAAATATTAACCCGCCCTGCCTGAATACACACATGGTAACTTAACCCCTACCCCCTCTGTTGACAAATTCCGCGTTATCTGGTTATCCTATTATCTGGCGATTCAATTATTTACCCGGGCTTTTTCGATATTAAAAATGCGTCCCACACTATATGCGAGTTATTACAGGCAAGGCAAAAGGACATCGGCTCAAGTTCCCGAAAGGAACGGCAACCCGACCGGCAACAGACCTGGTACGCGGTGCCATTTTTTCTATCCTGGAAAATATTGCCGACGACTGGTCACAGGTGCTTGACCTGTTTTCCGGTAGCGGCGCCCTGGGTATAGAGGCTTTAAGTCGCGGGGCTGGATGGGTAGACTTTGTTGAAAGAGAACCCAGGTGTTGTGGTATAATTAAGGAGAATTTAGAAAAGACGAAATTGTCAGCACAGGCTCATATATACTGCTGCGATGTCGCCAGGGCACTTTCCCTTATTGATAAGGAGTACAACATTATACTGATGGACCCACCTTATTCTAATGCGTCTATAGGTAATTTCATCACACAACTGGCAAACTCCAGACTGGTCGGCACACATACAAAGGTAGTAGTAACCCACTCACCGCACTTACCCCTTAGCCAAAACTACGCCGCACTAAACCTTATCAAAGAACACCGTCACGGCGATAGCTGCATCTCATTATATCGGAAGGAGGCAAGTTCTTGATTATCGCTCTCTATCCGGGCAGCTTCGACCCCATAACCAACGGGCATATCGATATCGCTACCAGGGCTTCAAAACTTTTTGATAAAATAATCGTAGGTATCTTTGCTACTCCGGATAAGCGCCTTACGTTCTCCCACGAAGAACGCGTAGACATGGCAAGGCGCGCTATAGCCCATCTACCCAACGTTGAGGTAATCCCGTACGATATTATTACCGTAGACTTCGCAAGGCAGGTCAATGCGCAGGTGCTGGTACGCGGATTAAGAATGAGCGCCGATTACGAGAGGGAATTTGAAATGGGCATGTTGAACCGGAAACTCTACCCGGAGCTGGAGCTCGTCTGCTTCATGGCCAGCCAGGAGTACCAGTTCCTTAGCTCCAGCCTGATGAAAGAGGTAGCCAGCCTTGGCGGTGATATCAACAGCCTGGTACCCAAACACGTGGCCGAAGCCCTTAAAAATAAAGGGGTTAGTAAAAAATAGACCGCCACATTGATTTAATATAGTCCACAAGGAGAATTTTTCAGGGAAAGACCAGGAGGTAAATTGAATGGCTTACATGATAACAGACGAGTGCATCAGCTGTGGGGCCTGCGAACCGGAATGCCCGGTCGGCGCCATCAGTGAGGGTGATACGGTCTATGTAATCGACCCTGATAAGTGCGTCGAGTGTGTAGGATATAACGATACTCCCAAATGCGCTGAAATATGCCCGGTTGATGCCCCCCAACCTGACCCGGATCACCCGAAAAAATAGGGCGACATCCGGATAAAGCCATACCGGCCAGGGTTTAGCAAAATACAACTATCGCGTTAATTGACCGCCCGTATCGGCGTGACAATCCGATTTATCTGTTTTCCGATAATAAGGTAAGGATTGTCTGCCTTTTACAGGGAAGACTCGGGGAGTTAAGAAGATACGGCGGCCAAGTTACCGGAGTCTTTTTACTGGAAGAAGTCACGTACCGAATCGAACTCGGCGGGCAATAACGCCAGTATAACGGGAAAGCCATCCAGAAGCAGATTAGCCAGGGCAGAATCGGCCACGGTACTGCCGATACCCAGGAAATTCACCCACATGGTCAGCAGGACACCGCAGAAGACGAATCCCATCACAAAGCCCAGGACTGCGCCGCCCAATCGGTTTACCCAACCCATCAGCACCGCTGAAACAACCCATTTTATTACCACGGCCAGTATTGAGGCTATCACCATCACCACTATTAAGATAATGGCAAAGGCGGCTATTTTAGCCCAGCCGGGGTCGGAAATGAAGGTCAGCGCCCCACCTAAAGATTCCGAGAATCGCCCTGCCAGAACCACGCCTACAATCATTCCGGCCACGGTAAAAAGGGCCTTGACAATGCCGGTTTTCAGCCCGATGAGTGTCGGAATTACAATGAGTATCAGGATAACGATATCCAGCCAGTTCATGCTCGTATTTTACTACTCATAGTGCAGGGCGTCAATGGGGTTCAGCTGGGCTGCCCTCATAGCCGGATATATTCCGGAAACAAGGCCGATGAATACCGAGACCGATATAGCCAGGATGACGATATCCCATGATACCGCAGCATTGATACTGATGCCAGCCGCCTCTGAAAAGGTGGAAATCAGCCACGACACCCCCCAACCCCCGATTATTCCCACAGCGCCGCCGGATAAACTCAACATGGCGGCCTCCAGCAGGAACTGGAGCAGAATATCCCGTCGCTTGGCGCCGACAGCCTTGCGGATGCCTATCTCCCGCGTACGCTCGGTTACGGATACAAGCATAATATTCATAATACCGATGCTGCCGACCAGCAGCGAGATACTGGCAATAGCCCCCAGTAATATCGTGAGCAGCCCGGTAACCTGCTGTATCATGCCCATCATCTGCTCCTGCGTCATGATGAGAAAGTCTTCTTTACCTTCCTCGGTAATGCGGTGACGTTGTGTTAATAATTCCGTAATATCCGCCGAAACGATATCGGCGATTTCGGTATTCTCTATCTGTACCGCCAGTTGCTGGACGGTGTCCTCCCCACGTACCGTCTGCCCCGGGAAAAGCCTCGTCTGGTAGGTTGTTATGGGCACCACAATTATGGCGTCCATGCTGATACCCATCATCTGCCCGCCCTTGGCTTCCAGTACGCCGATAACGTTGAACTGGCGTCCGTTGATTTTAACCTTTTTCCCCACCGCATCTTCACCGCCGAACAAATCTTCAGCGATGTCGCTCCCCAGCACCGTTACCATATCCTTGGAGGCCACGTGCCGCGCGGTAATAAACTGTCCGTACTCCGTTGGAAAGTTCAATACATACTCATATTCCGGGGTCGTTGCCTCGATGAAAGCCGCGGTGCTCTCATCACCGGCAGCCACTTCAGCGTAATTTTCCGTTATCGGGGCGACGGCTATCACCGAAGGGACCCGTTCGGCGATGGCCTCGGCGTCGCTGATAGTAAGGCTCTGACTAGCCATTCCCATGGCGGCCAGCCCCTCCAGGCCAGGCGTCTGGGACGTTATGTATATCAGATTGGTGCCCATGCCTTCCAGAGTAGAGGTAATGGATTTTTCCGCTCCCCTGCCCACCGACATCAGGGTGATAACCGAGCCTACGCCGATGATAACACCCAGCATGGTCAATGAGGAGCGTAACTTGTTGGCACCAAGCGACCTGAAAGCTATAATAAAGGACTCAATCCACTTCACGGTTTATCTCCTCGATTGTACTGATTAATCACGGGCTGCCGCATCAACTCTCTTATCTTCTATAATTTTCCCGTCCAGCAGCCGTACGATACGCTGTGCTTTTGCAGCGACATCCGGCTCATGGGTCACCAGAATAACGGTGATGCCCTCCTGGTTGAGCCGGCAGAAAATGGAAATAATCTCGGCGGTTGCATTGCTGTCAAGATTACCGGTGGGCTCATCCGCCAGGATGAGAGACGGGTCATTTACCAAAGCCCGGGCAATGGCCACGCGCTGCTGCTCGCCACCCGATAGTTCCGAAGGTTTATGCGCAGCCCGTTCCTTCAGCCCGACACGCTCCAGAGCCTCTATCGCCCGCTTGCGTTTCTGACCCCCGCCCCCGTAAACAAGCGGCAGTTCCACATTAGCTATCGCCGCGGTCCGCGGCAGGAGATTGTAGGTCTGAAAGACAAACCCTATCTTTTTGTTTCTCATTTCGGCCAGCTTGTTATCGTTAAGCTGGCTTATATCTAATCCCTCGAGGATATATCTGCCTTCCGTAGGCTTGTCCAGAAAGCCCACAATATTCATCAGGGTGGATTTCCCGGAGCCCGAGGCGCCGATAAGCGCCACCATCTCACCCTGCCTTATATTCAGGTTTACCCCCCTCAATGCAGGTACCTCTACATTACCCATATGGTAAATCTTGGTAATATTATCCAGCTCAATCATGCCATTATTCGGCGACATAGCTAACACTTCCTGATATATTAATTAGAAGAAGCTCATACCCGAAGCCGACTTCACTTTTACCTCCACCACCACTGTCTCGCCTTCGCTTACCCCGCTGACTATCTCGGCACGCAGTCCGTCATCCAGACCGACGACTACCACCCTTTCTTGATACTTATCACCTTCCATGACTTTAACAATCGTCTGCCCCTGGTCGTTCTTGCTAATAGCGCGACCCGGCACCATGAGGACGTTTTCACGTTTTTCCACCAGGATATCTGCTGAAGCGCTCATACCTACTTTAATTCCGGATTCTTCTTCTGTATCCAGGTCTATCTTGACCTGATAAAGCACCACACCCCCCACCTCCATAGGCACGGGATAGATGGCCGTCACGTGACCTTTGAATTCCTTTTCAGGCATGGCATCCACGCTAACCGCAGCCTCCTGACCCAGCTCCAGCAGCGGTATATCTATCTCGTCAACCTCAATCACCAGCTCCAGAAAGTCGGGATTAATCATTTGAATAATCGTCGTGGGGACCATGGACGGCGATGGAATAATATCGCCTTCTTCAGCCGGGATTACAGCCACCACACCATCAAACGGGGCAGTGATAGCGGCTTCGTCAAGCTGTCTCCGAGCGTCAGCCAAGGACTGCCCGGCCAGGTCCACCGCCTGCTCCGCCTGTGTTACGGTATGTTCAGCCGAGGCTAATTGCATTTCGAAAAGTGCGATATTTTTATCGAGGTCATCGATATTTTTTTGAGCAATAGCCACGGATGCCTCCGCTGCCTCAACCTGCTTTTTCTTTAGATTAACCTGCCTGGAATCGTATCCGGCTATTGCATTATCGTAGTTAGCCTGCGCAACATCTAATGACTCTTTAGCCCGATCCAGTGCCAGCGTCCAGGTATCCGAGTTTGCGGTATCCTGCTGTGCCATGAGCTTGACATAGTCGTAATAGGCCTTGGCCCTATTCAGGTCCGCCTGTATAGTAGGGAAATCAACAGCCGTAATGCCGGCGGCCAGGTTATTTTGCGCAGTATCAAGCGTTATTTGTGCGTTTAGCAACGCCAGTTGTAGTGAGTCATCGGAATTACGCGTGTTATCCAGATTATATTCGGCTGTATATCCGGCAAGTTCCGCCTGTGTTAGAGCTACCTCTGCCTGGGTCAATGACATCCGTGCCTGGCCTACTGCCAGCTCCAGAGTACTTGTATCAAGGCTGGCCAGCACGTCACCTTCCTTTACCCTGTCCCCTTCTTCTACCATTATTTCATCCAGCTTGCCGGCGCTGCCGAAGGTCAACCTGGCCTCACGCGAGGTCTCTATTTTCCCATTGCCGGTGACGCTTAACGATAAATCGCCGCGCGTTACCTCGACCTGCTGCCGGCTGACCTCTCCCTGACCGCCTCCCATCGAATCACAGGCCGTCACTCCCAGCAGAGCCAGTAGAATTGCCATCAAAACAAGGCCAGAAATGAGTCTTCTTTTCATCGTTCTCCTCCGGGATTCCTGATAAATAACTTTTTATTACTTCTTCTTAAGTAACAATCTCAACTGAAGCTTTTCTCGTCTTTTATCGTAACGTTCCATCAACTTCGGGAATGCCTTTCCCAGAAATTGATATCGGTCACTCATTTGTTCCAGCCACTCCTTACGCACGGAAGGTTCATCCTTCATTAATTTCAGGCCGTTTTCAGCTAGCCGGCGGAACATCTTGATTTCACCTTCAAGTCCGTGCTCGATTGTCTTCCGCAGGGCATCCTCGCTCAAGCGAAAGTGGTTATGCCTTTCGCCGGGTATGATATAGCGTTCAATCAACCCTATCTGCGAGAGAAGTCTCACAGTGGTGCTGATTGAACCCTTGCTGGCCAGTAGAACATCGGCCAGTTCAGCCGGCGATTGATAAAGCGGGTCAGAAATAAGGAGCCACCCGAACATTCGACCCGCCATGCGGGGAAGACCGGTTTTTTCGAAGACAACACCCACATCTTCCACAAAATTTCGCTCTTCATCCCTTAAATTCCCTGACATACGCCTCTCCCTGATAATTTTTATACATTATAATATATTTAATAAGTTTTGTCAATACTAAACTATATAAATATTCTAAATATATAGAATATATTAAACAGAAATTCTTACATAAACGACTAAGACTCTTGCCGGGGATCGTCATTTCCCAAGTTCTTTAGCCCGCCGGTAGGCCGCTTTTACCGCATCTTCGACGAGCCCGGCAAAACCGCCTTCATCAAAGACCTTTAAGGCGCTCTCCGTAGTGCCCCCGCGAGAAGTAACGTTCCGACGCAGCTCGGCGGGGGGCTTACCCGACTGCCGCATCAGGTGTGCCGAACCCAGTACCGTCTGGAAGACCATTTCCCGGGCTTCTTCCCTGGGAAGACCGATGTTTACCGCCGCATCTACTAACGCCTCTGCAAATAAAAAACAATAGGCCGGGCCGCTGCCGCTGACCGCTGTAGCCATATCTATGCACTTTTCATCGTCGAAGTAGATTTCTCTGCCCATGGCGCCGAGGATAGCCTTCGACTGCTCTTTCTGCGTTGCGGTTACTCCGGCAGTAGCTGTCCAGGCGCTCATACCGAAGCCAATTTGGGCCGGCGTATTGGGCATGCAACGTACGATGCTGCCGTACCCCAAACCCTGACTAATAGTACCGATTTTCACCCCGGCAACAATAGAGAGAACCAGCTGTGTCGGTTTAATACATCCTTTCAAATCGGAAAGAACCTCCGGCAGGTTCTGGGGCTTAACCGCCAGTACGACGGTATCCTTGTTGTTCACGGCTTCCCGGTTATTCTCCGTCACTACCACGCCGTACTGCTTCTCAAGATATTCACAGCGCGACTCGCTTATATCACTGACGCTGATACCGTCAGGTGTGGCCAGGTTTTTCGCCAGAACCGCCGAAATAATCGCCTCCCCCATATTCCCCCCGCCGATAAACGCTATTTTCATAATATTTCTACCTCACCCCCTCTGTCCCCCTCTCCTCTCAAGGAGAGGGGGACTTCATTTAAGAGAGGGGCTGGCGCCCCTCTTTGACGCCCCGTCTCGAATGTATCGCTACTTTACCACAATATTAACTAGCTTACCCGTGACATAGATAACCTTGACCACTCCCCTGCCCTCCATGTAGGGCTTCACCTTTTCCAGTTCCGCGGCGATTTTTTTAGCTTCGTCTTCCGCGATGGAGACCGGCACCGTTACTTTATCGCGCAGCTTGCCGTTTACCTGTACGACCAGCGTAAACTCATCATGTGCCACCAATGCGCTATCCCATTCCGGCCATGCCTGGTTGTGAACGCTGTACTTATAGCCCTTCCTTTTCCAGAGTTCCTCGGCAATATGCGGTACCGTCGGCGCCAGGAGCAGGAGCAGTGTCTTTATGGCTGATTCCCAGACCCCCGCGGAAACACTGCCTGCCTCTTTCACCCTATGCAGGTAATTGGTAAACTCCATGAGCGCCGCTACCATGGTATTAAAATGGACTCTCTCAATGTCCTCGGTTACTTTTTTAATAGTCTGGTGAGTCACACGGGCCAGCTCATCGTCTCCTTGAGCGCCGTCAGACCTGTATCCATCCAGCGCCAGGTTCCAGATTCTATTCATCCAGCGGCTCATGCCGCTGATGCCGCTATCGTCCCACTCGCCGCCCTGGTCCCACGGCCCGATGAACATGAGATAGGTGCGCATGGCATCGGCCCCCAGTTCAGCCACATAGTCATCGGGGTTGACCACGTTGCCTCTCGACTTGCTCATCTTATGCTTCCCGGCGATAATCGTCCCCTGGTTAAATAGTTTCTTGAACGGTTCCTTAAAATCAACCAGCCCCATATCATGGATAGCCTTGGTAAAGAAACGGGCGTAGAGCAGGTGCATTACGGCATGTTCCGCTCCGCCGGTATAGAAGTCGACCGGACACCAGAGTTTCACCTTTTCATCATCGAAGGCTGCCTTATCATCACGCGGGCTGCAATACCGCAGAAAATACCACGAGGAGCATACGAACGTGTCCATGGTATCCGTCTCCCGTTTAGCGGGACTCCCGCACTTCGGACAGGTGACATTCACGAATTCCTCATTGTATTTCAGCGGCGATTCTCCGGTGGGCTTGAATTCGGCATCCTCCGGCAGCAGAACGGGCAGGTCTTTCTCCGGGATAGGTACGATGCCGCACTTATCGCAAAATACCATGGGAATAGGGGCTCCCCAGTAACGCTGCCGGGATATCAGCCAATCGCGTATTTTATAGCTGATAGTCCGTTTGCCCCATCCTTTTCCCTCCAGGTATGCGGTTACGGCATTGATACCATCCTGATTGCCGCTGAATTCGCCGGAATGAATCATCTTTCCATAGTCAGCGTGGAAAAGCATGTCGCGGTAGAACTCAAGAGTATTAAGCATCTCCATCACGGTACGCATCTCGCGCACACTCGGCTCAATGGCCTTACAGCGTTTCAATATTTCTCTTTCCGATTCAACCGAGTCCAGCGACAGCGTTTCCACGCCGTCCTTGCCCCCGAAGAAAAATAGCCAGGCAGACCCGACGATTTCGTTCCAGCCGCCCGGTTTTTTGTATTTTTTCATGAGCTCGATATAGCGTTCAATCTGTGCTTCGCCGTTCAGCGTTACGTACTGGCCGCCGATTTCCGCTTCCGTATAGCTGAAACCGCCCTTCTTTAACTCTGCTGCGAATCCTTCACGCATCGAATCGGGGAAAGCGAAACTCCTGGCGACGCCGTCAGCGCGGTCGATTACCGGGATAACGGGCAGGCCGTACTTGAGGGCGAAGGCGAAGTCGCGTTCGTCGTGGGCGGGCACCGCCATAACGGCTCCGGTGCCGTAGCCTAAAAGCACATAGTCGGCAATCCAGATGGGCACTTTCATGCCGTTCAGGCGATTGATACAATAAGCCCCCGTGAACACGCCATCCTTCTCTTTTTCGGTGGAAAGTCGCTCTATTTCGCTCTGGCGGCGCGATTTTACAATATAGTTCTCAACCTCCGCTTTTTTATCATGAGTGGTCAGCTTCGCCACCAGCGGGTGCTCCGGTGCCAACACCATGAAGGTCACACCAAAGACAGTATCCGGGCGGGTAGTAAACACCCGTATCTCCTTTTCTTCAACGCCGGGGTGGTCGAGCCCGAAGGAAATTTCCGTCCCCTGGCTTCTACCTATCCAGTTACGCTGCATTATCTTAATACGTTCCGGCCAGTCGATGCCGTCGAATTCCATCAGCTCGTCGGCGTATTTCGTGATGCGGAAGAACCACTGCTCAAGGTCGCGCCTGATGACGGGGGTATTGCAGCGTTCGCATAAGTCCTCCCCTACCACCTGTTCGTTGGCCAGCACCGTCTGGCAGTTGGGGCACCAGTTGACCGGAGCCTTGGCGCGGTAAGCCAGGCCGGCTTCATAGAGCTTCAGGAAAAACCACTGCGTCCATATATAATAGTCCGGCAGGCAGGTGATGACCTCCCGACTCCAGTCGTAGACGGCACCGATGCTCTTGAGCTGCCGCCGCATATTCTCTATATTCTGCATTGTCCAGGTATAGGGGTGGATGCCCCGACTTATGGCGGCATTTTCCGCCGGCAACCCGAAGGCATCAAAGCCCATCGGGTGGAGGACGTTATAGCCGCGCATCCGCATATAGCGGGCATAGACATCGATGGGAACATTGTTATACCAGTGGCCTATGTGCAGGTCGCCGGAGGTATAGGGAAACATGGTAAGGGCGTAATATTTAGGACGGGGGTCGTCATCATTGACCTCGTAGAGCTTATCCCCGGCCCATTTCTGCCGCCACTTCTCTTCTATTTCCTGCGGGTTATACCTGTCTGCCATGATTGAACTCCATCTAGAAAAAAGAGCTGCGGATAGCCCTCATGCCAGTAATTGTAGCAATAAAGAGTGCAGCGTGCAAGCTAAAAAAGACCCCCACCCCCGTTTATTCTCTTTTCTCACCCATACCACCCTCGCGTCATCCTAAGCTTAGCCCGCAAATATCCCACATCCCCCAACCCTTGCGCTATCCCCGTTTTTCACCTAGAATAGGATAGCCCGAGCCGAAGTGGCGGAATGGGTAGACGCGACAGTCTCAAAAACTGTTGAGGGGCAACCCTCGTGTCGGTTCGAGTCCGACCTTCGGCACTAAAAAAATTGGTCTCCTCACGACGTTTCAAATTTCCACCAATTATTATAGAATTACTATATAGATAGATGGATATTTTTATCGTCGTCCTGGAATCAGTGCTGGTGCTCCTGGGCATAGGCCTTATCGGATTCTGGATAACCAGGCGGGGCATTATACCCGAGAACGTGTTGAGCCTGCTAAGTCGACTTGCCATAGATATCGCCCTGCCCTGCATGGTCTTCGCCAGCATCATCGTCAATTTCTCCCCGGAAAAGCTCCCCGACTGGTGGCAGCTGCCGTTATGGTGGTTCGCCTTCGCCGCCGTCTCCCTGGCATTGACACTTATCACCATGTTTCTCTCTCAAAAAGAGACCCGCGGCGAGTTCGCTCTTAACCTTTTCTTCCAGAACGGGCTGTTCATGCCGCTTATCATCATCAGCGGCATCTTCGGCGCGGATTCGCCTTATATAACGCAGCTCTATATCTTCATCATTTTCCACCCGGTTCTCTTTTTCAGCGCCTACCAGCTCTTTTTCAGGAAAAAGAGCCAGGAGAAAATACGGTGGAGCCGCATTCTCAACCCCATCCTCATCGCCACGTTGCTGGCAATCATTGTTCAGCTTGTCAACGCCAGGGGCTACCTGCCGGACTTTATACAGTCTATCCTGCAAATCCTTGGAGGCATGGCATTACCGCTTATCCTGATTATTCTGGGCGGCAGCCTGTACCTCGATATCAGGCAGAAGGGTAAATTCTATTACGGGGAGATAATAAAATTCGTCATCATTAAAAATTTCGTCTTCCCCCTGGTCGTCCTGGGTCTGCTTATCCTTCTCAAGCCTGTCTACAGTCTGGCGCTTATCTTCATCCTGCAGGCCGCCGTGCCGCCCATTACCGGCACTCCCATCGTCACCGAGCGCGCCGGCGGCAACAAGTCGATATCCAACCAGTTCATATTATCCAGCTTTGTCGTTTCCGTGATATCCATTCCCGTAATATTCCTGGTATTTAGCCGGTTCTTTCCCCTGCCCTGACCGATTAATAATAAAGTAATATAAAAAAGGAGATTAAACCGTATATGATTACCCTGAAATGCCCCAAGTGCGGTGCGGAGACCAAACTCTCGCTGGTGGATGCAGACTACGAAGGCCCGCGCCGGTGCTGGAAATGCCACGAGTTCTTTTCTATAAAGATAGAGAATAACGTGCTTAAGTCCTGTGAACCATTGAGTCAGGAAGAATTTAAAAAACAGCAAGAAATTGAAGCCCTGAAAACCAGGTTCAGAAAAGAATAGCCGGATTCAACACGATACCGATTACTTCTTGTTTTTAGAATTCCGTTTCTTACCGCGCCTGGCAAGCTCTTCCCTCTTTGCTTTCAGCTCGATGAGGCGAAAAACCGTTTTAGCTTTTCCTGCGAGAACGAAGTTCTCCATCTATTTTACCTACCCTATCGGATATTCTGTGTCCGGCTAACCTTAATTTCTTTTCAAATCCCTTGTCTTATCCTCATCAATCTTATCAGCCGACTATAAAAACAGATATAAAATCCATAAATATTGGATAAACTTCTCCTTAATAATTTATAAAGAATAATAAGAGAAATATAATAAATCCCTGCTCTGCGACCTCCAGTTACCGACCTCCATGGACAAATATCCTGAAAGCGCTATTGACAAGCATGGGAAATAATTATATAAATAGGCTACGATAGCCTAGAAAGTGGAGGTAAGAAATATGGCGAAAATACAGGCGATACAACCGGGCTACTGCGTGGCGGTACATCTTATGCCGGAGACCGCGCCGGATAATTGCTACATAGGAATGGTCGAGGTTGCCGACGAACACGGTATTCTGATAAACCTGGTGCACTGGGACGACAAGCTCGACATGCTGGGCGGTTACTCGGAGAGCCTCTTTGTCCCCTGGGTAAATATAAACTCAATACTTATCAGCACCGAGAAGCAGCCGACCAGACGGTTCATGACTGACAGGGCTCGTAAGTGGGGGACACAAATCGAGACTCTTCACGGGAAGGAAAAAGCCGCCCCCAAGAAAAAGTAGCCTTTAAAATATCATTCGTATATCAGACGATAATAAGACTCCGTAACCATCATCGTACGGCGCCCCGATGATTACGGAGTCTTATTATTTAATACGGAGCCTGTGTAAAGTGAAAGAGGGAATATATTAAAAATAGCCATGGGAAACGCCCGGAGTTGCTCCCCCCTAAAGCGCTTCCTCTAAAGAGGACAACTGCACTTTGGTGCCGATTACAATCAGTTTGTCTCCGCTCTCTACGACCTCTTCGCCGGTAGGATTGGGGGTCAACGTACGGCCTTTCTTCTGGACAGCCAGTATGGCAACACGTATTTTATCCCGTACCTCTTTAATCGTTAAGTCGATTAGCCTTGAGTTTTCCGAAATATCTACATTCTCCAGGCGCATCTCACGACCCCGACTGTATATAACATTATCGATAAAATCAACGACAGCCGGGCGCAGGGCCAGCATGGCCATACGGTTCCCCCCGATGGCGTGAGGCAAAATAACGCTATTGGCCCCGGATCTTTCCAGCTTGGTTACGGCTTCCGTGCTGGACGCACGGGCTTCGATATAAATATCGGGGCGCAGTCCCCGCGCCGATAGCGTAATATAGGTATTGTCCGTATCCGAGCCGACGGCGGCTATCAGGCCGCGAGCCCGTTCGATTCCGGCGCTTTTTAGAATATCGTCCCGGGTAGCATCACCCTCCATATAAATATAATCGGATTTTTCCAATCTGGCGATGCATTCGGACCTGTTATCGATAACGATGAAAGGGACTTCTCCTTCAAAAGCACGGGCGATTTCCTCGCCGACCCTCCCGAATCCGCAGAGAATGAAATGTCCTTTGAGATTGCCAATTTTAGTTTGCATTTTACGCCTCTCCCATACGGTGCCGATATTACCTTCCACAATATATCCGACGATGCCACTCAATGCATACAGCGCCCCGCCCACGCCGCCTATCATCAGAAAAATACTGAAAACCCGCCCCCCGTCGGAAAGGGGATGGACTTCACTGTAACCCACGGTGGTAATGGTGGTGACCGTCATGTAAATGGAATCAAGGAAATTCCAGCCTTCGATAATCTCGTAGCCGATTACGCCAACGACAATGACGCCCACCAGCCAGAAGATACCCCAAAATAATCTGCGTAAAGGATTCATACAATACCCGTGCCGGCTATTATACCGAATAATAGCATAGCCTTGCAGTTACCAGCAAAACAGGCATTGCCACAGCCACGCCTAAATGCTATAATCCGTGTGTAAGGATGGCGAGTAGTGCAGCGGTAGCACAGGGGACTTTGGCTCCTCTGACCCAGGTTCGAATCCTGGCTCGCCAGCCATCTCTTTCCATTCTCACGTCTATATCTGCCATTCTCGCCTTCCTTGACAGCCATTGGTATAAGTACTATTATCAATGTTGAAATTTTATCAGGAAATAAGGAGGCAGACAATGGCTAAGATGCCCAAAGAAGTAGTGGACATGATAAACGAACGCCCGCTGGCACCCAAGGTACTGGCTACCTGTGACAGCGCCGGTAAGCTCAACGTAGTCCCCAAAGGCACTCTTACCGCCATAGATGAGGAGACTATAGCCTTCGCAGACATCTTCGGGGACAAGACCAACGTGAATCTAAAAGCCAATCAAAAGGCCGCGGTGGCGGTTTTCAAGATGGACTTACCGCCGGTCGGCTATCAGGTGAAAGGGACCTTTCAGGGCTTTCAGACATCCGGGCCTCTATTCGATACCTTTGCCGGGCAGGTAAAGGAGATGCTGGGTCTGGATATCAAGTCGGTGGGCGTCATCAAGGTTGACGAAGTGTACGCCGCAGGGGTACCCAATCCGGGCGCCAAACTGGCCTAGAGCTGAAAATCCCCTGAAATACTATAGTGAGAAATCAATCCGCGGTAAATAACCGGCAGGAAAAGCGCATGCTGTGGAAGGTATAATGGTGTACGCAACTTGACCTTCTTAAGATAGCTTCCTTTGTGCGGTTCCGTTTTTCAGTGTATACTTATTATAGAGTCAGCATACACAGGCGGAATAAATGGCAGAAGAAGAAAGCGGATTCGACGAGTTAATGCGCCTGCAACAGCAGTTTTCACGACAGCAGAAAGAGCATGACGAAAAAGAGCGCCAGCGTGAAGAGCAGGGCAAAAAGGTACAGGGCGTCCTACAGGGACTTAAAGACCTTAATGTTTCCATGGCTATCGAGCAGCTTAAAACAGTAGCCGCGCCGGAAATCGTTAAGGAAGTGAACGCCATGAAAACCAGGGAAGGGACCGACGAACTGCGCAAGATGATATCCGACCTGGCCGAAGAACTGGAAAAAAGCCTGGCCACTATTTCGACTTCAAGAACCGATACGGTCTCCCTGGTAAACTCCATGAGGACTCTCAACATCCTCATGGACCTTTATTTCTCTCTCCACTAGTAATAACCCACGCGAGAAATAAAATTCTTTTACGCGTCCAATATTATACTTAAACATGAAATTTAGGTATTTTGGCCGATTTCCACAAAGACCGTAACGTAATACAATTCCTATATCACAATAAGGTCAGTTAGTTTGTTTTTCCCTCCTCCCTATAATGTGGGGGAAGCTGTTGAGGGGCATTACGGCTTCCCCCTCGCCTCTTTTTTCTTCCTGTTTACGGCATCACGAAACTCGTCGCATAATCGTTCACGTTAACCGTATAGGTCTCACCGGGAACATACCGGTCGCCGCCGATAGCCCAGTATTTCTCGAAGTAACCATACACCTGGGCGCAAATCGCTCCCCTGGTACGTTTTACGGCTATGGTGATATTCACTGTATTATCAATGCATTGACAATTCCCGCCGGAATACTCGGTGCAACTATCTGGCAGGCCTCCCTTGATATAAACGAACACCCACGGATCAGGCGGCGGGTGCGGCTCCTCAATGATTACCCTGACCTCATGGATTGGCGCCGGAAAATATTCTATCTCCGGGCCCCAAGACTCCGGCCAGACGCCCACATTAAAGAGAGCCGAAGCCGCGATTCCATCATCAGTATAGACTCTTAATTCATATTCGCCTTTCTCTGCCGGGACATCCCAGAGCTCCGGGTAGCCGACCAGAATAACCGAACCGCGTTCCCAGGGCCCCAGGTTCCGAGGCGATGCCCGAATTTCCTCTTCGACACCCGTTCCTCCGTTGTAATAAGAAAACACTACAAACGTTATTTCTTTTTTGAGAAGCCAGTCCTTTATTACAAGCCCAACTATCATCTTTTCGCCCGGTTTAAAGACCGCCTGTACATCGTCGGGATGCGGACCGGAGCGATGCATCGACCAGCCGCTTGTCGGTGGAGGCTCACCCGGTGATGCCTTCATAATATCAATATCATCGATAATAGCCGCGTCAACCTGCTGACAGCCGGTCGCCGCGAGTGCCATCAGAACAGAGAGAGCCACCAGACAGGAAATAGCCAGAATTTTCATTACACGCAGATTATAACACAGGTTTACATGCCAGCCTTGCATGGCTATAATATAAACGGATTGTTATTCTCACACATACCTGACCAGAATGTTTTATACCGATGAATTTTCGCATGAAACTCGGCATTGATATCGGTTCGGTAACCGCCAAGGTGGTAGTAGCCGACAAGTCTGATAATATAATCGAATCCAGGTATGTCCGTACCAAGGGTCAGCCGATGGAGACCATCCTGGCTATCCTGGAGGACATACTTACCAGATATCCGCCCGAGCGTTTTCAGACAGCCGCCGCTACCGGCACCGGCGGGCAGCTCATCGCCAACCTGCTGGGCATATCCTTCGTTAACGAAATTACCGCGCAGGCAGCTGGGACTGCCCGTTTCCACCCGGAAGTGCAGACAATCCTTGAGATAGGCGGTGAAGACTCCAAGCTCATCGTTCTGAAAAAGGAATCGGAAGAATCCATCCCCAAAGTTGTCGATTTCGCCCTTAACGGCGCCTGCGCCGCCGGCACCGGCTCCTTCCTCGACCAGCAGGCCTCGCGGATGGGCATCCCCATCGAGCAGTTCGGCGATGTCGCCTTAAAGTCGGAGCACCCGCCACGCGTCGCCGGACGCTGCAGCGTCTTCGCCAAGAGCGATATGATTCACCTGCAGCAGGTAGGCACCCCGGTGCAAGACATCGTCGCCGGCCTGTGCTTCGCCATGATACGCAACTTTAAAGGACAGGTAATCCGCGGTCGCGACATGGGCAAACCCATCTCTTTCCAAGGCGGAGTGGCCGCCAACAAGGGTATCCGGCGTGCCGTGCTGGAGGTCGTGGAGCTGGAAGAAGCGGACCTGATAATTCCCGAGCATTTCTCCGTGTTGGGGGCACTGGGCGCTGCCCTTTCCGGCAAGGAAAACGCTCTCCCCGGGGACACCGTTCAGCAATTGCGGGACTATATCGCCCGGCGGGAATACAATTTTGTTACCCTGCCGCCCCTTGAAGGTGACGACTATCCGATAGAAATCGAGCCGGTGAAAATCGACCCCGAAAAGCCTGTCGAGGCCTATATCGGCGTGGACATAGGCTCCATCAGCACCAATGTCGTCGTCATTGACAAAGATAATAACGTACTGGCAAGGCGCTACCTGATGACAGCCAGCCAGCCCATAGAAGCCGTAAAAAAGGGGCTTTTAGAGGTCGGACAGGAACTAAAAGACAAAGTCATTATAAAGGGCACCGGCTCCACCGGCTCCGGACGCTACATGACCGGGGAATTCTTCGGTGCCGATATTATCCGCAACGAAATCACGAGCCATGCCAGAGCCGCTTCATTCGAGTGTCCTGATGTGGACACTATCTTTGAAATCGGCGGACAGGACGCCAAGTACGTCAGCCTGCAGAATGGCACGATAATCGACTTCGCCATGAACAAGGTATGCGCCGCCGGTACCGGCTCCTTCCTCGAAGAGCAGGCGGAAAAGCTGGGCATCAATATCGAGGAGGAATTCGGCAAGCTGGGACTGGCTTCAAAGCACCCGCTGGACCTGGGTGAACGCTGCACCGTTTTCATGGAGTCGCAGCAGAACTATTGCAAGCAACGGGGCGCCGCCAAGGTAGACCTGGTGGGCGGGCTCGCCTATTCGGTCGTGAAAAACTACCTGACCAAGGTGATAGAAGAACGTAAAATCGGTGACCATATTCTGTTTCAGGGAGGCACCGCCTTCAACCGGGCCGTAAAAGCCGCCTTCGAGAGCATCCTGGGCAAGAAAGTCCAGGTGCCGCCGCACCATGATATCCTCGGCGCCATCGGCGTGGCCATGCTGGCCAGGGAAGAGATGGAGGCCAGCGGCAGAGAGACACGTTTCCGCGGCTTCGACCTGGCAGGTCGGCAATACGAGCTCTCCTCCTTCGAATGCCAGAGCTGCTCCAATCGATGCGAAATACACAAGGTCGTCTTCGAGGGGGAGAAACCCCTTTTCTACGGCTCGCGCTGCGGAAAATGGGACAGCACGGAACAGAAGGAGAAACGCGAGTCTTCTAAAATACCGCGTCTGTTCGAGGAGCGCGCCCTGACCCTGATTAACACCTATCCTAAAGACAAACCCGACAACCCCAACGGCAAGACGGTGGGGATTCCCAGGGTGCTGTTTTTCCACGAGCTCTACCCGTTATGGAAAGCATTTTTCACCGAGCTCGGCTTCGAGGTGGTGCTCTCCGACCCCACCAACCGGCACATCATGCGCCAGGGCGTGGAAAATATCGCCGAAGAGCCGTGCCTGCCCATCAAGCTGGCCCACGGGCACATGCTCAACCTGCTGGAAAAGGAGCCGGATTTTCTCTTTGTGCCCGTCCAGTGCACCATGGAGAAGCTCTCCGACGACTTCAACAAGTCATGGAACTGCCCGCTCACCCAGAGCCTGCCCTATATCCTGCTTAGCTCCACGCGCATCAAGGAATCGCTGAATGCGCCGAAGGGTAAACAACCCAGGATATTACGTCCGGTCATCCACCCCGACCGCGGGCGCGCCTGGCAGAAAAAGGTGTTAGGAAACGTCGCCCGCGACGCTGGAATTACCTCGAACACCGCTATCGATAAAGCCATTCAGGCCGGGTTTGAGTCATTCGATAGTTTTAACGACTGGCAGCAACGGCGAGGCCGGGAGGTCCTTGATAACCTCAAGACCGACGAGAAAGCTGTCGTCATCGTTGGCCGCGCCTATAACACCTGCGACGAGGCCATGACGCTCAACATCCCCGAGAAGCTGCGCGATATGAACATCCTGGCGATACCCATCGACTTTCTGCCACTGCAATCGGTGGCCAGCGAGGTAAACCTGGGCAACCCCAACATGTACTGGAAGGCGGGGCAGAAGATACTCTGCGCCGGTAGGCTCATCGCCAAGGACCCGCGCCTGTTCGGGCTCTATGTCACCAACTTCGGCTGCGGCCCCGACTCGTACCTGACGAAATTCTTCAGCAAGGAGACCGAGGGCAAGCCCTTCCTCACTATAGAAATCGACGAGCACTCCGCGGATGCCGGCATCATAACACGGTGCGAGGCTTTCATCGATACGATACGCAACGCCAGAACACGCGGCACCAGCAAATACACACCGCTCGTGAGCATCTCGTCCAATCACACCAACACCCGGCGCGTCTATGTGCCTTACATGATTGACCACGGCTACGTCCTGACCGCCGCCATGAAACACTGCGGGGTCGATGCCGAACCCCTGCCGGAGTCGGACGAGCTTACGCTGGAGATAGGACGGAAATACACCACGGGCAAGGAATGCTACCCCAGTATCATTACCAGCGGTGATATAATCAAAAAGACGATGGCGCCGGACTTCGACCCCGAGCACGCCGCCTTCTTCATGCCTTCCGCCAGCGGTCCCTGCCGCTTCGGGCAGTACAACCGGCTCCACCGCATGATACTTGACGAAATCGGACTCCCGCAGGTGCCCGTCCTCGTCTTCGACCAGACCGGTGGCTACCATAAAGACATGGAATCCCTGGGGCAGGGGTTCCGTCTCCACGCCTGGAGGGCCATCGCCATCCTCGACTCCATGCAGAAGATAGTGCTGGAGAGGCGCCCTTACGAGGTCAACCCGGGCGAGACCGATGCCATCTATAAAGAATGGCTGGATACCCTGATAAAGACCACCGGGCAGAGCGGCAACGCTTTGAAGCTGTTCTCCCGCCGGGTCAGCGAAGCCTTCGCCAGGGTAAAAGTTGACACGAGCGTGCTCAAGCCGCGTATCGGCATCGTCGGGGAGATATTCGTGAGGAATAACCCCTTTGCCAACGACCGGATTATCCGCAAGCTGGAAGCGCTCGGGGCGCAGTGCGGCATGCCGCCGTTCGAAGAGTGGCTGGACTACATCGACTATGAGCGGAAGTTCCGTAATAGATTCCACATAGAGGGCGGCTGGAAGGACTGGGCCCGGCAGAAGATTACCGAGATTGTCCAGGAGAAGGTCGCCGAGCCGCTACGGAGGGAGTTCGACGACTCCATCGAGCTATTCACGCGCGAACTGCCGACGCAGGAAATACTCGCCCGGGGGCGCCAGTACCTTTCGCCGGCCGTCGAGGGGGAGGCTATCTTGAGCATGGGGAGAGTCGTGGAATACGCCGAGCACGGCTTCGACGGCGTGGTGAACATCATGCCCTTCGGGTGCATGCCGGGGACAATCGTGAGCCTGCTGCTGCACCAGTTCCGGCATGACTACAGCCTGCCCGTCCTGAACGTAGTGTTCGAGGGTACGAAAGACGCCGGCGAGTCGATAAGATTCGAAGCTTTCATCCAACAGTGCCGGGAGCATCTGCTTCAAAACCGGCGAAGCCACTAACCCTACCCCGAAGGCGGGCTGATACCCAGCTGCTGATACATGGAGAGCGTGTTCATATACAGCCACGCTTCCACCTCCTTACCATTTTCAAAGCGGGCCAAGACAGCACACGGCGCTGACATTTGTTTACCCGTCGGAGCGATACCCGCCATCTCACCCTTGAATGTACCCGTCAACGTGTAAAAAACCGCGACCAAGTCCCCTTCGGCAACCATATATTCAATTTTTTCTTGGAAGTCCGGGAAGGCGGTCCTCATACCAGTGAACGATTGCTTAACACCTTCCAGCCCTTTGACATCTTCCGCAGCAAATCCATGAGAGACATAGTCTGGGGCGAAAAGCTCGGGCAATACCGACCAATCTTCTTTGTTTACTGCCTCATTAAGACGGCGGACGGCTGCTTTGTTCTCTTCTATTGACATTTTATTTTCTCCTTTCTTTGTATTTATTTACTGGGTCGGGATTGGAATACCCAGCTGCTGATAAAGGGCGAGCGAGTCCATATATGGCCACACTTCTACCTGCTTGCCGTCTTTGAAGCGGGCGAAACCAGCATGAGGAAATGCCATTTGCTTGCCTGTTGGAGCGATACCTGCCATCTCACCCGTGAATGTACCCCGCATCATATACTGAACCGCTACCATGTCACCTTCGGCAACCATATCCTCAATCGTAATATGCAGGTCGGGGAAAGCGTTCCTTGTCGCGGCGACGTATTGCTTGAGGGCCTCCGGGCCTTTCGTCTCCGGAGTAGCATGCAAGACGAAGTCAGGTACCACAAGCTCATCCACTATCGCCAGGTTCCCCTGGCTGAATACCTCATCATTCATACGGCGAACATTGGCTTTGTTCTCTTCTACTGACATTTTGTTTTCTCCTTTTTTCAAATTTCATTGATATAGTACCTTTATTCCTTTTATTCAATAGACACTACCCCCTTCACATTACTCCCGGAAGCAAAGAAAAAGGGCGCCAGCTACCGCAGTATTTGCATAAGCAGTGCCGGTGCCCATATAAGACGCCTAGCGCCAAACCAACTCATTGGTGTTGTTCTTTATGGGTCAGAATTATTACGCATGGGTACGATTATACTCCTTTTTCCCTGTTTGTCAACTCCGCCGTTTTATACGATATACTACGTATGGCAGGTGGGGAAAACAAAGGGATAAGCCGCGGATGATACGAGGGCGGTATGGGTGGGAAAAGATAACAACGAGGGGCGGTTGTGGGGTGGACTAAAATAACTGGCCTATAATGTCGCTGAATACCTTGCGCAGCCTCTTCTTGGCGCTTCTAAATTTTTCCGAATCCCATTCTGTAACTTCTTCCTCGCCGAAATCCTCCCCGTCCAGGTACGCCGAAAACCGGAGTTCAATTTGTAAGGCCTCTACATTATCCATGTTTCCGTAATGCCGGGTAATGTACCCTCCAATAAACCTTTCATTCCTGGTCACACTAAAACCGTGCTTGCGTAATGCTCTCTCGAAACACGCCATAAGACGCTCCGAACAGGTAGTATCGTTAACATTACCGAGACAGACGTCTGCCAGAGGAAATGCAAGATGTGTCCCGAAACTATGCAGGTCGAGCAGATAAACCCGACGGTAATCCCGAATCATTTTATTCAGTATCTGCGTCAGTCGTTGGTGATAGGGAATGTAATACCTGTTTATTCGTTCTTCTATTTCGTTTTGCTCCGGCTCTACATTATAAAGAGCGCTTTTCCACGAATTCTCTTGAGAAATAACGGATGACGTCTGGGGTCCGAATAACGGTGCCTTTAATCCACGGTTTAAATTAACCACATATCGGCTGTGGGTAGCTTGAAGCACGGTAATACCCAGTTCCGGCAGAAAATCGTATAGCTTCTCCAGATGTGGGTCCATCTCGGTTAAAATCGGGCAGGGGTCTTTCTTGAACTGTCTATGGATATTTCGGGGAACATGGGTGCCGCTATGAGGCAGGCTAGCAACTATGGGGAGTCGGACTTGTGCCGGAATATGAAGGTTGTATAGTTTCACTCCACCGTCGATTCGCCGCCATAGACCCGCTTTTTCCAGCTGACCCCGGCTCCGACCAAGCGCTTTCCGCCGGCGTAGAGAGCGCTGGCGACCAGGAACGCAAAACCGAAGGGATGAAGGATTGCCGAAAACACCGGCTCCTTGAACCGGTTATCGACAAGTCCCCTCATAATCAATATCACGGCCACCTGAAAGATAATAAAGCCCCGCCAGACGGAAGGCGCCGTCAGCGTAATATACTCGTTCCAGAGCCAGTAAAACGGGGCCAGGAAGAAGAAGTAGCCGGCGGCCAGCAGCGCGAATAAGCCCAGCCGGGACATCGCCGCCACGGAATACGTCCACTTGATAAACCCCTCCCACATCGCCCCGATGCTGCGGTACATATTGCAGGAGACCACCGGCGAAAGGTCGATAGCCACATGGCGGCCACCGTGACGGACGGTCTCCATCCCCAGCCAGACATCTTCCAGGATTCTGGATTTCACCGCCTCGTGTCCGCCCATCTTCCAGTAAGCTTCCCTGGGGAAGAGCAGGAACTGCCCGATGGCCAGCGAAGGTCTCGGCTTTTTCATACGATGGAGCCACCATAACGGCACCCAGCTAAGTATGACGAAGTAAAGCACCGGTATGGCGATGCCCTGCGGGAAGGAATTAGCCAGCTGACGCGGGAAGCCGGAAAGCAGGGAGGTCTTGAGCTTCAAGGCCAGGGAAAGCACGCTGCGCAGCATATGGGGGGCGTGGATCGTATCCGCATCCACGAACAGAAACCAGTCGCCGCGCGCCTGCTGCGCCAGTTGATAGCAGGCAAAAGGCTTGCCCGCCCAGCCCTCGGGAAGGGGCTCGCCCCTGAAAAGCCGGATACGGTCGTCAACGGCGACTATCTCGCCGACGATGGCCGCCGTATTATCCACCGAGTTGTCGTCCAGCACCAGCACTTCGTAGTTGGGATAGTCCTGTTTCTGGAGGGACTCCAGGCAGTTCGCTATATTCGCTGCTTCGTCCCGCGCCGGAACCATGACGGAGATAAGGGGCACCGGACTGGGTACTTTACTTTTTCGGCTGGGCTTCTTGAGGCTCCTTAAATTGAGAATGAGATTAACCAGGAAAACCACCAAACCAGCCGCTATTACAAACTGGTATAACATAATCCAGCCTTTCTAGATGATGGATAGAGTTCCACGAATAACCGATTGCAACCAGCGGACGAGTCTTCCCCGGAAACCAGGAAAGGTGTGAAGGTCATTAAAGTGCTTCACGGCAAATACCGCCAGTATACAAAGCATCAGGAGAGTTTCCCACGAACTTCCCCGGTTGACAACCAGATAAGCCATCGAACCGGCGGCCCCGAAGATGACCGTCCAGGCATCGACCTCTATAAGGAGCGCGCCCAGGACTATGCAGACAATGAAAGCCAGCAGCACCTCGTGCTGGGGAAGCGCCAGAAGCACACCGAAAGCAACGGCCACCGCCTTGCCGCCGTGCCATCGGAGAAAAGGCGAGAAAGCATGACCTGAAATGGCACTCATGCCCACAATCACAACAGCGATATCAGGCAGGCCGAAGACTGAATGCGCCAGGGAAACGAAGGGCACTCCCTTGGCTACATCCAGGAATACGGCCAGGTAACCTATCTTCCCGCCGCCCGCCCGGAAGATATTAGCGGCACCGGGATTACCGTCACCGTAGTCCCTGGGGTCTTTGCCCAGGAACCAGCGACCGACGACTATGGAGAACGGGATAGACCCCAGACCGAAAGCGGCCACGGCCAGCAAAGACATCTTAATTGCTTCCATACCCTACCGTTCCCGTTTGATAATTATACCTTGAATGTCTTGGTATAACATAAAACAAAAACACCGCGGCCGTCAAGTGGCCCCGGTACAGTCGCGTTTTCGCAGCGCCACCAGCCGCAAAATACCCAGCCAGATACTACCCACAACGCCGATAAAGATGCCCACCGGAGTGAAAAGCAGGATAACATCGGATACTATCACGTGGAAAATACGCCAGGGCACGCTCTGCGTCGCGTCAGCGCCCCCGAACCACCCGGTCAGAGGAAGCGCCACTTCCATATACAGGAATGACAGAACGATGGCGCCGACAAAGGAAACGAAAAGGAGAATCAGGAAATGCCATATTTTCCGCCATCCGCGTACCAGTGCGGTCAATAGAATTGTAACCGCCACCCAGCCGAGAATGATGCCGGTGGGATTATCCAGACCAACGAAGACAATACATATTATCAGCGCTAAAAACAGGGCAAGCAAGACGCGGGTTGTCAGTCGGGAATTTTTCAGGTCGGAGAATCTCTGTAATATTCTATGCACGGCTGGTCCTGACCGGAACGGTCTTTATCTATCCTAATACCTGCGACGCATTTTAGCAAGGACGATAACGACCATCGAATCCCGATACTGGCGGGACGATGGGAAATAGGGTATAATTGGGCGTAAGCCGAAGGGAAATCACGATGAAAACATTCTTACGCGAAATCCTGATAACGATAATACTGGCTCTGGCGATATTCTTCGTGGCGCGGGGAACCATCCAGACCTACGAGGTATTTATGACCAGCATGGAGCCAAGCTTCTACGAAGGCCAGCGGGTGGTGGTTAATAAAGCCGCCTACTGGGAATGGGTGGGAGAACCGGAGAGGGGCGACGTTATCATCTTCAAAGCGCCCAACGGAAGCAACGAGGACTTCATCAAGCGCGTTATCGGTCTCCCCGGCGATACGGTAGAGGTGAGGGATAATGCCGTTTACGTTAACGACGTGGCGCTGGACGAGCCATATATCATGAATCAGCCTGCCTATAACATGCCGAAAAGAGAAGTCCCGGAGGACAAATACTTCGTCCTCGGCGACAACCGCAACCACAGCAACGACTCGCACAACAACTGGTGGGTCGACCGCACCGCTATTCACGGCAAAGCCTGGCTGTCTACCTGGCCGCCGGACCTGTGGGGAATCATCCCCGAATACTCCCTCGGCAACCAGGTAGCCAGCGCCGAAAATTAAGCGGATACGGTCCGGAGTTACAGATGACAGATAGCGTCGAGCAGATGTTCGAGAAGTCGGGAGCTCTACTCAAAGGGCACTTCCTGCTGACTTCCGGGCTGCATTCGCCGGTCTACTGGGAAAAGGCCCGTGTCCTGCAATTTCCCGAATACACGGAGAAGCTCTGCGCCATGATTGCCGAACACTTCCGCCAGTCCGGCGTGCAGGTGGTGGCCGGTCCTACCACGCCCGGTATAATCCTTGCCTACGAGACCGCCCGGCAACTCGGGGTACGGGGCATCTTTGCCGAGAAAGACGAATCCGGCGGCAGGGTATTCCGCCGCGGCTTTAAAATCGACCCCGGAGAAAAGGTGCTCGCGGTGGACGACATTCTCACCACGGGGGGTTCGGTTCGCGATGTCGTGTCGGCGGTGGAAAAGGCGAGGGGCAGGGTGATAGGAATAGGCGTGCTGGTCGACCGCTCCGCGGGAAAGACGGACTTCGGCGTCCCCTTCTACGCCTGCCATCAAACGGAAGCGGTCACCTACCCGCCCGAGAAATGCCCGCTCTGCGCCGAGGGCGTCCCGCTGGTCAAGCCCGGGAGCAGCCGGCAGAAGTAAGGCTGAAATGTTCTGCTAACAATCCCTCGATAGAAAATTAATCTGTAGTAATTAATTAACCTCACCCCCCTGCGTCCCCCTCTCCTGGCGAGGTTATCAGGAGAGGGGGAATATATAAAAAGAGGGGCTGGCACCCCTCTTAAACGCCCGGCTTATAAGGGGCGGATATTTTACGGGATAAGCCGCGGATGGTACGAGGGCGGCCCGGGTGGGAAAAGATAAAAATACGAGGGGGGTGGGAGCTGGATTCCCGTCTTCACGGGAATGACAGAGTGGAATTTCTGAATTCCATAAGGAGGTCCGTCATGGAAACCGCCGCCATCATCGCCGTAGTAATAATCGCCGCCATCCTGATTATCATCGTGGGAATCGCCTTGAGCAGCTATATCAACCGCCTCAAGTACGAGAGAAAATTCCGGGATTGGCGCGACGAGGAGATACTGAAATGGCAGGCGGAGATAGAGCAGGCCCGAAAGTCCGCCGTAGCGCAGAGTCGGGCCGTCCTGGGCGGCAAGTTCACCGAGCAGATGGTGCCCTATTTCCCCGACTTCCGATACGACCCCACCGAAGTCAGATTTATCGGCAGTCCCATCGATTTATTAGTATTTCCCGGCCTGGCCGCGGGCGAACCCCGGGAAATCGTCATTCTGGAGATAAAGACCGGCAAAAGCGCCCAGCTTACCCCGGCGCAGAAGAAAATCCGCCAGCTGGTGGAAGAAGGCATGGTACGCTGGGAAGAGATTTATAGAGTGAGTGAGGGGGAGGGGTAAAAGACTACGGGATAAGCCGCGGATGACACGAGGGAGGCATGGGTGGGAATAGATATCTAAAGAGAGGGGGGTGGGGTGGATTCCCACTTTCGCGGGAATGACACGTTTTATTACCGGGATTGCTTCGTCACTGCGTTCCTCGCAATGACGTCAAGTCCGCCCGAACTCCCTCTCCAGTTGGCCGGAACTCAAATGGATGATGGTGGGTCGACCGTGGGGGCAGGTATGGGGACTGGCGCACTGCTCCAGCTGCCGCACCAGCGACCGCATTTCGTCGTCGGATAACATCTGCCCGGCCCTAATCGCCCCGTGACAGGCAATCGACGCCACGATACGCTCCTCCCAGCGACTCTTCGACTCCCCCGAAAGCTCTTCGAGCAGCTCCCGCAGCATAGCCGGCCAGTCGTCCCCGGCCAGCAGCGCCGGCACCGCCCGCACCAGATAGGAACGGTCGCCGAACTCTTCAATCGAAAACCCGAACTCCGCCAAGCTATCCAGACACCCTTTAACAGCCGCGTCCTGTCGCGGCGTAACCTCGAATGTCGACGGCTCCAGCAGTCCCTGCACCTCCGGCTTCCTCTGCTCCCGCTGCCGCTGCACCGATTCGAATCGAACCCGCTCGTGGGCGGCATGCTGGTCGACGAGGTAGAGTCCGTCGGGTCCCTCGGCCACGATGTAGCTGCGCATGACCTGTCCCACGACCCTCAACACCGGCAGGGACGCCAGCAAAGGCCGTACAGCTTCGGGGGGAGAAGCCGCTGGCTCCCCACCCCCGGACAGCGACCAGATCTGCTGAAGTCCGGAGGCCGGCGCTTTATAAGGGGCCGCTACATCCTCGATTTTCGGCACGGGCATCTGCGCCACCAGGGCCTGCCGCACCGCCCTCTGGACGGCCCGGAATACTTCAGAGTCGCTGCGGAATTTCACCTCGCTCTTGGCGGGGTGGATATTAACATCCACGTCCTCCGGGGGTATCTGTATATTCAGCGCGACCACCGGGTGCCTGCCCACCATGAGGAGTCCGTGATAGGCCTCCTCCACCGCGTAAGAGAGCAGCCGACTGCTCACCCAGCGTCGATTTACAAAAAAGCTCATGTATCCCCGACCGGACCTGCCTAGCTCCGGCGAGCCGACCATCCCGGTTATCTTAACGCGGGAAGTCGACTGACCGTCCGACCACTCCCCTCCCGGATACTTAATCGGTAGCATCTTATCGGCCGTCGCCACGCCGTAAACATCGATGATACTTTCGAGCAGCCGGCCCCTTCCCGAAGTCCTCAACTTCTCTTTACCGTCGACCGACAGCACAAAACCCACCCCGGGAAAGGCCAGCGCGTACTGGCTGACGATGTTGGCAACATGGCTGCTTTCCGTGGGCAGCGACTTCAGAAATTTGAGTCGGGCCGGCACCCTGCGGAATAGTTCTCTTACGGTAACCGTGGTTCCCCGGTTGCGCGCCTGACTCTTCTGCTGAAGGATATTGCCGCCTTCCAGACTGACGCAGGTTCCCGCCTGTTCGCCTCCGGCGCAGGTGAGCACCTCCACCCCGGCCACGGTAGCGATACTGGGGAGCGCCTCGCCGCGAAATCCCAGGCTTTCGATATTCTGCAAATCGGACGGACTTCTTATCTTGCTGGTGGCATGTCGCTCGAAGGCCAGGGCAACCTCATCGGACGGAATCCCGCTGCCGCTATCCGTCACCTTTATAAGGCTTATACCACCACCCCTTATCTCCACCTCTACTCGACTTGCCCCGGCGTCCAGGGCGTTCTCCACCAGCTCCTTCACCACCGAAGCCGGCCTCTCCACCACCTCCCCGGCGGCTATCTGGCCTACCGTTTCTTTATCCAGAACTTTTATGGTCATCTTACCAAAACCTTACACGTTTCCGTGTATACTGTCAAGGGATTTTATCGATTTCTTAAAGTTTAACCTTTTGTACTCGGCGAGTCAAAGGGGTTTTTCCTGCTGTTGTCATTGCGAGGAGCGTAGCGACATGGCAATCTCTATTCCACTTCTGGCAAATGATTTTTATTGTGAACCTATCCCCCTGACCCCCTTCCCTTGGGTATCGGTGAAGGGAAGGGGGCAATAAAGAAAAGAGGGGCTGCGCCCCTCTTCGCAGGCTACTCCCCTTTTGGGGTATTGACGTCCCTCTTTCGTAAAGAGGGATAAGAGGGAGATTTTATCCCCCCGTCCCTCTTAAACGCCCGGCTATCAAAATACCTTGAACTAAATTCTTTAAGTGGTAGAATAGATGCATGTGGTTATCAATTATCGTTGCTCTTATAGCTCTGGTTATTCTATTCCTTGCCTTCTTAGGAGTTTTTGGCAGATTCCCCGATAACTGGGAATGGGCCGGATTTGTGCTCGCAGGCATTGGAATAGCGATGGCAGTGCCATCAATATTTCAATCGTTATGGGGGCGTCCATTTTTAAGAACACGATTTGAAAACGGAGTAGATAAAGCAAATAGGTTTTTGCCAGTATATTTGGATAACCCGCCAGTAAGAAACCGAATATTGAAAAGATTGGGAATCAGACGTGATACAATCCAAAGCCTTACAATTCACTTCCAAATCAAGGAAGCTGGTAGTGGAAAGATAATTGTTCCTATACGCCAAGCAAGAATTTACTCTGATGACGACCCTAACGACATGGGGAGAGACCGTATAGCGCTACCACCCACATTTAGCGTCGCTGCAAGTGTCATGATTGTCAGATGGGACATCCAAAAGAAAAAAGCTCTCATTCCACCCGACAGACTTAGGACAGAGTACCCACTTGATTCCGGTCGGTATATAGTTGATATTTCCCTAATAGTAGATGGTGACCCTACTATTGTCTCCCGCCAGTTTGTTGTTGGTCAAAAAGCAGATGATTTAAGTTGGATTAAGACAAAATAATTAATTTTTATGGGGGGCGGGGGGAAGACCAGGG